>Ga0164241_10001002_pt1 | contig 39584 bp, 38 predicted proteins | sample OricomyardsoilBY_FD_108780 | JGI IMG/M metagenome (GOLD analysis project Ga0164241, IMG submission 108780) | Backyard soil microbial communities from Emeryville, California, USA - Original compost - Back yard soil (BY) | ecosystem: Environmental > Terrestrial > Soil > Unclassified | place: USA... | reverse complement strand
GTTCCTGCACGTCGTCGATCTCGACGGCGCCAAGACGGGGGAGCCTCAGAACCTCGACGCTGTGCAGAGAATTGCCGCGGCGGTCGATTGCCCGATCCAGGTCGGTGGCGGCCTGCGTGACGCCGACTCGGTGGCGGCCGTTCTAGACGCGGGCGCCGAGCGAGTCGTGATCGGCACGGCCGCGCTGCGCGACCCCGCGTTCCTAGCCGAGGCACTGGAGAGGCATGGCAATCGCGTGGTCGTCTCAGTTGATGCCCGCGACGGCACGGTGGCCCTAGGGGGATGGACAGAAGCAGGTGAGCAGGGGGTGGTCGAGGCCGTCGCCGAGCTCAGCTCCCGCGGCGTGGCGAGGTTCCTCTGCACCGCGATCGAGGTGGACGGCACCATGAAGGGCCCGGCGCTGGATGAGCTAAACCAGATCGCAGCGAAAACTGAAGCTCAGGTCATTGCCTCGGGCGGAGTCGGCGACCTCACACATCTCGAAGCCATAGCTCGGGATGCCGCCCTGAACATCGAGGGCGCGATCGTCGGCCGCGCTCTTTATGAGAGGCGCTTCACGGTCCGTGAGGCTATAGCTGCGCTCAAGAGCCCATCCCGGTAGGGGTGGAGCGTCTTGTACTTTTTCGTCGCGCGGCTCGGGCGACAGCCGATCCGGTCCCACCGAAAAAGTTAAGCGGAACCCCTGCCGGGATGGGCTCTAGGCTCTAACTGTGGTTCTCAAGCGCGTAATCCCCTGTCTGGACGTCGATGCCGGACGTGTCGTCAAGGGGACTAACTTCGTTGGGCTGCGCGATGCCGGGGATCCGGTTGAGCTGGCCGAGCGGTATGACGCTGAGGGTGCGGATGAGTTGGTCTTCCTCGATATCACCGCTTCGCACGAAAAGCGCGAGACGATCGTCGAGCTGGCGCGGCGTACTGCTGACAACGTTTTCATTCCCTTCACGATCGGTGGAGGGATTCGCTCGGTCGAGGATGCGCAGGCCGTCTTGGACGCCGGCGCCGACAAGGTTTCGGTGAACTCCTCGGCGCTCGCTAGGCCGGAGCTGTTGACGGAGCTGGCTGATCACTTTGGCGCCCAGTGCGTCGTCATAGCGATCGACGCCAAGCGCGAGGAGGATGGCTGGGGCGTCTACGTCAATGGTGGCCGTAAGCGGGTCGAGGGACGCGATGCGGTCGCCTGGGCCAGGGAGGCGGTCGAGCGGGGCGCGGGGGAGGTGCTGCTTACGAGCATGGATCGCGACGGAACGAATGACGGCTATGACATCGAGCTCACTCGGGCGGTTGCCGATGCCGTCTCAGTGCCCGTGATCGCCTCAGGTGGCGCCGGCACGCTCGAGCACCTCAGCGAGGCGATCGCCGAGGGCGGGGCCGACGCGGTGCTCTGGGCGTCGATCTTCCACTACGGCGAGTACCGCGTGCGAGAGGCGAAGGAGCAACTCGCCGCTGACGGCATTCCGGTTCGCCTCTGATGGCAGGTGGAGCCGCCGAGGGTCTTGCCGAGGAGCTCGATCGTGTCTATCCCGAGCTGGCCGCCGTGCGCGAGGTCGCTGAGCAGCCCGTCTTCTTGGTTGGCGGCGCCGTTCGCGACCTGCTGCTCGGCCGGGGGCGCTCCGATATCGACCTCGTCGTAGTAGGGGACGCGGCTGGGCTGGCCGAGCAGCTTGGTGCCGAGGTGGTCTCCCATGAGCGCTTCGCGACCGCCAAGGTCAGCCTCGATGGCCACGAGGTGGACATTGCCACCGCTCGTTCGGAGAGCTACCCGCATCCTGGGTCCCTGCCGGTGGTGGAGCCGACTGACAACGTCGAGGCAGACCTCGCCCGCCGCGACTTCACGGTCAATGCGATGGCGATCCCCCTGGATGGCGCGTCGGAGCTGATCGATCCCTACGACGGTCGCGCCGATCTGGACGTCGGCCAACTGCGCATCCTGCACCCACGCTCCTTCGAGGACGATCCGACCCGGGCCCTGCGGGCCGCTCGCTACGCCGCCCGCTTCGGCTTCGAGCTGGAGTCGCGGACCGAGGGGCTCCTCCGCACGGCGGACCTGGGCACCGTCTCCGCCGATCGCCGCGATGCCGAGCTGTTGCGGCTCGCCGGCGAGGCAGAGGCGACTCGGGCCTTCGCCCTGCTCGGCGAGTGGGGCCTGGTGGAGTTGCGGGCAGGGGGCGTCGAGCTGGCGACTCGGGCCGACCAGTTGCTTGCTTCTCGGCCCTGGGACGGGCTGACGCCGCGCGACGGCGCTCTCTTCGTTGCGGCGCTCGGGCCGCCGGGGGGAGAGGAGGCTCTGGCCGAGGCGAAGCCCGGGCGCCCCTCGGAGGCGGTCGCCCTGGCCGTGAAGCACGACCCTGTCGAGCTCGTCCTCGCCCGAGCCCTCGGGGCCGAGTGGCTCGATCGCTATCTGGCGGAGTGGCGCGACGTCGCCCTCGAGATCGACGGTGGGGACCTGATCGCCGCTGGCCTGCCGCAGGGCCCGGCGCTGGGACGCGGCCTCGAGGAGGCATTGCGCCGCAAGCTCGACGGCGAGATCGGCGGGCGCGAGCAAGAGCTGGAGGCGGCACTGGAGGCGGCGCGGAGTGGCGATGGAGTGGCGTGAAGAGGACGGGGTGCGCTGGCTCGAGGCGCAGCTCCCCGGCGCGACGGCAGCCTTCTCGACCCGCCTCGGCGGCGTAAGCGAGGCGCCCTTCGACGGTCTCAACCTCGGCGTCTTCACCGACGACGAGCGCGACTCGGTGGTCGAGAATCGCCGTCGCCTCGCCGCCGCGCTCGGCTTCCGGCCCGAGCAGGTCGCGATCGGCCGGCAGGTGCACGGCGCCGAGCTGGCCCAGCACGCGGCGCCACAGGAGCCCAGCCCCTTCGCCGTGCCGGGCAGCCCGATCCCCGAAGTCGACGGCCACGTCGGCGCCGAGGCTTCGCCGGTGTTGCTTGTCTTCGTCGCCGACTGCGTGCCGGTCGCGCTCTCAGGCCCAGGTGGCGTGGCGATGCTGCACTGCGGCTGGCGTGGCCTGGCCGCGGGCGTCGTCGCTCGTGGCGCCGCCGCCGTGGACGCCACGGCGGCCGCTGTCGGCCCCGCGATTGGGCCCTGCTGCTACGAGGTGGGACGGGACGTATCCGACGCCTTCGCCGACCTTGGCGACGGTATGGCTCGTGGGCGGATGCTCGACCTGCCCGAGGTCTCTCGTCGCCTGCTCCGCGATGCCGGCGTCGAGCAGGTCGAGTCGAGCGACCTCTGCACCAGCTGCGAGCGCGAGCTCTTCTTCTCGCATCGCCGCGATGCCGGCCGCACCGGACGCCAGGCCGGCCTGGTCTGGCGCCACGAGGAGGGTGACTGAGCGATGCCCGGGCTGATCCACGGGCTCGACCCGGCGAAGATCGCCGCCAACCTCGAGCGAGCGCGTGAGATCGCCGGCCCCGACGTCGAGATCCTCGCCGCGACCAAGTACGTGCCGCCCGAGGAGATGGGGGCGCTGGCCGAGGCGGGCGTCCGCCTGGTCGGCGAGAACCGCCAGCAGGATCTCGTCACCAAGCACGAGCGCTGGGGCGACGCCTTCGAGTGGGACTTCATCGGCAATCTGCAGAGCCGCAAGGTCAAGCAGCTGCTGCCGCTCTGCCGCCTGATCCACTCGGTGGCAAGCGACTCGGCCCTGGCCCAGCTCGGTCGTCACGGCGGTCCCGATTCCGAGGTCCTGATCGAGGTCAACATCGCCGGCGAGGAGGGCAAGGGTGGCGTCGCCCCGGCCGACCTGCGGGACTTCATCGAGCGCTGCCCGGTGCGCGTCGCCGGCCTGATGACGATGCCGCCGTTCAGTCAGGACCCGGAGGCGTCGCGGCCGCATTTCGCCCGTCTCGCGGAGCTTGCGGCCGAGCACGGGCTCGAGCGGCTCTCGATGGGCACCTCGCAGGACTGGCCGATCGCGGTGCAGGAGGGCGCGACGATCGTGCGCATCGGCACAGGCCTCTACGTGTGACGACGGCCGGTCTGGTCATAATTGCCTAGAGGAATCGGTCGGCGAGAGCCGAAAGAGGCGAAACCATGGCCCTACGCGATACATGGCATCGAGCGCTGGTCTACTTCGGTCTTGCCGAGGATCACGACTACGGGCCCGAATACGACGACGAATTCGAGCCCGAGACCGGCAGCGAAGAGGCCTTCGACAAGCGCGAGTCCAGCCAGGTGCGACGGTTGCCCACCTCGCGTCGCTCGCGCCGCGACGAGATCGACGACATCTTCGCCGACGACGAGCCGGTCGCCGCCGCCCGCACCCGCACGCTGCGGCCGGTCGGCAACGGCGACTCCGACGTCCAGGTCCATCTCGTCATCCCGCGCAACTTCAACGACGCCCAGCAGGTCGCCGACCAGTTCAAGCGCCAGGTGCCGGTGATCCTCAACCTGCAGACGACCGACCACGAGCTCTCCAAGCGGATGATCGACTTCTGCTCCGGGCTGACCTACTCGCTGGACGGCGGCATGCAGCGCATCGCCGAGAAGATCTTCCTGTTGACGCCGCGCAACGTCGAGGTCTCCGCCGAGGAGAAGGCGAGGCTGCTCGACAAAGGCTTCTTCAACCAGTCCTAGCCGGACGTTCACCGCTCGGCCACACCATCTTCACGGTGCGGCTACAGGGTCGCTACCGGATCGTCACCGGCTCTCAACGCCATCGCCACATCGCGGCTTCGAGCCGCTCCTAGGTTGCGCTTGATTCGCTCAATCGCAATCTAGGAGGAAAGATGAAGCGCAAGCGCCTCGCACTCGCGTTGGCCGCCTCGCTCGTCGTCGCCGTTTGCGGCGCCGGCACTGCGGCAGCGACGGGTTTCTTCGGCCACGGCCACCACGACCGCACCGAGCGCGCCATCGCGGCGGCTCTCTACGACCAGCATCCGGACAACGTGATCTTCCTGCTCGGCGACGGGATGGGCACGCAGGAGATAACGGCGGCTCGTTACTACCAGGGCGTCAACAACGAGCTCAACGTCGACCGGATGCCGTTCACCGGCTTCGACACGACCTGGTCGGTGAAGCCCGGCGCCGGGCCGTCCTATCTGCCTGACTACGACCCCGACTCGGCCTCGACCGGGACGATGTGGGCAACCGGCGAGAAGACGATCGACGAGCGCATCTCCCAGGGCCCGAGTAGCGCCGAGAACGTTCCCGGGACCAACCTGAAGACGGTGCTGGAGGTGGCCCAGAAGCGGGGCATGAAGGTCGGCAACGTCTCCACTGCCGAGATCACCGACGCCACCCCGGCGGTGCTGGCCTCGCACATCTCGCTGCGCGGCTGCCAGGGCCCGGCCAACATGGCCGCCTGCCCGACCGAGACCAAGGCGGCAGGCGGGCTCGGCTCGATCGCCGAGCAGGAGGTCGATCACAAGGTGGACGTGCTGCTGGGCGGCGGGCGTGCCCGCTTCGAGCAGGCGATCGGCGGCGGTCCCGACAGCGGCAAAACGGTCGTCCAGTCGGCCCAGGCCAAGGGCTACCGCTACGTCACCGACGCGGCGGGCCTGGCGGCGGTGCCGAACACGGGCAAACCCGTCCTCGGCCTCTTCCACCCGAGCAACATGTCGTTGGAGTGGAGCGGTCCCGCCGCCTCAACCGGCAAGGGCAACGCGCCGGTGGCCTGCAAAGAGAGCCAGCGGCCGGCCAACGAGCCGAGCCTGGCGGCGATGACCAGCAAGGCGATCGCCCTGCTCGAGAACCGCAAGGGGTTCTTCCTCCAGGTCGAGGGCGCCTCGATCGACAAGCAGGATCACGCGACCAATGCCTGCGGGCAGATCGGCGAGACGGTCGCCTTCGACCAGGCGATCGGCGTGGCGCTCGACTACCAGCGTCGTCATCCCGACACCCTGGTCGTGGTCAGCGCCGATCACTCGCACACCAGCCAGATCGTCAGCGAGGACGCTGCCGGCTCCGGCCTGCCGACCGGCTACTCGACCAACCTGGTGACCAAGGACGGGCAGACGATGAGCCTGACCTACGGGACCGCGGGGTATGGCGGTCCGGGTGCCGCACCGGTGGCTGTGCCGGCGAGTCAGCAGCACACCGGGGCTGTGGTGCCGGTGTGGGGCAGCGGGCCGGGTTCGCTCGACGTGCTCGGGACTAACGATCACACCGACCTGTTCGAGGTGTTGGGCGGGTAGCTCGAGGAGTGGTAGGAGGGGCGGGCGCCTCGCCTGCGCGCTGACTTTTTCGCCGGTCGCGTTGTGGCTCTCACCGAGTCACCAGTGCGAAAAAGGGAGCGCCGCGCGCAGGCGAGGCGCCCGCCCCTCCATCCGAGGCACGACTAGTCTCCCCAGCGATGATTGTCGGATTCGCCGGATCGGGGAGCATGGCTGCGGCCATGGCGCGGGGGCTCGCCGGCGAGGTTGAGGGGATGCTCTTCACTGACAGCGGATCTGGGCGAGCCAAGGAGCTTGCGACCGAGGTCGGGGGGGAGGCGGTTGCCTCCAATGCTGAGCTGGCGGAGCGGGCCGATGTGGTTGTGCTTGCGGTGAAGCCGGCGAAGCTCGATGAGGTGGCGGAGGAGCTTGCCGGGGTCAAGGTGCTGATCTCTCTGCTGGGGGCTACGTCGTTGGAGCGGGTTTCAGGCGCTTTCCCAGGCTCGGGGGTCGTTCGCGTGATGCCCAATGTCGGGGTCGAGGTGAGGAAGGGCGTGCTTTGTGTCGCCGGTGAGGTTGACCCAGACATTCGAGGTCTTTTGGAAACGCTGGGGCACGTGGTCGAGCTTCCCGATTCGCAGTTCGACGCCGCCACGGCGGTGATGGGGTGCTCGCCTGCCTATCTGGCTCTGGCCGTTGAGGCGATTGCCGACGCCGGGGCTGCCGACGGCCTCGATGAGGAGTTGGCCAGGGAGCTGGTCGTCGAGACCGCCGCGGGGACGGCTGAGCTGTTGCGGCGCCGGCATCCGGCTGACGTCCGCAGGGCCGTCGCCTCGCCGGGCGGCAGCACCGAGGCCGGGCTGGAAGCGCTCGATCGCGAAGGGGCGCGAGAGGCGTTCGAGGCCGCCGTACGGGCCTCCTTGGAGAGGATGCGGGGATGACTCTCTTCGCCCTGACCCGCTACGACATCGCCGACTACGTCAGCGCGCTGTTCCTCGTCTACATCATCCTGATCTTCCTCAACATCCTCATCTCCTGGGTCCCGCGCATGCCCTACAACCGGGCGCTGCGAGCGACTCTCGACTTCATCAAGGAGACCACCGATCCCTATCTGAACATCTTTCGGCGCTTCCTGCCGCCGATCGGCGGCGGTGGCTTCGCGCTCGACCTCAGTCCGATCCTCGGCGTGATCGCGCTCTTCATCGTCCGCGCGATCGTCGTCGGCCTGATCGAAGGGTGACCGGCGAGGCCGGCAACGCCGGCAACGGGCGCGCCTGGCGCCTGGCGGGGGCGCTCTGCGGATTGGTCGTCGTCGTCGATCAGGCGGCCAAGGCGCTGGTCGAAGCCAACCTGGTCCCGGGCGAGGACGTCGCGGTGCTGGGGCCGATCGGCTTGACGCTGTCCCACAACAGCGGCGTCGCCTTCGGCCTGGCCGGCGGCGGAGGCTTCCGCCTGGTGCTGCTTGCCACGCTGGCCCTGCTCGTCATCGGCTACATCTTCTCCCGCGACTCGGGCCGGTCCGGGATGTGGGTCGCGGTGGGCCTGCTCGCCGGCGGCGCGCTCGGCAACCTCGCCGACCGGATCCGCGCCGATGCCGTCACCGACTACATCCAGATCGGCAGCTGGCCCGCCTTCAACGTCGCCGACATCGCCGTCACCGCCGGCGTCCTGATCCTCGCTCTCTCATATTTGCGGGAGCCTTCGCATTGAGCGAGGCGCTACGCATCGTCCACGTCGACGACGATCTCGCCGTGGTCGACAAGCCGGCCGGGCTGGTCGTCCACCCGGCGCCCTCGCATCAGGGGCCGACCTTGGTCGACGAGTTGGGCGAGCTGCTCGGTGGCGGCGCCGATCCCGAGCGGCCCGGGATCGTGCACCGCCTCGACAAGGGGACCAGCGGCCTGCTCGTCGTCGCCCGCACCGACGAGGCCCATGCGGCGCTCCAGGCCCAGGTTCAGCGCCGTGAGGTCGAGCGGATCTACCTGGCCCTGGCCCGGGGCCGGCTGACCTCGCGGACCGGCACGATCGACGCGCCGATCGGCCGCGCCTCGCGCCAGCGCCATCGCATGGCAGTTTCCGGCGCCGCCTCGCGCCAGGCTCGCACCCACTTCACCGTGCTCGAGCTGCTCAGCGCCGAGACCTACCTGGAGGTGCGTCTCGAGACCGGCCGCACGCACCAGATCCGCGCTCACTTCGCCGCGATCGGCCACCCGCTTGCCGGCGACGCCACATACGGTGGCGAGCGGAAGTACGAGTTGGAGCGGCAGTTCCTCCACGCCCATCGTCTCGCCTTCACCCAGCCGAGCACGGGGGAGGCCCTGCAGTTCACCTCCGAGCTGCCCGCCGATCTTGCCGCGGCGCTGGCTTCCGCCCGCGCTGCCTAGCCCCCCTGTCCTCTCTACAATCCGTCAGCTCAGAAACCGACTCCCGTCGTAACCGACCCGGATCCTGACCGGCATCAAGCCGGATCCCGGCAAGGGCGGCGGGGAATGCATCGCCAACCAAGGAGCTTTACCCCATGCCAGAGGCAGGCCTAAAAGAGCTGCTGGAGGCCGGAGTCCACTTCGGCCACCAGACCCGTCGCTGGAACCCGAACATGCGCCGCTACATCTTCGGCGAGCTGGACGGGATCCACATCATCGACCTGATTCAGACCGAGGCGCTGCTGGAGAACGCGCGTCGCTTCGCCGGCGAGCTGGCCAGCGGTGGTGGCACTGTGCTCTTCGTCGGCACCAAGAAGCAGGCTCGCGGACCGGTCGAAGAGTGGGCCGATCGCTGCAAGATGCCCTACGTCAACCAGCGCTGGCTGGGTGGCCTGCTGACCAACTTCAACACGATGTCGGCGCGAATCGCCCGCCTGCACGAGCTGATCGAGTGGCGCGAGGAGGGCAAGCTCGAGCTGCTGCCGACCAAGGAGCGGATGAAGCTGCTGGCCGAACTCGCCAAGCTCGAGTTCAACCTCGGCGGCGTGCGCGACATGGATCGCCTGCCGGACGCGGTCTTCGTCACCGACCTCAAAACTGAGGAGATCGCTGTCCGCGAGGCGGCGCGACTGCGGATCCCGATCATCGCCCTGGTCGACACCAACTGCGATCCGACCCCGATCGACTACGTGATTCCCGGCAACGACGACGCGATCCGTTCCTGCCAGCTGGTGATCGGCACGATCGGCGGCGCGATCGACGAGGGCGCCGGCGCCTGGCGCGTCCAGGAGGAGAAGCGCATCGCCGAGGAAATGGAGCGACGTAAAAAGGACGAAGAAGAGCGCAAGAAGCGCGAGGAGGAAGAGAAAGCGCGGGTCGAAGCGGAGGAGGCGGCTAAAAAGGCGGCTGCTGAAGCGGAGGCTGCCAAGCAGGCCGAGGCGGCGCAGGCGGCTGCCAAGGCTCCGACGCCCCCACAGGCACCGGCCGCTCCGGCTCAGGCCCAGGCCACTCCGGCCCAGGGCTCAGGCGGATCCGCCGCGGGGCCTGTCGCCGCAGGGGACCCACCGCCCCCTGCGGTAGCTAAAGCTTCCTCGGGGGCGGTCCCCCCTGCGACGCCACCCGCGGGCGAGGCGGCTGAGGCTGAGGCTCCGGCCGCTGAGGCGAAAGCCCCGGCGGAGGAGAAAAAAGCCGAGGCCCCGGCGGCAGAGGCGAAAGCGCCGGCCGCTGAGGAGGCGAAGGCTGAGGAGAAGCCCGCTGTCGAGGAGAAAGCTCCGGCAGAGGCGTCGGCCGCGGAGGAGAAGCCTGCTGCTGAGGAGAAAGCTGAGGAGGGGAAATGAGCGTTACTGCTGCCGATGTGAAGGCGCTGCGGGACATGACCGGGGCGGCGATGATGGATTGCAAGGCCGCGCTGACCGAGGCCGAGGGCGATGCCGATCGTGCCGTCGAGATCCTGCGGGTCAAGGGGCAGGCGTCCGCCGCCAAGCGCGAAGGGCGTGGCACCAACGAGGGTGTCGTCGCCTCCTACATCCACGCCAACGACAAGGTCGGGGCGATGGTCGAAGTCCAGTGCGAGACCGACTTCGTCGCTCGCAACGAGGACTTCAAGGCGTTTGCCTACGAGGTCGCCCTGCACGTCGCGGCCACTTCTCCCCAGTACGTGACGATCGAGGAGATCTCCGAGCAGGACCGCGAGGCCGAAAAGCGGGTCTTCGAGGAGAAGGCGCGCGAAGAAGGCAAGCCCGACAACGTCGTCGAGAAGATCGTCGAGGGCCAGTTGGCCAAGTGGGGCAAGGAAGTCGCCCTGCTCGACCAGGCGCACGTCAACGCCGAGAAGCACGACTCGAAGTCGATCGAGGAGCTGCGCCAGGAGATGGCCGCCAAGACCGGCGAGAACATCCGCATCGCCCGCTTCGCCTACTTCCGCGTCGGCGAGTAGACGAGCCGACCTGGAATCGCGGATAGGCTCTGCGCAAGCGGAGCCAAGCCGCATACCTAGATGAACTCGAATCCCAAGTTCAAGCGCATCATGCTCAAGCTCTCCGGCGAGGCGTTGATGGGCGACCTCCAGTACGGCACCGACGCCGCGGAGGTGCAGCGGATAGCGGAGCAGGTCTCGGCGATCCGCGCCCGTGGCGTCGAAGTGGCGATCGTCGTCGGCGCCGGCAACATCTACCGCGGCCTCGCCGCCGCCGCCGAGGGGATGGACCGCGCGACCGGCGACTACATGGGGATGATGGCCACCGTGCTCAACGCATTGACGCTCCAGGACGCGCTGGAGAAGACCGGCGAGCACACCCGGGTGATGTCGGCGATCGACGTCAAGGAGGTCGCCGAGCCCTACATCCGCCGCCGCGCGATGCGCCACCTCGAGAAGGAGCGTGTGGTGATCTTCGCCGCCGGCACCGGCAACCCGTTCTTCACCACCGACACCGCCGCGGCGCTGCGCGCGCTGGAGATCCACGCCGAAGCGATCCTGATGGCCAAGAACGGAGTGGAGGGGGTCTACGACTCCGACCCGGCCGAGAATCCCGATGCCAAGTTCATCGCCGCGATCGGCCACCGCGAGGCGATCGAGCGCAACCTCAAGGTGATGGACTCGACCGCACTCTCACTCTGCATGGACAACGACCTGCCGATCTACGTCTTCAACATGGGAGACGCGGGCAACATAGATAGGATCGTCAGCGGCGAGAGGGTGGGCACGCTGGTCTCCAGCACGCCCACCGGATGACGACACGGGGAGCCCAGTGGAGCTGATCGACGAAATGCTCGAGGACGCCAAGGGTCGCATGGCCAAGTCGGTCGAATCGAGCCGCGGCGAGCTGGCCACGGTGCGTACCGGCCGTGCCTCGCCACACCTGCTCGACCGCATCGTCGTCGACTACTACGGCGCACAGACGCCGCTCAAGCAGCTCGCCAACGTGGCCACCTCCGACGCTCGGCTGCTCACCGTCACGCCCTTCGACAAGTCTTCGATCGGGGCGATCGAGAAAGCGATCCAGGAGTCCGACATCGGCCTGACGCCGAGCAACGACGGCAACGTGGTCCGCCTGCAGATCCCCGAGCTGACCGAGGAGCGTCGCCGCGAGATGGTCAAGGTGGTGCACGGCGTCGCCGAGGAGGGCCGGATCGCGATCCGCAACATCCGCCGCGACACGATGCACGACCTGCGTGAGCTGAAAAAGGAGGGCGAAGCCGGCGAGGACGACGAGCGCCGCGCCGAGGCCGCCCTGCAGAAGCAGACCGACGAGGCCATCGCCGAGATCGACACTCTCTTGAAAGGGAAGGAAGAGGAGATCCTGGAGGTGTGAGTGCCTCCGCGCGGTACGTGGCGATCATCACCGACGGCAACGGGCGCTGGGCCCAGCAGCGAGGCCTGCCGACCGTGGAGGGGCACCGAGCCGGCGCCGACACCGTCAAGGCCCGCCTTCGCGACGCCGTCGAGCTGGGCATCGAGGAGCTGACCGTCTTCTCCTTCTCGACCGAGAACTGGTCGCGGCCGGAGGAGGAGGTCGCCGGGCTGATGGCGATGTTCGGCGAGCGGATCGAGTCCGAGACACCCGAGCTCGATGCCGAGGGGGTGCGGATGCGCTTCATCGGCCGCCGCCAGGGAGTAGCGCCGCGGCTGATCGAGCGCATGGACTGGGCCGAAGAGACGACCGCCGCCAACCAGCGGATCACCCTCTTCATCGCCTTCAACTACGGCGGCAGGGCGGAGATCGTCGATGCGGCGCGAAGCTTCCAGGGAGACTCCGAGGAGGAGTTCCGCCGCCACCTCTACGCCGCCGAGATGCACGACCCAGACCTCCTGATCCGTACCAGCGGCGAGCAGCGCATCTCCAACTACCTGCTCTGGCAGTGCGCCTACTCCGAGCTGATCTTCCGCGACGAGCTCTGGCCGGACTTCGATCGCGCGGCGCTCGAGGAGTGCCTGCGCGAGTTCGAGACGCGCCAACGTCGTTTTGGGACGAGGGCCTGATGCAGGACCTCTTCGACGACGAGATGTTCGAGGACGAGCCGATCCCGAAACGGCCTCCCCGGCCGCCCCGCAAACGGCGTCGCGGCGCTGGCAGCGGCGAGACCGCCAAGCGCATCCTCTTCGCGATCCCCTGGGTGATCTTCGCGATCGCGATCACGGTCGCCGGCGGGCTTGTCTTCACGATCGCGATGATCGGCATCGGCGTCCTCTGCCTGCGCGAGTACCTGGCGATGACCGGGGCGATGCGGCCGGTCGAGCGGGCCGCCTACATAGCCGTCGCCGCGCTGATCCTCGCCGCCCATTTCGGCACCGCCTTCAACGTGCTGCTGATCCTCGCCGCCTCCTTCCCGGTCCTCTTCCTCTTCGGCGCCGACCGCCGCCACCGCGACGGCATCACGATGTCGATGGGCGTCACCCTGCTCGGCATCGTCTGGATCGGCATCCCGCTGGTCCACGCGGTCCTGCTGCGCGACCTGCCCGACCACGGCGCGGCACTGCTCGTCGACGTCCTGATCGGCACCTTCGCCGCCGACACCGGCGCCTACGCCACCGGTCGCATGTTCGGCTCGCACAAGATCGCCCCCAGCCTCTCGCCGAACAAGACGCTGGAGGGTCTGATCGGCGGCTTCCTGATCGGCACCCTCGCCTTCTGGTTCGCCGGCCTCTACCAGGACTGGCTCTCCGGAGTGGACGCGCTGATCATCGGCGCCGCCGTGGCCGCGATGGCCCCGGTCGGCGACCTCTTCGAGTCGATGCTGAAGCGCGACCTCGGCAAGAAGGACACCGGCACCCTCTTCGGCCCCCACGGCGGCATCCTCGACCGCCTCGACGCCGTCTTCTTCACCGTGGTCATCGGCTACTACCTGGCCCTACAGCTTGTCTACTAGAAAAGCGACAGTCCTTAGATAGATACGCTTCAGTAGTCTGCCGGTCGTGACTAGTCCAGATACGGCGTTGGGTTGCCCTGGCGCCTCAGTACGGTGCGATGCCTGATTCTCTGCAGGAACGCTTCGCGCGCTTGGAGAGCGATGTCGTCCTGACTGGAGACACGATCAGCGGCAACGAGGTTGTCGAGTGCTTCGTATGCGCCGGAGGGAATGACATACATCGCCGTCATGACTCCGCGGTCGTGGTCGATTCCGCGACGCAGAGAAGACGGACGATCGCACTTGAGGCCGCACGGGAGCAACGGACGCAGGTGGCCGGCCAGCGCCCTGTTTTGCGCCTGCCGGCTGGACGTGTCACCGTGCCGGCGAAGAGGGACTTCCATACGAGAATAATGGCGCGAATCGCCGCCGTCACGGTCGATGTATGGCGTGGGGGCTCCCGAGCAGCGGAGCCCGTCAGTGACACGCTCGGTGAAATGGCAAAGGATGGCTATGACATCTGGGTGATCGGGGGGTTGGTTCGAGACACCCTGCGGCAAGAGGTTGGCGGTGTTGCGCCGGTAGAGACCAAGGGCGACCTCGACCTGACAGGATCGGTTCCGCCTGGCCACTTTGCCGAAGGCGTGCGAGAGATGGTGGGTCGGGCAGAGCTGTCCATCCGCTTCAATCCATTCAGCGGTGTCGTCGCGGTCTCGCACGAGGCAGCAGGAAGCGATCGTGTGCTCGAGTACGCGTCTCTCAAGGGCACGAACCTGGGCGAAGGCGAGGCCTGGACTTTCAGTTGTGACCTTGCGGAGGACTCCGAATGGCGTGACCTGACGATCAACACGCTTGCCTACGACTGGCGAGCGGAACTCATCGCTGATCCGACCGGTGAAGGCCTGGATGACGTGAAGACGATGACGCTCCGGCCACCGGCGAAGCCAAAGAGCAGACCTGGCTTTCGAGCCCACCTTCTCTTTCGCTATCTCAAGTTCGTGCGTCGTTGGCCGGATGCAAGCCTTCACGCGGTCAGGCGGGTGTTGCAGGACGAGTTCGTCCAGTTTCGGGAAGATGTACGGATGCTCTCGAGTCCCCAGCTCAAGGCGCTGCTGAAACCGTTTGGGACGTCGCAACCCGCGCAGATCGCGTGTGTTTTGGCCTTGGGGGCAAGCCTGGCGCCTGTGTGCGACTGGGACGAGATGTTTTCCGATGTCATCGAGGGGACCGCGTGACCGTAGTCGGCTTTCAGGTGGTTCGTCTCAGGCCGTGTACGGACGATGGCTATGAATTTGCTCCTGTCTCGCCGTTTGCCATCGACCAGGCAGGTGACCCACGTGAGGTCTTCGCGAGCTCAGGCCCATATGTGCATCGACCGGTTACCGTCGAAGCGCCGGGCCTCACTGGGGGCCCCTACATCGCCGCGGTTCCCACGGGCGATGGGGATCCACTGCTTGAGCTCGACGAGAAGGGCAACCCCCTGATCGCGACCGATAGCTCCATCAGGGCAATCGAGATCGCTAACGGCATCATCGAGGGAGAGGGTGAAGACAACAGCGCCATCGATGTCCAGATTCGAGAAGTCTGGGCCTCGCTCAGCGACGATGACGCCGGCTTGCGGGAACTCCTCTTCGAGCGCTTGCGCTACTGGGCGTCTGAGCACGGCGAGGTTGAAGAGCTGCCGACGCTGTTCTGGCTGCTTCCCTGGGGGGCGTTCATCGATCATTTGGCGTGGCTTGCCTTCCTCATTCGGCAGACCGAGCGCTCAGACCTGGGGCCGAGTGACGAGCCAACCAAGGATTTGCCTGAGGTCAGCCACTCGTTCAAGTATCTGATCCCAGGCTTGGCGCCGTCGCTCCGTGAGATCACCGAGTGGCGAGTACCCAGCGATCCGATCACCAACATCGCGGTGCGGATCTTCACCAGTCGGTTCAGGCGGCTTTCGCCGGATCAGGTGCCTCCAGACAGGCGTGACCTGCTTTGCAGGCACGTCGAAGACATCGGCCGCCGGTTTCAGAGAAGGCTCGAGGCCGATTGGCTGAGGAGCGCGGAGCACATCCTCGCCGCCCAGGTGATGATCGACCTCTACGAAGTGCTGTTGGACTGGAACGCGCCGTTTGAAGACGACGTCGACGCCGGGAGGATCAAGTGGTTGGGTCGGCTGGCCTTGGCGGCTGACGCTGGCTACTTCGGCGCGGGGAGGGTGAAACTCAGGCAACAGACGATCGATCGCCTGCGTGACACCGCCAGCCATCTTCTGGACAAGGGCCTCTGGTTCGAGGATCGCGCCACCGCCCAGGAGTGGTGGTGGGATCGGATTTTCGATGCCGGCCTCATTCTCTACGTGTCGGCGTCGATGGCGCTCACCATCGATCGTGAGCCGGCCAAGGCGTTGGCGCTGACCCAGGCCTCGCGTGCCGCGCTGGAGCGGTTCGGTCAGGCGGTGCCCAGCTATCGGGCGGACCGATGGGCGAGGGCATTCCCCGAGGCGCACCTGCTGGAGGCTCGCTGCGCGATTGACATTCGCGACTACCGCAGCGCCACATGTGCCCTGCGCGCAATCGCGAAAGCGCTGCCCCAGGTTCCCCGTTTGAGCCCCCCGGCGGTCAAGCTCTACCGCGCCGAAATCTTTCTCTGTCTTGACGAGGTGATGAAAGGAGACGCTGAGAGCGCCGCCCCGCTCATCGAGGACCTCGGCGTTGGCTCAGCAGACCTGACTGGCGCCGCGACAACCGCCTGCGAGGAAGTGATCGACGCGAACTTCGCGCATCGAAAGGCCTGGCGGATGTTCATTCCGCTGGTGAAGGCGGATCTCGCCGCCGAAAAGATCGAGGCCGTGCTCGCACGCGAGAGCTCCAAAGAGCAACAGGCCGCACGCCAAGAGACACTGGAATGGCTTGAGTACCAGCTTGCGCTTACCGCCCGGCAAAGAGCGGATGAAATGCCCGAGTTGCTGCACGATGCCTTTGAAGCCTACGCTCGCCTGCTCGTCTCTCAGCCCCGGAACCTACCCGCGGTCGAAGAGCTCTTGGAGATGTATTCGGGTATGCAGGTATCCCAGCAGGAGGTCGCACGCGAGCTGCTTGATTCGGTGCTGACACCGATGTCGGACCGTTCGATCCCACCCGCGCATGCGGCGCTGCGCTGGGCGACCCGGGGCGAGGTTCCCGCTTCCCGCGACGAGCAGGTCGATGCGTACGCCATACCGCTGGTTGGCGATACCGGCTCGCCCACGTCCGATGTCGAGGTTGCGCAAGGCGCCCTCGCCAAAATGATCGACACGAAGTCCGGTCGCAGGTTGCTTGAGGCGATTAGTAAGTGGACCTACGACTGCGCGCGGGCATCCGGTGACCGAGAGCGCCTGAGGGCGGTCGGAAGGTTGCTCGATCCGGCGATTGCGGCTGATCCCAGCGACGCCATCTGGTGGTCTCGCCGCGCGGACGTCGCGCTCACCCTGCGAGACGCCGATAAGGCCGACGCGCTGTTGGATGAAATATCTTCAGCACTGCGCGACGACTCCATCGCGCATTTCCAGATCGGGCGCTTGCTGCTGTTGCAGGGCAAGTTCCCCGAGGCGGATGAGCAACTGATCGAGGCCGAATATCTCGATCGCAAGCAGACGGGCGAGGCCAATCCGTACCCAGCGATTGCCGATCGGCGTGGCTTCATTGCTCTTTTGGAGCGTCGCTATGACGAAGCCGAGAAGCAGTATCGGCAGATACTGTCTGAGAACAAGGCCGACCCCGGAGCGCACTATGGCCTTGGCAGGGTCTACCTGCAAAGCCCATCGCATTCGCTGCGCGAGGCAATGCACCACTGGCGCATCGCGCTTCGCCTGCGCGCCACCGAACCAAGTTCGGCTTCGGATCGCTATGCATGGCGGACGGCCGCTGGCATCGCGGGCATGATCAGCAGGCAGGTGAAGGAGGGCGAATCGTCGCATGGCGCGGAAGCGCTGCATGAGGAGCTCGACGAGCTCCTCAGGGTCGAGGAGACGGCGGTAGGGGAGCGCATCGTCAAGGCGCTGCGAGTGCGGGGGGTTACGGATCTCCGCACCGCCGAAATCCTTCAGGGTGTGGCTGAGGGGCGGCCAGCCTTGAGCAGGGCGGTGGCGCAATACCTCATGGCTCGCACCATCCACCTCTATATCGAAGCCCCGGATTCCTGGCCAGAGTTTGTCGAGGCCCACCTGCCCGCTTATCTGGAGTGGTGCGAGCCGCGGGCCGTGCTTGGTGATTTTCTGGCTGGCGCCAAGGGCTCATATGCGCGTGCTCATATGCGCGCGGAGACCGCCGGCCGTACGCCGGGCTCCGTTCGGGCTGCCGACTCGGGCAGGGTGAGTGCCCGCAAGCTCAAGAAGCTCGTCAATCACGTTGTCGAAACGTCCTACTCGGCCAGCTACTACGAGGATGCGTATGGCTATCTGAGAGCGGCCGGCGAGGCCAAGAACGACCAGCTGGTCGCGGTGGTGGGCCAGATCGTCGGCCGCCTTGCCGACGAGTTGCGAACGGCGTCCGAGCAGTCGCGAGCAGGCGAGGGGCAGAAATTGCTCGCCGCTCTGTGGCCGTCGGTGGGCCTGGAGGCCGTTGGCACCGTCCTTGGGATGGACGAGATTGGCGATGAGCTCACCGCGTATGTCGACCTCGATGTCCTTCGCTACGCAAGATCCATGCAGCAGTTGGATCGCTGGGAGCTGGCCAGCACCCAGGTGATCGGCTTGACTAAAAAGGCGGTCTCAGACTGCGATCGGCGTGGCTATTCCCGCGCTGGGATCGGTTGGGAGGTCCCGAGCGAGGACGGCTACCAGCGTTGCGTGGTCGATCTCCTCGACACCGCTTTCGGGATCGACGACGTCGAGGTGGCTTCCGCAAGTCAAGCGTTGGCGGCTGCCTGACGATCTGGGCCGTCTCTCGAGGGCTGCTTGGCGCGGACCCGTCTCCGTATTCTCTGTGAGATGAAGAAGCTCTTGATTCTCGGCTCGACCGGGTCGATCGGGACGCAGGCGCTCGAGATCGTCGCGGCCTCCGACGAGCTCGAAGTGGTCGGCCTTGCCGCTGGCTCGAGTTGGGAGCGGGTCCTGTCGCAGGCGGGGAAGCATGGTGTGGGCACGGTCGCCTTCGCCAATGCCGAGGCCGCCGAGGCGGCGCAGATGGCCTGGGAGGGGCAGGTCCTAGTGGGCGAGGAGGGGGTCCGCGAGCTGATCCTCTCCTCCGGCGCCGATCTGGTCCTCAACGGCATCGTCGGCGCCGCCGGGCTGGGGCCGACGATCGTCGCCCTCGGCGAGGGGATCGACGTTGCCCTGGCCAACAAGGAGAGCCTGGTCATTGGTGGTGAGCTGACGATGGCGCTGGCCGAGGCGACCGGCGCGCGGCTGCTGCCGGTCGACTCCGAGCACTCGGCGCTCTTCCAGCTGATCGGCGCCGAGCGGCCCGGCACGGTCGATCGGCTGGTCCTGACCGCCTCGGGCGGCCCTTTCCGCGGCCGCACCGACCTCAGCGGCGTAACCGCCGAGGAGGCGCTCGCTCACCCGACCTGGAGCATGGGCGGGCGGATCACGATCGATTCGGCGACGCTGATGAACAAGGGCTTCGAGGCGATCGAGGCGCACCATCTCTTCGGCGTTTCCTTCGAGCGAATCGAGGTCGTCGTTCACCCGCAGTCGATCGTCCACTCGCTGATCGACCTCAACGACGGCGCCACGCTGGCCCACCTCGGCCATCCCGACATGCGGGTGCCGATCTCCTACGCGCTGCACTACCCCGAGCGTGCCGACGTCGACGTGCCCCGTCTCGATCTTGCCGACGTCGGCTCGCTGTCCTTCGAGCGGCCCGACCCGGAGACGTTCGCCTGTCTGCGCATCGCCCTCGAGGCCGGTAGGGCGGGGGGGACGTCGCCGTGTGTCCTCAACGCCGCCGACGAGGTCGCCGTCGCCGCCTTCCTGGAAGGCCGGATCGGCTTCACGGCTATCCCGGCAGCCATCGAGCGCGTCCTGGCCGCGATGCCGGCGATGCAGCCGACCCACTTCGAAGACCTCTTCGCCGTCGACGAGGAGGCCCGCCGCCGCACCGAAGAAGAGGTTGGGGGGTTGGCACGGGTATGAACTGGGTGCTGATCTTCCTCGGCTTCTCGCTGCTGATCATCCTTCACGAGGCCGGCCACTTCTTCACCGCCAAGGCAACCGGGATGCGGGTAGAGAGGTTCTTCCTCTTTTTCGGGCCGACGATCTGGTCGTTCAAACGCGGCGAGACCGAGTACGGGGTCAAAGCGATTCCCCTGGGCGGCTACGTGAAGATCACCGGCATGAGCCCGGAGGAGGAGGTCCCGGAGGAGGTCGAGGACCGCGCCTACTACCGCCAACCTGTCTGGAAGCGGATTGCGGTGATCGCGGCTGGCCCGGGGGTCAACATCGCCCTCGCCTTCGCGATCCTCACCTTCGTCTACTTCGCCAACGCCCAGCAGGTCACGCAGTCGGTCGGCGAGATCCGCGACGGCTCGCCGGCGGCAAAGGTGCTGCAACCGGGCGACAAGGTCCTCGCCGTCGACGGCAGGGCCTACGCCGGGCTCGATCGTGAAGCGCGACTCGAAAGCTTCGGCAAGCAGGTCGCCACCCACAGCTGCGCCGGCAAGCAGGTCGAGGGCTGCGTCGCCGCGACGCCGGTGACGCTGAAGATCAGCCGCGACGGCCAGGTGCGGACGATCTCGATCAGCCCCGAGTACGACGCGGCCAACCGGAGGGCCTTGATCGGCTTCGCCTACGGGAGCGAACCCGAGGAGATCGGCCTCGGCGCCGCTGCCGGCCGCGCCTGGGACACGGTCTGGCTGGTGACGACGAAAACGGCCTCGATCTTCTCGCGCATCTTCGAATCCGAGCAGCGCAAGGAAATCAGCGGCATCGTCGGCGTCAGCGACGTCGCCAACCAGACTCTCGACCTCGGGGTCTCGCGGTCATTGCTGCTGCTCGCCCTGGTCAGCCTCTCGCTGGGGCTGATCAACCTGCTGCCGATCCTGCCGCTCGACGGTGGCCACATCTTCTGGGCCCTGGTCGAGAAGCTGCGCGGCAAGCCGGCCTCGCTGAAAGTCATGGAGCGGGCGACCGCGATCGGCTTCGCTCTCGTGCTGATCCTGATGTTCATCGGCCTGAGCAACGACATCGGTCGCCTCAACGGCGAAGGATTCGACGTCCGCTAGCCGTGGTGCATCAAATATTCCCCCTGCACGAGGGAATATTTGATGCACCACGTGCTTCGGTCGAGGGAATGCGCTAGATACGCTTGCGATATGGCCTCTAAACGGCAGATATTCGTCGGCGGCGTGCCGATCGGCGGTGGCGCCCCGGTCGCGGTCCAGACGATGACCAAGACCGAGACCGCCAACCTGGCGGCGACGATGGAGCAGATCCGCAAGGTCGCCGATGCCGGCGCCGACATCGTCCGCTGTGCGGTGCCGCGTGACGACGACGTCGAGGCGCTGAAGACGATCGTCAAGGAGTCGCCGATCCCGATCATCGCCGACATCCACTTCAACCACACCTTGGCCCTGAAGGCGATCGACGCGGGCGCCCACTGCATCCGCCTCAATCCCGGCAACATCGGCGGCCGCGACAAGGTCGCCGAGGTCGCCGAGAAGGCGAACGGGGCAGGCGTGCCGATGCGGATCGGGGTCAACTCCGGCTCGCTGCCCAAGCACCTGCATGCGCTCGAGCGCGAGAGCCCGGTCGAGGCGCTGGTTGCCGCCGCCGTCGAGTTCACCGAACTGATGGAGGGCCTCGACTTCGAGAACTTCAAGATCTCGATCAAGTCGACCAACGTGCCCTACACGATCGCCGCCAACCGGCTCCTTGCCGAAAAGGTTCCCTACCCGCTGCACCTGGGGATCACCGAGGCGGGGACAAAATGGGCCGGATCGCTGAAATCGGCGGTCGGCCTCGGCACGCTGCTAGCCGACGGGATCGGCGACACGATCCGGATCAGCCTCTCGACCTTCCATGCCGAGGAGGAGGTCAAAGTCGCCTGGGAGATCCTCAAGGCGCTGCAACTGCGCGAGCGTGGCCCGGTGCTGATCGCCTGCCAACCTGCGGCCGCCTGCAGTTCGACATGGACTCGGTGGTGGCCGAAATCGAGCAGCGACTGGAAAGCTACGCCGAGCCGATCGAGGTCGCCGTGCTCGGCTGCGCGGTCAACGGGATCGGCGAGGCCAGTCACGCCGACTTCGGCATCGCCGGCGCCAAGAACGAGGGCCTGATCTACGCCCACGGCAAGCCGCTGCGCAAGGTCCCGCAGGCCGACCTCGTCAACACGCTCTTCGAGGAGATCGACAAGTCGCTCGATCGCGGCAGCGTCGAGTTCGACGAGAACGAGTCGCGCGAGGGTGCCGCCTGGCTGGCCAAGATCGAGGAGGAAAACGCCGGCGAACTGACGCCCGAGAAGATCGCCCTGATGGAGAAGGAAGCGGTCGAAAAGGGCGAGTCGGACAAGGTCCTGCTCGGCGAGGACGTCTCGCCCACGGCCGGACGCCGCTTCACTCGCGCTTAGCCGGCCTTCGACTCACAGAGGCTCGGCGCGCCACGACTGTGGGATAGTCCTCCGCGGGAGCTACCGAGGAGATAGATGTCACCCGAGGCCACGGACAGCAGCAAGGCGTCGCCGCGCGCGCTTGGCGCAGCGACGATTGCCGAGGCCTTCCAGTTGACCGCTGCCGACAACGCGGAGCGCACGGCAATCCGCACCAAGGACGACGAGTTCAGCGTCACTTGGGCCGGGTACGCGGAGCGGGTGCAGCGGGTCGCCGCCGGACTGGCGGCGCTCGGCGTGGAGCGCGGCGACACGGTCGGGGTCATGCTCACCAACCGGCCCGAGTTCCACTTCGCCGATACCGGGGTGATGCATCTCGGCGCAACCCCGTTCTCGATCTACAACACCTCCACGATCGAGCAGATCGAGTACCTGATCGGCGATGCCGCCAACCGGGTGCTGTTCACCGAGGCAGCCTTCCTCGACATCGTGCTCGAGGCCGCCGGCTCGGCGCCCGCGCTCGAGCACATCGTCGTGGTCGACGGCGACGAGCGCGATGGCACGATCAGCCTGGCCGAGCTGGAAGCGATGGAGGAGCCGGGGTTCGACTTCGAGGCGGCCTGGCGGGCGGTCGAGCCGGGCGACCTGCTGACCCTGATCTACACCTCGGGAACGACCGGCCCGCCGAAGGGGGTTCAGCTCACCCACGGCAGCCTGGTGGCGGCCGCGCGCTCGTTCGACGAGCTGATCGGCTTCCCCGGGGGCGGCCGGCTGATCTCCTGGCTGCCGATGGCCCACGTCGCCGAGCGAAACGTCACCCACTACATGCCGATGGTGAATGGCAACACCACGACCTGTTGCCCCGACCCGCGCCAGGTCGCCGCCTATCTGGCCGAAGTGCGGCCGACCTGGTTCTTCGCCGTGCCGCGGATCTGGGAGAAGCTGAAGGCGGCGATGGAGATCGGGATCGGGGCTGAGCCCGACGAGAACCGCAAGAAGGCCGTGGAGTGGGCATTGGACGTGGGCCGGCGCAAGGTCGAGGCAGGGCAGGGCGGGAGCGCGGTCCCCGCCGAGCTGGTCGAGGAATACGCCAAGGCGGACGAGCTGGTGCTTTCGAAGCTGCGCGAGCGGGTCGGCCTCGACCAGCTCGAGGCGGTCAACGTCGGCGCCGCCCCGACTCCACGCGAGGTGATCGAGTTCTTCCACTCGATAGGCGTCCCCCTCGCCGAGCTGTGGGGCCTCTCGGAGAGCTGTGCCTCCGGCACCTGCAACCCGCCGGGCCGGATCAAGATCGGCACCGTCGGACCGCCGGCTCCGGGGGTGGAGCTGAAGCTCGCCGAGGACGGCGAGGTGCTGCTGCGCGGCGAGATTCTGATGGCCGGGTACCGCAACGCCCCGGAGAAGACCGCGGAGGCGATCGACCCCGAGGGGTGGCTACACACCGGCGACGTCGGGGAGCTCGACGAGGACGGCTACCTGAGGATCATCGATCGCAAGAAGGAGCTGATCATCAACTCCGCCGGCAAGAACATGTCACCGGCCAATATCGAGGCGAAGATCAAGACCGGCAGCCCGTTGATCGGGCAGGTCTGCGCGGTCGGCGACAACCGCCCCTACAACGTGGCGCTGATAGTCCTCGACCCCGATGTGGCGCCGGCCTTTGCCGAGCAACACGGAATTCAGGCCTCCTCGTCAGAGGAGCTGGCCGCCGAGTCGGCGGTGCTCGAGGAGGTTGCCGCCGGGGTCGAACGGGGCAATGCCGGCCTGGCGCGCGTCGAGCAGGTGAAGAAGTTCAAGCTGCTGCCGACCGATTGGCAGCCGGGGGGCATCGAGCTCACTCCGACGATGAAGCTGAAACGGCGGCCGATCGAACACCACTACGCGGCGGAGATCGAGGAGCTGTACGCCGAGTAGGTCGTCCGGGGGAAGGGCCGGTTCCTTCCCGTGGTGCGGATAGGTTTCACGCGTGACTCGATTTAGCCAGGCATTCCTGCCGACCCTGAAGGACGCGCCGGCCGACGCCGAGGCCGTCTCGCACAAGCTGATGGTGAGGGCGGGTCTGATCCGCCAGGTCGGCGCCGGGCTCTGGTCCTACCTGCCCGCCGGTCTGCGGGTGGTGCGCAAGGTCGAGGCCATCCTGCGCGAGGAGATGGAGCGGATCAGCTGCCAGGAGATGCTGATGCCGGTCCTGATGCCGGCGGAGAACTGGGAAAAGACCGAGCGCTACGCGATCGACGAGCTCTTCAAGCTCGAGGACCGCAAGGGCTCGCCGATGGTACTGGCGATGACCCACGAGGAGTGCGTCACCGACCACGTCGCCCGCGAGGTGCGTTCCTACCGCGACCTGCCGCTGATGCTCTTCCACATCCAGACCAAGGAGCGCGACGAGCCGCGGCCGCGCGCCGGAGTGCTGCGCACGCGCGAGTTCACGATGAAGGACGCCTACTCCTTCGATCGCGACGAGGAGGGCCTGGCGCGGTCTTATGAGCTGCAGAGCGAGGCTTACGCGCGGATCTTCGACCGCAGCGGTTTGCGCTGGTACCGGGTCGAGTCAGACGTCGGGATGATGGGTGGCTCCGGCGCTCACGAGTACATGGCGCCCTGCCCCGCCGGCGAGAACGAGGTGGCGCTGGCGCCCGGCTACGCGGCCAACGTCGAGATCGCCTCGGCCGAGGCGCAGCCGGTCGAGTCGCCGGAGGAGCTGCCGCAGCCCGAGCCGGTGAGCACGCCGGGACTGGCCAAGGTGGAAGACGTCTCGTCGCACCTCGGGCTTCCCGCCGGGGCCTTCATCAAGACGCTGCCCGTGATCGTCGAGGGGCGCGGGATGGTCGTCGTCCTGCTTCGCGGCGACCACCGCCTCAACGAGATCAAGCTGCGCAACGCGCTCGGCGCCGACTTCCGGCAGGCCAGCAAGGAGGAGATCGAGGCCGAGGTCGGCCCGGTCGGCTTCATCGGCCCGGTCGGGCTCGAGCACCCGATCGTCAAGGACGCGGCGATCGACGGAGTTTCCTACGTCAGCGGCGCCAACCAACCCGATACGCACCTGCGCGGCATCAAGCCAGGGCGCGACTTCGAGTTCGAGGAGCTCGACGTGCGCACGGTCGAGGCCGGCGACACGGCCCCGGGGGGCGGCACGATCGAGATCGAGCCGGCGATCGAGGTCGGCAACATCTTCAAGCTCGGCACCCGTTACTCGGAGCCGCTCGGCGCCACATACCTCGACGAGTCGGGGGTAGAGCGGGCGATCGTGATGGGCAGCTACGGGATCGGGCCGGCGCGGATCGCCGCGGCGGCGATCGAGCAGAACGCCGACGAGCGCGGCATCGTCTGGCCACAGGCGATCGCCCCCTGGCAGGTTCACCTCGTCTCGCTGGCCAAGGCCGGCGAGGAGGAGCGGGCCGCTGCCGACCGCCTCTACGAGGAGCTGCTGGAGGCCGGCGTCGAGGTCCTCTACGACGATCGCGACGCCGGCACTGGGGAGAAGCTCACCGACGCCGAGCTGCTCGGCTGTCCGTTGCGCATCGTCGTCGGCCGTCGCGGCCTCGCCGAGGGCGTCGTCGAGGCCAGCGAGCGCGCCTCCGGCGCCGAGCACAAGCTGCCTGTGGAGGAAGCGGCCGCGCAGGCGCAGGCGCTTCTCCAGGGCGCCGATGGCTGACACCGCCCCCTTCGGGCGCGGTCGCATTCGCCGTCTCTTCGGCCTCGATCGCAGCGGTCCGCCGCCGCGCCAGGTGCAGAAGGGCGAACCGCTCAATCCCTGGACGCTGCCCAACCTGGTCGGCTATCTGCGCCTCGCGGCGCTGCCGCTCTTCCTCTGGCTCGCCTTCGAATCCGGCGACGGGCGCAGCGCCGCCGCCGCGATCGTCTTCTGGCTGATCGCCGCCGGCGACTACCTGGACGGCTTCCTCGCCCGCGTCACCGGCCAGTACAGCCGCCTCGGCTCGATGCTCGACCCGCTCGTCGACCGCCTGACGATCCTCTCCGGCGCCGTCGTCTGCTGGCATTTCGAGCTGCTGCCCCGCTGGGCCCTCGCCGCGCTCGCTCTGCGCGAGCTGGCGATGCTCTTCCTCGCCCAGTACGGCCTGCGCCACGGGGTCGAGATCCGCGTCAACTGGCCGGGGCGGATCTCGGTCTTCCCGATCATGGGCGGCATCTTCTTCGCGATGGTCTTCGCCGGCTGGGTTCCCGCAGCGTTGCTCATCCTCGGCCTCGTCCTGGCGATCGTCGCCACCGTGATGTACGCCCAAACCGGGATACGCGAAGTGCGCAGAGCCCAACCCCCCCAACGCTGACTTCGTCTTTATCCGCGATATAGGCCGGGTAAAGACGAAGTCAGCGGCTGCAAGACGGCAGTCAGGCACAAGAAACCTTCAACCTTCGGTTGAACCTTTGGCCCAGCTACCTATAATCGTGAGACGGGCCGAGGAGGCCGGACCTGCGAAGAAGGAGTGAGATGGAGGACACTTTTCCCGATCTCGGTTCGCTCAGCGATGAGGAGCTGAAGGACCTGATCGACACGCTCACCGAGGAGGAGAACGAGATCTCCTACAAGCGGCGCGTTCTGCACGGCAAGATCGACATCCTCCGTGCTGAGCTGGTCAACCGCCTGCGCCAAAAGCGCGAGCGCGGCGACACGCTGTTCTCCGGAGACGACGTCGCACAGCTGACCGAGATTCTCGCCGGCAAGGCAAAGTCCGCCGAGGACGAGCCCGCCGCCTGACCAGGAAAGAGCGAATGGCCGTCCACTGTCCCGAATGCGGCTTCGTCAACCCCGAGGGTGCCAACTACTGCCAGAAGTGCGGCGCCTACGTGGGTGGCCCGGCCGAGGGCGGTAGCGGCGAGGAACCGACGACGATGACCTACAAAGTCGACGAGACTGGCGAGATGCAGCCGGTCGACATCGACGAGACGGTCGAGCGCAGCGGCGCCGCCTTGGTGATCCGCGCCGGTGGCGGCCGGGCGGGGGAGAGCTTCGCCCTCGACGAGGACCGGGTCAGCATCGGCCGCAGCCCCGACGCCGGCGTCTTCCTCGACGACGTCACCGTGTCGCGCAACCACGCCCTGCTGGTGCGCCGTCGCGATGGCCTCTACATCGACGACCTCGGCTCTCTCAACGGCACCTACGTCAACCGGCGGCGGATCGAGTCGCACCGGCTCGCCGACGGCGACGAGATCCAGGTCGGCAAGTACAAGCTCAGCTACCTGGAGAAATAGGGAGGCTCGAATGGCCATCTCCGAGCAGCAGGTCCGCCAGCGCGATTCGCGACCGCGCAAGGCGCTGACGATCGGCGCCGTCTGCAAGATCCTGCAGAGCGAGTTCGACGACGTCTCGATCTCGAAGATCCGCTACCTCGAGGACCAGAAGCTGCTGACGCCGCGGCGAACCTCGGGCGGCTATCGCCTCTACAGCCAGTCCGACGTGGAAAGGCTGCGCACGATCCTGCGCCTGCAGCGCGACGAGTTCCTGCCCCTGCGGGTGATCCGCCAGGAGCTGGCGGCCGGCGGCGACTTCGTCGCCACCTCGGGAGGCGCCGAGAAGCCCTCCGGCGGTGTGCGGCGGGCGATCCTGGTCAACACCTCGCGCGCCTACCTGACCCTCGAGGAGGTGATCGAGGAGACCGGCGCCCGCGAGGAGCTGATCGCCGAACTGGAGAACTTCGGCATCGTCCAGCCGGAGAAACGTGAGGGCAAGGTCGTCTATGACGAGACCGATCGCGAAGTCGTCCGTGCCTCCAACGAGCTTTCCCGCGTCGGAGTCGCAGCCCGCAACCTGCGCGTCTTCCGCTCCTCTGCCGACCGCGAGGCAAACCTGCTCGAGGCTCTGCTCGGCCCCTCGCTGCGCTCGCGTAATCCCGACCGCCGCAAGGAGGCCCTGGAGAGCTTGGAGAGCCTGGCGGCGACGGTCAGCCACCTCAAGCATCTCCTTCTCGTCCGGGACCTGCGCCGCCTCGCCGGCGACTGACGGTTCGCAGCGTGCCGCGAACCAGCCGCCGACGGACGATCGCCGCGCCGCGCGCCGAGGTCTGGGCGCTGGTCTGCGATCCCTACAGCCTCTCCCGCTGGTGGCCGCGCACGATGCGGGTCGAGAGCGTCGAAGGGGAGGGGGCGGAGTCCCAGTGGACGAAGGTGCTGGGGACGGCCGAGGGTCGCGGTGTGCGTGCCGACTTCCGCTGCAGCGACTGGGTCGAGGGCGAGCGCTTCGGCTGGGAGCAGCAGATCGTCGGCACGCCCTTCGAGCGCCACCTGCGCCGCTATGCGGTCGAGATCGCTCTTGCCGACGAGGGCGGTGGCACCGCTGTCGACCTGGCTGCGAGTCAGACCCTGCGCGGCCTCTCGCGACTCGGCTCGCCGATGATGAAGCGCGGCCAGGGCGCCCTGCTGGAGGAAGCGCTCGACGGCCTCGAGCAGGCGCTGACGTGAGGCCGCGCCGCGACTCGAAGTGGTGGGGTTGGGGCGATCCCTCGATCGCGCCCGAGCTTGACGAGGTCGCCCTGGCGACGCTGCGCGAGCGGATCGGCGAGCTGTCCGTCGCGCCACGCAGCGCTGAGCTGGATCGCTTCGAGCTGCCCGCCCCCGAGCCCCTGCCGCAGGCGTTGATCGATGCAGTCGGCGAGCACAACGTCTTCACTGACGCCGAGGACCGCATCCGTCACGCGACCGGCTGCGGGTACGTCGACCTCGCCCGCCTGCGCTCGGGCCGTCTCGACGACGCTCCCGACGCGGTCCTTCTGCCTCGCGACGCCGAGGCAGTGCGGCGGGCCCTCGACGTCTGCACGGCCGAGGGCATCGCCGTCGTGCCCTTCGGTGGCGGCACCAGCGTCGTCGGCGGGGTCGAGCCGCTGCGCGGCTCGCACGACCGCCTGATCAGCCTCGACCTGGCCGCGCTCCGCGACGTCGAGGTCGACGGCCACTCGCTGACCGCCCGCCTCGGCGCCGGCCTGCGCGGCCCCGAGGCCGAAGCCGAGCTGGCGCCGCACGGCCTCGCCCTCGGCCACTACCCGCAGTCGTTCGAGTACGCGACGATCGGCGGCTTCGCGGCGACGCGCTCGGCCGGGCAGGCCTCGAGCGGCTACGGACGCTTTGACGCCCTGGTCAGCTCGGTCCGGCTGGTGGCCCCGAGTGGCGATCTGCAGACTTTGGAGAGCCCGCACACGGCGGCAGGGCCGGCGCTGCGCGAGCTGGTCGTCGGCTCGGAGGGCGTCCTCGGCGTGATCCCCGACGTCACCGTGCGGGTGCGCCCGGCGCCGCGTCTGCGCCGCTACGAGGCCTGGATGGCCGAGAGCTTCGAAGCCGGCGCCGAGATCGTCCGGGCACTTGCCCAGGGGCCCGGCCTGCCGGACGTGATCCGCATCTCCGACGAGGAGGAGACGGAGGTCTCGCTGGCGCTCTCCGGTCCCCGCGGCATCGCCGGCAGTCTCTTCAGCGGATACCTCGGCGCGCGCCAGCGCCGCGGAGGAAGCCTGGTTGTGGTCGGGTTCGAAGGCGAGGAGGAGTCGGTCGCGCGTCGGCGCGCGCTCAGCGTGCGGGCGCTACGCAAGGGCGGCGCCGTCTACCTCGGCCAGGCGGCCGGCCGCTCCTGGGAGCACGGTCGCTACCAGGGTCCTTATCTGCGCGACACGCTGATGGAGATGGGGGCGATGGTGGAGACGCTGGAGACCTCGCACACCTGGAGCAGGCTCGCCGAGCTGCACGCCGCCGTCGGCGCCGCGATCCGCGACTCCTTGGCCGGACAGGGCACTCCCGGTCTCGTCTTCTGCCACCTCTCGCACGCCTACCCCGATGGCGCCTCGCTCTACTTCACCTTCATCTCCCGCGCCCGCCATGGCGAGGAGGTCGAGCAGTGGCAGACCGTCAAGCGGGCCGCCTCGGAGGCGATCGTCGCCCACGGCGGCACGATCACCCACCACCACGCGGTGGGTCGCGATCACGCTCCTTACATGGAGGCGGAGGTGGGCAAGACGGGGCTCGAGGTGCTGCGCGCCGTGAAGGACGAGCTTGACCCAGCCGGGATCATGAATCCCGGCAAGCTGCTTCCCTAGCTATTCCTGCTGCTGGATCGCCGGCCCGGTGATCTCTCCGCGCAGGACGCTTTCGCCGGTGTAGGGCGGCAGTGCTCTTTCCTTCTTGGCTTTCGCCAGCACGGCCTTGTACTCGGCGTTCGAGGTCAGCGAGATGTCGACCTGGTCGAAGGCCCCGCTGGCGACGTAGCTGAGCAGCTGCGTCGGGATCGCGATCTGGGTGGCGATCTTGCCGGAGTCGTCGACGGTGACGGCGCCGAGACGCAGGGCGATCTTGGGCGAGCTGTAGAGCCAGACCGTGTAGGACTCTCCCGCCGGGGGCGCATCGAGGCCTTCGGCTTCGACCTGGAGCAGGACGCTCTTCTTGTAGCGGCCGAGGAGAGCTCGCCCACTGGCGTCGCCGCCGTCGGCCGGGGAGAGGATCGCCTGGGTGAGGCCCGAGTTTTCGGCCGCCGCGGTGGAGGTTGCGCTCTGGTCTCCTTCGGCGGTGGTCGAGTCCGAGCCACCGCCGTCGCCGCCGACGATCAGGACGATGACCAGGACCACGACGACGAGCGCGCCGGCGCCGAGCCCGATCAGGGCGCCGCGGTCCTTCGGCACTTTGAAGCTGGGGAGCTGCGGCGTGCGCTTCGGCGAGGGGGCCGCGGCCTGCGGTGCTTTGGCCGCCGGCGCGGGTGACTCGGCCGCGGGGGTCGGGGCGGGCGCTGCTGGCGCGGCTGGCTCCTCCGCCGGGGGAGTGACGGGAGCCGGTGTGGGCGTCGCCGGCGGCTCTGGCTCTGGCTCGACGACCGCCTCTGGCTGGTCGACCTCGGTCAACGCCTCTTTGACCCGCTCGCGTACTTCCTCGACGCTGATGCCCATCACGGCGGCCATGTCCTCGTAGCCCTCTTCGCGTTGCGCGAGCAGGCGGAGCATCGCCTTCTGGTCGTCGGTCAGTGCCACGGGCCGGAAGCCTACGCGAGCGACTCCCCGCAAGGGCGTGTCTGAGGTTAAGGGCCATATGCGCCCACAAGCTCAGACACGTTCGTGGAGATAGTCTCCCGGCGCGATGACTGAGGATCCGCACGGACTGCTGTCCCACTTCGACGCCCTGATCGGCACCGAGTGGCTCGACGACGACCCCGATCACGCCCGCGTTCGCGTCGTGATGCGCGACGAGCTGCGTCAGCCGGTCGGCCTCCTGCACGGCGGCGTGATGTCGAGCCTGGTCGAGAGCGTCTGCTCGCGTGCGACGGCACTGGCCGTCGTGGGTGGCGGGATGATGGCGATGGGCCAGTCGATCAGCGTCAGCTTCATTCGTCCGGTCACGGAGGGTCACGCCGAAGTGCACGCCCACGTCCGCCACCGCGGCCGCACCACCTGGGTCTGGGACGCTGAAGTCAAGGACGCCGAGGATCGCCTCTGCGCCTTGGCGCAGATGACGATCGCTGTACGGCCAATCCCGAAGGCGGACTAGCCGCCGAAGCGGTTGGTGATCGGCAGACGCCGATCACGCCCGAAGGCCCGCGGCGTGATGCGGATCCCCGGCGCTGCCTGGCGGCGCTTGTACTCAGAGCGGTCGACCATGCGGACGACCTCGTCGACGACGTCGGCGGGCAGGCCGGCGGCGATCATCTCCTCACGGCCCTCGTCGCGCTCGACGTAGGACTCGAGGATGCGGTCGAGCAGCTCGTAGGGAGGCAGCGAGTCGCTGTCGAACTGGTCGGGGCGCAGCTCCGCCGAGGGCTCGCGCTCCAGCACCGAGGCCGGGATCAGCTCGCGCCCCGCGACCTCGTTGCGATGGCGCACCAGCTCGTAGACGAGCGTCTTCGGCACGTCCTTGATCGCCGCGAAGCCACCGGCCATGTCGCCGTAGAGGGTGGCGTAGCCGACCGACATCTCGCTCTTGTTGCCGGTCGTGAGGACCAGCCAGCCGTGCTTGTTGGAGAGCGCCATCATCATGTTGCCGCGGATCCGCGCCTGGATGTTCTCGGCGGCCAGGTCGGGCTCCGAGGGCCGGGTCGGGTCACGGGGCAGCGGCTCGTCGGCGCCCTCGCCGCCGGCCGGGTTGCCAAAGGCCCCACGCAGCGAGCTCTCGTACTCGGCCATCGCCGGCGCGATCGGGATCTCGATCAGCTCGACCCCGAGGTTTGCGGCGATATTCCGTGCATCGGCCTGTGTTTCAGAGCTCGAATGAGGCGAGGGCATGACCACGCAGCTGACGTTCTCGGCGCCGAGCGCATCGACGGCAAGCTCGGCGACCAGGGCCGAGTCGATCCCGCCCGAGAGGGCGACGCCGGCGTGGCGGAAGCCGTTCTTGAGCACGTAGTCGCGCAGGCCGAGGGTCAGCGCCGCGTAGACCTCGGCGAGGTCGGACAGCGGCTTGGCGAGACGACCGGGAGCGGGGGAAGAGAGCTCGCAGACGAGCAGCTCCTCTTCGAACTGGGCGGCGCGGGCGATCACCTCACCGTCGGGAGCGACGACGAGGCTGTGTCCGTCGAAGACCAGCTCGTCCTGTCCGCCGACGAGGTTGCAGAAGGCGAAATGGGCGCCGTAGGCGCGGGCGCGCTCGGCGAACATCGTTTCGCGCTCGCGTCCCTTGCCGCGATGGTACGGCGAGCCCGACGGATTGGCGATCAGGCTCGCACCCGCAGCGGCCTCGCTCGAGGCCGGCGGGCCGGGCACCCAGACGTCCTCGCAGACGGTCAGGCCGATCTTCTCGCCGGCGACGTCGAAGGTGGCCGGTTCCTCGCCCGGGACAAAGTAGCGCTGCTCGTCGAAGACGGAGTAGTTGGGCAGGCGGTTCTTGCGGTAGACCGTCCGCACGGCGCCGCCGGCGAGCACGGCGAGCGAGTTGTGGGCGTGGCGGAAGTCGCCGCCACCGGCGACCGGCTCGGCGAAGCCGACCAAGGCGACGATCTCACCGACGTCGCGAGCCAGCTCCTCGACGGCGCGCCGGTTGGCCTCGACGAAGTGCCGCTTCAGGTAAAGGTCCTCGGCCGGGTAGCCGGGCAGGCAGAGCTCGGGGAAGATGACCAGCTCGGCGCCCTCGCCGCGGGCACGGCCGATCCACTCGGCGATCTTCGCGGCGTTGCCGTCGATGTCGCCGACGGTCGGGTCGATCTGGGCCAGGGCTATGCGCAAGCGAGGGTCCTCGGTGCGGTCACGCCAGAAGTATCGCCGTCGGGGAGTGCGTTCGCCTTTTGTTGGGCTCAGCGCCACAAACAGCGAACGCACGCGCTGGGAAGTGCCCCACCTGCCTGTAGATTGCCGCGAATGCGCCTGAGCCGGCGATTGGTGGGGGTATCGCTCGCCTCGATGGCGCTGCTCTCGCTCGCCCCTGCCGCCGCGATCGCCGGCGATCAATGGGTCTTCCGCGCGCCTGCGGCCCGCCCGACCGACCACCCGGACCCCAACCGCAACGCCTACACCGTCCCCGAGGCGCCGAAGTCACCCTCCTGTACGCGCCACTTCTGCATCCACTGGGTCGCCGAGGGCATCGACGCGCCCAGCCTGGCCGACGCGAACGAAGACGGCGTGCCGGACTACGTCGACAGGGTGGAGGAGGTCGCCGAGCACGTCTACTCGATCGAGAACGGCAAGCTGGGCTGGCGCGACCCGAAGTCCGATGGGCGCAAGGGTGGCGGGCGCGGCAAGACCGACGTCTACCTCGATCAGATCGGCGGGGCGCTCTTCGGCTATGCGGCGCCCGATCGCGGCCAGGCGACGAAGGCGCACCGACTGCCACGCAGCCTGCACGGCTACCTCGTCATCGACAACGACTACGACCCGCGCGAGTTCCCCGGCACGACCCCGCAGCACGACCTCGAGGTCACCTTCGCCCACGAGTACAACCACATCCTCCAGTTCGGCTACGACGCCTACCAGGACGCCTGGTTCGCCGAGTCGAGCGCGGTCTGGATGGAGGATCAGGTCTACGACGACATCGACGACTACCTGCGCTACGTGCGGCGCTGGGTGAAGCGCTTCGATACGCCGCTGACCGCCAACTCGATCAAGGAGTACGGCTCGGCGGTCTGGACGAAGTGGCTGGCGCGCCGCTACGGCGACGCGATCGTGCGGCAGGCCTGGGCGCGGGCCGTCCACACCAGGCCAGGCGGCTTCTCGGTTGCCGCCTACAACGCGGCGATCGAAGCCGCGGGTGACTCAGACGTCGTCCGCGACTTCACTCGTTTCGCCCGCGACCTGCCCGAGTGGCGCACCGACAGGATCTTCCCGGAAGGAAGCTCATACCCCGACGTCTCGCGCCAGGGCAGCCTGCCGCTCGACGGACGCGAGCTGCACAGGCGACTCAACCACACGACCTTCCAGCTACTCCGCCTTCACGCCCGCGCTGGACGCGCGATCGAGGTCAGCGCCGAGGCGCCGCGCGGCATCGCCGCCGGCCTGGCACTGGTCGGCAGGATCGGCAGCGAGCGCCAGGGTCGAACCGTCTCGGTGCTGCGCTTCGCTCCGCGCGGGGGCAGCATGGTGGCCCGGCTGTCGCGGCCCGGGCGTTTCGACCGCCTCACCGCGGTGCTGATCAACGCCGACACTTCCGCTTCGGGCTTCAGCGCCCGCCGGCTCGACTGGGCCTACTTGACCGACAGCGCGCCGTTTCGAGCCTCGGCGCGGTTGATCCGCTGAGGAGCGCCGGTTACCTCGGCGATCGCGCCTTCGAGGTCGAGGCCGAAGCTGTCGAGGTCGCCCATCGCGTCGTAGTCGCCGATCAGGCCGAAGTTGACCTGGCCGTTGTAGGACATGATCCCCACGCATAGCGCCTGGCGGCGGGCCAGCGGCACCATCGGGAAGATCGCCTCCATTTTCCGTCCCAGCACGTAGAGCGGGAACTGCGGCCCCGGCACATTGGTGACGACGAGGTTGAAGAAGCGCTGAGCGGGCTGCAGGCGGGCGGCCTGCGAGGCGATCGTCGTCGGGGCGAAGTCGACCACGCGGGTGAGGATCTCGGCGCCGACGGCCTGACCGGAGCCCTTCAGGTCGCCCATCGTCTCGGTGACCAGGTGGAGGCGCTGGACCGGGTCCTCACACCAGACCGGCAGCGGCGCCATCATCGCCGAGATGCGGTTGCCGAGCGCGCCGCGCTCCTCCTGGGCGCGGACGCTGACCGGCACCAGGGCGCGCATCTCGAGGCCGTCGGTGTCCTCGCCGCGGGCCCGCAGGTAGTTGCCGATCGCCCCGGTGACGACCGAGAGGACGACGTCGTTGACGGTGCCGCCGTGCTGGTTCTTGACCTGCTTGAGCGCCTCGAGGTTCGTGCGCACGAAGGCGATGCGGCGATGTGGGCCGATCTCGACGTTGAACGGGGTCGAGGGCGCCGACATGCCGGCGCCGATCACCTTGCTGGTCGCGCCGATGCCGTTGAGGACCTGGCGCGGGCCGCGCAGGGTGGCGCGGACGCCGCGGGCGAACTCGCGCGGGCTGGTGGCGCGTTCGCGCAGCGCCTCGCCGAGCAGCTGCAGGTCGGTCGGCTCGGGGCGCGGCGCCCACTTGGGCGGCATCGCCGGCGGGTTGGCCGGTTCTTCCTCGAGGTCGAAGAGGACGGTGGTGATGTCGACCCCCGAGATGCCGTCGACGAGAGCGTGGTGGCTCTTGCCGATGATCGCGAAGCGCCCGTCGTGGAGGCCCTCGACCAGCCAGAGCTCCCAGAGCGGCTTGCTGCGGTCGAGCTGCTGGGAGAAGATCCGCGCCGCGAGGTTGCGCAGCTGCTCCTCTGAGCCCGGCGCCGGCAGCGCGGTCTGGCGCACGTGGTAATTGAGGTTGAGGTGGGGGTCGTCGACCCAGACCGGCCGGCCCTGGCCGAAGGGGACGAAGCGCAGCTTCTGGCGGAAGCGGGGGACGAGGTGCAGCCGCGAGGCGATGTGGTCGCGGAACTCGTCGTGGCTCGGCGCGGGACCCTCGAAGATGCTGGTCGAGGCGACGTGCATGTGGGCGCCGGCCCTCTCCATATGGAGGAAGGAGGAATCGAGCCCAGTCAGCCGGTCTGCACTCACCCGGCAATCTTCGCACACGCTCGGAGCGTTCCTGCGCGGCGCAGGTGAACGGATCAGCCGCTGAGGCCGAGCTGCAGCTGTGCTTCGGGCGCCTCCTCCGGCTCGGCCGGATCTTCGCTACCGAAGCCGGCAAGCCGGACGCCGAGCAGGCGCACCGGGCGCTGCGGGTCGTAGGCGCGGAGAAGATCGAGGACCACCGGCCCGACCACGGCTGGATCGTTCGTCGGCGCGTCGACGGTGTGTGAGCGGCTGACGTTGGTCCAGTCGTCGAGGCGGATCTTGATCCCTATCGTGCGGCCCTCGAGCTCGCGCTTGCGAAGGCGGCGGCAGAGCTCTGCCGCAAGCTCGGTCAGATGCCCCTCCAGCTCGGCCCGGTTGCCGACGTCGACGTCGAAGGTGATCTCGGTCGACTGCGACTTGGTCTCGCGAATGACCGTGATCGGGGTGTCGTCCTCGAAGCGAGCCCGGCTGTGCAGCCAGCGTCCCTGTCTGGGGCCAAAGGACTGCTCCAGGACGGCGGCATCCTGTCCGTGCAGGTCGGCCAGGGTGCGGATCCCCATCGCCTCGAGCTTGGCCACCGTCTTCGGGCCGATGCCCGGGATCAGGCCGGGGGAGTCACCGGAGAAGCGCCGCAGCGCTTCCTCGCGCGAGAGCACGACCAGCCCCGCCGGCTTGCCCAGCTCGCTGGTGATCTTGGCCAGCATGCGGCTCTCGGAGATCCCGATCGAGCAGGTCAGCCCCGTCTCGGTGAGGATCTCGGCGGCGATCCGCCGCATCGTCGCCTTCGGCGAGAAGAGCCCGGTCAGGTCGATGTAAGCCTCGTCGAGGCCGACCACCTCGACCGTCTCGGCATTGCGCCGCAGCACCGCCATTACCTCGCCGGAAGCCTCCCGGTAGGCGGCGAAGTCGGGCTGCAGATAGACGGCGTTCGGCAGCCGTCGCCGCGCCACCGCCGCCGGCATCGCCGAGTGGATCCCGGCCAGCTTGCGCGCCTCGTAGCTGGCCGTCGTCACCACCGCCCGCGGTCCCGACCCGCAGACGACCACCGGCTTCCCCTTCAGCTCCGGCCGCCGCCGCAGCTCGACCGACGCGTAGAAGGCGTCCATGTCGAGGTGGGCAATCGTCCGCGATGCGGCCATGGGTCGATGGTAGGCGGGGGCAGGGACGGGATGGGGCTCTTAGACTTCGGGACATGGCTTCTCCTGAGGCGAAGAATCTCGAGGCGATCTCCAAGGCGATCGACCAGCACAACTCGAGCTGTCCGTTTCCGGCGGCTGAGGTGCGGATGAATCCCTTCGAGGTCGAACGACTGGGCTGGGATCGGATTCGCGGCCTGCCGGTCGTGCCCGACGCCGAGATCGGCACCGGCCGCTTCCGCATCGTCTGCTCGCGCGACATCGACGGCGAGGGCCTCGAGGAGACCGAGGCGATCGGCCAAGAGGTCGAGACGGCGGTTCCGGTCGTCAACAACTAGCGAGACCGCGTCAACCCGCGTATATGGCGGGCTGAGACGGTCTCGGCGCTCAGACCGAGTTCCAGAAGTCGAGGCCGAGGCCGCTGAGCCAGCTCTGGGCGTCGGCGTTGAGCTGGGTCAGCTGGTCGGTCCAGATCAGCACGCCCATCGCGATAAGGATCAGGCCGCCGGTCGCGACTATCGCCTGGTAGTGGCGCTTGACGACGGTGAAGGCCGAGGTCATCCGCGAGAAGGCGATCGCGGTGAGCAGGAAGGGGATCGCCAGGCCGGCCGAGTAGACGAGCAGCAGGAAGGCGCCGTGGGCGGCGGAGCCCGAGAGCGAGGCGGCGGTGAGGATCGCGCCCAGGGTGGGGCCGATGCAGGGGGTCCAGGCGATCGCGAAGGCGGCGCCGGCGATGATTGGGCCGCCGCGACCGGCGCGCTCGAGCAGGGCATCGACATGCCACTCGCGGTTGAGGCGGGTGATGAAGAGCTGGGCGACGAAGAGGACGCCCATGGCGATGATCAGCGCCGCGGCGACCTTGGTGAGCAGCTCCTCGTGGTCTTGGAAGGCGGAGCCGAGCGCCGTGGCGGTCAGCCCCTCGGCGATGAAGATCGCCGAGAAACTGGCGACGAAGAGCAGGCTGGGGCCGAGGATGCGCCGCCAGCCGGCGTCCTCCAGCTCGTTGGCGGAGACGCCGCTGACCGCCGAGAGGTAGCCGGGGACGAGCGGCAGCACGCAGGGGGAGAGGAAGGAGACGACTCCGGCGGCAAGCGCGGCGAAGATCCCTACTCCGGCGGCCGGGTCGCTGCTGAACGCGGCGAGGATCACATCCTCAGGCTACCGCCGCCGCCATAGGCAGGATGCCTGGGATGGAACTGTTCGACGCCAGCGGTCGGGCGCGCGAGTTGCGGGCCTCTCCGCTTTTCGCGATCGGGCCGAGCCTGCCTGGACCGGCGCTGCGACGCGGCTTTCTGGTCGCGATTCCGGTTGGGATCGCGCTCCTCCTCGAGCTTGGCCTCGACAGCCCCACCAAGGGCGCGATCGGCACCGGGGCACTGCTGGCCGGCTTCCCGGCGATGGACGCGCCAGCGCGCACCCGAGCGGCCTGGCAAGCCGCGGTGGCGCCGCTGATCGGCATCGCCGCCGTGCTGGGGGTGCTCACCGGCGCCAACGCGTTTCTGGCGATCGCGACCATGGCCCTCGTCGGCGCTGCCGCCGGTTATTGCTTCGCCGTCTCGCTGCGCTTCTCGATCGCCGGGCTCTCGATCGCGCTGGCCCTGCTGATCTGCCAGGACCTGCCGCTGCAGCTCTCCGACGCCTTGCCGGCGATGCTCCTGGCCACCGCGGGCGGGCTCCTGCAGGCGGCCTTCTCGCTCTGCGTCTGGGCGGCTGGTGACCGCACCGAGGAGGGCGAAGCCAACTCCTGGAGCTCCAGCGAAGCGATGCGGGAGCTGCGCGCCAACCTGAGGATCGACTCGGTCAGCGCTCGTCACGCGCTTCGCTTCGGCGCCGCCCTGGCCACCGGCGTCGCCCTCTACTGGCTGCTCGGCGTGCACGAACACGGCTTCTGGATTCCCCTGACGATCCTCTTCGTGTTGCGTCCCGACCGGGAGGAGACCAATCGACGCCTCGTCCTGCGCGCCGTCGGCACCGCTGTCGGCCTGGTCATCGCCACGGCGCTCGCCGAGTGGCTGCGCGGCGACGAAGTCGCGATCGCCGTGGCGCTGACGATCGCCACGGGCTTCGCCTACGGCCTGCTGACCGTGCAATACGCGCTCTTCACGGCGGCGATCACGACCTACGCCGTGATGCTCGCCGACTCGATCGGCGAGCCGGCCCTGCACGCCGCCGACGAGCGGGCTCTGGGCACCGCGCTCGGCATCCTCATCGCCGGGGCGGCCTTCCTGCTCTGGCCCAACCGTGGAGACAAGCGGGCAAGCCAGGTCGCACTGCGGAATTCCCAAAGCCGCTAGATTTCCTGGCTGACCAGCCAAACCGCGGCGCGCGGCCGCGGCGACACAGGAGCAGACTTTGAGCAACCGCACGTTCGTGATCGGGGTCGGCATGACCAAGTTCGAGAAGCCCGGCTCGAAGGAGGGCGACTACCCGGACTGGGCCAAGGAGGCGGGGGAGAAGGCGCTCGCCGATGCCGGCATTCCCTACACGGACGTCGAGCAGGCCTACGCGGGCTACTGCTACGGCGACTCGACCTACGGCCAGCGGGCGCTCTACCAGCTCGGCCTCACCGGGATCC
>Ga0164241_10001001_pt1 | contig 39586 bp, 45 predicted proteins | sample OricomyardsoilBY_FD_108780 | JGI IMG/M metagenome (GOLD analysis project Ga0164241, IMG submission 108780) | Backyard soil microbial communities from Emeryville, California, USA - Original compost - Back yard soil (BY) | ecosystem: Environmental > Terrestrial > Soil > Unclassified | place: USA... | reverse complement strand
TCACGCCGCCGCGCCCGGGCGACTTGATCTGCGCGCGCACGACGCCGCGGATCGCGCCCTCGCCGAAGTCCTCCTGGACGTCGCGATGGAACGCGTCGTCGAGGTTCGGGCCGGTGGTGCCCTTCGTGCCCGCCCGGTTGAGGACGTGGCAGGAGCCGCACTTCTGCACGAAGAGCTGCTTCCCGGCGATCACGTCGACGTTCGAGCCCTCCTTGGCGGAGCACCCTGCAAGAGCCACGGCAGCCACCGTGGCGCCGACGATCGCGAGCTTCGAAACGAGGGACGTCATGCGGCGCGGAATCCTATCTGCTACGCCGGAGGAGCGAGGTCGTCCACCCGCCCCTCGGCCGCCGCGACCACTCCGCGGGCCACTCCCTCCCACGAGTAGCGCTCGTGCGAAGTGGCCACCAGCGCCGCCTCCATGGCGTGCCGGAGCGCCTCCGGAGCCTCCAGCCAGGCCACGAGCCGGGCCGCCAGCTCGCGGACCGTGCCGGGTCCGAGATCGAACGACAGCAACGCCGCCGCCTCGGGCGGCGCCGAGGCCGCGAGCGTGCGCGAGACCTCCGCCAGCCCGGAATGCGCCGCGCTGACCGGCAGGACGCCGCAGGAGGCCGCCTCGGCGGCGACCATGCCGAAGGCCTCGGGGAACGTGCTGGGAACGACCTGGGCCTCGCAGAGCGGCAGCAGCTCGGCCAGCTCGTGATGGTCCAGGCGCCCCACGATCGTGACCTGCTCGCGCAGCCGCGCCGCGGCCGCGACGTACGCCTCGCGCTCGGCGCCCTCGAGCCCGTCCAGGAACGCGAGCAGCATCTCCAGGCGCCCGCGTGGGCCACCCTCGGCCGCGCGACCCTCCTCGGCCAGCGCCCTGACCCCGTCGAGGTCGCCGGCGGTCAGCGCGTCGAGCAGGCGCTCGAAGCCCTCGCGGTAGGCGCCGAAGCCGACGATCACCAGCCGCACGTCCGGGACCCGCGCGAGCACCAGCGGCCACGCCGCCGCGAGCAGGTCGACGCCCTTGGACACGATCAGCTTGCCGACGAACAGCACGAACCGCTCGGCGCCGGGCTCCAGCGAGGCGAGCGCGGCGCCGACCGCCGCCTCGTCGCGCCCGAACGCCCCCACCCCGACCGACGCGGTCGAGCCCGAGAGCTCCTCCGCGAGCGCGCGCAGGCGCCGCGTCGCCTCGCCGCGCTCACGCGGCACGAACTCCTCGACCTCGACCCCGGGCGGCCCGAGGCGCGTGCGCCCCGGCAGCGACGGGTCGTCCATCGCCTCCCACAGCGAGCTGCCGGTGTGCAGCGAGCCGACCAGGACGCAGCGGGCGCGCGCGAGCCCCTCGCGGGCGAACGGCATGAAGCGGTCGGGGTCGCGCTTGACCACGTACTCGAGCGCGCTGCCGTGGACCTTCACCGCGTACGGGACGCGATCCTCCAGCGCCCGGGCCAGGATCGCCGGCCCCATCACGAGGTGGTTGGCGAGCGCCACGTCGGGCGCGACCTCGTCGGCCACCGCCCGCACCGCGGCCACGTTCGCGTCGACGTAGGCAGCGATCTCCTCGTCGCTGCACTCCAGGAACGGCTTTGCGTCGAACCCCTCGTACTCGTCGGCCACGTAGACCGGCAGGAGGCGCCCGATGTCCGGGTTGTGGACGCGCACGCGCGCGTCGATACCCGCGGCCGCCGGGTCGCGGTCCTGGCAGACCATGTGGACCTCGTGCCCGAGCCGCGCGAGCGCGCCCGCGAGCCGCGCGTTGTAGACGTTCGAACCCGTGCCCGCGAGCAGGTATCCGTGGAAGATGAGGACGCGCATGCCGCTGATAATGTTCGCTCCGTGAGTAGCCAGCGTTACAGGATGCGCACCCCGTCGACGGGCCGCGAGATCATCATCGAGGCCGAGCCGGAGCGCATCTACCGCGATCGCGAGACCGGCGAGGAGCTGCAGACCGTCGGGAAGGTCATTCCCCTGGCGCCGTCGAACTCCAAGTTGCCGTGGGCCGTCGAGAACCTTCGCTTCTGCAACTGGTGCGACTCGCTCGCACCCAAGGACCTGAACGACTGCCCCACCTGCGGGCGCCGGATGGCTCCGCTCGCCTGAGGGCGCCCATGGCCTCTCGCACGCGTAGCGTCGCGCTCGTCTCCCTCCTCGCCCTCGCCGGCGTCGTGACGGGCTGCGGCGGCTCCGACGTCGCGTACAGCCCGCCGAAGACCGTGCCGGTGATCACCGTCCCGCCGGGCAGCGGCAACGCCGCCTCCGCCGGAGCCTCGACGTCGACGACCGACACCACGTCGACGACGTCCACGAGCACGACCGACACCACCCCCGCCGCCTCGGCCCCCACCGCCACGACGCCGGCCGCCGGCGCGGGCACCGGAGGCGCCGCCGCGGGCACGCCGACCACGGCCGCCCCGGCGACCACGACGCCGTCCTCCGCCGGAACCGGCGGCGCGGGCGCGTCCGGCGACGACTTCAACTCGTTCTGCCAGGAGAACCCCGGAGCCTGCTAGCCGGCTAGGCGCCTGACCGTCTCCGGGCTCCGCCTGGCGGCGTCCTCGCCGCTCTCACGGGCTGGCGCCCGCCACGAGGGCTGCGTCCTTGCCCGGCGGTACCGGAGACGCCCAGGCGGCTAGCCGGTCGTTGTCGTAGTCGTGCCCGTCGTGGACGGGGTCGTCGTCGGCACGGTGCCCGTAGCCGTCGGCGTGGTGGTCGTGGGCGTGGTGGTCGTCGGCGTCGTCGACGTGCTGGTGGGTGTCGTCGTGGTCGACGTGGTCGTGGTCGTCGTCGTCGTGCCTTTGGCGCGCTTGGCGTACGTGACGAGCGTCGCCGTGTACGTCAGCCGCGCGGTGCGGTACAGGCAGAAGTACTGCGCGAGGTCGTTGAGCGCGACCTGAGCGGTCTGGGCCTGGTCGATGTCGTCGCACGTGCCCTTGGGCCGGCTCGCGCGCCACGAGGTGTCGCCCGGGAGGCCGACGGCGAGGGCGGGGGCCCACGTCGGCACGGTGAGGGCGACGGTCCAGCCCTTCTGGACCGGGATGCTCTTGACCAGCGGGAACTGGGCGACGGTGCCGAAGTACGGCTGCAGCTTGATCAGCGGGCTCTGCCGCTGGACGCGGCCGAACAGGCGGTCGCCGGGCTTGAGGATCGAGATCCCCGCCTGCGACGTGCCGCCGAGCTTGGTGTCGAAGTACGCGGTCTGCGTCGGGCCGGGGGTCCCGAGCGCGATCGTCCAGGCGACGATCCGGCCGCTCTCGGGGATCGTCATCAGGCCGCGGGTCGCGCCGACCTTCGCCTGATATCCGGTCGTCCGACTCACGGCCAGGCACGGCTTGGCGGGGCACGCGGGCTTCGCGACGTCTTTGGTCTGGCCGATCTCGATGATGGCGGCGCCGGCGGATTGCGCCGGCACGATCGCCACGGCGGAGACGGCCAGGGCCGTGAGGAAGGGTCTCATCAGGAGACATTCAACACGACCTCGCGGCCGAGGTTGTGGTTTGAGTGCTTGCGTGCGCAATAGGATCGCTACGTGTCGGCTATCGAAGTGGAGGGGCTCGAGCGCGAGTTCAAGGGTGGCCTGAAGGCCGTCGACGGCATCGACCTGCGGGTCGAGCCGGGCGAGGTCTACGGGTTCCTGGGGCCCAACGGCGCCGGGAAGACCACGACCGTGCGCATGCTCGTGACGCTGCTGCGCCCCACGGGCGGCCGCGCCACGGTCGCCGGCTTCGACGTCGCCAAGCAGCCGGCCGACGTCCGTCGCAACATCGGCGTGGCGCTGCAGGAGGCCGCGCTGGACCTGCTGATGACCGGCCGCGAGATGATGGAGCTCCAGGCCACGCTGCACGGGATCGCGCCGCGCAGCGTCCGCGGGCGCGCCGCCGAGCTGATCGAGCGCGTCGGGCTCGCGCAGGCCCAGAACCGCCGCGTCGGCACCTACTCGGGCGGCATGCGCCGCCGCCTCGACCTCGCGATGGCGCTGATCCACGAGCCGTCGGTGCTGTTCCTCGACGAGCCGACGACCGGCCTCGACCCGCTGTCGCGCACGACGCTGTGGGAGGAGGTCCGCCGGCTGAAGAACGAGGGCACCACCGTCTTCCTGACCACGCAGTACCTCGAGGAGGCCGACCAGCTCGCCGACCGCCTCGGGATCATCAGCGGCGGCCGGATCGTCGCCGAGGGCACGCCCGCGGTGCTCAAGGCCGAGGTCGGGCGTCCGCACCTCGACATCACGCTCCTCGACGAGGGCGACGGCCCGGGCGACCTGGCGCGCGCGAAGCAGGTCCTCGAGCGCTTCGGCGGCGAGCGGCCGCCGAGCGAGGGCTGCCACCTGTCGGTGACCGTCGAGCGCGGCGCCGCCGACATCGCCTCGGTCGTCCGCTCGCTCGACGACGCCGGCCTCAGCGTCGCCTCGCTCGAGCTCGTGCAGCCGACGCTCGACGACGTCTTCATCGCCAAGACCGGCCGCCACCTGGAGGGCGGCTCCTCGGGCGATGCGCCGCCCGAGGAGCCCGCCGAGCCCGAGCCGGCGATCGCGGCGCCCTGATGCCGTTCGTCGCCCGAGTGAGCCTGGCGCTGTCGCGGCGGGCGCTCGTCAACGCGATGCGGCGCCCGCAGCTGCTGCTGCCGCTGGTGCTGATCCCGACGCTGATGCTCGCCGCCAACGTCGGCGGCCTGAACCGCACGACGACCCTCCCCGGCTTCCCGGCGGTCCACGGCTTCCTCGACTTCCAGCTCGCGCCCGCGATGACGCAGTCGCTGCTGTTCGGCGGCGTGGCGATGGGCGTCGCGATGGCCCTCGAGATCGAGGCCGGCTTCTTCTCGCGGCTCGCGGTCGCCCCCATCCCCCGCGTCGCGATCGTCCTCGGCCGGCTCGGCGCCGCCTCGGCGATCGCGGTGATCCAGATGCTCTGGTTCCTGTCGATCGGGCTGATCTTCGGCGCGCACGTGAAGTCCGGCCTCCCGGGCCTGCTCGTGACGTTCGGCATCGGGATCGTCGCCGGGGTCGCGTTCGCCGCGCTCGGCGTCGCGCTCGCGCTGCGCGCCCGCAACGCCTCGACCGTCCAGGGGATCTTCCCGCTCGTCTTCGTCTCGCTGTTCCTGTCGAGCGCCTACTTCCCGCGCAACCTCCTGACGAGCCCGTTCGACGCGATCGCCCGCTACAACCCGCTCAGCTACATCGCCGAGGGCATGCGCGACCCGATCGTCAACTCGCTCAGCGCGCAGCCGGTGCTCGAGGGCCTCGCCGCCGCCGCCGGGCTCGCGGTGCTCGCGGTCGGGCTCTCCGTCGTGACCCTCCGCGGCCGGCTGGACGAGGCATGAGCGCGAGCATCCGCACGATCCGGGCGCTCGTGCGCCGCGCGCTGAACGAGATCATCCGCGTCCCCGGCGGCGCGATCCCCGGCGTGCTCGCGCCCGCGATCTTCCTGGTCGGCCTCTCCGGCGTCTACGGCGCCGCGTCGCAGCTCCCGGGCTTCCCGACCGGCAGCTTCCGCTCGTTCATCGTGCCGGTCGGCTTCCTGCAGGCGGCGACGTTCGCGGGCGCCGCGACCGGGGTCAACCTCGCGCGCGACATCGAGCAGGGCTGGTTCGACCGGCTGATCGTCTGCCCCGCCCCGCGCGTGACGCTGCTGACCGGCCTCGTGCTGTCGGCGAGCCTGCGCGCGCTGCTGCCGGCCACCGCGCTCGTGGCGGTCGCGTTCGCGCTCGGCGTGCACTGGCCCGGCGTCGACGGCCTCGTGATCGCCTACGCGCTGACGATGGGGATGGCGGCCGCGACCGCGTGCTGGGGGATCAGCATGGCGCTGCGGTTCCGCACCCAGCAGGCCGCGCCGCTGATCCAGCTCGCCGGCCTGCTCGCCACGCTCTTCTCGACCGCCTACGCGCCCAAGGCGCTCCTCGCGCCGTGGCTGCGCCACATCGCCGACGTGAATCCCGCGAACTTCGTGATGGAGGGCGTCCGCCAGGGCTTCGTCGGCGGCGTCACCTGGGAGCACTCCTGGCAGGCGGTCGTCGCGATCGCCGGCCTGCTGATCGTGCTCGGGACGTTCGCGGTCCGCGGCATGCGCCGCGTCGGCGTCGCCGCCTAGCGGCCGGTCGCCGGCGACTTCTTCGTCGCCGCGAGCTTCAGCGTGCCGGCCTTCGGCGCCTCGGGGGCGCGGTCGACGCAGCTGATGCGCACGCAGCCGGGCCGCGTGGCCTCGGCGACGAACGCGACGCTCGCCGGCTTGGCGATCGCCGACTGGGCGAAGCGCAGCGTGATCGAGCGCTCGGTGGGCCGCGAGACCGACACCGTGCCCTTGGCGGGCTGCGGCAGGTCGCCGGCCTTCTCGGTCAGCAGCTCGCCGCGCAGCGTCGTGCCGTCGGCGGCGACGGTCGCGCACGCGAGGTAGTCGGAGACGTTCGACGCGGGATCGGCCTTCGTGTAGAGGCGCAGGCAGACCGAGCCGGGCGTGCCGCCCGCGTCCGGCGCCTTCAGCGCGCTGGTCTCCCAGGCGTCGGCCATCGTCACGATCCCGCGCAGCCGGCCGTCGGGCGAGCGGCCGAAGCGGACGCCGACGATGTCGAGGGCGCCGACCTGGGCGTCGGCCTTCTCGTCGGTCAGCTTGACCTCGGTGCTGGTCGTGGCCGCGAGCGCGGACGCTCCGAGGAGGGCGACGAGCGCTCCGGCGATGATCGGCGTGGAGAACCGGCGTCGCATCAGCGACCGGAGTATGTCGCTTTCCCCGGCCCGTCACGCAGGAACGACTGCACGGCGCCCTGCAGGTCCTCGGTCGCGAACAGCGCGCCGGAGACGCTCGGGACGATGTCGTCGGCCGCGCGGGCGCCGCCCTCCTTCTGCGCGCGGACGATCGCCTTGGTCGCCGCGTGCGCCCGCGTCGGGCCGTTGGCCAGCTCGCGCGCGAGCGTGCGCGAGCGCTCCTCGAACTCGTCGTCGGCGTAGACGCGCGAGATCACGCCCCACGCCTCGAGCGTCCGCGCGGGCAGCACCTCGCCGGTCATCACGAAGTGCCGCGCGCGGGCCGGGCCGGCGCGCTCGGCCATCCGCTGCGGGCCGCCCATCGACGGCGTCAGGCCGACGCGCATCTCGACGAGGCCGAACTTCGCGGACTCGGCGGCGACCCACAGGTCGCAGGCCAGCGCGAGCTCGACGCCCCAGGTGAGCGTGAGCCCGTGCGAGGCGAAGATCACCGGGCACGGCAGGTCCTCGAGCTCGTGCATCAGCTCGAACTGGCGCTCCCACAGCACCGCGGCCTCCTCCGGCGTGAGGCCGGCGAACCGCTTGACGTCGACGCCGCCGGTCCAGACCTTGCCCTCGGCACGGATCAGCACCGCGCGCGGCGGGTCGGCGGTGAGCGCGTGGACGGCGTCGAACAGGCCGGCCTCGACCTCGGCGTCGTAGAGGTTGACCGGCGGCTGGGAGAGCGTCAGGACCCGCAGCGGACCGTCGTCGGTGAACGTCCAGGGGCCGCCGCTCATGACGCCAGCTCCCGTCCGGCCGCCGCGATCTCGTCGGTGTCGCCCCCGGCGCCGGGCATCCACGGCAGCTTCACGGTGTCGTCCTTGTAGCGCGGCAGCACGTGCATGTGGAAGTGGAAGACCGTCTGCCAGGCGTCGGCGCCGCACGAGTTGACGAGGTTCACCCCGTCGGCGCCGAGGCGCTCCTTCGCGCGGCGGGCGATCTCCTTGGCCATCGCGGTGACCCGCGCGAGGTCGTCCTCCGGGATCTCCAGGAGGTCGGCCGAGTGCGCCTTGGGGATCACCAGCGCGTGGCCGCGGGTCCCCGGGTTGATGTCCATGAAGGCGAGCGAGTGCTCGTCCTCGGCGATCTTCGTCGCGGGCACCTCGCCCGCCACGATCTTGCAGAAGATGCACTCCGAGTCGGTGGCCATGCGGCGCCAGGCTATAGGGTCGATCGTCGCATGCGGGAGTACTTGGAACGCGTCGTCGGCCACCTGGCCGGCCTCGATCGTCGCCCCACGTCCGAGGGTGAGCACGCCGCCGCCGAGTGGGTCGCGGGCGAGCTGCGCGACGCCGGCCTCGAGCCGGTGGTCGACGCCGAGGTCGGAACCGGCGGCTTCTGGTGGCAGATCGCCGCGCTCAACTGGCTCGCCGTGCTGGCCGGGTTCCGGCGCTCGCGGCTCGTCCAGCTCGTGTTCGGCGTCGCCGCGGCGAGCGGCGCGTGGGACGAGCTCACGGTCCGCGAGCAGTGGACGCGGAAGCTGATGCCGAAGCGGACGACGTGGAACGTGTGGGCCGCCGGCGGCGACCTCGACGCGAAGCGCACGCTGATCATCGCCTCGCACATCGACGCAGCGCCGGGTGGCGTGTTCTTCGACCAGACGCTGCCGCGGATGGTCGCCGAGAAGCTCCCCGGCTGGCACGCGAAGGCGCGCTCGTGGCCACGGATCCTCTGGTGGGTCCCGGCGGGCGGCGCCGTGGTCGCGCTCGGCGGGCTGCTCGGCAGCCGCAGGCTCGCGCGGTTCGGCGCCGGGATGTCGGTGCTCAGCGCCGCGGGCTTCACCGACATCGGCTTCCGGCCGACATCGCCGGGCGCGAACGACAACGCGACCTCGGTCGCCGCGTCGCTGGCGCTGGCGCGGCGGCTGCGCGACGAGCCCGTGAAGGGCCTGCGCGTCCTGTTCGTCTTCCCCGGCTCCGAGGAGGCGTTCGAGGAGGGCATGCTCGCCTACCTCGACCGCCACGCCGCTGACCTGCCGCAGGACAGCACGAGCGTGCTCGCGCTGGAGATGCTCGGCGCGGAGACGTTCCTGATCTGCGAGGGCGAGGGCCCGCTCGTGCGGATCCCCTACGACGAGGGGCTCAAGGACCTGCTGACCGACGCGGCCGCCGACGCCGGCGTGGTCGCGCTGCGCGAGTACTGGTCGGCGTTCCAGTGCGACGCGCTCGCCGGCATCCGCCGCGGCTACCCGAGCGTGATGCTGATCTCCGTCGACAAGCACAAGCTCCCGCCCCAGTACCACTCGCCGCACGACACGCCCGAGCACATCGACTTCGGCACCGTCGAGCAGGCCGTGCACCTCGTCGAGGCCGCGGTCCGCCGCCTCGCCCGCTCGCCGGCCTAGGCCACCAGCGCGTAGCAGGCGACGTCGCGGCGGGTGCCGTCCTTGCGCGGCTCGTAGGACACGAGGATGCCCTCGAACGCGAAGCCGGCCTTCTCGGCCACGCGGCGGCTCGGCGTGTTCGCCTCGTCGGCGAGCAGCGCGATCCGGGCGAGGCCGGCCTCGTCGAGCGCCCAGCGCGCGAGGAGCGTCACCGCGCGCGCGGCCAGCCCGCGGCCGCGGTGCTCGCGGCCGACCCAGTAGCCGATCTCGGCCGCCGCGCGCTCCTCGTCGACGTGGTGGATCCCGACCGCGCCGAGGACGACCGCGGGCGCCGCGGGCTCGGCGATCAGGAAGTGGGCGCCGCCGAGCGAGCCGCCGATCCACGCGCGCACGTCCGCGGGCGTGTTCGGCGACGGGACGTTCGTGTAGCGGGCGATGTCGGGGTCGTCGGTGAGCGCGACGACCTGCTCGACGTCGGCCTCCGTCGGCCGGCGCAGGACGATCGTGTCGTCGCCGTTCACGCGCTCGCCTCGTCCTGCAGGAACGCGAGCGCGTCCTCGCGGGTGACGACGTCGCCGGCGTACTGCGCCTCGCGCAGCGACGCGAGCAGCCGCCCGACCTCGGGGCCGGGCGCGATCCCGAGGACCTCGCCGAGCTCGTCGCCGCGGACGAGCGGGACCGGCGCGCCGCCGGCGTCGCGCCAGTCGAGCGCGTGCGGGAGCACCTCCCGGACGAGCTTCAGGTGCTTGGCGATCGCCTCGTCGGCCTTGCGGCCGCGGGTCGCGAGGCGGTCGGCGACGCCGAGCAGCGTCACGTCGGCCTCGACCGGCTCGCAGGCGAGCATGTACGCGTAGAGGTCGCGGCGCGAGAGCGGCTGGTGGTGCACGAGGAACCCGAGGCGCAGGTGGTGACGCGTGAGCGCGGCGACGTGCGCGCGCAGCCGCTCGGAGGCCTTCAGCCGCCCGAGCACCTCGCGCGCGAGCTCGGCGCCGAGCCGGTCGTGGCCCGGGAAGCCGAAGCCGCCGCCGGGGATCGGGGTCTGCGTCTGCGGCTTGGCGGCGTCGTGCAGCAGCGCGCCCCAGCGCAGCGCGCCGCCGCGCGTGAGGTCGTCGGCGAGCGGCTCGGCGAGCAGCGCCGCCACGCGCGCGCCGACCTCCTCGCCGAACGGCGCCGCCGGGTCGCGCTCGAGCTCGATCGCCTGCTCGAGCACCTCGAGCGTGTGGCCGTGGGCGTCGCGGTGGTGGTAGCGCGTCTGCTCGACCCCGCGCAGCGCGTTGAGCTCGGGCAGGGCGGCGTCCAGGGCGCCGAGCTCGTCGAGCAGCCCGAGCCCGCGGACCGCGTCGTCGTGGCCGACGATCCGCTTGACCTCGGCGAACACGCGCTCCTGGGCGACGGCCGCCGCGCCCGGCGCCTCGGCGCGCGCGGCCTCCGCCGTGCCGGGGTCGAGCTCGAGGCCGAGCTCGCAGGCGAAGCGCGCGGCGCGCACGACGCGCAGCGGGTCGTCCGGGAACGAGCGCGGCGAGACCATCCGCAGCCGCCGCGCCTCGAGGTCGCCGGCACCGCCGTGGGGGTCCTCGACGGGGCCCCCGGCGAGCGGCTCGGCCATCGCGTTGATCGTGAAGTCGCGCAGCGCGAGGTCGGCCGCGAGGTCGCCGCCGCGCAGCGGCGAGAGGTCGGCCTGCCAGGTGCGGTCGCGGGAGAGGATGCGCCAGGCGCCGAACTCCTCGGAGAGCTCGAACGCCGGGCCGCCCGCGGCGCGCGCGACCGCCTTCGCCGCGGCGCCGACGTCGCCGTCGATCGCGAGGTCGACGTCGAGGACCGGCCGGCCGAGCAGCCGGTCGCGCAGCGCGCCGCCGACGAGCCAGGCGGGCGCGCCGGCGAGCGCCTCGCGGACGATCGCGAGCGGGTCGGCCTCGCCGGCCACGCGTGCTCCCGCGGGACCCGCCTGGTCCACGGCCTCGCCGCCGCTCGCGGCCGGCGCGCCGCGGGGAGCGCGCTCCGGCGGCGGGTGCTCCCCGCTCACGCGTACTCCCGCGGCACCCGCGCCGTCAGCCCGCAGGTGATCTCGTAGTTGATCGTGTCGAGCCGGCCGGCGATCTCCTCGGCGGTGATGCCCGCGCCGATCAGCGTGACGACGTCGCCCTCGCCGACCCACGGCTCGCGCCCGAGATCGACGGTGATGTTGTCCATGCTGACCGTGCCGATGACCGGATAGCGGACGCCGCCGATGACCACCTCGGCGTTGTTGGTCAGCCCCCGGCGCCAGCCGTCGCCGTAGCCGATCGGGATCGTCCCCACGAACGTGCTCTGCGCGGCGACGAACTTGCGGCCGTAGCCGACGCTCTCGCCGCGCTCGCACGGCTTCACCGCGGCGACGTAGGACGTCAGCGTCAGCGCGGGCTCGAGCTCGAGCGCGGCGGCGTCCTCCTGGAACGGGTCGAGCCCGTAGATCGCGACGCCGCAGCGGACGAGGTCGAAGTGCGCCGCGGGGTCACGGAGGGTCGCGGCGCTGTTGGCGGCGTGCAGCACCGCGCCGGGGAACCGCGCGCGCAGCGGCTCCGCCCACGCCCGGAAGCGCTCGAGCTGCTCGCCGAAGAACGCGTCGCCGCGCTCGTCGGCGGTCGCGAAGTGGGTCATCAGGCCGGCGACGACGCAGCCGCGCGCCTCGGCGGCCTCGGCCACGCGCGTGGCCTCCTCCGGGTCGCGTGTCCCGAGCCGGCCCATGCCGGTGTCGAGCTTGACGTGCACGCGCGTGCCCGCCGGCAGCCGCCGCACGAACCTCTCGTCCCACACCGTCAGCTCGGCGCCGGCCTGCAGCGCTCCCGGCAGCTCCTCCTCGGAGACCGCGCCCATCACGACGACCCGGTGGTCGCCCGGCAGGTCCGCGGCCTCCGCGGGCGCGGCGACGAACAGCCACGAGGCGCCGCCGGCCAGCGCCGCGCGCGCGGCCTCCTTCGCGCCGTGGCCGTAGCCGTCGCCCTTCACGACCGCGCCCAGCGCGGCCCCGCCCGTGAGCGCGGCCCGCAACCGCTCGCAGTTGCGCGTGATCGCGGCCGGATCGACCCGGGCCAGCGCGCGCACCGGCACGGCTACTCCTCCCGCGCGAGCGCCTGCAGCACGTCGACGCGGGTCACGAGGCCGACGAGGCGCCCGTGCTCGACCACCGGGATGCGGTTGTGGCCCTTCTGCGCGATCAGCTTCGCGGCGTCGCGCACGGAGGCGGTGGGCTCGATCGTGATCGGGTCCTCGGTCATCATCTCCGAGACGCCCGAGGCGACCGCCTTGCGCAGGCGCTCCTCGAAGCGCCGCAGCGGCTCGAGGTACACGATCCCGCCGAACAGCTCGATGTAGTGCGGCAGGTGGAGGTCGCCCTCGGTGTCGGAGAGGACGAGGTCCTCCTCGGTCACGATCCCGACGCAGCGCCCGCCCTCGTTGACGACCGGCACGCCCTGGAGCTGGTGCTCCTTCAGCGTCGCCACGAGCTCCTCGACGCTCGCGTCCTCCGTCACCGTCACCGGCTCGGGGTCCATGATGTCGGCGACGGTCAGCATGGCCCGGAGCCTATCCGCCTCGTGCGCGCGGGAGCGCCGCGATCACGTCGGAGGCGATCACGCCCTCGGCCGAGCCCGCCGCGACGGCGGCCAGCTGCCCGGCCCGCGCGTGCAGGCGCACGGCCGCGCACGCCGCGGCGAACGGCTCGACCTCCTTGGCGAGCATCGCCGCGACCACGCCCGAGAGCACGTCGCCGGTGCCCGCGGTGGCCAGCGCCGGCGCGGAGAGCACGTTGATCGCGACGCGGCCGTCCGCGGCGGCGACGAGCGTGTCGTCGCCCTTGAGCACGACGATCGCGCCGGCGCGCCGCGCCGCCTCGCGCGCGTGGTGCAGGCGGCGCGCCCTGACGTCGCCGGCGTCGACCTCCAGCAGCCGCGCGAGCTCGCCCTCGTGGGGCGTGAGGATCGTGGCGGCGCCGCGTCCCGCGAGGTCCTCGAGGCGCCCGGCATGCGCGCCGAGCCCGTCGGCGTCGAGCACGAGCGGCACCTCGGCGCGCCGCGCCAGCTCGCGGGCGAGCTCCTCGGCGTGCGGCAGGCGCCCCATCCCCGGCCCTACCACCATCGACCCGCGCGTCGCCTTCTCGAGCACGACGTCGGCGGCGCCCTCCTCCGGAAGCCCGACGGTCATGACCTCCAGCAGCCGGATCGCGAAGATCGCCTGGAGCGCCTCGGGCACGCACGCGGTGACGTAGCCGGCGCCGGCCCGCATCGCCGCCTCGGCGGCCATCGACGGCGCGCCGGTCAACCCCGGCGAGCCGCCGCAGACGAGCACGTGGCCGCTGGAGAACTTGGTCGAGCCGGCCTTGCGCGGCGGGACGACATCGAGCACCGCGCCGTCGATCGCGCCCGCGCGCACCGCGACCGGCGTGGGCGCCGGGATCCCGATGTCGACGACCTCGACCGTTCCCGCGTGGCCCTTGCCGGGATGCACGAGCAGGCCCGGCTTGGCCGCCGCGAACGTGACGGTCGCGACCGCGCGCACCGCGGCGCCGGCGACCTCGCCGGACGAGGCGTCGACGCCCGACGGGACGTCGGCGGCCACCACCGGGGCGTCGCTGGCGTTCAGCGCCGCGATCGCGCCCGCCGCCGGCTCGCGCGGCTCGCCCTCGAACCCGGTGCCGAGCACGCAATCGACGAGCACCGCCGCGCCGTGCAGCCGCGCGGCCGAGAACGGCTCGTGGACGGGCTCGCCCGCCGAGCCGCGAGGCTGCGGGCCACCCTCCCCCAGCCGCGCGAGGTTCGCCGCCGGATCGCCGCGCAGCTCCTCCGGCGCGGCCAGCAGCAGCACCCGCACGTCGCGCCAGGCCGCGCGCAGCAGCCGCGCCGCCACCAGCCCGTCGCCACCGTTGTTGCCCTTCCCGCAGACGACGACCACGAGCCCGTGCGGGGCGACGCCGGCCACCGCCGCGGCGAGCCCCTCCCCCGCGCGCTCCATCAGCTCGAGCGACGGGATCTGAGCCTCCTCGATCGCCCAGCGGTCCGTGGCGCGCATCTCCTCCGCGTCGGGGAGCGGCGAGAGCCACGGCGCCAGGCTCACGCGACGACCGCCACCGCCGCCGCCGTGGTCCGCGAGTGGGTCAGCGAGACCTGCACCGCGGGGCGCCCGGCGAGCACGCCGTGCAGCACGATCCGCGGCGGGCCGCCTTCGGAGACGACCTCGATGTCGCGCGCGTTCCACCACTCGAGCGCCAGCGCCTTGGCGACCGCCTCCTTCGCGCAGAACCGCGCCGCGAGGTGCTGGCCGGGCCGCGCGCGCTCGGCCGCGTACGCGCGCTCGGCGTCGGTGAAGAGCCGCTCGGCCAGCCGCGGGCGCCGCTCCAGCGCCCGTTCCATGCGCTCGATCTCGAGGAGGTCGATGCCCACGCCGCCGGTCACTCGACGGTGACCGTCTTGGCGAGGTTGCGCGGCTGGTCGACGTTCAGGCCGCGCTTCTCGGCGATCGCGTAGGCGAGCAGCTGCAGCGGGATCACGGCGAGGAGCGGCTGGAGCATCCAGTCGACCGGCGGCACCGGCAGCACCTGCGCGGCGTGCTGGTGGATCTCCTCGTTGGCCGCGGACGCGACCGCGATCACGTGCGCCCCGCGCGCCGCGACCTCCTGCATGTTCGAGACCATCTTGTCGAGCACCGGCGAGTCGGTGGCGACGCACACGACCGGCGTCTGCTCGTCGAGCATCGCGATCGGGCCGTGCTTCATCTCGCCGGCCGCGTAGGCGTCGGTCGAGATGTAGGAGATCTCCTTGAGCTTGAGCGCGCCCTCGAGCGCGACCGCGAGCCCGATGTGGCGCCCGAGGTAGAAGAAGAAGCTCTTGTCGTGGTGCGCCTCGGCCGCCGCGAGCACGGGGCCGGCCGGGCCGCGCGTGACGGGGTCGGTCGACGCGGCGATGACCTCCTCGACCGAGCTCGGCAGGCGCTTGAGCTCGCTGATCAGCCGCGTCAGCGTCTCGGGCTTCATCGTGCCGTGCAGCTCGGCGAGCTTCAAGCCCAGGAGGTACATGACCGCGACCTGGGTGACGAACGTCTTCGTGGCGGCCACGCCGACCTCGAGGCCCGCGCGCGTGAAGAGCGTGCCGTCGGCGTCGCGCGTGGCCTGCGAGCCCATCACGTTGGTGATCGCCAGGACCGTCGCGCCCGCCTCCTGCGCGACGCGCATCGCCGCGAGCGTGTCGGCGGTCTCGCCCGACTGCGTGATCCCGACGACGAGGTCGTCGGTGCCCAGCAGCTGCGGCCGGTAGCGGTACTCGGAGGCGATCTGGACGCCGACCGGGATCCCGGCCCACTCCTCGATCGCGTACGAGCCGATCAGGCCCGCGTGGTAGGAGGTGCCGCAGGCGACGACGGTGATCCGCTTGAAGCGCCGCAGCTGCTCGTCGCTGAGCGCGCCCTCGTCGTCGAGCTCGACGTGGTCGCCCTGCGCGGCGCGGTCGTAGATCGTCTCGGCGAGCGCGTCGGCCTGCTCGTGGATCTCCTTGAGCATGAACGTCGGGAAGCCGGCCTTCTCGGCGGTCGCGTCGTCCCAGTCGACGACCTCGACCTCGCGCTCGAGCTCGGTGCCGTCGGCGCTGAGGATCCGCGTGCCCCCGGGCCGGATCTCGACCAGCTCGCCGTTGTTGAGGTACTGGACGCTGCGGGTCTCGGCCAGGAACGCGGGGACGGCGCTGGCCAGGAACGTCTCGCCCTCGCCGCGGCCGATGACCAGCGGGCACTCCTTGCGGGCGCCGACGAGGACGTCGGGCTCGTCGAGGCTCATCGCGACGAACGCGTAGTGGCCGACGAGCTCGTTGAAGGCCCGGCGCGTCGCCTCCAGCAGGGAGCCGGTGGCCATGTGGTGGGCGATCAGGTGGGCGATGACCTCGGCGTCGGTCTCCGAGGTGAAGACCGCGCCCATGTCGGCCAGCCGGCGGCGCAGCGCGACGTAGTTCTCGACGATCCCGTTGACCACGACGTGCACGCGGTCGGTGGTGTCGAAGTGCGGGTGGGCGTTGGCCTCGTTGACGCGCCCGTGGGTCGCCCAGCGCGTGTGCGCGATGCCCGTCGTGGCGATCTGGGTGGCCACCGCGACGCCGCCGCGGGCCTCGCGCGCGTCGACCGCGGCGACGAGGTTGTCGAGGTTGCCCACCGCGCGCACCGACTCGATGTCCTGGTCGGAGATGACCGACAGGCCGGCCGAGTCATAGCCGCGATACTCGAGCTTGCGCAGGCCGTTGAGCAGCAGCTCCTGGACCGGCCGCGCTCCGACATACCCCACGATTCCGCACATGAAGGATCGACGGTAGCACCGCCGTCCCGCGGATTCGCGGGTGCCGTCAGCCGGCGCGGACGATCGCGACGAGGCGGTCGCACACGGCGTCGGCCTCGTCGTCGGTCGGCGCCTCGACCATCACGCGGACGAGCTGCTCGGTGCCCGACGGGCGGACGAGCACCCGGCCGCGGCCCTCGAGCGCCCGGCCCTCGCGCTCGGCGGCGTCGAGGAGCGCCGGCGCGGCCATCGCGGCGTCGCGGTCGGGCACGGGCACGTTGACGAGCCGCTGCGGCAGCTTCTCCATCCCGCGGCGGTCCGCGAGGTCGGAGCCGGCGAGCGCCTCGAGGACGAGGAGGGCGCTGGCGATGCCGTCTCCGGTCGCGTTGAAGCCCATCTCGATCACGTGGCCGGATTGCTCGCCGCCCAGCGCCCAGCCGCGCTCGCGCAGCGCCTCGAGGACGTAGCGGTCGCCGACGCTGGTCGTGGCGACCTCGATCTTCGCCGCCGCCATCGCGGTGTGGAAGCCGTAGTTCGTCATCACCGTCACCGCCACGCCGTCGCCGGGGAGGCGGCCGGCGTCGCGCAGGTGCAGCGCGATCACCGCGAGCAGCTCGTCGCCGTCGACGACCGCGCCGGTGCGGTCGGCCGCCAGGACCCGGTCGCCGTCGCCGTCGAACGCGAAGCCGACGTCGTGGCCGCCCTCGGCGACGCGCGCGGCCAGCGCGGCGACGTGGGTCGAGCCGCAGCCGTCGTTGATGTTGCGCCCGTCGGGGGCGTCGGCGACGACGGTCACCGTCGCGCCGAGGCGGCGGAAGATCTCCGGCGCGGCCCGGAACGTCGCGCCGTTGGCGCAGTCGAGCAGGACGTTCGTCCCGCTCAGGTCGAGGTCGGCGAACCGCGTCTGCAGCTCGCGCAGGTAGTCCTCGAGGGTGCCGTGCAGGCGCCGGACGCGGCCGATCTCGGTGGCGGGCGCCGACGCGGGCTCTTCCAGCCGCCGCTCGATCGCGGCCTCGACCTCGTCGGTCAGCTTGAAGCCGTCGGGCCCGAAGAACTTGATCCCGTTGTCCTCGTACGGGTTGTGCGACGCGCTGAGCACCACCGCGGCGTCGAAGCCGTAGCGGCCGAGCAGCAGCGGCGCGGCCGGGGTCGGCAGCACGCCGCCGAGCAGGACCGTCCCGCCCGCGGCGGCGATGCCCGCGGCCAGCGCGGCCTCGAGCATCTCCCCCGACTCGCGCGTGTCGCGGATGACCAGCACCCGGGGCGCGTGGTCGGAACGAAGCTCCTGCGTCGCGGCGCGGCCCAGCGCCAGCGCCAGGTCGGCGGTGACGACATCGCCGGCGAGGCCGCGGACCCCGTCGGTGCCGAAGAGCCTCCGCCCCACTTCGCCGGACTAGCGCTTCGAGAACTGCGGGCGCTTACGCGCCTTCTTGAGGCCGGCCTTCTTGCGCTCCTTGACGCGCGAGTCGCGCGTGAGGAACCCGCGGCGCTTGAGCTCGCCGCGAAGGTTGGGGTCGGCGTCGAGAAGTGCGCGGGAGATGCCGTGGCGCAGCGCGCCGGCCTGGGAGCTGACGCCCCCGCCGTGCATGCGCGCGATGACGTCCATCTTCTCCTCGTAGCCCACGGCCTCGAGCGGCTGGCGGATCTGCCGCTGCAGGGTGGCGCGGGGGAAGAAGACGTCGAGCGTCTTGCCGTTGATCGAGTAGGCGCCCGTCCCCGGCTTGAGGATGACGCGGGCGACCGCGGTCTTGCGCTTGCCGGTGGCCTTGTAGCGCGCGCCGGCGGCGAGGTCGATCATCGCGGCGACCGGCTGGTCGTCGAAGGAGTCCTCGCCGTCCTCGGAGGAGGACTCGCCGTCCTCCCCGTCCTCGCCGTAGGTGCCGTACTCGTCCTCGGCGTTGCGGCGGTTGTCGGCCTCGAGCACGAGGTCGAGCTCCAGGTCGGCGCCCGGGATCGCGGGCTTGACGCGCGGGGTCTCGGGCTCGTCGTCGCTCTCGGCGTCGTCGTCGCCTTCGGCGGTGGGCTCCGCGGCGGGAGCCTCCTCGGCGGCGGGCGCGTCGTCGGCGGGTGCGGCTTCGGCGACGGGCTCCGCGGCGGGCGCTTCCTCAGCGGCCTCGGCCTCGGTGTCGACCGGCACCGCTTCGGCGGCGGCCTCTTCAGCGACCTCGAGCTGCTCCGCGGCGGGAACCTCGTCCGGGGTGGCCTCGTCGGGCGTGGGCGTGTCTCCGGCCATCAGGCGTCCAGCTCCAGGGGTTGCGGCTTCTGTGCGACATGGGGGTGATCCGGCCCGGCGTAGATCTTCAGCTTGGTGATCTGCTTGCGGGCGAGGCGGTTGCGGGGAAGCATCCCCTTGACCGCCATGCGGAGCACCTCTTCGGGGCGACGCTCGAGCTGCTCGGAGAGCGTCCGCACCTTCAGGCCACCGGGGTAGCCCGAGTGCCGGTAGTACTTCTTGTCCGCGAGCTTGTTGCCCGTGACCGAGATCTTCTCCGCGTTGATCACGATGACGAAGTCACCGGTGTCGACATGCGGGGTGTACTCCGGCTTGCGCTTTCCGCGCAGCGCATCGGCGATGCGCGTTGCAAGTCGGCCGAGCGTGAGCCCGGTGGCGTCAACGACCACCCAGTCACGCTGGCGGTCGGAAGGTTTGGCGACGTAAGTCTTCATGGCGTGAAAAAGGCCACGCTCGATGCGCGGCACGGCGAACAGTGTAGGAGGTTTCTGCGCACACTCGGTGCGCGCCGCGACGAACGGAACCCGGTGGTTTTCAGTCGTGCGGCTCGTATAGGGTCTCACACGAACCACGAGAGGCCGAATCCGGTGACCGTCGCCGCTGATGGGATCCGGAACGGGGGAACCTCTGGGTGCGCCGTCGAAAGCGTGCCCGTGGGGCGAATCCGGGTGCGAGCACCCGGTAGCGCAGGCGTGAACCTCCGCGAGCCCGACAGCTAACCCCGTAGGCCTAGGACACAGGAGCGGAGCGAAGCTGCACGGCACCCACCCCCGAGGTCCTCTCGGGGCGACGACGAGGAAGCTCACCCGGTACGCGGCATCGGCCGTCGCGACCGCCCTTGCGCTGCCCGGCGTCGCGGCGGCGGGCTCGGGCGGCATGTACGCGTCGCAGCCCGCGACCATCGACGCGGTCGCCTGCCGCGTCGGCTGCGCCGACCTCGACGCCGCGCGCGCGGGCAGCACGGTGCGCCTGCGCGGCTCGGCGATGGCCGCCGTCGACCAGGTGACGTTCCTCGGCGGCCCCGGCCCCGAGGACGACGTCCAGGCGAAGCCCTCGCGCGTCAACCGGGCGTTCGTCGACGTCCGCGTGCCGGCCCGCGCCGTCGGCGGCCCGCTGCGCCTCTTCAACCTCGACGGCGCGCCGTCCGCGCCCAGCGCCGCGCTCGACATCGACCGCGGGCCGACGACCGTCGCCGCCGCCGGCTCCGTCCCCGCCGTGCAGGCGAAGCTCAACGGGCGCAAGGTCTTCGCGGGCTCCAAGGCGGGCGCGCAGCTCAGCTACCTGGTCGCCGACCAGAAGGGCGCGAACGTCGTCGTCCAGGTCACGCGCGCGACCGACGGCGTCGTGGTCGGCCAGTGGGCTCCCGGCGTCGTCGCCTCCGGCACGGTCCAGACCGTCAGCTGGGACGGCAAGGACTCCTCCGGCAAGGCCGCCCCCGAGGGCCGCTACGAGTTCCGCGTCTACACGTCCGATCCCGCCGCGACGCCCGCGGTCGCGCCGGCGCCCGCCCCCGCCGCGAGCCCCGTCGCCGCCTCCGCGCAGCCGGCGACCGCGAAGAAGGCGCAGGCCGCGCCCGTCCCCACCGCCGCCGCGCCGTTCCTGCTCGTCGACCACAAGTTCCCGGTCCGCGGCAAGCACACCTACGGCGAGGGCCCGGCCGCGTTCGGCGCCGGCCGCGGCGGCCACTCGCACCAGGGCCAGGACGTCATGGCCGCCTGCGGCACCCCGCTCGTCGCGGCCCGCGGCGGCACGATCAAGATCAAGCAGACCCAGGCGCTGGCCGGCAACTTCGTCGTCATCGATGAGGACGGCACCGACGTCGACGCCGTCTACATGCACCTCCGCGAGCCCGCGCTCGCCGACAAGAACGACACGGTCTACACCGGCCAGGTCATCGGCTACGTCGGCCGCACCGGCGACGCGAGCGTCTGCCACCTCCACTTCGAGCTCTGGTCCGGCCCCGGCTGGTACACCGGCGGCAGCCCGTTCGACCCGCTTCCCAGCCTCAAGGCCTGGGACGCGCTGTCGTAGCGCCTCTCGCGGCGTCTGGCCGCGCCTGAGCGGCCCGCGCGCGAGCGGCCTGACGGACCAGGTGGTCGCGCTCGGCGACGTCCGTGGCCCGGTGGGCGGCGTCCGCGTACGCCGTGGCGGCGGCGGGGAGGTCGCCGCCGAGCTCGTGCAGGTGCCCGCGCACCGCGTGCCACCGATGCCGCTCGCCGAGCACCTCGCGCAGCCGGTCGGCCTCGCGCAGCCCGGCGGCGGCGCCGAGCACGTGGCCGACCGCCACGGCGCGGCCGAGCACCGCGGCGGGGTCCTGGCGCACCGGGTCGGCGGTGAGGGCGACGAGCTCGTCGTACCAGGCGAGGATCTGCGGCCAGTCGGTCTCCCCGGCGCTCGCCGCGTCGTCGTGCAGGGCGGCGATCGCGGCCTCGACCTGGTAGCGGCCGGGACGCTCCAGGGCCAGCGCCGACTGCAGGACGCGCACGCCCTCGGCGATCTCACGGGTGTCCCAGAGGCCGCGGTCCTGCCGGTCGAGCGTGACGATCCGGCCCTCCGAGTCGAGTCGCGCCGGGAGGCGGGCGTGGTTGAGGAGCATCAGCGCGAGCAGCCCGCGGGCCTCCGGCTCCTCGGTGGCGAGCGTGAGCTGGCGGGCGAGCCGGATCGCCTCGCCGGCCAGATCCACGCGACCGGCGTGCCCGGCCGTGTAGACGAGGTAGAGCACGCGCAGCACGACGGCGAGGTCGCCGGGCTGGTCCAGACGCTGCCCTTGCAGCGTGCGCTTGGCGCGGCTGATCCGCTGCGCCATCGTCGCCTCCGGCACGTAGAACGCGTCGGCGATCTCCCGGGTGGTGAGGCCGCCGACGGCGCGCAGGGTCAGCGCCACCTGCGAGGCGGGCGCGAGGTCGGGGTGGCAGCAGCAGAAGAGCAGGAAGAGGGTGTCGTCGCCCTCCTCGGTGGGTCCGGACGGCGGCTCGGCGTGCGTGACCTCCTCGCGGCGCTGCCGCGCGGCCTCGCTGCGGCGGGCGTCGACGAGCCGCCGCGTGGCGACCGTGGTCAGCCATGCCCGCGGGTCGTGCGGCGAGTGCTCGGGCCAGACCCGCAAGGCCTCCAGCAGCGCCTCCTGGAGCGCGTCCTCGGCAGCGTCGAAGTCCTCGCCCCGGCGGACCAGGCCCGCAAGCACCCGCGGGACGAGGGCGCGCAGCGCGCCCTCGTCCAGCCGCCGCGCCGGCCCGTCGATCACGCCGTGTCGGTCGTCTGAGAGCGCTCCCACATGATCTCGCGGACGTCGAGCCACTCGTGCAGCGGCCCCCCGCCCGGGCCGGGCTCGGAGGAGATGTAGGCCGCGATCTCGAGCGCGCGCTCGCGCGACTCGACGTCGATCATGTACCAGCCCGCGATCAGGTCACTGGTCTCGGGGTGCGGGCCGTCGGTGGTGACCGGCGCCGCCTCCGGGCCGCCGTAGCGCACCCAGGTGCGCTCCGGCGTGAGCGCCTGCGCGTCGACGAGCTCGCCGCTCTCCTCGAGCAGCTTGCCCACGTTCCGCAGGAACGCCATGTGCGCCTCGACGTCCTCGGGAGCCCACTGGTCCATCGGCGGGAACGGGTGGTGCTGCTCCGGGCCGCCGCGGTAGTGCTTGAGGATCAGGTACTTGGGCATGGTGGTTCTCCCTGTGTCGTAGGCCGCGCTTGTCGTGGCCCTTCACCCTGGTGAGCGGAGCCGACCAGAGCTTCTCGACATGGAATCACCAGGTCCGGTGCCGTGCTACTCCCACTCGATGGTTCCGGGGGGCTTCGACGTGATGTCGAGCACGACCCGGTTGACCTCGCGCAGCTCGCCGATCATGCGCGCCGCGATCTGCTCGAGCAGGTCGTACGGCAGGCGCGCCCAGTCGGCGGTCATCGCGTCGTCGGAGGTGACCGCGCGGATCACCACGACGTAGCCGTAGGTCCGCTCGTCGCCCTGGACGCCGACGGTGCGGATGTCCGGCAGGACGCAGAAGCTCTGCCACAGCTCGCGGTAGAGGCCGGCCTTGCGGATCTCGTCCTGGAGGATCGCGTCGGCGTCCCGGAGGAGGTCGAGGCGGGCCTTGGTGGCCTCGCCGCCGACGATCCGGATCGCCAGGCCCGGGCCCGGGAACGGCTGGCGCCAGACGAACTTCTCCGGCAGGCCGAGCTCGGCGCCGACGGCGCGGACCTCATCCTTGAACAGCGCCCGCAGCGGCTCGACGAGCTCGAACTGCAGGTCGTCCGGGAGGCCGCCGACGTTGTGGTGCGACTTGATCGTCGCCGCGCCGGTGCCGCCGCCGGACTCGATGACGTCGGAGTAGAGCGTGCCCTGGACGAGGTAGTTCGCGTCGCCGATCTTCGCGGCCTCCTCCTCGAAGACGCGGATGAACTCGGCGCCGATCGCCTTGCGCTTGGTCTCGGGGTCGGTCACCCCGGCGAGCCGCGCGAGGAAGCGCTCCTCGGCGTCGACGGCCACGAGCGGGACCTTGAACTGGTCGCGGAACGCGAGGATGACCTGCTCGCCCTCGTTCTTGCGCATTAGGCCGTGGTCGACGAAGACGCACGTGAGCTGGTCGCCGACCGCGCGGTGCACGAGCAGCGCGGCGACGCTCGAGTCGACGCCGCCGGACAGGCCGCAGATGACCTTGCCGGTGCCGACCTGGGCGCGGATCCGCTCGATCTGCTCCTCGACGATCGACGCGGCGCTCCACGTCATGTCGCAGTGGCAGACGTCGGCGAGGAAGCGCTTGAGCACGTCCTGCCCGTAGGGCGTGTGGACGACCTCGGGGTGGAACTGGATCCCGTAGAGGCCCTTCTCCTCGGACTCGAACGCGGCGACCGGCGAGGCGGTCGACGACGCGAGCGCGGTGGTGCCCGCGGGCGGCTCGAAGACGGTGTCGCGGTGCGACATCCAGCACGTCTGCTCGCTCGGCAGACCGGCGAGGAGCCGCCCGTGCTCGTGGACGGTCAGCTCGCTGCGGCCGAACTCGCCGACCTCGGCGCTCTCGACCTTGCCGCCGAGCGACACGGCCAGCAGCTGCATGCCGTAGCAGATGCCCAGGACCGGGATCCCGAGCTCCAGCAGCTCCTTGTCGAGCTTCGGCGCTCCATCGGCGTAGACCGACGCGGGTCCGCCGCTGAGGATCAGGCCCTTCGGCTTGCGCTTGCGGACCTCCTCGGCGCCGACGTGGTGCGGCAGCAGCTCGCTGAACACGCCGCACTCACGGACGCGGCGCGCGATCAGCTGCGAGTACTGCCCGCCGTAGTCGAGGACGACGACCTCGTCGACGGCCTTCGGCGCGTGGACGTCGAGAACCGACTCCTCGACCAGCTCGGTGGCCGCGGTGGCGGCGGTGACGACGCCCTCGCTCGAGCTCATGCCTCGCTCAGAGCGGGCTCCTTGACCGCGTTCGGGTCGTTGACCTCGGCCGACGCGCCGCGCGAGCCCATGCCCACGCCCTGCGCCGACTGGAGCGCCTTGCCCTCGGTCTGCAGCGACGGCGCGATCATCAGCTCCGCGCGGTTGAACTCGGCGATGTCGGCGTAGCCGCACGTCGCCATCGAGGTCCGCAGGCCGCCCATCAGGTTGAACGTGCCGTCGTTCTCGCGGGCCGGGCCGGTGACGATCTCCTCGATCGTGCCGTTCTGGACCGTCGACACGCGCGCGCCGCGCGGGAGCGTCGGGTGGAACGTGGCCATGCCCCAGTGGAACCCGCGGCCCGGCGCCTCGTGCGCCCGCGCCAGCGGGGAGCCGATCATCACGGCGTCCGCGCCACAGGCGATCGCCTTCGAGACGTCGCCACCGTTGCGCATCCCGCCGTCGGCGATGACCTGGACGTACTCGCCGGTCTCGAGCATGTGCTGCGAGCGGGCGGCCGCCACGTCGGCGATCGCGGTCGCCTGCGGGACGCCGATGCCGAGCACGCCGCGCGTGGTGCACGCCGCGCCGGGGCCGACGCCGACGAGCACGCCGGCCGCGCCGGTGCGCATCAGGTGCAGGCCCGTGTGGTAGCTGGCGCAGCCGCCGACGACCACGGGGACCGGCACCTCGCGACAGAACTCCTTGAGGTTCAGCGGCGGGCGCGACTCGTCGAGCGAGACGTGCTCCGCGGAGACGACCGTGCCCTGGACGACGAGGACGTCGAGCCCGGCGTCGAGCGCCAGCTCGTAGTACTCGCGGACCTTCTGCGGGGTCAGGGAGGCGGCGACGACGACGCCCTCGGCCTTGATCTCCTGGACGCGCTGGGCGATCAGCTCGGGCTTGATCGGCTCGCGGTAGATGGCCTGCATCTCGCGCGTCGCGATCTCCTTGGGGAGCCCGGCGATCCGCTCGAGCATCTCCTCGGCGTCCTCGTAGCGGGTGAAGATCCCCTCGAGGTTCAGGACGGCGAGGCCGCCGAGCTTGCCGAGGATCCCCGCGGTGCGCGGAGAGACGACGCCGTCCATCGCGCTCGCGAGGAGCGGAAGGTCGAAGCGGTAGTCCCCCAGCTTCCAGGAGATGTCGACGTCGTCGGGATCGCGCGTGCGCCTCGAGGGCACGATCGCGATGTCGTCGAAGCCATACGCACGGCGGGCCTTCTTGCCTCGCCCGATCTCGATCTCCATCAGTGCATCCTAAGTTCGGCGGCGGACGAAAAACCCCGCGGAGTCGCGGGGCTGGGGACTGCTCAGGAGCGTGTTGTGGCGGCAACCTTCCACGCCCGATCCACGATAGCGCGCCTCATGGCGTTCGGCCTTTATCCGTGACGCACGAACTCCTTATTTGCGGACTAGCTCGCGCTTAGCGCCGGCCAACGACGCCGACGGACCATCGACCCGTGATGAACCACCGGTCCCGGCGCCTCCTCCAGCTCGGCTCGATCGTGCTCGCCGCGGGCCTCGCGATCGCCCTGGTCGTGGTGCTCACCGGCGGCGACGGCGGCGCGAAGAAGGCCGCCGACCCGTCCGCGCCGGTCGCCCAGGCCGCCGAGGTCGAGACGATGCTCGCCGGGATAGCGCAGGACGGGATCGCGCTCGGCCGCCGCGACGCCCCGGTCACGCTCGTCGAGTTCGCCGACCTCAAGTGCCCGATCTGCCGCGAGTACAGCCTCTCGGTCCTCCCCGACCTCGTGCAGCGCTACGTCCGCGCCGGCAAGCTGCGGATCGAGCTGCGCCTCCAGCACTTCGTCGGCGAGCAGCAGAACCCGGGCGACTCGCTCGCGGCCGCGAAGATGGCCCAGGCCGCGGCGCTGCAGGACAAGCTGTGGCAGTTCTCCGAGCTGTTCTACGCCAACCAGCAGGACGAGGCCACGCGCTACGCCGACGACGCGTTCGTGTCGCGGATCGCCAGCGCGGTCAAGGGGCTCAACGAGGAGAAGGCGCTGCACGACCGCTCCTCGCCCAAGGTCACCGCCGCGCTCGCGACCGCCGACGCGCAGTTCGAGGGCAACGGCTTCGACGGCACGCCCTCGTTCCTGCTCGGCCGCACCGGCACGACGCTGAAGCCGCTGCAGGTGCGGTCGCTGACGCCGCAGAGCTTCGCGACCGAGATCGACCGCGCGCTCGGAGCCGCGTGAGCGACGCGCGGGCCCGCGCGGCCGTCGCGATCGCCGCGCTCCTCGGGCTCGGGATCGCCGCCTACCTGACCTACGTGCACTACCGCGGGCTCGCGCCGGTGTGCCTGTCGGGCGGCGGCTGCGAGACGGTCCAGTCGTCGCGCTACGCGGAGGTCGCGGGCGTGCCGGTCGCCGTCCTCGGGCTGATCGGCTACCTGACGATCCTCGGCTCGCTCGCCGTGCCCGGCGAGCCCGGCCGCCTCGCCGGCGTCGCCGCCGCGCTGCTCGGCTTCGCGTTCAGCCTCTACCTGACCTATCGCGAGCTGTTCAGCATCCACGCGATCTGCGCGTGGTGCGTGGCCAGCGCCGTCCTGATGACGCTGCTCGCCGCGCTCACCACCGCGCGGTTCCTGCGCGCCGAGCCGGAGCCCGCCGCCTGAGGCTGCGTCAGCCGACGCCCGCGGGCATGTCGAGGCGCTGCACGTCGATCTCGGAGAGCAGGCGGTCGACCTCCTGCGGGTCGACGAGCCCGGCGCCGAGGCGCTGCGTGGACTCCGCGCCGCAGGCGACCGCGTAGCGCAGGCAGTGCTGGGGGTCGCGGCCGGTGTAGCGCGCGGCGACGTAGCCGGCGAGGAACGCGTCGCCGGCGCCGACCGCGGCGACCGACTCCTTCGGCTCGATCCACACGCGATGCAGGGTCGGGTCGCCTTCGACGAGGACGCACGCGACGCAGCCGTCGGGCAGCGTCATGATCGCCTCCTTGGCGCCGAGCTGGACCATCTCGTGGACGGCCAGCACCCGGTCCTCCTCGTCGTTGAACTCGTGGCCGACGAGCTCCTCGGCCTCGACGACGTTGGGCGAGATCACGTCGGGCTCGGCGCGGACGGCGTTGCGCATCGGGTCGCCGTCGGCGTCGACGACCGTCGTCACGTTCATCTTCCGCAGCTCGCGGACGAGCGAGGCGTAGATGTCGGGATCGACGCCGCGCGGCAGCGAGCCGGCGAACACGACCATGTCGGCGCCGCGCGCCAGGTACAGCAGCTTGTCGCGGAACAGCAGGACCTCGGTCTCGGTGATCGAGGGGCCGCGCTCGTTGATCTCGGTCTGCTCGCCGGTGGTCGGGTCGTAGACCGCGGTGTTGGTCCGCGACTCCTCGCGGATCCGGACGAAGTCGTTGAGGATCGACTCGGCGGTCAGCTGCTCGACGATCCGCGTGCCGGTCGGCCCGCCCTGGAACCCCGTCGCGATCACCGGCTGGCCGAGCGTCTTGAGCGTGCGCGCGACGTTGACGCCCTTGCCGCCCGCGAGCGTCGTCTGGTCGACGGTGCGGTGACGGCGCCCCATCTTGAAGTTGGGGACCGACAGCGACTTGTCGATCGCCGCGTTGAGGGTGACGGTGATGATCACGATGCCTCGGGCGGGTGAGCCTGTCGTTGCTGTGCGGCTCTGCGGCGCTTGCGGACGGCCCGGCGCCGCAGCAGGACGAGCTGGAGGCTACAGATCGCCAGCGCTCCCAACAGGACGATCGTCAGCGTGCGACCAAGCCAGGTCCGCGCGCGCTCGCCGATCGAGGCCTCCGGGACGTCGCGCGCGGTGACCAGCGCGATCCGCGCGACGACCTTCCCGCGCTGGCGGACCTCAAGCGTCCCCTCGCGCGTGCCGGCCGGGATCGGGCCCTCGAGCTCGTCCGGCGCCCCGACCACGCGGACGTCGATCTTCTCCCCGCGCCGGGCGATCATCGCGCTGGTCTCGGTCGCGACGAGCGAGGCGACGTCGTCGCTCTGGTGCTTGACCTTCACGGTGACGTAGCGCCGGCGGGCCTTGACCGCGGTCACGCGGTGGTAGCTGTCGAGCCCGTAGCGGATCAGGTTCAGCGAGTCGCTGTCGCGCGTCGACTCGCTGGGGTCGCCGAGGACGGCGCTGAGGACGGTGATGCCGTCGCGCGTGGCCGAGCCGACGAGCACGTAGCCGGCGCCCGAGGTGTGGCCGGTCTTGACCCCGTTGACGACCGGGACGTTCTGGACGAGCGTGTTGCGGTTGACCACGACCCGCCGCCGCGAGCCGCTGCGCAGGATGGCCTTCGGCTGGTTGGTCGTGGTGACGAAGAACGGGTTCCGGCGGAGGATCAGCGCGAGCTGCACGAGGTCCTGGGCCGAGGAGTAGTTGCCCGGCGCGTCGAGGCCGATCGGGTTCGCGTAGTGCGTGTTCTTCAGCCCCAGCTGCTTCGCCCGCTCGTTCATCATCCGCACGAACGCCTTGCGGCTGCCGGCGATGCCGACCGCGAGCGTCTCGGCCGCGTCGTTGGCGCTCGGCAGCAGCAGCGCCCGCAGCAGGTCGGCGACGGTCATCCGCTCGCCGGTGCGCAGGCCGACGATCGATTCGGCCGGGCTCGGGTGGTACGGCGCGGCGCGCAGCACGTCGGAGAGGTCGAGCTTCTCGAGCGCGAGCAGCGCGGTCATCAGCTTCGTGGTCGAGGCGATCGGGCGGCGGACCTCGGCGCCCTTGGCGTAGACGACGTCGCGGGTATCGGGCTGGATGACCACCGCGGTGCGCGCGGAGATCTGCGGCGGAACGGGCGTGGCCGCCGACGCCGGAGCGGATCCGGCCCACCCCGCCCCGACCGCCAGCGCGGCCGCGAGCGCGAGCGGCGCCGCGGGTGCGCGGCGGCTCACGGCGAGAGCTTGAGCTTCTGGCCGGCGTGCAGCGTCTGCGCGTCGACGTCGGGGTTGAGCTCCTCGATCCGCGTGAGCTCGACCCCGGTCTCCTCGGCGATCCTCGAGAGGACGTCCCCGGCCTTCACCGTGTAGGTCTTGGGCGTCGCCTTCGTCGTCGTCGTGGCGGCGGCGCCCGTGGTGGTCGTGCCGACCGCGGTCGAGCGCGTCGGCGTCGCGGACGAGGTCTCGTCCGAGCTCCCGCCGGCCTTGACCACGAGCAGGACGACGACGACCGCGCCGATCAGGGCGAGGGGGGCCAGCCAGCGGGCGGGGCTACGACGCGTGCTCATGAGGGTCGGACGAGGATACGGAGGACGAACGGGCGGGTTCGCCGCTCGCAAGCCGCCGTGCGTCAGCCGCCGAGGCTCCAGGCGAGCGCGCGCAGGCGCTCGGCCTCGGCGCGCGCCGCGGCGGCCGGCGTTCCCCCGGCCTGGTCGTAGGCGTTGACGATCCCGCGCGAGGCGGTGACGAGCCCGGCGGCGCGGCCCGGCGCGAACGCCGGCGCGAGGTCCTCGACCCTCCCGCCCTGCGCGCCGACGCCCGGCAGCAGGAACGGGGTGTGCGGCATCAGCTCGCGCAGGCGGACGAGGTGCTCGGGCACGGTCGCGCCCGTGACGGCGCCGACGTCGGCGAGCCCGGAGTCGGGGCCGAGCGACTCGGCGCCGAGCAGCGCGACGATCCCGGCGACCCGCTCCCAGACCGTCTCCCCCGTCTCCAGGCGCTGGTCCTGGAGCTCGGCGGCGCCGGGGTTGGAGGTGCGGACGAGCACGATCACGCCCCGGCCGCGCTCACGGGCGATCGCGATCAGCGGGGCGAGCGTGTCGGCGCCGAGGTACGGGTTCGCGGTGATCGCGTCGGCGCCGAGGCCCTCGACGTCGCCGAACGGCGTCGGCGTCGCGCCGAGCAGCGCCTGCGCGTAGGCCTTGGCCGAGACGTCGATGTCGCCGCGCTTGGCGTCGGAGAGCACGATCAGCCCGGCGGCCTGGGCGTGCTCGACGGTCCGGCGCAGCGCGACCTGGCCGTCGGCGCCGAGGCGCTCGAAGCACGCGTGCTGGGGCTTGATCGCGACGCACGCGGGACCGGCGGCGTCGATCGCGGCGACGCAGTGGGCGGCGACCGCGGAGGCGGCGCGCGCGACCGGGGTGTCCCCCGTCGCCGCCGCGACCGCCTCGGGCCACAGCTTCTGCGGATCGGGGTCGAGGCCGAGGACGATCTGGGACTCCCGCGCGGCCACGGCGGCCGCGAGCCGGTCGCCGAAGTGCACGGGGCTGCTCACGGGCGTCGAAGCTAGCAGCGGCCGGGGATACGATGCGGCGCGTGCCGCTTCCCCGCCTCGCCTGGCTCGTGACCGTCGTCGCCGCCCTCGTGACGGGCATCCTGCTGCTGCTCTCGGGCTATCAGGGCTACGCCGCGCTCGCGGGCGCGGTGGCGGCGAGCGCGGCGATCAACCTGACGTAGGCGCGCGGCCCGGGGCTAGTTCCCCGAGATCCGTCCGATCTTCTCCTGCCCGCGCTCGACGTCGATCTCCTCGACGTCCTGGTTGCCGCGGGGCCGAGCCAGGTCCGGGCGCTCGAAGCGCTCGGTCGTGGCGGTCTCCTCCCGGCCCTCGTCGGCGATCTTGGTTGGCTGATCTCCGATGTGGGTCATCCTTCTCGCGTACCCCGCGCACAGCGACGGAAACGGTCAGTCCGGCGGATGGATCTCCGTGCCCGGCTCGACCCGGTCCTCGGGCTCGAGGTGGATCAGCACGTCGACGCGCGCGAGCCGCTCGGCGATCGCGTCCTGGATCTCGTGCGCGGTCCGGTGGGCGTCCTCGAGCGTCGTGCCCGCGCGGAACTGGACGTGCATGTCGACGTGGCGGCGCGAGCCGGCGCGGCGGGCGCGGAGCTTGTGGAACCCCGCGATGCCGTGGGTCCCGAAGCCGGTGACGATCTCGCGGATCGCGTCGAGCTCCTCCTGGGGCAGCGCCTCGTCGACGAGCACGCGGCTCGAGCGCGACAGCAGCCGCACGCCGGAGACGACGATCGCGCAGGCGACCACGAGCGCGACCGCCGAGTCGAGCCACGTCTCGCCCGTGACCTGCACGAGCACGAGGCCGCCGAGGACGGCGACCGAGGTCGCGGCGTCGGTCCGCAGGTGCGCGGCGTCGCCCTCCAGCGCCGGCGAGTCGTGCTCGCGGGCGCGGTGGCTGATGAACGCCGAGACCGCGAGGTTGACGACGATCGAGCCGCCGACGACCACGATGCCGAAGCCGAGCGAGTCGACCTCGCCGCCGACCGCCAGCCGCCGGATCGCCTCGAACGCGATCACGCCGGAGCCGACGAGGATCAGCATCCCCTCGATCGCGGCGGCCAGGTTCTCGACCTTCTCGTGGCCGTAGGGGTGGTCCTCGTCGGCGGGCTTGTCGGCCTGGCGGACGGAGAAGAACGCGACGATCGAGGCGATCAGGTCGATCGCCGAGTGCATCGCCTCGGTGAGGATCGCGACCGAGCCGGTGACCGTGCCGGCCACGACCTTGATCGCGATCAGGAACGTGTTCGAGACGATCGACAGCAGCGCGGCGCGCGTCTTGGCGCGGCTCGCTGCGGGATCGACGTGGACCGGGCTCAGCGGTGCGCCAGCCATGCCAGCAGCTCCCGTGCCGCTCGTCCGCGGTGGCTGATCGCCGCCTTCTCCTCGGGCGCGAGCTCGGCCATCGTGCGGGCCGGATGCTCGTCGGGCACGAACGCCGGGTCGTAGCCGAAGCCCCCGGTCCCGCGCGGGTCGTCGGAGAGGACGCCGGTGCAGCGGCCCTCGACGACGTGCTCCTCGCCGCCGGGCGTGACGTAGGCGATCGCGCACACGTAAGCGAGCGCGCTGCCGGCGGGCGCCTCGGCGAGCAGCTTCGCGAGGTTCTCCTCGTCGGTCGCGTGCTCGCCGGCGTAGCGCGCCGAGTAGACGCCGGGCGCGCCGCCCAGCGCCGCGGACTCGATCCCGGAGTCGTCGGCGATCGCCACGCGGCCCGTGGCGGCCGCCGCGGCGCGCGCCTTGCCGAGCGCGTTGGCGGTGAACGTCGTCCCGTCCTCGGGCGGCAGCACGACGTCGTCGGGCAGCGGCACGATCGAGTGCGGCGCCAGCAGCGCCTCGAACTCGTGCGCCTTGTGGGCGTTGCGGGTGGCCAGGACGAGCTCCATGCGCGTGGTCAGGTGACGGGTCCGACGGCCAGGTCCTGCAGCGCGCGGAGCTCCTCGATGCCCCGCGCGGCGAGCCCGAGCAGGTCGTCGAGGTGCGCGCGCGACAGCGGCGTGCGCTCGGCGGTCGCCTGGACCTCGACGAGCCCGCCGTCGCCGGTCATGACGACGTTCGCGTCGACCTCGGCGGTCGAGTCCTCGGCGTAGTCGAGGTCGAGCAGCGGCACGCCGCCGACGACGCCGGCGGAGACCGCCGCGACCGTGCCGTTCAGCGGCCAGGCGGCGACGCGGCCCTGCTCGCGCAGCGCCTGGCAGGCCAGCGCGAGGGCGACGTAGGCGCCGGTGATCGACGCGGTCCGCGTGCCGCCGTCGGCCTGCAGGACGTCGCAGTCGAGCCAGATCGTGTTCTCGCCGAGCGCCTTGAAGTCGACCACGCCGCGGAGGCTGCGGCCGATCAGCCGCTGGATCTCGACGGTGCGGCCGTCGGGCCGGCCCTTGGTGCTGTCGCGCGGCTTGCGCCGCCCGGTCGAGGCCGGCAGCATCGCGTACTCGGCGGTGACCCAGCCCTTGCCGCGGCCCGCCATCCACTTCGGCACGCCCTCCTCGGCCGACGCCGTGCAGATCACGCGGGTCTCGCCGACGGAGATCAGCGCCGAGCCGGTCGCGGTGCGCACGAAACCGGGCTCGATCGTCGTCGGGCGCAGCTGGTCGGGCGCGCGGTCGTAGGAGCGCTTCGGGCCGCTCATGCCGGGACCCCGGTGGGCCGCAGCGTCACGTGCTCGACGTGCGTGAGCGGCATCTGCAGGAAGCGCGTGCCGAGCGCGCGGAAGCCCTCGGGGTCGCCGGTGCAGAGGAACGAGTAGGTCCCCTCGTCGGTGCGGGGGTTGGTGAGGTCGCGGGTCGCGAGCGCGCGCTCGACCTGGCGCGCCAGCGCCGCGCCCGAGGTCACGATCGTCACGCCGCGCCCGAGGAAGCGCTGGAGCATCGGGCGCACGAGCGGGTAGTGCGTGCAGCCGAGGATCACGGTGTCGACGCCGGTCTCGCGCAGCGGCAGCGTGTAGCCGCGCACGATCTCGACGACCTCCTCGGACATCGAGGTGCCGCCCGCCTCGCCGGCCTGGATGATCGGCGCGAGGTCGGGGCAGGCGACGGACGTGACGCGCACGTGCGGGTCGAGCTCGGCGATCGCGCGCTCGTAGGCGCCGCTGTCGACCGTGGCGCGGGTGGCCAGCACGCCGAGCCGGCCGTTGCGGGTGCTCGCGACGGCCTGCATCGCCTCGGGGCGGACGACGCCGAGGACGTCGACGCCGAGCGTCGTCTCCATCATCCGGCGCTGCAGGGCGGGCATCGCGGCGGCCGTCGCGGAGTTGCACGCGACGACGAGCAGCTTCGCCCGCCGGACCAGCAGCTCCTCGGCGATCTCCATGCAGAACCGCTCGAGCTCGGCGGGCGTCCGCTCGCCGTACGGGAACCGCGCGTCGTCGCCCAGGTAGAGGAAGTCCTCGTTGGGCAGCGACACGAGCAGCTCGTGCAGGACGGTGAGCCCGCCGACGCCGGAGTCGAAGACGGCGACGGGGCGCTCGCGGGGGTGCAGATCGGTCGGCACGGCCGACCATGGTGGCAGGCCCGGCCGCCGGCGGCGCGCGGACGGGCGGCGGCGCCCGTCCGCGCGGGCCGCCTACTTCTTCGCCGGCGAGATCCCACCGGCGGCCGCGCCGCCCACCCCGTCGATCGAGTCCTTGAGCTTCGTGACGATCGACTTGCCGATGCTCGTGTCGCCGTTCGTCTTGGCCCAGGCGACGACGGCGGCGAGCACGCCGGCGACGAGCAGGAGCAGAGCGACGTACTCGACGGTGCCCTGCCCGCGGTCGTCGCGGAGGCGGCGAGCGAGGGCGGCGCCGGCGTCCTGCAGCCGGACGGTGAGCGCGGCGGCGATGCGGTGTGACATGAGCTGAAGACCTCCGGACGTGATGGCTTGATCGGGAGCCACCCTCCGGGCCGCGCGGCGTCCGCCGAGCCGCGGATCGTCACGATCCGACTGCCGTGCAGCGGAACTTTCGCCGGGTATAGTCGTTTCGCGAGGCATGTCCGGCCTGATGGCACGTATCCGTCGCCGGCGCACCGAGGATCTGCCACAGGCAGTGGAGCCGCAGTCGGCCGGGGAGTCCGCTCCCGCGTCCGGCGCCGACGCGCCCACGACCGAGCAGCAGTCCGTCGGAGCGTCCGGCCCCACCACGACCGACGCCCCGACGTCGGTCCTACCCGTGCCCGCGGCCGATCCCGGCAACGAGATCGTCGTCGCCGAGCCGGGCGACCTGCCGACCGCGGAGCTGCTCGCGCCGTCGGAGACGCTCGAGGAGCTGCCGGCCGGCGCGAACGTCGCGTTCACGACGAGCCCCGAGCGCCCCGGCTTCCGCGAGCGCGGCCAGCTGCGCCGCCGGCTGCGCTACCTGCGCCGCGTCCGCGAGCTGGGCTTCCGCGACCTCGGCGGCCTGACCTTCGACCTCGCCCGCTTCGAGCGCGACCGCCCGGACCTGATCCAGGCGAAGCTCGACGCGCTGACCGCGACCGACGCCGAGCTGCGGGCGATCGAGGTCGCCCTGAACGACCTGCGGCCGATCCACGAGCTCCGCGAGCCCGGCCTCGCCGCCTGCGACCGCTGCGGCGCCCTGCACGGCAGCGACGCCCGCTTCTGCTCCGCGTGCGGCAACGTCCTCGACGGCCCGGGCGTCCTGCCGGGCGCGTTCGCGGCCGGCGCCTCGGTGGCGCCGACCGGCGCCGGCGATCCCGAGCCGAGCACGGACGCCGCGGCGGAGCCCCCGAGCCCCGCCCCGTCCGAGCCCGCCTCGTGAGCGACGCCGCGCCCGACGTCACCGCGACGGTCGTCGACGCGACCGCGCCCGTCACCGCCTGCCCGCGCTGTGACGCCGCGCTCGCCGCCGATCAGTCCTGGTGCACCGCGTGCGGGCTCGCCGCGCGGACCCGGATCGCGCCGACCCCGAACTGGCGCCGCCCGCTCGTCGCCGCGGTCGCCGTCGGCGCCGTCGCGATCGTCGCGCTGATGGTCGCGTTCTTCGCGCTGACCAACAACGACAACCCGCTCCCGCCCGCGACGACCCCGGCCGCCGCGCCCGCGCCCGCCCCCTCGGAGCCCACGGCCACCGCTCCGGCCACGACCGCGGCGCCCGCCGCGACCGTGCCCACGAGCACCCAGCCGCCGATCACGACGGCCGCTCCGACGCCCTAGCGGGCGAGCCGCTCGTTGGCCGCGTCGGCCAGCGGATGCCGCGCCACGTCCGGCGGCGCCGCGTCGCCGTTGACCGTCCGCAGCGTCGCGACGACCGAGCGCGCCAGCGCCGGCAGCGCGTAGCCGCCCTCGAGCACGATCCCCAGCGGCACGCCGAGCTCGCCCGCGAGCACGCGCGTCGTCGCCGCCATCGCCGCGAACCCGTCGTCGGTCACCGTGCAGCCGGCGAGCGGGTCCTCGGCGTGCGCGTCGAAGCCGGCCGAGACGAGGATCAGGCCCGGCTCGTAGCGCTCCGTAAGCGGCGCCACGACGTGCTCGACCAGCGAGCAGAACACGTCGTCGCCGGAGCCTCCCGGGACGGGCAGGTTGACGGTGTACCCGGTCCCCGCGCCGGAGCCGACGTCGCTCGCCGGGCCGGTCCCCGGGTACAGCGGCGACTCGTGGATCGAGCAGAAGAGCACGCCCGGGTCGGCGTGGAAGACGTCGTTGGTCCCGTTGCCGTGGTGGACGTCCCAGTCGAGGATCAGCACGCGGGCGATGCCGTGCGCGTCGCGCGCCCGCCGCGCCGCGACCGCGACGCTGTTGAACAGGCAGAACCCCATCGCCCGCTCGGGCTCGGCGTGGTGGCCGGGCGGCCGGTGCAGCGAGGCGCCGACCGCGCCCTCGCCGGCCACGAGCGCGTCGACCATCGCCGCCGCCCCGCCGGCCGCGTGCAGCGCCGCGGACCACGAGCCCTCCGACACGACGGTGTCGAGGTCGAGGTGCCCGCCGCCGGCCGCGCAGAACGCCTCGATCGAGTCGACGTAGGCGGGCGGATGGACCGCGTGCAGCAGCTCGCGCGTGGCCGCCGGCGACTCGCGTGAGGCGAAGCCCGCCCAGTCCTCGGCCTCCAGCGCGCGGACGATCGCGGCGATCCGCGCGGGCTGCTCCGGGTGCCCGCCCGTGTCGTGCTCGAGCGACGACGGATGGTGGAAGGCCACGGGGGAAGCCATGCGAGGAATACCGTACCGGCGGATGACGGAGCCCATCGCCCCTGCGCCGGGTGTGGCCGCCCGCGCCGACGTCGTGGTCGTCGGAGCGGGAGCGGCCGGCCTGTACGCCGCCCTGACCGCCGCGCGCGCGGGCGCCGACGTCCTGCTCATCAGCGCCACCCCGCTCGCCGAGACCGCCAGCTACTGGGCCCAGGGCGGGCTCGCCGCGGCGCTCGCGATCGACGACTCCCCCGAGCTGCACCTGCAGGACACGATGACCGCCGGTCGCGACCTCGTGCGCCGCAGCGCCGCGCAGGTCCTCGTCGACGAGGCGCCCGCCGCGGTCGCCGACCTCGAGCAGCTCGGCGTGCGCTTCGACGCCGACCGCAACGGCAACCTCTCGCTCGGCCTCGAAGGCGGCCACAGCCGCCGCCGCGTCGTCCACGCCGGCGGCAGCACGACCGGGCGCCGCGTCGTCCGCCAGCTCTCCGCGCTCGTCGTCCAGGACCCGCGGATCGAGGTCTGGGAGCGGACCCGCGCGGCGACCCTGTGGACCGACCCGGAGGACGGCCGCTGCCTCGGCGTCGTGTGCGAGAACGGCCGCGCCGCCACCGCCCGCGCGACGATCCTCTCGACCGGCGGCACCGCCGCGCTGTGGTCGCGGACGACGAACCCGCCGGGATCGGTCGGGATCGGCCTGATGCTCGCGCTCCACGCCGGCGCGAAGCTCGCCGACCTCGAGCTCGTCCAGTTCCACCCCACGGCGGTGACCGGCGTCCCCGGCCGCGAGGGGTTCCTCGTCACCGAGGCGATCCGCGGCGAGGGCGCCACGCTGCACGGGCCCGACGGCGAGCGCTTCGTCGAGGAGCTCGCGCCCCGCGACGAGGTCGCCCGCGCGATCGACCGGCTGCTGACGGAGACGGGCGCCGACCACGTCGGGCTCGACATGCGCGCCGTCGACCCGAACCGCTTCCCCAACGTCGTCCGCGCCCTGCGCGACGCCGGCCTCGACCCGGCGCGCGAGCTGATCCCCGTCTCGCCCGCCTCCCACTACTGCATGGGCGGCGTCGAGGCCGACCTGCACGGCCGCTCGACGGTCCCCGGGCTGCTCGTCGTCGGCGAGTCGGCGTGCACGGGCCTGCACGGCGCGAACCGGCTCGCCTCGAACTCGCTGAGCGAGTGCTTCGTCCTCGGCGGTCGCGCCGCCCGCGCCGGCCTCGACGAGCCGTTCCGCGCCGCCCCCGCCGGCCCCACGCCGGCCGCCGCCGCGGTCTCGATCCCCGACCGCGAGACCCGCGAGGCGCTGTGGCGCGACGCTGGGCTCGTCCGCACCGCCGAGGGTCTCACGCGGCTCCTCGACGCCCCCCATCCGCTCGTCCGCCTGATCGCCTCCAACGCGCTCCTGCGCACGGAGACGCGCGGCGCGCACTGCCGGGCCGACTTCCCAGAACGGGATCCCGCGCTCGATCACCGGCACGCGGTGGTCGGCGCCGACGGCCTACCGGCGTTCGCCCTCTGGTCCTGATTTCCGGTGCGTCCACCGTGGCGCACGATGGCCTCGCTGACTTAACGCGAAGTCAACAATTCGGTCGTTGGTGCCCTCATAGAGCTAACCGATAGCGGGGATACCGAGCCATCCCCACTTCTGGGGATGCTGGGTGACCGGAAGTCAACTGGGGAGGGCCAGGAGACAGGATGTATCAATTCAGTCGTGGGATCTATCGCGAACTCGCCGACGCCATCGACGGAACCGTCGTCACGAGCGACGGGCGCAACGGCCATGAGGCCGTGCTGCGGGCCTCCGAGGCCTGCGTCGAGCGCCTCGTGACCGACCGGCACTACTTCGCCCGGCCGGCGCGGACGCTGTTCAACGACATCCGGATCTACTTCCCCATGCGGGCACAGGCCCGCGTGTGGCGAGTGGTGTCCACGTACCTCACCGCCGCCGACGAGTGGCTCGCGCGCCAGCCGCGCCAGGGCTACGACGCCAACGGCAACCCACTGCAGTGCCGCGCCACGACGCGTCGTGGCACCCCGTGCCAGCGCGACCCGCTGCCGCACAACGGCTACTGCCCATCGCACCAGCACCTCGCCGAGACCGAAGAGGTCGAGCTGGTCGCAGCCTGAGCGGGAGGCCTGTGCCGGGGTGCGGGACCCCGGCCGCCGCCCTCCCCTCGTGGTTCCCCGCCGTCTTGTGCGATCGCGCAAGACGGTCCTCCGAAGTTCATCCGAACGCACGCAGAACGTGGCGCGCGGCACCTCTACGGTCGCCGAGCGGGTGGGCGCCGAGCGCCAATCGGAGGAGAGGAACCAATGCAGAACGTCACACGCCGGATCGCGTCCGCCCTGGTCGCGATCGGGCTCGTCCTCGCGTTCGCCGGCTCGGCGAGCGCCGCCGACAAGTACGTCGCCCTGGGCGACTCGTACTCGTCGGGCACGGGCACCAACTCGTACACGCTCAACTCGGGATGCATGCGCGGGACCTACGCGTACCCGTACCTGGTCGCCACGCAGCGGCCGAACACCGCGCTCACGTTCGTCGCGTGCAGCGGGGCGACCACCGACGACCTGATGGCCAACCAGATCTCGTCGGTCACCGCGGACACGAAGTACGTGACCGTGACGATCGGCGGTAACGACGCCGGCTTCTCGAGCGTGATCCTGTCGTGCACCACCCTCGGGTGCGGCTCGGCGATCACCAGCGCCCGCAACTACATCACCAACACGCTGCCGGGCAAGCTGAACACGGTCTACGCGGCGATCAACAGCCGGGCGCCGACCGCGACCGTCGTCGTCCTCGGCTACCCGCGGCTGTTCGGCAGCTCCGGCTGCCTCGGGACGACCGGCATCACCGCCGGCGAGCGGACCGACCTCAACGCGATGGCCGACCTGATGAAGACCACGATCCAGGGCCGGGCGGCGGCGTACGGGTTCACGTTCAAGGATGCGATCCCGTCGTTCACGGGCCACGCCGTGTGCGCGGGCACCGAGTGGCTCAACGGGCTGAACATCTTCTCGACCAGCGAGAGCTACCACCCGAACCGCAACGGGCACAGCGGCGCCTACGCGCCGCTCGTGCGCTCGGTCATCGGCTGACCGGACGCCACGCGACGCGCGCGGAGGGCGAGCTCGAGCTCGAGCCTGCCCTCCGCGCCGTCGAGCCGCGCGCCCAGCAGCTCGCGCAGCCGCGCCAGGCGGTAGCGCACGGTCTGCACGTGCACGTGGAGGTCCTCGGCCGCCGGGCGCACCTCGCCCTGGTGGGCGAGCCAGGCGGCGAGCGTCTCCCGGAGGCGCTGTCCGGCGCCGCCGGACAGCTCGTCGAGCGGCGCGAGCGCGTCGTGGGCGAGGCCGGCGACGAGCGCCGAGGAGCCCG
>Ga0164241_10001000_pt1 | contig 39736 bp, 28 predicted proteins | sample OricomyardsoilBY_FD_108780 | JGI IMG/M metagenome (GOLD analysis project Ga0164241, IMG submission 108780) | Backyard soil microbial communities from Emeryville, California, USA - Original compost - Back yard soil (BY) | ecosystem: Environmental > Terrestrial > Soil > Unclassified | place: USA... | reverse complement strand
TCGATCTCGTCACGACGTGGTCGACCTCCTACCTGCCGTTCCGCGTGACGTTCGACACGCTGTCCTACCCGGCCCCGGTGATCATCACCGTGCGCAAGGGCGAGACCAACGGCACGATCGACAACGGCATGCTGCTGCCGCCGCTCGAGCGCGAGAAGCTGCTGGTCGACAAGCCGCTGCGCGAGGGCGATCAGGTCATCGTCAGCGAGCCCGCGAGCATCGCCGGGACGTACACCGTCAAGACCGTCGGCGCGGGCGGCTCGATCGGTCCGAACCCCGCCTTCCCGGCCGGCAAGCTGACCGGCGTGAAGTACGACGTCCTGCGCCAGGGCGACCTCAAGGACGTCTACGACAAGGACCCGAGCTACACGCGCGTGTCGCCCAACAACGGCCTGCCGATCGTCTACGTGTGGCCCGACCCCCGCTACGACCAGTCGCCCGTCTACATCGAGCGCCGCTTCGACAGCGGCAAGCTGCCCTACGAGCTGACGCTGTCGGTGACGCTCACGAACCTCGACACGCAGGCGCTGCGTGCGCGCCCGCAGATCCAGATGTCGGGCTGGCAGCACCCGGGTCAGATGGGCGGCAGCATGTTCGGCGCGCCCACGCCGATGATCGAGGGCTCGTGCAAGACCGTCGACGGCATGGAGCACAAGCCGTTCAAGTCGGTGCACGGCGACGCCATCGACGACTACGGCAAGGGGCTCGGCGCGCAGCACAAGCTCGACTTCCTCGCGCCGACCGAGTGGGCCGGTGTCGGCACCAACTACTTCCTGTCGGCGGTCATCCCGATCGTGGCGCAGCCGGCCGGCGAGTGCGGCATCCAGGTCGTCGACTTCGACGTCGCCAACCCGGGCAACTGGGTGCTCAACGCCTGGTGGGGCGCGTCGTCGGTGCAGGCGCTGCAGGGTCGCCCCGCGACCGCGACGCCTGGCACTGGTGGCTGCTTCCCGAGCTGGCTGCCGAAGAAGGCGGACGGGCCGCTGGCCTGCGGCGACGCGCTCGCGACGCTCGGCCTCGGCGATGTCGCCACGGTGCGCGACATCGAGGCGGCCTGGAACACCAAGAAGAAAGCCGGCGGTGACGTCGCTGCCATCGACCAGGCGCACGACGCGCTGAACGGCCGCAAGCAGGCGACCTGGCGCTTCACGCTCTACAACGGCCCGAAGGAGTCGGCGACGCTCGCGGCCGTGAACCCCGAGCTCGAGAAGTCGGTCTCGTTCGGCTGGATGACCATCATCGGGCGCCCGCTGCACAAGGTGCTGGTGTGGTTCCACGACGGCATCGGCAGCTGGCCGTTCGCCATCATCATCCTCACGTTGATCCTCAAGCTCATCACCTGGCCGCTCAACACGCGCAGCTACCGCTCGCTCCTGAAGATGCAGCACCTCAAGCCGAAGCTCGACGAGCTCAAGAAGAAGACCGGCGACGACAAGCAGCGCTTCGCGCAGGAGCAGATGGCGCTCTACAAGAAGGAAGGCGTGAACCCACTCGCGGGGTGCTTGCCGATGCTCTTGCAGTTCCCCATCTGGGTCGGTCTCTACGGCGCCATCCTCGGCTCCGTCGAGCTCTACCACGAGCCGCTCGGCCTCTGGGTCCAGGACCTCTCGGCCCCCGATCCCTACTTCGTCATGCCCATCCTGCTCGGCGTCCTGATGTTCATCCAGACGTGGCTCACCCCGAACTCGGGTGGCACGGATGCGATGCAGGCCAAGATCATGAAGTACGGCATGCCGATCATGTTCACCCTCTTCATGTTGTTCCTGCCGTCCGCGCTCGTGCTCTACATCATCTTCAACACGAGCCTGACCATCGGGCAGAACATCCTCATCCGTCGCAAGTACCCGAAGCCCACCACCGCGAGGCAGACCGCATGACCACCTACACTGGAAAGAACCTCGAGACCGCGCTGCAGAAAGCCTCACAGGCTACCGGCACCGCCGTCGACGCGCTCAAGTACGAGATCCTCGCGGGCAAGACCGGCGGCTACGCGCTCATCAAGGTGACCGCCGCGGCCGCGGCCGTCGCGGCGCCCACCGCGCCAGCCCTGGTCGAGAGCCTCTCGGGTGTGCCGGGCGAGGGTGGCGAGGAGCGTGCGCCGCGCGAGGATCGGCCGCGCCGTGACGACCGTGGTGGTGATCGTGGTCCGCGCCGCGACGACCGCGGCGGTGACCGTGGCCCGCGCCGTGATGCGCGTGGCGGCGGTGGTGACCGTGGCCCGCGCCGCGACGACCGTGGTGGTGGTGGTGATCGTGGCCCGCGCCGCGACGACCGCGGTGGTGATCGTGGCCCGCGCCGCGACGACCGCGGCGGTGACCGTGGTGAGCGCCGCCCGCGTCGTGACGACGGCGACCTGCCCGTGGTGCCGGCTGATGGGCCGACCGCGGTGACGGTCGAGGTCGAGGGCGAGCTGTCGGCGTTCGGCAAGAAGGTCCAGGAGGTCCTGGTCGGGCTGCTCGAGCGTATGGCGTTCGGCGCCAGCATCAAGATCCACGAGACGGCCGACGAGGTCCTCGCGGACATGAGCAGCGGCCCGTACCACGAGGTCCTGATCCACCGAGAGCTGGAGGTCCTCGACGCGCTCGAGCACCTGCTCGAGAAGGCCATCCACCTGCCCGAAGAGGCCGGCGACGACGGCAAGGCGCCGCGCAAGAAGATCCGCCTCGACACCAACGGCCAGCGCGCCAAAGCCGACGTGGACCTCGCGCAGTCGGCCAAGCACATGGCCGAGCGCGCCGTCGAAGAGCGCCGCATCTTCAAGCTCGGGCCGCTCGATCCGCGCGCGCGCCGCGTGGTGCACATGACGCTGCGCGACATGACCGGCGTCGTCACCAAGTCCGAGGGCGAGGGCGTGTTCCGCCGCGTCTGCATCATCCCGAAGGGCATCGAGGGTGCGGCCGAGCAGGCCGAGTCGCACGACGCCGGCGAGTCCGAGTCCGACGAATAAGTAAACGCGCGTTCATGAATGCGGGCGCTCCATCGCGAGGTGGTGCGCCCGCTTCGTTTCTCGAGCGTGATCACTTGCCGGCAGGGAGAGTGGCTTCGAGGGCCCGTCTACCACATGCGCGCGGCCGCACGCAGCGCCACCCGCGCGCGTCCACGTTCACGTCCACGCGCCAATCCCGATGACCGCTACCCGCGCGCGTCCACGTTCACGTCCACGCGCCCACGCGCGCTCGCTACTTCATCCACGGCAGCGGGTCGACCGACACGCCGTCCTTCCGGATCTCCATGTAGAGCCGCGGCCCGAAGTAGCTCTCGGTGGCGCCCATGGCGCCGAGCGGGGTGCCGGTCTTGACCTTCTCGCCGACCTGCACGTCGATGGTCGCGAGGTGCGCGTAGAGCGACGTGTAGCCCATGGTGTGGTCGAGGATGACGACCTTGCCGAGGCCCTGCAGCCAGCCGGTCCACAAGACCCAGCCCCAGTAGGTGGCGCGTACGTCGACGCGCTCGCCGTCCTTGGGCGGGCGCAGCGGGTAGAGGTGGATGCCGTGCCACACCGAGCGCACGCCGAGGTACGAGCGCGTGCCGAAGCCACCGACCACGTCGGCGTTGCGGATCGGCACCGCGAGGCCGCCGCGGGTCTCCTCGAAGTAGAGGCGCGGCCGCTCGGGCGGCTTCGGGGCCTGCGCGATCAGGTCCTCGACCTTGGCGGCCACGACCGGGTCGAGCTTCTCCATCTCGTTGGCGTAGGTCGCGTAGAACTCCGGCTCCTTCACGACCGCGGCCTCGAGCGCGCTGCGCTCCTCGTGGTCCCAGGCCAGCTCCTGCTCGAGGTAGCCGATGCTCGTGCGCGTGCGCGCCAGGTTCTGCGTGCGGCGCGCCAGGTCGCTCTGCGCGGTCTGCCAGGTCGCGAGCTGCAGCCGGTAGGTGAAGATGCGCGCGTGGTCCTCGGCCTGCAGGCGCAGCACCGCGGCCTTGGCGTAGTCGACCGCCTCCCAGCTCGCCTGCCCGAGCGTCATCGCGGTCGTGCTGGTGCGCTGCAGCCGATCGAGCGCGGCGATGCGCTCGCGCACGGCGACGCGGCTGTGCTCGAGCGCCTCGGTCAGCTGCTCGCAGTGCGCCGTCTGCGTGGCGAGGTCCTTGGTCAGCGCCCCCTCGAGCTCACGCAGGTGGGCCAGCTCGCCGTCGCGCCGCTCGAGGTCCTGGTCGAGGCGGTTGCGCGCCGCCAGGATCGAGGCCTCGGGTCGCAGCAGCCGGCGGATGTCGGCGGTGGGCGTTCGCGGTGCGGGTGCGACCGGCTCGGGCACGACCAGCGTCGCGAGCTCGAGGGTGGTCGGAGGCTTCGCCACCACCGTCGCGAGCAGCAGGGCGAGGAGGATCACAGCGGCTCGAGCTCCGCCTCGGCGGCGCGGCGAATGCTCAGCCACGCCCCGAAGAGCGCGACCACGAGCCCCATCGCCAGGCACCAGACGAGGTAGGTGGCGCCGAGGATCGGGGCGGCGTCGCCGAGCCCAGGCACGAGCCGCGTGACCGCCACCAGCCGTCCTTGCACGAGGGCCGCGGCGACCACGCCGAGCGCGGCGCCGGCCACGCCGAGCAGCGCCGCGGTGACGTAGTGAGGGGTCTCGATCCATGCCGCGGTCGCGCCGAACTGCCGCGCCAGCGTGGCGTAGCGACGACCTTGCTCGAGGCGCCGCCGCACGAGCTGCGTGACCACCGACACCGCCACGATGAGGCCGATGGCGCCGAGCACCAGCCCGAGCCAGCGCACCAGCGCGGCCAGCGCGAACAGCGTGTGGATGTGGCTCGGGTCCCAGGGCAGCGCGGTCACGCCCTGCACTTCGGAAAGATTCTTGACGACCGTGTGCAGCCGCTCGAGCGAGGCCTCGTCGAGGTTGTCGGGATCGAGCTTCAGGTCGACCGTGACGGCCATCGGGATGGCCAGGTCGTCGATGCCCGCGAGCAGGCCGGGACCCAGCGTCTGCTCGAGGCGCTCGCGCTCCTCCCGAGGGGTCCGCACCTTCACGATGGCGACCTCGGAGGGCGCCGCGAGCTTGTCGAGCACCGCCTTGATCTGGGCCTCGTCGAGCGCCGGGTCGAGGCTCGCGGTGATGAACAGCCCCTCGGACAACGTCGCGCGCGCGCTGCCCGCCTGGCCGTCGACCCAGATCGATGTGCCCACGAAGAAGACCGCGTGCGCGATGGCCAAGACGGCCACCAGCGCGGTCACGGGCTGCGCCCGCAGGTGCCTGAGCGCCTCGGTCCACGCGCGCATCACGCGTTGTCTCCAGTCTTGGGCAAGGCCGGCGGCAGCGTCGTCACGACCGAGTTGCCGATCGAGCCGGGCGTCTCGGGCGCGGCGTCCTCGATGAGGAAGCCCTTGTTGAACAGGATCACGCGCTCGCTGAAGCGCTGCAGCAGGCTGCGGTCGTGCGTCGCGACGACGATGGTCGTGCCGCGCGACTTGAGGTCACGCAGCATCTGGATGATGGCGATGGCGCTCTCGGGATCGAGGTTGCCGGTCGGCTCGTCGGCGATGATCAGCGCGGGCTCGTTGACCATCGCGCGCGCGATGCCGGCCTTCTGCTGCTCGAGGCCCGAGAGCCAGGCGGGGCGCGCGTCCGCGAGCCGCTCGAGGCCGACCATCTCGAGGACCTGGCCGACACGCTGCTTGATCTTGGGCGCGCTGACGCCGATGGCGTGCAGCGGCAGCGCCACGTTCTCGCGCAGCGAGCGGTCGCCGAGCAGCCCGAAGTCCTGCCACATGACGCCGATGCCGCGCCGGAAGAACGGCAGCTGCGCGGGCTTCATGACCGCGAGGTTCCTACCCGCGACGAGGATCTGCCCGTCGGTCGGGTGGAGGTGGGCCGTGACCAACCGCAAGAACGTGGTCTTGCCGGCACCCGAGCGACCCGACACGAACGCGAACTCGCCCTCGTGCACACGCACCGAGACGTCACGCAGCGCTTCGATCCCATTGGGGAAGCGCTTGGTGATGCGGTAGAGCTGAATCATCGCGGACGAGTTAACACGACCGGGCGCGCGAAGGCCACTGGGCTCGGAACCATTGACAGCCCTTTACGCGCGCGGTACGCGCGCTCGCACGAGAGCCACCCACGCGGTCTCGCATCGATTTCTCCGCCTGGTCCTTAGGTGCGGGGTTTACGGATGCGGCGGCTGTGATCCTGGGGGGAGCCCCGACGCGGTGTGCCGCGCGTGGGCAACAGCGCAGCCCTACGCCGCGCGCGCAACACATCAAGGAGTTGTCCCGATGAACCTTCGTTCTGCCGCCGTGATCACGGCCCTTGCTGGCACCCTCGCCGGTTCCAACGCCCTCGCGACCGAGGCCCGTATCCAATCGATGGGCGGAGGCGTGAAGCTCTGGACCATCGAAGACGAGTCGAACGTCTTCGACTTCCCGTCGCTGCTCTCGCGCTGGGGCAATCGCGTCTACATCGACAACCTGCAGCCGGGCGCGCTCGACGGCGAGCAGTTCCCGAATGGCCGCTTCGGCTTCCACTACAACCTCAGCGACGAGACCGTCATCGCCTTCATCGGCGTGAACTCGAACTCGGAGAGCCGCCCCGCGAGCAACGGCTTCAACATCGCCGGCAACATGGTCAACGGCTTCTCGACGCTGGGCGTGAGCTTCCAGGCGAGCCAGGCGCTCGAGTCGGCCGGCGGCACCACCAACCCGATGGACTTCTCGGGCGACGCCATCGGCAACACCGACTTCCGCTACGGCGTCATGTTCGCGACGCAGCTCGGCGCCTCGACGCGCTTCGGCATCTCGCTGAACTACGCCGCCGACAACGGCGACGTGGAGAGCCCGGCGGACGCCGAGCGTGACCAGGGCGCGACCCTCATCGACCTGGCGCTCGGCCTCGGCGTCGACCTGACCGGCAGCGAGCTCGAGCTCTCGGCTGGCGTCGAGCTCGGCTTCTTCGACGACGCGCGCGACGAGCCCGACGCGGGCACCGGCCTGCCGGGCGACCAGCTCGAGCACTTCACGGGCAGCCACTTCGGCATGCGCCTGAACGCCCGCTGGACCTTCGACTTCTTCGATCAGACCAAGATCGTGGCGTACGGTCAGTTCGCCTACGCGACGCAGTCGGTCGAGCTCAGCAACGCGCTCGCGCCGGTGCCGTCGGGCGACTGGAACGGCCTGTCGTTCATGGCCGGCGCCGACCTGCGCATCGAGCCCTTCCAGGACGTGATCGTCAGCCCGGGCGTCGGCTTCCTCATCGCGCAGCAGACGCTCGAGGGCACCAACACCGTCGACCGCGACGCCGACCTGTTCCTCGCCCTGCCGTTCTACGGCGTCGGCGTCGACCTCAAGCTGGCCGACTGGATCGACATGCGCTTTGGCGCCCAGCAGTTCGTGACCGCGCTGCGCCAGTCGACGACGGCCGGTGGCGTGACCCAGACGGGCAGCGCCTCGGACGTGCAGACGACCTTCTCGTGGGGCCTCGGCCTGAACCTGCCGGTCGCCGAGTCGACCGTGGCCATCGACCTGTCGATCAACCCGCAGTTCTTCGTGAACGGCCCGCACGTCCTCACGGGCAACGCGACCGGCCCGTTCGCGATGAACGCCGCGGTGCGCTACAACTGGTGATCCGAGGCGTCGCGGGCCGACGCTCGCGCCGATGTTCGAAGCGGGCCGAGCTAGTCTCGGCCCGTTTCGTTGTGACGGGCTCTCGCGGAAAGCCCAACTTCGGTCGGGGCTTCGCTTCGATGAACCCCGCGGGAGTTCGTAAACACGGACTCCCGAGCACCGTTTGACTCGCGTCGGGTCGATCGCGATTATCCGCCACCTGCGAGCCCGCCGGGCCCGCACCATGCGCCACCGGGCGCGCCGAGGTCCTCATGCAGCGCTCTCTCTTCGCCACCCACCCTGCCCGCCTCGCGGCCGCGGCCCTGGCCGTCCTTGCGGGTGTCACGTCGAGCGCGTGCTCGGACAATCCGAAGACGAACGAGGACGACTCACACACGAACGTCGACGGCGGCTGCACCGCGGGCGCGATCCTGAGCTGCCCCGAGGAGAAGGGCGCGGTCGCCGAGGTGTGCGACCCGTCGGGCACGACGTCCTCGCTGGTGGCCTGCAACGACCTGAAGCCGGCCGACGCCGTGGCGGGCGACGACTACGTCTGCTTCCAGAACGAGTGTGTTGTCGATGTTCCAGGCTGCCTGACCGGTGAGGTGAAGAGCTGCACGGTCGAGGGCGGGCGTGAGGCGCTCATGTGCAACGCCTCGCACACCGGCTTCCAGCCGCAGCTGTGCAAGGGCCCCGACGGCGACGCGAGCCAGTGCAAGGACAAGGCCTGCACCTACTGCTTCCCCGGCGCGCGCAAGTGCCAGGACGACAAGACGGTGGTCGCGTGCAACGCCGACGGCACCGGCTTCGAGGTCATCGAGAACTGCGTCGCGACCAGCGACGACACGGTCTGTACCGGCAACCAGTGCGAGAAGCTCTGCGACCTGAACTTCAAGAACAACAGCTACATCGGCTGTGAGTACTTCGCCGCCGACCTCGACAACGCGTTCGTACCGGGCGGCAACGACGGCTTCTTCGACGCGGCCGGCGCGCAGTTCGCGGTGGTCGTCGCGAACCCGCCCAACTAGCCGCGGCCCTCGGTCGTCGAGATCTACCAGATGGAGGGTGGTCAGGAAGAGCTCGTGCTCTACGACTCGTTCGGCGACCCGTTCCCGACCGAGCCGCTCCAGCCCGGTGAGCTCCGCACCTACAAGCTGCCGCGCCGCGACGTGAACGGCACGACGCTCGCGCCGCTGGCGTACCGCGTGAACGCGTCGGTCCCCATCATCGCGTACCAGTTCAACCCGCTCGAGGACGAGGGCGTCTTCTCGAACGACGCGAGCTTGCTCTTGCCGTCGAACCTGGTCGGCACCGACTACTTCGTGATGACCCGCGAGCAGAGCTTCCCGACGCTGCGTGGCTTCGCGACGGTCGTCGCGGTGGCCGACGGGCTCACCGAGGTGTCGGTCACGGTCTCGACCTCGACCCAGTCGGGCGTGGCCTACGAGGGCTCGCCGAGCCAGTTCCCGATCGCGCACATGGAGCCCGGGACCACCAAGAACTTCACCCTCAACAAGTACGACATCCTGAACATCGAGACCGACGGCCAGGGCACCACCGACCTCACCGGCACGCGCGTCATCGCCAACAAGCGCGTCTCGGTCTTCGGCGGCTCGGAGGCCGCGAACGCGCCCAACACGGCGCGCTGCATCAACATCGACGCGGTCACCGGCGAGGGTGTGTGCCAGTGGGACAACACCACCCCGTGCCGGAGCGTCAACGAGTGCGTCAACGCGGGCTTCAACACCTGCTGCGCCGACCACCTCGAGCAGCAGATGTTCCCCATCAAGACGTGGGGCTCGCGCTTCATCGCGACCAAGAGCTGGGACCGCAACCAGGAGAAGGACATCTGGCGCATCATGGCGTCCGAGGACAACACCAGCATCGCGCTCTTGCCCCCGCAGCTCGGCATCACGGTGCCCGTCCTGAACCGCGGCGAGTTCTTCGAGTTCGAGAGCCGCAACAACTTCGAGCTCGTCTCGCAGCAGGACAAGCCGCTCATGGTCGGCCAGTTCCTCGCGGCCCAGGACGCGCCCGACCCGACGCCCGGCCCGGGTGACGCCGGGACCGGCGATCCGGCGTTCATGCTGGCCGTGCCGACCGAGCAATACCGCACGGACTACGTCATCCTGGTGCCGGCCGAGTACGCCGAGAACTACTTCAATGTGACCACCAAGACCGAGGCCACCGTAACGTTGGATGGCGAAGAGATTCCGACCGGGCTCTTCAACTTGGTGGGCTCGGGAGAGTATAGCGTCTACCGCGCTCCGCTCGGCCCCGGCACCCACACGATTCTATCGAGCGAACCCGCCGGACTGATCGTGTATGGTTGGGACCAATACGTGTCCTACGCCTACACGGGTGGCCTGGACCTCGCGGACCGCACCACCACACCGACTCCCTGATCGCCCTCCCGAGGAGCCTGACATGAACCTGAAGCCACTCACCCTGGGCGCGTTAGCGACGGCTCTGGCCGCGGCGCTGGCGCTGAGCGCGTGCTCCGACGACGGGGCCGTGACGGGCGGGGACACCGGGAACACGGCGGGCACCACGACGACGTCGCCGCCCGACGCCACCTCGACCACGACGACCGACCCGGACACCACCGAGACCCCGGACGTCCCCGTCGAGGAGGAGCAGTTCCTGGTCAGCTCGGTCGACCCCGGCAAGGGCCTGACCAACGGGCTCGAGACGGTCGAGATCGCCGGCCAGGGCTTCTTCCAGGGCATGCAGGTCTTCTTCGGTGAGAGCCTGCTGGTCGACGTGTTCGTGCTCAACGACCACCGCATCGCGGCCTTCACGCCTCCGCACGGACCGGGCCTGGTCGACGTCACCATCGTCGATCCCGACATCAACAACCCGCGCCGCGCGGTGCTCGAGGACGGCTTCCTCTACTACAACCAGGTCACCATCACGCAGGTCGATCCGCCGACCGGCCACGTGCTCGGCGGCGAGCCCATCGCCATCCACGGCGCCGGCTTCCGGCCGCACTCGACGGTGCTCTTCGGCCACAACGTGGCGCTGTCGGTCAACGTCATCGACGACAACACCATCAACTGCATCTCGCCCTACAGCGGCCACATCGGGCCCGTCGACATCACCATCTCGAACGAGCTCGGCGTGGGCGGCGCGGAGAACGCCTTCACCTATGTCGACGTGCCGAAGATCGACGCGGTCGTGCCGCCGGTCGGCGTCGCGGTCGGCGGGACCGCCCTCGAGATCCGCGGCCAGGGATTCAGCGAGCCGCTCACGGTGCTCGTCGGCAACCAGCCGCTGACCGGCCTCGTGCACGTCTCCGATAGCAAGCTGCGCGGCTTCGCGCCGGCCCATGCCGCTGGCGCTGTCGACGTGGTCGTGTCGACGCAGAACGGCACGCGCGTCCGTCAGGATGGCTACACCTACGTCGACGACCTCACGGCCGGCGACACGCTGCAGCTCCTCGCGGTCTCGCCCGGCATCGGCAGCGCGGCCGGGGGCGAGCAGGTCGTGGTGATCGCCAAGGGCCTCGGCACCGTCGGCGAGATGAAGCTCTTCTTCGGCGACAAGCAGGCCACGGTGCGCGCGGTCGACGCGACGCAGCTGACGCTCTTGGCCGACACCCCGGCGAGCCCGGTCGGCACCGTCGACGTGCGCCTCGAGCGCGGCGCGGCGAGCTCGACCATCGCGTCGGCCTACACGTTCCAGCCGTTCTCGAAGATCACCTCGATCACGCCGAGCCACGGCCCGGTCGGGGGTGGCACGCCCATCACCGTCAAGGGCCAGGGCTTCGCGGCGGGGCTCGAGCTGCGCGTCGGCGCGCTCGCGGCGGGCCAGGTGCGGGTCGTCGACAGCAACACCATCGAGGCCGTGACGCCGCCCGGCGCCGCGGGCGCGAACACCGTCGTGGTGGTGCAGGCCGGCATCGCCAGCACGCTCCCGAACGCGTTCGTCTACGACGCGCCCTACGGCCTCTACCTGGCCGATCCCACGCAAGGCAGCCAGGCCGGCGGCACGTTCGTCACGCTCGTCGGCAGCGGCTTCCCGAGCGACGCGAAGGTGCTCTTCGGGGATCGCCAGGCGACCCACGTGCACGTCGACAGCACCACCATCATCACGTGCAAGACGCCGCCGGGCGACCTCGGCACCGTCACCGTGACGGTCCGCTCGCCGACGATGGGCGACGTCGTGCTGAAGGACGTCTACACCTACTACGATCCGAGCACCGTCTTCGGCGGGACGTGGGGTGACGACGTCAAGGGCGCCGTCAACGTGACCGTCATGTCGACCGACGGGACCGGCATCGCCGACGCGTTCGTCATCCTCTACACGGACCCGCAGACGCCCTACCAGGGCTTCACGAACGGCGACGGCCAGATCACCTTCTCGGGCCCCGACCTCAGCTGCGAGCAGATGGTCTCTGCCAGCAAGGCCGGCTTCGCGTCGCAGTCGGTGGTGCAGTACAACGCGACCAACGTCACGCTGCTCCTCTCACCGACCACGCCGCCGTCGTCGGGCAACCCGCCGCCCGCGCCCGAGGCGCCGTTCCTGACGGGCGTCGTCAAGAACATCGGCAAGTCCATTCCGGTGCCGTTCGGCAAGTGCTCGGGCAAGCCGAACGCGCCCGGCAACCTGTGCAACGCGTGCACGACGGACGTCGACTGCGGCACGGGCTACCACTGCACGGAGCTGCCGCAGCAGGTCGGCAACGAGCCCGGCAAGTTCTGCACGCAGAGCTGCGCCACCGCCTCGCAGTGCCCGAGCGACTTCACCTGCCTGCCCATCACTGGGCCCGACCAGCAGTGCGTGCCCAAGTCGGGCGACGTGACGGCGTTCTGCGACGTGACCAACGCGAACATCTTCGCCGACGACTACCTCCCCGACCCGGGTGTGCAGGTGGACGCGCAGGGCGAGTTCTCGTTCGTGCCGCCCTTCGGCGAGTTCGCGGTCTTCTGCTACGCCGGCGTGATCGATCCGATCCTCGGCTTCGAGCCGCTCGGCCTCGGCGTCGAGCGCCACGTGTTCGCGAACCCGGGTGACCAGCTCCACGTCGAGATCGAGATCGATCACCCGCTCAACAAGAGCTACTCGTTCAAGCTCGACACGGTGCCCATCGGCACCGAAGGCCCGGCCTTCGGGTTCATGTTCCCCTACATCGACCTCAACGGCGACGGCGTCATCCCGCTGCCGTTCGCGCAGAACACCATCGGCCAGCCGTTCGTGCTCGACCACTTCCTGCCGGGCTTCTCGGGCGACATTTATGATGGCACGTTCACATTCTGGGCGGGCGGCTTCAGCAACACCGTGACCTCGCTGCCGCAGACCATGACGCTGCACCAGAACATCCCGCGTCTCGAGGACGACACGATGTTCTACTTCGACGACGACGCCTGGGAGGCGCGCCGCACCGGCGTGGTGCAGAACATCAACGCGCTCTGGTTCGACGGCCAGGAGACGGTCGGCGTCGGCAGCGACGGCCTCGTCATCCGCAGCATCGGCTCGACCTGGGGTCGCCAGGAGAGCGGCGTCACGCAGAGCCTGCGCGCGCTCGACGGGCTCGACACGGGCCTCGTGGTCGCGGTCGGTGACGGCGGCGCCATCACCCACTTCAACGGCACGACCTGGGTGCCCGACACCTCGCCCACGACCTCCGATCTGCGCGGCGTGTGGCTCGGCTCGGCGACCGACGGCTGGGCGGTCGGCTTCTACACCGTGCTGCACTACGTCAGTGGCGCGTGGGTCCCGTTCACGGGCGCCAACGTCTCGCGCAACCTCTACGGCGTGTACGGCTTCGCGAGCAACGACGTGTGGGCGGTCGGTGCCAGCGGCACCATCTTGCACTTCGACGGCATCGCCTGGAACGTCGTGCCCTCGGGCACGAGCATCGGCCTGCGTGCGGTGTGGGGCGCGGCCGCGGACGACGTGTGGTTCGTGGGTGAGGGTGGCCTCATCCTGCACTGGGACGGTACCGCCATCACCAAGTCGGCGATCTCGACGACGCAGACCTTCCTCTCCATCTGGGGCTCCGACGCCGACAACATCGTGGCGGTCGGTACCCGTGGCCTCGGCTATCGCTGGAACGGCACGAGCTGGACCAAGGTGAACTTCGGCGTGGCGGCCAAGGACGTCGACCTGCTCGCCATCGGTGGCCCGGCCGACGGCCCCATCACCACCGGCGAGCACGAGCTGGTGCTGGGCCCGATCCTGGCCTGCCCCGAGCGCATCGTGCCGGCCGACAACGGCATCATGGGCGCCGAGTACAAGATCTCGTGGAAGACGGTGCCGGGCCCCGACCCGCACTTCAGCTACGTCGAGATCGACGTGCCGACCGCGTTCGGCCTCATGCCCGAGTGGACGGTCATCAACGACTTCGATGTGAGCGAGGACGTGCTCCCCGACTTCCCCAGCATCGAAGGGACGCCGGGCATCGCCGCCGGCACGAAGCAGCTCACGATCTATCGAATCTACAAAGAAGGGTTCGACATCGATCACTACTCGAACTCGGACCTCAGCACGTGGGGTTGGCGCTCGTGGTCCATCAACGTGGTCGTGTTCTCGAAGCTATGACGCAGACTCAGCCAACCGCTCTTTCTCGCTCGGTCCTCGGTCTCTTCATGTTCGTTGCCGCTTGCGGTGGCAGCGGGCTCGAGGGTCCTTCACCGCTCGATGGCGCGACCGCGGACGCGACCGCCACCGAGGTCAGCGACACGACCAGCGAGCCCCCCGACACGAGCGTCACCGAGAGCGACAGCGACGTGGTGACGACGCCGGACTCGAGCGACGTGCCCGATGGGGTCGACGTGGCTGACGCGCCCGATGTCGTCGTCACGCCGGCCGCGTGGGAGACGTTCACGCTCGGCGACGTCGGCGACATCGGCGACGCGTTCGCGGTGAGCAGCACGCTCGCCTACGCGACCTCGGGCAACCGCGTCCTGCGCTGGAACGGCAAGACCTGGCTCACCTATGGCGAGCCCAACGGTCAGGGCGCCATCCATGGCGTGTGGGCCGACGAGGACGAGGTCGTGGCGGTCGGCGACGACGGCTTCGTCGGGCGGCGCGTCGACGGCGCGGACTGGGAGACGCTCGACGTCGGGCTCACGGGCGACCAGGCGGGGCTTGCGTTGTGGGACGTCGACGGGCGCGCCGACGACGACCTGTGGGTGGTCGGCGACAAGGGCCAGGTGCGCCACTGGGACGGCACCAGCTGGACCGAGGCGTACTCCAAGGCCACCGTGAACCTGCGCTCGGCGTTCGTCGATCGCACCAAGACCGGCGCCATCGGCATCTACGCGGTGGGCAACGGCGGGCAGCTCGTGAGCAACGTCGACGCCGACAGCGACGGCACCGCCGATGGCTTCGCGACCTCGCAGATCGCCGCGGGCGCGGTCACGCTGACCGACGTCCTGGTGAAGGCCGACGGCACCGTCATCGCGGTCGGCAGCGGCCACACCATCACGGCCAAGCGCCCGGTCATCGACCCGACGTTCAAGGGCCAAGCCACCAACGACGAGCGCGATCGCGACGTCGCGGCGCTGGCGCTGGCGCCCGACGGCAAGCTCTACGCGTTCGGCGCCGAGGGCCTCGTGCTCGTGCAGAACGGCACCACCTGGAGCACCGTCTCCGACGCGATCCCGTCGGCCGGGCTCAAGAACTTCGCCGCCGCGATGGTCCTGCCGGGCGCGTCGACGCGCATCATCGCGCTGGCCGCCGAGGGCGGTGGCGCGATGCTCACCGGCACCACCTGGTCGGTCATGGCGACCCGCCCCGAGGCGGCCGTGAAGGACCTCGAGGCCGCGCCCGACGGCACGCTGTGGGCGGCGGGCTCGCTCGGCCTGCTCGTGAAGCGTGGGCCCGACGGGTTCACCACGCTGGTGCTGCCGAGCACCGTCGCGACCAAGAACCTAGAGGCCGTCACTGTCGCCGCCGATGGCACCGTATGGGCGGTCGGCGAGGCCGGCACGATCTTGAAGGCGAGCGGCAGCAGCGCGCCCGAGCTGGTCGCGAGCCCGGTCCCGCTCGACCTCTTCGGGGTCGCCTCCAAGGACGACACCGTGGTCGCGTGTGGTCGTGGCGGCACGCTCATCCAGCTCGATGCGGGTGTGCCGAGCGTGCGCGTGAGCGGCTCGACCGCCGATCTGCGCGCGGTGGCGTTCGGTGGCGACGGGGCGCTGTGGGTGGCCGGCAGCTTCGGCACGCTCTTGCGCTCCAGCGGTCTGGGCGTGCCGCTACCCGTCCTCAGCGGCGTCGGTGGCAGCCTCAACGACATGACCGCGACCGCCACGGGCGTGCTCGTGGTCGGCGACAACGGCGACGTGCTCGCGTGCACCGCGACCGGCGCCGAGCTCGTGAGCGAGAGCACCGGCGTGTTCCTGCAGGGTGTCGCCGTGCGCGGCGCCGTGCGCTACGCGGTCGGTTGGAACGGCGTCATCCAGCGCGACGACAGCGTCAACCCGTGGACCACCGAGGTCAGCGGCACGAACCTCATCCTCGAGGCGGTCTGGCTCGGCCCCGACGAGGCCATCGCGGCCGGCCGCCAGGGCGTCTTGCTGCGCCGACTGGAGACGCCATGAAGCGCATCGCCCTCATCACCATGGCCGCCGGGCTCGCGCTCGGCGCGTGCTCCGACGACCCCGCGACCCCCAAGGCCGACACGGACACGGGCACGCTCGAGGAGACCACCGCGGTCGAGGAGACGAGCGAGCCGACCGACACGCTCGAGCCCCAGGACACCGAAGACGTCGACACCACGACCGAGGTCGAGGAAGAGGTCGTCGACGACACGACCGAAGGCGACACGACCGAGACCACCGAGCCTGGCACATTCGTGCTCGGCACCGCCGACCTCCCCACCGAGTTCGTCTTCAAGGGCGTCTGGGCTGGCCAGGCGGGCCGCATCGTGGCCGTCGGCAACGACGGCGTGGTGGCCTCGCGTGGACCCGACGGCGTCTGGAAGAGCATCGCGCGCGTCGAGGGTGCGTCGCTGCTGAACGCCATCCACGGTGTCGACGAGACACACCTGTGGGCGGTCGGCACGGGCGGCGCGATCCTGCCGGGCACGGTGACCTCGTTCGGCACCAGCGAGGCCTGCGAGCACGACACCGACTGCAACGACAGCGACCTCTGCACCAACGATCACTGCGTCGAAGGCGTCTGTGTGGTCGAGCCGACCGGCGCGACCGGCTGCTGCGGCGCGACGGTCGCGAGCTACGACTTCGACAACGGCACGCTGCAAGGCTGGGCCTTGCCCGCGGCCGACAAGATCGGCCCGTGGACGTGGCAGTCGGTGGCCATCCCCGAGCGCGCCACGAGCGGCACCAACGCCATGTACTTCGGCAACCCGCTGGCCGTGCCGCCGACCTACGACGCGGCGGGCGTGCAGGTCGCGGGCGTCGCGCTGAGCCCGCAGTTCCGCCTGCCCCAGACCGGCACCGCCACGCTGCGCTTCAATGTGTTCCTCGACGCCGAGCCCGACATCGGGTTCGACAACCTGTGGATCGAGGTCCAGTCGGGCACCGATCGCATCGCCATCTGGGACAAGACCGACCTCGGCGGCGTGCCGACGTTCGGCTTCGTCGCGGCCGAGGCCGACCTGACCCCGTACAAGGGCAAGCTCATCGCGCTGCGTGTGCACTTCGACTCGACCGACGGCACCTTCAACACGTTCGAGGGACCGTACCTCGACGACGTGCACGTCGACACCGCCTGCACGACGGGCGGCTCGGCCGCGGGCCAGACGGGCCCGACGCTGTGGGGCGTGTACGCGACGTCGCGCACGTCGGCCTTCGCGGTCGGCAAGGACGGCACCATCCTGTCGTACAACGGCGTCGACTGGAAGCCGGCCAAGGGTGCTGATCCGAGCGCCGTATGGAACGGCATCTCGGGCTCGGGCACGAACAAGATCGCGCTCGTCGGCAACCTCGGTGTCGGCCTCGCGAGCTTCGGCAGCGGGCTCCAGACGGTCACCACCGGGACCAGCAACGCCATCACCTCGGTGCACACCAACGACGGCTCGCAGTGGTTCGCGGTGGGCGATCAGGGCCTGCTCATCCACGGCACCGGTACCACCTGGACGGTCGACGACATCGGCCTCACGGTGAAGCTCAACGACGTGCACGGGGTCAGCAACGACAACGTCTGGGCCGTCGGCGACAAGGGCACGGTCGTGCACTGGGACGGCACCAGCTGGACCAAGGTCGAGACCGACACCACGCTGAACCTGCTCGGTGTGTGGGTCGACCAGAACGGCGACCCGAACATCACCGGCAAGACCGGCATCCTCATCAAGCGCACCGAGAGCGGCCTCACGACCACCGCCACGTTGTTCTCGGGCGGCGACCTCAATGACATCTGGGGCAGCAGCGACGGCACGTTCTACGCGGCCGTCGGCACGAGCGGCCAGATCATGGTCTATCAAAACGGCGCCTGGGCGAAGTCGACGAGCAACACGTCGCAGACGCTCGAGGCGGTCTACGGCACCTCGGCCAGCGACGTGTGGGCGGTCGGCCGCAGCGGCACGCTCTTGCACTGGGACGGCAGCGCCTGGACGCGCTCCGAGAGCCCCAGCACGGCCTCGGTCAACGCCATCTGGGGCTCGGCCGCGGACAACTACTACGCGGTCGGCTCGGGCGGGCTCTTGATGGTCTTCACCGGCACGGTGTGGGAGGCCATCACGACCCCGGCGCTCAACAACCTGCGCGCGGTCTTCGGCCGCACCCCCAACGACGTGTGGGCCGTCGGGGCCAACGGCTCGGTCATCCACTACGGCGGCCTCGGCTGGGGCGCCAGCAAGGTCGCCGGGGTCCCCAACGCCGACGGCGGCGAGGACCCGATCACCGACGAGCTGCACGCCGTGTGGGCCGCGTCGGCCACCGACGCGTGGGCGGTGGGTGCCGCGGGCCGCATGCTGCACTGGGACGGCTCCATCTGGAACATCGTCGAGACCGACTGGACGACCACGCTGCGCGGCATCTACGGGCTCGCCAGCAACGACATCTGGGCGGTCGGCAACGAGGGCCTCATCCTCCACTGGAACGGCGTCGAGTGGGAGCAGATCGAGACCGGCTCGATCGCCACGCTGCACGCGATCCACGGCGACGGCGTGCGCCACGTGGTGGTCGTCGGTGACATCGGCACGGTGCTGGAGCTCCAGCGGGACTGATGTTCTCGCGGCTCGGTTGCCGAGCCGCGACGAAGCATTGGATCTCTCGCCCGGGGCTTCGCTAGATTGACCACGTGTTGAAGCTGAAGCTCATGGGGGTGTGGGGCTTGCTCGTGGGCCTGTTCATGGTCGTCGCAACGACCACGCAGGTGCGCGCGGAAGCGTGTGGCAACGTCTCGGAAGAGGGCGTCTGCCAGGACCCACGGACGCTGCTCTACTGCCGCGACGGGGAGCTCAAGACGATGGCGTGCGCGACCGACGAGATCTGCGTCGCGCACGAGTTCTTCCAGGGCAGCTCGGGCTGCGTGCCGACCCGCTACGCGGGCTGCGGCGACATCACCGACGCGGGCGTGTGCGTCGGCGACTTCCTCATCTACTGCGACAACGACCAGGTCGCGCAGGTGACCTGCGACCAGGGCTGGAAGTGCGGCCTCGTGTCGAGCGACGGCGGCCGAGACGAGTACGACTGCGTGAGCGCGCAGGCGCGTGCGCCAGACTCGGCCGAGGACGGCGAGGCCGCCGCGCCCGAGCGCATCGGCGCCGAGGACAGCGCCGAGGTCGAGCTCGGCGGCACCACCGACAACGCCGCGCCCACCGTTCAGCGGGGCGGTGCCGCGGCCGCGGGCGACGAAGCCGGGGGCGGCGCGGGCTGCTCAGGCGGTGGGCTCGCCGTCGGGCTGTGGGGCCTGGGCGCGCTGCTCGCGCGGCGTCGTCGCTGAATCATTGGGATCCCAATGATTGGGATCCCAACGATCAGGTCGTCACAGGGTCACGGCGCAGAACTGCTCGTAGTCGATGAGCTTGGTGATCTGCGGATGATCGCTGCACACGAGGCAGTGCGGGTCCTTGCGGATCTTGAGCTCACGCACGGTCTGGTGCAGCACGTCGATCGACAGGATGCGGCCCTTGAGCACGTCGCCGAAGCCGAGCAGCACCTTGATCGTCTCGGCCGCCTGCAGCGAGCCCACGACGCCGCAGATGGCGCCGAGCACGCCGGCCTCGGCGCACGACGGGGCGAGCTCCGGGGGCGGCGGCTCGGGGTAGAGGCAGCGGTAGCAGGGGCCGCCGTCGTAGTGGAAGACCGCGACCTGGCCATCGAAGTGGTAGATCGAGCCGTGCACGTTCGGCTTGTTCAGGAACACGCACGCGTCGTTGATGAGGTAGCGCGTCGGGAAGTTGTCGGTGCCGTCCACGATGACGTCGTACTGCGCGAAGATGTCGAGCACGTTGGTCGAGTCGAGGCGCGTGTCGTGGGTCACGATCTTGATGTCGGAGTTGAGCTTGCCGAGGTGCGCCTTGGCCGACTCGACCTTGCTCGTGCCGACGGTCGACTCGTCGTGCAGGATCTGGCGCTGCAGGTTGCTCTTGTCGGCCTTGTCGTTGTCGACGATGCCGAGCGTGCCGATGCCCGCCGCGGCCAGGTACAGCGCGGTCGGCGAGCCGAGGCCGCCGGCGCCGACGACCAGCACCTTGCTGCCCAGGAGCTTGGCCTGACCGGCCTCACCGATCTGCGGCAGGATGGTCTGGCGTGAGTAGCGCGCCATCTGATCACGCGTGAGGCGCAGCGGGTGATCGAGCTCGAAGCCGGCGCGCACCCACGCACCGCTGCCGCCCGCGACCGACACGACGTTGGTGTAGCCGAGCTGGCCGAGCGCCTGCGCCGACAGCGCCGAGCGGTTGCCGCCCGCGCAGTAGAGCGCGATGGGGGCGCCGCGGTCGGGCTGCAGCGACTCGATGCGCGGCTCGAGGAAGCCACGCGGCACGAGCCGCGCGCCCTTGATGACGCCGTTGTCCTGCTCGTCGGGCTCACGGATGTCGATGAGCACGAGGTCCTTGTCGGTCTTCAAGCGCTCGGCGAGCTCGTGGACGGACACTTCGCGAATGCCCTGCTTCACGCGGGCGAGGTAGTCAGTGAACGAGATGGACATCATGACCTTGGGTTGTTGAGTGCTTTGGTCAACAACCGGCCGGACCATAAGCAAGGGCGTGCGCGGAGGCAACATCGAAGGCCAGGGCCCTTCCCTGCCCGATCGGGTGAGGCTATAGCGCGGCCATGAAGCCCGTGCTCCTGCTGCTGCTGGTCCTCATCGCTCACGTCGCTCGCGCTCAGCCGGTCGAGTTCACCCAAGAGCTGAAGGTGCTCTCGGCGGTGGCGGCCTGTGACGGCTCGGCCCTGCCGCCGGGCGTCGACGCGGCGGCGGTGAAGCGGCACTGCGACGCGCTCGAGAAGATCATGGCCGGCTACGAGAAGGACTGGGCGCGGCCGGCGCGCACGTTCTTCGCCGAGCTGGTGCCAAAGGACGTGCCGAAGACGGTGGTGTACCCGTTCGGAGGCGCGGACCTGCTGACCGCGCTGACGGTCTACCCGGACCTGCAGGAGCTCACCTCGATCTCGCTCGAGGCCGGCGGCGACCCGCGCAGCATCATGCGCATCGACCCCGAGACGTTCGAGAAGCACCTCGCCCTGCACCGCAAGTTCATCGGCAAGCTGGTCTTCTGGAACCACTCGCGCACGCTCGACCTGGCGCTGCTCAAGGGCACGCCGTTCCCGTCGCAGATGATCTTCGCGCTCGTCGGGCTGCACGCGCACGGCTACGAGCCGGTCGGCCTGAAGGCCATCCGCCTCGACGCGGACGGCAGCATCCACTACTTCACCCAGGCCGACCTCGACCAGGCCGACAAGCAGGCCGCGGGCCTCAAGGGCAGCGTCAAGAACCGCAAGCTCAATGACCTGTTCGCCGGCTACGAGCTGACGTTCCGCAAGAAGGGCGCGACCACCACGCAGGTCTATCGCCACTTCCAGGCGAACCTCGACAACGACCACCTCGCCGCCGACCCGCGTATCCTGAAGCACCTCGAGAAGAAGGGGCGCATCGCCGCCATCACCAAGGCCGCGAGCTACCTCTTGTGGTGGGGCAACTTCAAGACGTTCAGAGACCAGCTGCTGAGCCAGATGGTGTGGATGGTCAGCGACTCGACCGGCCCGCTGGCGCGCGACCTCGACCCGAAGGTGTGGGAGCAGGTGACCTACGGCACCTTCAAGGGCGCGTCGCTGGCCACCGCCAACCGCGAGGGCCAGAAGGCGTTCGCCGAGATGTGGGCCGCGCAACCCCAGCGCCCCCTGCCGTTTCGCTACTTCGGCTACCCGAGCAAGGGCCTGAAGACGCACCTCTTGGTCACGCGCCGGCGATAGTTGGGATCCCAATCATTGGGATCCCAAGAGATAGTCGAGCCCGCGCGGGCCGAGCTCCTCCAGGTGGTAGCGCGCGTAGCCACGGCGCGCTTCGATCGTGAGCAACGCCGCGAGCGGCTCGCGCGGGAGCGCGGTGGCGAAGTTGGTCGGGCTCGGGTCGGCCACCGCCGCGACCTGGCTCAGGCCGTCGGCGGCCGCGACCCAGTACGTGCGTGACGCGCCGTCGTCGCCGACCAGCTCGCCGAGGCCGTGCACGATCACCATCGACGCCACGCTGGCCGTCTCGCGTCCGCCGACGAACGCGCGCAGCCCGCCCTCGTCGGCCACCAGGGCGCGCAGCGTCCCACCGTGCACGCTCAGCGCGACCTCGAGGCTGGGCTCCACGTCGCCGTTCCCGTCGCGGTAGAGTCCGGTGCGGAAGAGCGGCGTCGCGAGGCCCGCACGCACGAAGAACAACCCGAGGGCCGTGCGCGTGCCGCCCTCTTCGTCGCGCTCGAGCCAGCGCGCGGTGACGTAGGCTGCAGCGGCGCTGGCGCACCCGCCGGTGGGTACGATCGCGCGCGGGCGCGTGGCGTGCCGGCGGATCCATGCGCTCACCAAGCGCAGCTCGTCGCGAACCGCGCGGCAGGCTTCGTCGCCCAGCGCCGCGCTGACACGGGCCCGCAGGTCGGCCGCGCGCGCGGTCACGGCGGCCTGGCGCTCGACCTCGGTGAGGCGGCCGCCGGCCTGCAGCTCGTGGCGCTCGAACGCCGCGACGCGCTGCTCGAACGTGGCTGGGGGCGCGAGCGCGAGCCAGGCCATACGCACGAGCGGCAGCACGCCGAGCGTCGTGAGGGTGTCCGCGAGCGCGGTCGCGTCGTCGGCGAGCGGATCGCTGTCGGCGAGGATGGCGCGAGCCTGCGCGATGACGTCCTCGCGGCGGCGCAGGGCGTCCGCGGTCGCGCAGGCCGTGAGCGGCTCGTCGAGGCCGAGGCAGCGCAGCTGGTAGTAGGCGGCCGCGTCGTCGCCGTAGTCCATGAACGTGTGGCGCAGGATGAGCACGCCGTCGGCCGCCGCGGGCTGCGTCGCGAGCAGCTCGACGGCGCCGCGGTCGCGCCCGAGGTCCACGAGCCGGCCGGCGCGCTCGCCGTAGAAGATCGACTCGTAGGCGGTCGCGCCGCCTTCTCGGAGCTGGCGTACGACGAGCGGGTCGAGGTCGCCGTCGTGGTCGAGGTCGACGAGCGCGAGTGTGCCGACCGAGTCCTCGCGCGCCCACTCCATGTAGTCGGCGCAGGCGCTGCCCACCTGCGCGGCGACCACCGTGAGCGCGCCGTCGTGCAGGCGCACGACCCAGTAGTAGCCGCGCGCGTCGTCGCCGAGGCGCGCGTCGACGTGTACGTCGAGCACGAGGCCGTCGCGCTCGAAGCAGCCGAAGGTGAGGTGCACGCCGTCGTCGGCCCAGCTCGCGCGCGGGTGCAGCGCCGCGACCCAGCGCTCGACGCGGGCCTGGAGGCGCGCGGCCTGCGCGTCGTCGGGGCGCTTGCAGCCACGCGTCGCGCCGATGAGCGCGCGTGTCGGCGCGTCCGCGGTGGGCGCGTCCTCGTCCGGCGCGACGTGCGGCGCACCGAGGGTGTCGAGCCGCTCGGCGGCGAGCGCCTCGAGCATACGCGTCAGCACCTCGGCGCGCGTCTGCGCGTGCGCGCTGCTCCCAACGAACACCAGCCAAGCCACCACGAACGACCGAACCATACGCCCGCAACGGGGGTGCGAACGGCGTTCATCCAGGCTACTTGCCGATGCAAAAGCTCGAGAACAGGCGGTCGAGCACGTCCTCGATGGTGGTGACACCGACCAGGGTCCCGAGCGCGTCCATGGCGTCCTGCAGGTCGACCGCGGGCAGCTCGGGGGGCAGGCCTTCGCGGAGGCCCAGCGCGGCCCGGCGCAGCGCGCTGGCGGCCTCGTCGACGGCCACCCGCTGGCGCTCGCGGCCGAGCACCAGCTCGTCCTGGTGGTCGACGCCGAGGCGCTGGGCGATGGCGTGGCGCAGCGCGTCGAGGCCCTGGCCGGTCGTCGCCGAGACGGCCAGCCCGTCGCGTGGCGCGAGGTCGGCCTTGGAATACACAACCAAGGTTGTGGAATCGGCGGCTGCGTGCTCGCCGGGCGGGACCAGGCGCAGGACCAGGTCGGCCGCGGCCATGGCGTCGTTGGTGCGCTGCACGCCGAGCGCCTCGATCACGTCCTCGGTGTGGCGCAGGCCGGCCGTGTCGATGAGCACGACCGGCACGCCGGCGATGTCGATGGACTCCTCGAGCGTGTCGCGGGTCGTGCCGGCGATGGGCGTCACGATGGCGCGCTCGCTCGCGAGCAGCGCGTTGAAGAGGCTCGACTTGCCGGCGTTGGGCGGGCCGACGAGCACCACGCGCGCGCCCTCGCGCAAGAGCCGCCCGCGCTGATACGTCGCCGCCAGGCCCTCGAGGCGCTCGGCCAGCGCGTCGGCGCGCGTCGCGATGGCGAGCGGCACGAACGGCGGGATGTCCTCGGTCACGAAGTCGATGTTCGCCTCGACCTCGGCGCGCAGCTGCAGCAGCCGCTCGCGCACGTCCATGGCCAGGTCCCACATGGCGCCGCGCAGGTGCTGGCGTGCGTGCGCGAGGGCGCGATCGGTCTTGGCCGCGATGAGGTCGGCGATGGCCTCGGCGCGCGTGAGGTCGATGCGCCCATTCATGAACGCGCGTTTACTATACTCGCCCGGCTCGGCCAGGCGTGCGCCCGCGCGCAGCAGCACCTCGAGGCAGCGGCGCAGGTGCAGCGCGCCACCATGCAGGTGCAGCTCGGCGATGTCCTCGCCGGTGAACGTGCGCGGGCCGGGCATGACCACCGCCATGCCGTCGTCGAGCACCTCGTCGCCATCGCGGAACGTGCCGTAGACGAGCGCGCGCGCCCGTTCGACAAGGGGCTTTCCCTTTGGATCCTTGGGCCGGAAGTGGCGAGTAGCCAAGGAAATGGCTTTGGATCCGGACATGCGTATGATGCCTACGCCGCCGCCCGCGGCCGTCGCGATTGCCGCGATGGTGTCGTCGGAGCTCACGCCGCGACCATGCTCGACCCGGCACAGCTTTTCAATCAGGCCCTGACAGCCCTCGAGCGCGGCAACCGCGCGCTCGCCGTGGATCGCTTGGAGCGTGTGCTCGAGGCGCGCCCCGATGACTGCGAGGCGGCCGTGGTGCTCGCCAAGACGGTGCGCGAGGACGGCGACCTGTCGCAGGCCGAGACCATCCTCGTCGGCGCCATCAAGGCCGCGGCGGCGTCACCCGCCGACCCGATCGAGGCCTACCTCGAGCTGGCCGACGTGCGCCTCGCGCTCGGCAAGCCCGGTGATGCGGCGCGCGCCGTCAAGCGGGTGCTCGCCGCCGAGCCCAACAACTGGGAGGCGCTCTACCTGCTCGGCAACGCGTTCGTCGACGTCGGCGCGCTCGCCGAGGCCGAGAACGCTTACCGTCAGGCCATCGCGACGAACCCGTTCGACGCCGAGGTGTGGTTCAACCTGGCCATCGTGTGCGAGCGGCTCGGCCAGGTCGACGCCGCGGCCGAGGCGCACGCGATGCACGAGCGGCTGGCGACCGGCCAGTGAACCTGGCCGAGGCCAGCCCGCGCTTCACTCGTCCGAGCCGCCGCCGTCGTCGCTGACGCCCGCGGCCTCGGCCTCCGTGATCCAGTTCTGCAGCGCGCCCACGATGGCCTTGGCCTGCGCGAACGACGAGATGTTGAACTTGCTCTGCTGGCGATACACGCCCTGGCGCTTCTGGTAGCGGCGCAGCGTGAACTTCGGCGGGGTCCACGCCTGCGTCTTCTGGTTCTGCTCGCGATACTTGAAGAGGATCGTGACCCAGCTCCCGCGCGACAGGACCTGCTTGTCGAGCTGCTCGACCGTGACCGTGCCGCCCTCGTCCCAGTTCACCGTGAGATCGTCGATGTCTTCCGCCATTGTCCTACTCCGTCGACAGCCAAGGCCTTCTGCGAAGGCGGCGCACCCTACCCTTGGACAAAGGACTGCACCAGCGCGTTGAAGCGCTCGGGCGCCTCTTCTTGCGGACAGTGGCCGACGCCCGGGAACAGCACCAGGCGCGCGCCTGGGATCTGGCGCTGCAGGCGGTACGCGCTACCGACCGGCAGGACCCCGTCGTCCTCGCCCCAGACGATGACGGTCGGCTGGGTGATCTCGTGGAGCCGCGCCTCGAGGTCGGCGAGCGAGCTCGCGAGCTGGCGCGCCACGGCCAGCAGCGTGCGCATCGAGCCGGCCACTTCGAATGGCGCCCAGAAGCCCGCCATGTAGTCGCGGTCGATGGGCAGGCCGCGATAGGCCAAGACACGCAGCGGGATACGGAAGAGCGTCGGCCCGAGCAGCGCGCGATAGACCGGCGCCAGCGCCGCGACCTGCGTCTTGAGCAGGCCGAACGGGCGCTGCTCGGCGTGCGCCGCGGCGTTGACGAGCACCAGGCGCGTGACGCGCTCGGGCGCGTGGATGGCCGTGTACATCGACACGGCGCCGCCCAGGCTGTTGCCGATGAAGGTGGCCGCGCGGACGCCGAGCACGTCGAGCGTGGCCCACACGAAGCGCGACAGGTCGGCGAGCGTGTAGCCGCTCTTGTCCCGGCCGCTCCAGCCGTGCCCCTTCTGGCAGATCGCCACCACGCGGTGGTCGGCCGCCAGCACGTCGACGTTGTTCCGCCATGCCCACGACGACACGCCGATGCCGTGGATCATCACCAGCGCCGACGCGTCGCGTGGGCCGACGTCGACCACGTGCGCGCGCATCGTCTGCGAACGCTGGCCAGCGGCGTCCGTCACGGCGACGTCGACGTAGCGCGAGCAGGGATGCCAGCCGGGTGGTTCAGTGGTCAGGGCTGAGCGTTCTCGCTGTGGGGCACGGTCTCCACCTTCACGTACTCGAAGTCGTAGCTCATGCCGTTCGAGCAGTCGACCAGATCGCCCTCGTAGAAGTCATCGGACCACTCGTTGCGCAGGCCCTTCGGCCCGACCTTGCACTCGACGCCGATGATCGAGCCGCGGTTGTTCCAGTCCTCGTCGCCGTCGCCAATCTCGGTGATGCGCACGCTGTACTGCGGCTCGTAGATGTTGGGCTTGGCGAGCCGCTCGCCCTTGTGCATGCCGTGCGACGTTCCGCAGGCGGCCGAGGTGGCGATGAAGGCAAAGCCGAGCGTGGGCCCGAGGGCCTTGATGATGGAGCGCATGATGTCCTCGTGAGTGGTGGTGCCCCCGCGTACGGGGGCCCCCCAGGCGTAAGCACGTTCGGCGAGCCTGCCCAAGGCTTCCGCAGACGGCGTTCGGACACGGCTGCCGTGCGGAAGGCTCCTGCGCTCTACCTCAACCGATTGTTGGGATCCCAATCATTGGGATCCCAACGATCCTTCGGACCGCGCCCGCGCCGACGCGAGGCGCGCCAGCACGGCGTCGAGGGCGTCGGGAGCGAGCGGCTTGGTGAGGAAGTCGTCGAACCCGGAGGCGAGGCAGCGGTCGCGCTCGGCGGCCATGGCGTGCGCGGTGACCGCCACGATCGGCACGCGGCGGCCGGTGCGGGCCTCGTCGGCGCGGATGAGGCGGGTCGCCTCCACGCCGTCGAGCTCGGGCATCTGGATGTCCATCAGCACGACGTCGAAGTCGCCGGCCGTGGCGGCGTCGATGGCGGCGCGACCGTCGCCCACCAAGTGGACCTCGCAGCCCCGTCGCTGGAGCATGAGCTGGGCCACGCGCTGGTTCACGACGTTGTCCTCGGCCAACAGCACGCTCAGGCCGCCCGACCCCTGGGGCGTCGGCGCGCGCGGCGGGGCCGCGACGTGCGCCACGGCCGCCGGTCGGGCAGCGGCACGCTCGAGCGGCAGCGTGAAGGTGAACGTGCTGCCGGTACCGGCGCGGCTCGTCAGCGTGATGGTGCCGCCCAGCATCGCCACGAGCTGCGCCGAGATGGCCAGGCCCAGGCCGGTGCCGCCGAAGCGGCGGCTGATGCCGATGTCGGCCTGCGCGAACGGCGCGAAGATGTGGTCGTGCAGGTCGGCGGGGATGCCGATGCCGGTGTCGCTCACGACGCAGGCGAGCGCGAGCCGGCCGTCGTCGCGCGGCGGTGCGAGGTCGATCGTGACGCGCACGCTGCCGTGCGTCGTGAACTTCACGGCGTTGCCGACCAGGTTCACCAGCACCTGGCGTACGCGACCCCAGTCGCCGTGCAGGCGGTCGGGCACCGCGGGCGCGATCGCGTGCGTGAGCTCCAGGCCCTTGGCGGCGGCGCGCAGGCGCAGCGGGCGCAGCGTCTCGGCGACGCCGTCGCGCAGCACGAAGTCGAAGGGCGCGATGTCGAGCTTGCCGGCTTCGATCTTCGACAGATCGAGGATGTCGTCGATCACCGCCAGGAGCGCGTTGGCGGACGTGCGGATGGTCTCGACGAACTCGCGCTGCTCGCGGCTCAGCGAGGTGTCGAGCACCAGCTCTGCCATGCCCAAGACGCCGTTCATCGGCGTCCTGATCTCGTGGCTCATGCTGGCCAGGAACTCGCTCTTGGCGCGGCTCGCACGGTCGGCCTCGTCGCGCGCGCGCGCGAGCTCCTCGCTGCGTCGCTTCTCGGCGGTGATGTCCCAGTTGAGGCCCATCAGGCGCACCAGGCGGCCGTCGTCGTCCCAAGCGGCGCGCGCGTACGAGCGGACCGTGCGACGCTCACCCGCGCGCGTCACCAGGTCGAGCTCGACCGAGACGACCGGGTTGTCGCGGCCGGCCATGCTCATCGCGCTCTTCAGGTCGGTGCGCGCGGGCTCGGGCAGGGCCGCGGTGAAGTCGGCGGCCTTTCCGCCGTAGGTATCGGGCGGCACGCCCTGACGATAGTCGAGCGCGTCACGGTAGAGCGCGTCGGTGCGCGTGTCCCAGAACGACTCGTCGCGGATGTAGTCGTGCTCCCACACACCGACCTCGCCCGCGTGGAGCGCCATCGCGAGCCGCTCCTTCTGGAACTCCAGCGCGTCGTGGAGCGCGCGCTCCTCGGTCACGTCCCAGACGACGCCGAGGACGCGTCGCGGCCGCCCGATCGAGATGTCGAAGCCGCTCGTGGCGGTGCGCATGTGGCGCACGGCGCCGTCGGGGCGCACGATGCGGTAGCTCTCCTGCGAGGGCTCGCCGGTCGTGAGCGCCTTGGTCGACACCGCGCTGGCGGCCTGCACATCGTCGGGGTGGATGAGCGCGCCCCACATCGCAGGGTCGCCCGTGAACGCGCCGGGGGCGAGGCCGAAGAGCACGTGCATGCGGGCGTCCCAGCTCGCCGTGCCGTTGCCGACATCGAGCTCCCAGATGCCCACGTCGGCGACCTTGGTGGCCAGCTCGAGGCGCTCGCGCTCGCGCTCGAGCTCGTCGAGCAGCGCGCGCTCCTCGGTGATGTCGATGCTCGTGCCGATGAAGCGCTCGAGCTTGCCGCTGGCGTCGCGCAGCAGCCGTCCAACGCTGCGCACGTGGCGTACGCCGCCGTCGGGGCGCACGATGCGGTGCTCCAGGCGGAGCTCGAGGCCGCGGTGTACGGCGTCGATCAGCTCCTGCCGCACGCGCGCCACGTCGTCCGGATGGACGCGGCTGAACCACTCGGGCAGCGGCATGTCCGGCGCCGTCAAGGCCGCCGAGTGGACCGGGTCCGGCAGGCCATACATGGCCTTGAGCAGTGAGTTGTAGCGGTAGGTCTGGTTCACCCAGTCGACGTCCCAGAGGCCGACGCCGCCGGCCTCGACAGCCAGGTCCATGGTGCGCTCGAGGGCGGCCAGCTCGGCCCGGGCCTGGTGTTGCTGCGTCACGTCCACCAGCACACCGAGCAGCCGCAGCGGCTTGCCGCGAGCGTCGCGCACGGCGATCGCGCAGCGGTGCGAGATGTAGCGCCAGGCACCGTCCGCGGCGCGCACGCGCGCGTCGAACACGACACCGGGGATCTTGCCCGCGAAGTGCTCGGCGACGCGCGCCTTGAACGGCGCCAGGTCGTCGGGGTGCAGCAGCTCGAACAGCGCCGCCGCGCCGCGCTGCGCGAGGTCGGTCGCGAGCGGCGCGCCGTACCCCAGTGTGGCGAGGTAGGCGACCGACACCTCGATGCGATCGGCGAGCACGTCCCACTCGAAGAGGCCGTGGCCGAGCGCGTCGGACGCGCTGCGCCAGCGCTCGTGCACCTCGTCGGTGGGAGCTGGCGCGCGCCGGGCCAGCAGCACCAGGTGGCTCGGCGCGACCAGCGCGCCGAGCACACAGGCCGGGCCCACGCCGAGCCCGAAGGCCAGGTGCGCGAGCAGGATCGTCGCGCTCGTGGCGAGTGCCGCGATGGCGAGACTTGCGGGCGAGCGATGTGACGGCGATCGAATGGTCGTTCCCCGAGGGACTGAGGAAGTCACTGCGGACTTCGCGCCGGCAGGTTCCGCCTCGGACCCGCGCCGGTCAACCCTTCGCACGCGATGCGCCCGGGTTTGTCACCCAAAACGGACCGCATCAGGACGTTCAGACTACGCGTCGCGAGCGCTTACTTGCCCGACTTGTCGAAGCGCTTGCGATCGTTGTGATCGAGGTGGCGCTTGCGCAGGCGGATGTTCTTCGGGGTGACCTCGACGAGCTCGTCGGGTCCGATGAACTCCAGCGCCTCTTCCAGCGAGAACACGCGCGGCGGCGTGAGGAACACGTTCTCGTCGTGCCCGCTGGTGCGGAAGTTGGTGAGCTGCTTGGCCTTCGTCGGGTTCACGACGAGGTCGTTCTCGCGGCTGTGCAGGCCCATGATCTGGCCGTGGTAGACCTTCTCGCCGGGCGGCACATAGAGCTGACCACGCTCCTGCAGGGTGTTGAGCGAGTACGTCACCGTCTCGCCGTCGTCCTGCACGATCATGACGCCGTTCTTGCGCTGGCGCACCTTGCCCTTGCTCTTCGCGTAGTGGCTGAACAGGTGCATGATCGTGCCGGTGCCGCGCGTGTCCGTCAGGAACTCCGAGCGATAGCCGATGAGGCCCTGCGACGGCGCGAACCAGCGCATGCGCACGTGGCCGTCGTTGCCGGCCGCGAGCTCGTTGAGCTCGGCGCCGCGCTGGTTGAGCTTGTCGATGACGGTGCCCGAGTAGGCCTCGGCGCAGTCGATGGCGACCTCTTCGATCGGCTCCTCGAGCTCACCCGCCTCGTTGGTCCGCATGATGACCTGCGGCTGCGACACCGACAGCTCGAAGCCCTCGCGGCGCATCGACTCGATGAGCACCGAGAGGTGGAGCGTGCCGCGGCCCGAGACGATGTACTGCTCGATGGTCGCGCCGCCTTCGACCTTGAGGCCGACGTTGGCGAGCAGCTCGCGCTCGAGGCGGTCCTTGATCTGGCGCGTGGTGACGAACTTGCCTTCCTTGCCGGCGAACGGCGAGGTGTTCGGCATGAAGGTCATGCTCATCGTCGGCGGATCGATGGGGATGCCCGCGCGCGGCACGGCGTTGCCGGCCTGGCAGATGGTGTCGCCGACGGTGGCGGCGCCAGCGCCGGCGAGCGCCACGATGTCACCGGCCGAGGCCTCTTCGCACTCGACGCGGTCGAGGCCCTTGAAGGTCATCAGCTGCGCGACGCGGAACGTGTCCTTCAGGCTGCTGTCGGTGTTGCTGCACACGACGGCCTGCATGCCGCGCTTGATCTTGCCGCCGTAGATGCGGCCGATGGCGATGCGGCCGAGGAACGGCGAGTGCGCCAGCGTCGCGACCTGGAGCTGCAGCGGCGCGGTCTCGTCGTCGGTCGGCGCGGGCACGTGCTCGACGATGAACTGGAACAGCGGCGTCAGATCGGTCGGCGTCTGGCCGAGCTCGTTGATGGCCCAGCCCTCGCGGCCGACCGCGTAGATGACCGGGAAGTCGAGCTGCTGATCGTTGGCGCCGAGCGACACGAACAGGTCGAAGACCTCGTCGAGGACCTCCTTCGGGCGCGCGTCCTTGCGGTCGATCTTGTTGATGCAGACGAGCGCGCGCAGGCCGAGCTCGAGGCTCTTGCGCAAGACGAAGCGCGTCTGCGGCATCGGGCCTTCGGCGGCGTCGACGAGCAGCAGCACGCCGTCGACCATCCGCAGGACGCGCTCGACCTCGGAGCCGAAGTCGCTGTGGCCCGGCGTGTCGACGATGTTGATGCGCGTGCCGCGCCACACGACCGCGGTGTTCTTCGCGACGATGGTGATGCCTCGCTCGCGCTCCTGGTCGTTGCTGTCCATCACGCGCTCAGCGACTTCCTGGTTGTCACGGAAGGTGCCGGACTGTCGGAGCAAGCCATCGACGAGCGTGGTCTTGCCGTGGTCGACGTGGGCGATGATCGCGATGTTCCTGAGGTTCAAACCAATCTCGTTGCTAAGGACCGGGGCGCCGGGGCGCGCCGTCTAGCAGCCGCCATGCGCGATTGCAACGAGTTCGGATTCGCGTGCGCGCGAAGCGCTCAGATCGTGGTTCGCTTGACCTCGAAGCGCGGGGCACGACGCACGCGCTCTGCGGCCTCCTGCACGTCCCGGACGACGATCGTGTTGCCGCGCGTGGGATGCAACCCGGAGCGCGGCGTCAGTGTGCGCGTGAACGGATCGTAGTCGACCGGCTGGAGCCCGTAGCCGCGCACCAGCGCGAGCACCTCGTCGTGGTTCGTCCACGCCTCGATGATGGCGGCCCCGGTGTGGCCGAACGTCTGCGCGCCACCCTGCAGGACCTCGCGCTCGAAGCCCTCGACGTCGACCTTCACGAGCACGGGGCGCGCGCCGTCGAGCAGGTCGTCAAGCTTCCTGACCATCACGCGCACGGTGTTCGGCGCCGTCTCGCCGGGGCGCAGGACATGGTTCTGGACATCGCTCTCGGACGTCATGACCAGCTCGCTCGCCTCGGCGCCGACGCCGTAGCGATGCAGCGTACAGCGGCCTTCGATGCGGTTGAGGCTCACGTTCGCCTCGAGGTTCACGAAGGTGGCCGGCACTGGCTCGAAGGCGTGCACCTGGGCGTGGGCCGCGCCGGCCGCGAGCACGGTGTAGCTGCCGATGTTGGCGCCGACGTCGGCGAAGACGTCGCCGGGCGCGAGGTAGTGCAGCGTGAAGGCCATGTCCTCGAGCTCGTGCAGGCCCACATAGATGTTGCCGGTCGCGCCGGTCATGCCGCGTGCCACGAGCAGGCGCGTGCCCGCCACGAACGGGACCGCGACCGGGCCGGGCACGAGGCGGCTGCCGACCTGCCAGCGCACGAAGTCGACCACGGACTGCACGGGATGCTTGCTCGTCAGCGGATGCCGGACGATGAAGCGGATGGTGTCGAGGAGGCCCATGTCTGCTGGGTCATACACCGCGAGGGTGCGATGTTGAAGCGCGTGTGTCTGGTCGTCCTGGTGCTGGCAGCGTGCGGTCGTGACAAGGGCGGCGAGCCCGATGTGGCGCCGCCACCGCCCGAGCCGATCACCGCGCCCGGTCCGCCGCTCGAGGTTCGCCTGGACAGCGCGCGTGCGCTCTTGCGGCAAGGCGAGATCAAGAAGGCCCAGGGCTTGCTCGAGCGGCTGGTGCTGGAGGCGCCCACCGATGCGCCCGTGTGGACCGCGCTCGCGGCCGCGCGGCTCGCGGCGCAGGAGCCAGCGGGTGCGGTCGAGGCGGCAAAGCGCGCGACGACGCTCGACCCGAAGGACGCCCAGGCGTTCGTGACCGGCGGCGCGGCGCTGCGCGCGCAGGGCGACCTGGACGGCGCCATCAAGTCGCTCGAGCGCGCGCTGGTCATCGACCCGACGCTCGCTTCGGCCTACTGGAACCTGGCCGGCATCCACGGCCAGCGCCATGACGACGCGCGCGAGGCGCTGGTCCTCGACGCGCTCGTGAAGGCCCATCCCGACGACGTCGCGGCGCGCTTCGCGCGCGCGCAGAACGCGCTGCGCCAGAAGGACGCGCCGCTCGCGAAGCAGACGCTGCTCGATCTGGTCGAGCGCGCCCCGACCCACGAGCCGGCGCAGCGCACGCTGGCGGCGCTGGCGTGGGACGCGCGCGACTACCGGCAGGCGCTCGAGCGCGCCAAGATCGCGCTGCGCCTCGACGAGAGCGACAACGCCGCGCAGAAGCTGCTCGAGAGCAGCTACTACGTGCTGGCCGCCGCCGAGCTGCTCTGCAAGGTCGGGCCGCGGCCTTGGAACCAGCCCGAGGCCCCGGGCTTGCTGATGGCGTTCGCCAAGCAGTCGGGGCTCGAGAACGCGCTCGTCTTCGGCGAGATCGACGCCGAGTTCGGCGACCTGCCCGACGTCCGCGCGCGCGTGCAGGCCCACAAGGACCTCACCTGCCCGGGCACGATCGAGCCGGCGCCAGGTGGGCCGCGCTGACGGTTGATCATTGGGATCCCAATCATTGGGATCCCAACGATTCAATGCTCCCACGCTGAATTCCGCGCGCGGGCCGTGGACGTGGAAGTGGAAGAGCGAGGGTCGCGGAGAGCGGGTCGCGGGTGCGCGCGCGGGCACCGCCTCCCGCCTCCCGCGCGCGTCCGCGTCCACTTCCACTCGTACCGAAGAATTCTTCCGCAGAATGCCTGGCAGCGGGACGGCCATTGCGGCCGATTCCTCGCGGGCTCAGGGCGCGCGGCTGATCCACGTCATGAGGATGGTGCGGGCCTCGCGGATGCGGATGGTCAGGTCGTTGGCCAGCGCGTGCCGCTTCGGGTCGTTCATGTGCTTGTCGGGGTGGTAGCGGTGCACGAGCTCGCGGAACGACCGGTCGATCTGATCACGATCGGCGCCGAGCGGCAGCTCGAGCGCGGCGTAGGCCTCGCGCACCTCACGGGGAAAGGCGTGCACGCGGCTCTCGTACGGCTTGGTCGCGGCGCGGTCGGCGCGCGTGCGCGGTGCGGGCTCCTCGTCGGCGGCCGCGTCGCCCCAGATGGCGGCGCCGCGATCGAGGTCGGCGCGCTGGCCGGTGACGCCGTCGGGGTTGCCCCAGACCGCCGCGCCGCCGTCGATGTCGTCGCGCTCCTCGCCGTGCTCGCGCGCCAGCTCGGCCTCGGCCTCGTCGATCGCGCGCTGGTACGCGGCCTCCTCGGACTCCGCCGCCCTTGGCCGCGCGGAGCCCGGCGGGTCGCGCTCGGAGAGCACCCGCTTCATCTCGCTGATCTCGGCCCGCGCCAGTCGCCCCAGTCGGTCGAAGATGCCCATGGCCCGACCCTACGCCGAAACCTGACGCCACGTCATGAGGTGCTACCGTGCGCGCGCGATGATCGCCGACTACCTGCACCACCTGCGCACCATCGACAACGCCTCGCCGCACACGCTGCGCGCCGTCGCGGGCGACCTGCGCGACCTCGAGGACTTCATGGCCGAGCGCGACCAGCCGCTCACCGCCGTCGAGCGCCTGGACGTGCGCGCCTACCTCGGCGTGCTCGCGGCGCGCGTGTCGGCGCGGACCATCGCGCGTAAGCTCGCGACGCTGCGCAGCTTCTATCGTTGGCTGGTCGATCGCGAGACGCTCGCGCGCTCGCCCTTGGACGGCCTCCAGAACCCACGCCAGGGGCGCCCGCTGCCCGAGGTGCTCGACGTCGACCAGGTCGTCGCGTTGCTCGAGGCGCCGAAGACCGAGTCGGTGCTCGACATCCGTGACCGCGCCGTGCTCGAGCTGCTCTACGCCGCGGGCATCCGCGTGAGCGAGGCCGCTGGCCTGACGCTCGACGACCTGCACCTCGAGCGCGGCTCGGTGCGCGTGATGGGCAAGGGGCGCAAGGTGCGCGACGCGCCGATGCACGCGCGGGCGGTCGGGGCACTCCGCGAATGGCTAGTGGTCCGGCCGTCGCTCATGAACGACAAGACCTCCCGTATGGTGTTCATCGGGGCACGAGGTGAGGCGCTGTCGGATCGTTCGATCCGCCGGCTGGTGGACGCGGCGGCCAAGCGCGCGGGCACGGGGCGGCCGGTGCATCCGCACGAGCTGCGCCACAGCTTCGCCACACATCTGCTCGACCACGGCACCGATCTGCGGCACATCCAGGAGCTGCTCGGGCACGCGTCGGTCGGCACGACCCAGATCTACACGCACGTATCGATGGAGCAGCTCGCCAAGGTCTACGACCAGGCGCACCCGCGAGCGCGCAGCAAGGAAGCCAAAACGTGAGCGATTCCATTAAGATGCACGGCACGACGATCCTCGCCGTGCGCAAGGGCGACAAGGTCGTGGTGGCCGGTGATGGCCAGGTCACGCTGGGCAGCACCGTCATGAAGGCGGGCGCGAAGAAGGTCCGTCGCCTCTACGGCGGCAAGGTCCTGGTCGGCTTCGCCGGCTCGACCGCCGACGCCTTCACGCTGTTCGAGCGCTTCGAGGGCAAGCTCAAGGAGTTCTCGGGGCAGCTGCGCCGCTCCGCCGTCGAGCTCGCCAAGGACTGGCGCACCGAGCGCGCGCTGCGCCGCCTCGAGGCGATGCTCATCGTCGCCGACACGACCGAGACGCTGGTCATCTCGGGCTCGGGCGACGTGGTCGAGCCCGACCCGCAAGCGAAGGGCGGCGTCATCGCCATCGGCTCGGGCGGCAAGTACGCCGAGTCGGCCGGCCTCGCGCTCTTGCGTCACGCGGACCTCGACGCGCGCACCATCGCCGTCGAGGCGATGGCCATCGCGGCCGACATCTGCATCTACACGAACCGGAACCTGACGATCGAAGAGCTGGACATCCCATGAGCATCGAGACCTTCACGCCCAAGGAGCTCGTCGCCGAGCTCGATCGCTACATCGTCGGCCAGCACGCGGCCAAGCGCGCGGTGGCCATCGCGCTGCGCAACCGCTGGCGGCGCCAGCAGGTGACCGGCCCGCTCAAGGACGAGATCACGCCGAAGAACATCCTGATGATCGGGCCGACCGGCTGCGGCAAGACCGAGATCGCGCGGCGCTTGGCCAAGCTCGCCAAGGCGCCGTTCGTGAAGGTCGAGGCGAGCAAGTTCACCGAGGTCGGCTACGTCGGTCGCGACTGCGAGTCGATGGTCAGGGATCTTGTCGAAGTCGCGGTCAAGCTGGTCGAGGGCGAGGCGCTCGAGCGCGTGCAGGAGTCGGCGAAGAAGAACGCCGAGGAGCGCGTGCTCGATCGGCTCTTGCCGGCGCCGACCAAGCCGGCGTTCGAGGAGAAGTCGGACGGCTCGGGCACGGCCGACCCGCGCTCGGGCACGCGCGAGAAGCTGCGCAAGCTGCTCCACGAGGGCCACCTCGACGACCGCGACATCGAGGTCGAGACGCAGGAGCAGCGCGGCGCGCCGATGCTCGACATGCTGGGTGGGGCGGGCCTCGACCAGATGGGCATCAACATGAAGGACGCGCTCGGCGGGCTGTTCCCGAAGCAGAAGAAGAAGCGCCGCGTGAAGCTCTCCGAGGCGGTCGAGATCCTGGCGCGCGAGGAGGCCGAGAAGCTCATCGATCGCGACGCGGTGCAGGCCGAGGCGCTCACGCGCGCGCAGGAGTCGGGCATCATCTTCCTCGACGAGATCGACAAGATCGCCGGGCGCGAGGGCCAAAAGGGCGGGCCCGACGTGTCGCGCGAGGGCGTGCAGCGCGACCTACTGCCGATCGTCGAGGGCAGCACCGTCAACACCAAGTACGGCATGGTGAAGACGGACCACATCCTGTTCATCGCGGCCGGCGCGTTCCACATGAGCAAGGTCAGCGACATGATCCCCGAGCTGCAGGGTCGCTTCCCGATCCGCGTGGAGCTCGAGACGCTGACGCAGGACGACTTCGTCAGGATCCTTTCAGAGCCCGAGAACTCGCTGACGCGCCAGTACGAGGCGCTCATGCAGACCGAGGGGATCGGCCTCGCGTTCACGGCGGGCGGGATCCGCGAGCTGGCCGAGTTCGCGTTCAAGGTGAACGAGCGCTTGGAGAACATCGGCGCGCGCCGCCTGCACACCGTCATGGAGCGCCTGCTCGACGAGCTGTCGTTCGACGCACCCGATCGCGAGCAGCGTGAGGTCGAGGTCGACGAGGCGTACGTGCGCCGCGCGCTCGCCGACATCGTGCAGGACCCGCGCCTCGAGAACTACATCCTGTAGCTCAGGGCGTGAGTGGACGCGGACGGGCGCGGGCGGCGGGTCGCGGGATGTGGAAGGCGGCGGCCGCGCGCGCATCCGCCCGCCCCCGCCCGCCGGTCCCGCGACCCCCGTGCGTCCACGTCCACGTCCACACGCGCCCGCGAGGCTGGCGCCGCCACCGTCACGCAGGTAGCCTGCGCGCCGGGGGTGGATATGAACGACCGCATTACACGCGCGCTGCAGGGCTTGGCTGTCTTCGGGTTCATGGGGGGCGCGGCGCACGCCGAGACGCCCGTCGTCGTCGACGCGTCGAGCACGCACCAGGTCATGCTCGGCTTCGGCGCGACGACCGGCTCGCTCGCCTTCGGTGACACCGACGATGTGCCGGCGGCGCTGCGTGCACAGGCCATCACGGCGCTCTATCGCGACGTGCACCTCACCACCGGCAGCCTCGCCGTCGAGCCGTCCGAGGCCGGCCCGGCCAACGTCTATGCGCCGAAGAACGACAACAACGATCCGCAGGTCATCGACCCGAGCGGCTTCAACTGGATCCAGTCGGCGCACATGCACGACCTGGTCGTCGCGCCGGGTGCGGCCTACGGCTTCGACGACTGGTTCCTCGGGCCGCTGATCACCACCGGCTACGCGCTCTCGTGGGTCAACGCGTGGCACACCAGCGACTACCAGCGCTACCTCGACGAGCAGGCCGAGCATGTGCTGGCCGTGGTCGCCCACTGGCGCGACACCTACGGCGTCGACCAGCCGCTCTTGATGTTGTGGAACGAGCCGACCAGCGGCAACCACGAGCTCGTCGGTGGCACTGGCCAGGACCTCGTCGACATCGTCGAGCGCGTCGGTCAGCGGCTGCGCGCGGCAGGCTTCGCGAGCGTGCGCTTCGTGGTGCCGTGTGAGGAGACCGAGCAGATCTCGCTCGATCACGCCCGCCAGATCTTGGAAGACCCGGACGCGCGCCCGTTCGTCGGCGCCATCGCCTACCACCCCTACCCGTACGGCTCGACGTACGCGGCCGTGCCGAACATCCTGGCGAGCTCGGGCGCGGGCGCACCGAACGCCGGCAAGGTGGCGCTCAGGAACCAGCTGCGTGATCTCGGCGCGACCTACGGCGTGCCCGTCTTCATGATCGAGGTGTCGCACAGCCAGCTCGCCTTCGACGACTTCGACAACGTGCGCGGGCGCGCCATCCACATCCACGACGAGCTGGTCTACGCGGACGCGTCGGCCTTCTTCGGCATGAACGCGATGTGGGACACGGTCACGCACGCGGCCCACTTCGCGGGCCGTGACGACCCCGGCTTCTGGAACGAGACCGACACCATCGTGCTCATCGACGTCGCCAACAGCAACGTCGTCATCTCGCCGATGGGCCGCGCCATCGGCCACTACGCGCGCTGGCTGTCCAAGGGCGACGTGCGCGTCGACGCGAGCAGCGGCGACCCGCTGGTGCTCGTCACGGCCTTCGTCGATGCCGCCCGCACCAAGCTCACCATCGTGGCGATCAACAACGCCGACAGCGCGCGCGAGCTCGATGTGAGCGCGCCGGGCTTGGAGCTCGCCGGCCCGGTCACGGGCGAGCAGTCGACCGCGGCCGCCCCTTGGGTCACCGTCGCCGGGGTCAGCGCCGCCAACGATCAGGTCGTCTACACGCTGCCCTCGCACGCCGTCGTGACGCTGTCGGTAGCGCTGACGACGACCACCGTGGAGCCGGTGGCCGAGACGTCACCGGAGCCGGTGGCCGAGCTGTCGCCGGAGCCGGTGGCCGAGACGTCACCGGAGCCGGTGGCCGAGACGTCGCCGGAGCCGGTGGCCGAGACGTCGCCCGAGCCGGTGGCCGAGACGTCGCCCGAGCC
>Ga0164241_10000999_pt1 | contig 39774 bp, 36 predicted proteins | sample OricomyardsoilBY_FD_108780 | JGI IMG/M metagenome (GOLD analysis project Ga0164241, IMG submission 108780) | Backyard soil microbial communities from Emeryville, California, USA - Original compost - Back yard soil (BY) | ecosystem: Environmental > Terrestrial > Soil > Unclassified | place: USA... | reverse complement strand
GAGCATTGAAATATTGGGAGCATAGCTCAGCTGGTTTAGAGCATCTGCCTTACAAGCAGAGGGTCGCTGGTTCGAATCCGGCTGCTCCCACTCTGATCCGCTGGCCCATGAAGCGGTGATTGACATATTGGGATGTTAGCTCAGCTGGTTTAGAGCGCATGCTTCACACGCATGAGGTCACTGGTTCGAATCCAGTACGTCCCACTTCAAAAGCCCTCCAATGCAAATTGGGGGGCTTTGTTTTGTGGAATAGGGCACGCGCGACAGGCTAGCGCCAACCAAGTCCTTTCTTTGCCCCATGCTGCGGCGCCTGCGTCCCTTCGTCTTATTCACGATCGTGTTGTTGGTCGCTGCGCTGGCGCTCGAGGTCTCCAACGGAAGATTCTGGCTCAATGATCTCCGGGTTTACTACATGGCCGCGGACAACATGCGCCATGGCATGCCGGTCTACAACGAGGTCTTCGGCGAGGACACCGGTCTATATAAGTACGCACCGGCGGTACTGTACTTCTTCGAGCCGTACACCTTTCTGCCCTACTCGGCCGCATGCGTGATCCATTTCATACTAATGGGCGTAATGCTCGTCGCCAGCTTCGTGGGTGTGGAACGCACGCTTTTGAAAGTGGCTGGCGACATTCCCCGCGCCTCACTGCGTGCCGGACTGGGCCTGCTCTGCATCGTTGTGCTGCTCACTCGGGAGTTACATCTCGGCAACATCAACCTCGGGCTGATCTTTCTCACGGTGCTCGGAACGGAACGGCTGATCGCCGGCAAAGCCGTCCCAGCCGGGATCTCCTTCGGCATCAGCTGGCTTATCAAGCCCTACTTGCTGTTGATGATCGTCCCGCTGGTCATCCGTCGCGAATGGAAAGCGTTGCGCACTGCGGCCGCGACCATGGTCATCGGGCTATTGCTCCCCATGCTCTTTGAAGGTCCACGGATGTGGTGGGAGCTGCTGCACGAATGGGTGCACGCTATGATCCATCACACCAAGGTCCTTGATAGCCCGGACAGGGTCGGTGCGATATTGGGCGGGGTCATTGAAAGACCACTCTCCACCTTGTTCGACGTCATATTGATCGCTCTGGTCGGTGGTGCCTTAGCGTGGTTAACGTGGCGCGATCGGCAACGGGATGAAGCCCTCCCATCCCGTGACATGGACCGCGCATTCGAGCTATGGCTGGCCGCTGCGATGGTGCCCAACCTGGTGATCACCGACCAACAGCACTTCATGTTCTCGCTTCCACTGGTGCTCTTCACCCTGGCGTGGCTATTCACGAAGCGCGACATGGGAGTGCTTTTGCTCTTCCTCGTAGCGATGCTCGGTTATGCGATGCGAAGCACAGACCTGTGGGGGAAGGCCCTTGAGAACAGGATGGTGGGGTGGGGTGTTCTCGGAATGGGGAATATTCTCCTGATGGCCGTGGCATGCCTCGCATGGTCGCATTGGCGCTCAACGCTGCGAGAACCCGAGTCGCACGGCTGAAACAGCGTCCGGTTCCTTTATCGGGGGCTGTATGCTTTTCAGGGAACGGCTTTTGCGCGGGTAGCGGCCGACCCCAAGACCATGTCCAAATACGAATTCCAACAGCAGTTGGTGGACCTGCGGAAGCAGCTCTACTACTTCGCCCTGAGCCTTACCCACGACCGCGACAACGCGCACGACCTGATGCAGGAGAGCATGCTGCGTGCGCTTACGTACAGCGACAAGTTCCGCGACAACACCAATTTCAAGGCGTGGGTGTACACCATCATGAAGAACACCTTCATCAATGGCCACCGGCGCGGAAAGCGCACCGACCGATTGATGGGACACATCGAGCGCGACCGCGAGCGTATCAGCCGTGTGGAAACGCCCGCGAGTGCGGAAGCTACGGTGCGCATGGGCGAGATCCAAGGTGCGATGCGCAAACTTGATGACATCTTCCGGACGCCGTTCCAGCTGCATCATCAGGGCTTCAAATACCACGAGATCGCGGACCGCTTGGAGATCCCGGTGGGCACGGTGAAAAGCCGGATCCACCAAGCACGGCACCGCCTGATGGGCATGCTGACCGATCCCAGCGATCAGTGGAATTGAGTTCGCCCTTCGGCAATTTGTTGGCGGGAATCTCCACCGAAAACGCTACAATTTCCTTCAGGCGATCCAGTTGTCCGGCCCTTGCGTTCATTTGTTGAACTGCCGGACCGAACCATAGTGCGCCCCCGTTCTTCCATCATCATCGGCTCCGGCATTTCCGGGCTGGCCGCAGCGGCAGTTTTGGCCCAACGTGGAGTGCAGGTCACGGTGCTGGAACGCAATGAGACTGTTGGCGGACGGGCTCGAACGTGGGCACAAGATGGCTTCACCTTCGATATGGGCCCCAGCTTCTATTGGATGCCCGACGTTTTTGAGCGTTTCTTCGCCCGCTTCGGCAGTTCGGCGGCGGAGCACTTTGAACTTCGCCGTTTGGATCCGTCCTACACCGTGATCTTCGGCACTAAGGACCGCTGGACACTTCCCGCAGGCCGGGAGGCGGTGGCGGCCCTGTTCGAGCGCGAAGAACCGGGGGCAGGAAGGATGCTCAACACATTTCTCGATGAGGCGGCGGTGAAGTATCGCCTCGGCATGCAGAAGATCGTCTACAGGCCATCGCTGAGTTGGGCCGAATATGCAGATCCGCGCCTGCTGACCGGTCTGCTCCGGACCAGCGTCCTTTCCTCCCTGCGCTCGCACGTGAGGAAGCACTTCAAAAGCGAACGCATCCGACGCGTGATGGAGTTCCCGATACTCTTTCTCGGTGCCACACCGCAGGACACCCCAGCGCTCTATAGTTTGATGAACCATGCGGACATCGATCTCGGCACGTGGTATCCGATGGGTGGCATGGGCAAGGTGAAGGAAGCAATGCGACGTATTGCCGAAGATCGGGGCGCGGTCATTCGCACTTCAGATGCGGTGAAGCGGATCATCGTGAAAGATGGAAAGGCCAATGGCGTAGAGGCTGAGAGCGGTGTGTACACGGCGAGCGCCGTGCTGGCAACAGCGGACTACCACCACGTGGAAATGGACCTGCTAACACCGGAACACCGCTCCTATTCCGAAATATTCTGGGAGGGCCGCACCATGGCACCCAGCACGCTGCTCTTCTATATCGGACTGGACACGCGGCTTCCGGGCGTGGAGCATCACACGCTTTTCTTCGACGAGGACCTCGACCAGCACAGCGAGGACATTTACAGGCACGACCGCTGGCCTGAGAAACCCTTGTTCTATGTGAGCTGCGTCTCCCGCACGGATCCTGCGTCGGCGCCGCCAGGAAAGGAAAATGTATTCATACTGATCCCGATAGCGAGCGGCTCCGTAGATGATGAAGCCACACGTGAACGCTACTTCGATATCGTGGCAGGACGCATGCAACGCCACTTGGGCATGGACATCCGCAAGCATATCATTGTAAAGCGCAGCTATTGCGCGCGGGACCTGGAGACGGACTACAACGCCTATCGCGGGAATGCCTACGGCTTGGCAAGTACCCTGCGACAGACAGGTCCGTTGCGGCCGCGCGTGAAAAGCCGAAAGGTCAAAGGACTCTATTACGCCGGCCAGTTGAGCACACCAGGCCCGGGCCTGCCACCGGCGTTGATCAGCGGACAGGTGGCCGCTGATCTCATCCTTAAAGAGCATCACTGGTGATGAACACCGTTCAACTCTACGATTCCGTGTGCTCGGAAATAAGCGGCAGTGTTGTCAGCCGCTACAGCACCTCGTTCTCCATCGGCATCCGCGCCCTGCATCCGCGCTTCCGTGCGCCCATCAAGGCGATCTACGGTTTCGTGCGCTTCGCCGATGAGATCGTGGACACCTTCCACGACCATGACAAGCGCATCTTGCTCGCCCGATTTCGCGAGGATACGAGGCGCGCGACCGAGGACGGAATCAGCCTGAACCCGATCCTTCACAGTTTCCAACGCACCGCGAACACCTACGGGATCGATGCCTCGCTAATCGACCCGTTCCTCGACAGCATGGCGATGGACCTCGACCGCTCGGTGCATGATGCGGACACCTTCGCCACCTACATCCTCGGCTCCGCGGAAGTGGTGGGACTGATGTGCCTACGCGTGTTCTGCGAAGGTGATGAGGCGATCTATGAGCGCCTCAAGTCGGCCGCGATGCGCTTGGGGTCAGCCTTTCAAAAGGTGAATTTCCTCCGCGACCTGCAAGATGATTATGACTTCTTGGGCCGCATCTATTTCCCCGGTATCGACGCGGATCGCATGGACGACACGATGAAGAAGCACGTGGAGGCGGACATGGCCGCGGACTTCAAGTATGCGTTGGAAGGAATACGCGAGTTGCCGCCCGGTTCGCGCTTCGGCGTCTACACCGCCTACCTCTATTACCGCGCACTGTTCCGCAAGATCCAAGGGCTTTCCGCCAGCACGGTCATGCATGAACGGATCCGCGTCGGCAAGCGGGCGAAGGTGCGACTGCTCACCACCAGCTATCTCAAGCACAGCTTCGGCCTGTTATGATGAGAACCCCGGCGACGGCGGAACATGTGGTGCTGGTGAACGAGCGCGATGAGGCGATCGGCACCATGGAGAAGATGGAGGCGCATCGCTTGGGCAAACTGCACCGTGCCTTCAGCATCTTCCTTTTTGATGGCGAAGGCCGCGTACTGCTTCAGCAAAGGGCCACCGCGAAATATCACAGCCCCGGCCTTTGGAGCAACGCGTGCTGCAGCCATCCACGCCCCGGGGAGGATGTGCTTTCCGCTGCCCATCGGCGATTGAATGAGGAACTGGGGATCACCTGCGATCTGTATGCGCAATTCGCGTTCACCTATCACGCGCACTTGACGAACGGACTTCAGGAGCACGAATTCGACCATGTGCTGTTCGGCACATTCGATGTCCCGGTGCTGCCGGATCCCAATGAGGTGACCGGCACACGCTGGCTCGCCAAGCAGGAGCTGGAAGCGGAGATCGCTGCTTCACCCGAGACCTTCACGCCGTGGCTGCTCATCTGCTGGGAACGCGTGCGCACGCACGCCGGACGCGCCGTTCAGCTCGGTAGCGGTCCATTCGGCCCGACTCTTGGGGGTTAACGTATGTTAATCAAAGGGTTAAAGGATACGCGCCAGCAAACTATCTGGCGCTGATCCTCGTTCATGATACAGCGCGGGACGAAGTCATCACAGCCTGCAAGCCCGAGATCAGAGGAACGCGCGAGGAACGGACAACAACTCTAAACACACTACAATGCCACGCAAGAAACGCCAGCTCATCCTCAGCCAACCGGTACGTGAGGGCCTGAAGACCTTCAAAGTACGTCTCGATGCCCGGACGGTGATCACACTCGCCAGCAAGAAGGCGCTCGATTTCTGGAAGGAGCGATACCCGAACGCAGTGGTCATCGGGTGAACCGGACCACCACGAAAAGCGCGGAGCTGCCTGATGACCGGCAGTTGTCCGCGCTTTTCCGTTCCTTCTTGTTTGATCTCTACAAGGGTTATTTTCGTTAATCGCTGACAGTGAAATCTTCAGGTGTCGCTGTTTATCGCTGCGCGCCTCGCTAGCTTGTTATTGTGAAGGAGATACTTTCACTCCGGAAAGCGTAATTCGCTTTCCCATCCGTCTCCGCCAAAGTGGAAGCGGAACTCGTGCAGGAACCAATGACCCGGAAGCAGGGTGGCATCACGCAGGTCGTGGCACAATATGGACGTGGCTTGTTCGGCTTCATCCGTGCACGTGTGCCGAGCGATGCTGATGCGGAGGACCTGTTGCAGGATGTATGGGTGCAGTTCAGCAGCCAGCCGGAGATCGAGGCCATCGAACAAGTTAGCGGTTGGCTTTATCGCGTGGCCCGCAACAAGATCATCGACCGCTACCGCAAGGGAAGCACGTCCGCTTTGGAAGATCTGGCCGTGGAGAACGAGGACGGCGAATTCAACTTCGGTGAACTGCTGCTGGCCGTGGAGGACGACCCGGACCTGCGCATGTTGCGCGACCTGTTCTGGCAAGAGCTGGAGGCCGCCTTGGCTGAACTGCCCGAGAATCAACGCCTGGTCTTCGTGCAAAATGAACTGGAGGACAAGACCCTGCGCGAGATCGCCGAGGAGCAGGGCGAGAACATCAAGACGGTCATCTCCCGCAAGCGTTACGCGGTGCAGCATCTGCGCGAACGCCTCGAGACCACATATAATGAACTGACCCGGCCCTGACCGGACCACCAACCCGCAACACGTAACGCGCCAACCCGCCAACCCGCAACCCGCAACACGTCAACCCGCAACACGCGAACACGTAACTCATCAACACCTCAACCCCATGAACAATTTCCGTCGCCGTCGCTGGCTTTTCCCATTGATCCCACTCGCAGCCATCGCTGTCTTCAGCCTCGTGGTGATGTTGCTGTGGAACGCGATCATCCCCGGTATCACAGGCTGGGCTCTGCTCACCTACTGGAAGGCCATGGGCCTGCTGATCCTGTGCAAGATCCTTTTCGGGGGCTTCCCCGGTCGGCGCGGTGGCCCCGGTTGGAGGCACAAGCGGCACATGCGCGAGCATTGGTGGAAGAACATGTCCGAGGAGGAACGTGAAGGGTGGAAACAACGCCGCCACGATTGGCGCGAGAAGTGGGGACATATGGACGAGGCGCAGCGCGCCAAATTCAAGGAGAACTGGAAACAGCGCTGCGGTGGCGCGGACCGCTGGGGCCGCGAACAACCTCAACAAGAACAATGATCGCCATGCAGACAGCCATGCATCATAGCGTACGCACACTGATCAACCCGCATCCTGCCAGGCCCGAGGAGGTGCTGGTATTCAAGACCTCGGTAAGGGGCAATGATCAAGTGGATGTACTGCGTCCCTTGCTGGACCTCACCATCGCGGAAAGGGGCGAATGGAACTTCGACCTGGAGGACCGCGACCATGTCCTGCGTGTGGACGCGGAAGGCATGCTTCGCGAGCGCATCATGGAATTATTGACGGGCCTCGGCTTTGACTGCGAGGAACTGGATTGACCGGGCCGCTTTTGCTTCCGTGTGACGACAGGTCACAATATCCCTTCCAGCATCATCAACCTCACTTTCATTACGGCGGCTACGGTGAGGCTGTCCCGCACTTCGCCGCGCAGCACCATTTCATAGAGTTCGGCGAACGGAAGTTTGCGTTGCTCTAATTCCTCGTCGTGGTCCGGTTGCGGTGCGTGATGCGTCAGTCCTTGCGCCACGAAGAGGATCGCCTGTTCATCGCTGGCACTGTTGCTGAGGTCCATCTCCAGAATACGGGTCCAGCGTTCTGCAACGATGCCTGTCTCTTCGCGCAACTCGCGTTTCGCGCTGTCCAACGGATCGACGTCACGCTTACCACCTCCTTCGGGGATCTCCCAGCTGTAGGCTTCCATCGGATAACGGTACTGGCCCACGATCCACGTGTTCATCTCCTCATCCAAGGCGATCACGCCCACTGCCAAGTTCTTGAAATGGATCACGCCATACACCCCCTGCTTACCGCCGGGATCGACCACCTCGTGGTGTGTCACCGCGATCCAAGGCGTCTCGTATGCAGGTCGCTCACTCAGGGTGGTCCAAGGGCCGCGCTTCTTCATGCGGCGAAGATCGGATTATCCACCGCAGGTCACGGCTAGGTTTAACCGCAAAGGGCGCGGAGGACGCAAAGGCCTTTGGCGTTCATCCCCGACATAGAAGTCTTCAACTGAGTTATCTGCCGACCGTATTCGAATTCACCGCAGCGATGGATTCAGCCGGAAGAGGATGTCCAACTTCATGATGCTGCGCACGTGCTTGCCGTCCTGAATGGCGGGGATCCAGCAGATGCTGCGGGCCAGTCGCATCGCTTCGTCATCACAGCCGCCGCCAAGGAAGTTCAAGGTGCGCAGGTTGCTGATGTTGCCGCTGGTCTCCACCACGAATTCGATGGTGACCTTGCCTTTGATGTCCAGTTTGAATGCTTCCGGTGGGTACATGAGGTTACTCGTCAAGTAGTTCGGCAGTCCGCGCAGTCCATCGGGGATCATCGGCACGGCCAAGCTGTCCAGTTCCTTGTCGGTGTGCAACGCATTGCTCTCATCGTCGGGCAGGGCTGATGGTGGCCGCTGGCACGGTGTGGCCTTCGCGTGCAGTTTTCGATAGCGCTTCGCATTGAAAGGGATCGAGATGGAATGGTCCGTGTCGAATGGGGTGCCGCCGACGGAGGCGGGCAGCCAGCGGATCAGCTTCACCAGGCGCACGGCCTCTGCATCGCAGGCAGGGTCCAAGGGCAGCGTCACATGGATGCCTTGTGCCGTGCCGTTTGCCAGCACCTTGAACGATACCACCACCTCGCCTTTCAGGTCCGCAGCCAATGCTTCCGCAGGGAAATGCTGCTCCTGTTCCAGCATCCAGCCCACAGCGGCCTTGCCTCCGTAGGGTTCAGGTGAGGCGAAATCCTGGGCCGAGGCCAAGGCGGTAGCGATGAAATATGCGGCAAGGAAGATGGTCAGGCGATGCATGGTCCCGTAAATTTGCGACATGTCCGCGCAAAAACGTCCAACGGTCGGTGACAAGGTCTCCTTTCTCAATGAAGTGGGGGGCGGAGTCGTGTTGCAGGTGTTGGATGGTGGGCGGGTGAACGTGCGCACTCAGGACGGCTTCGAACTGGTGTATCCGATCAAGGAGATCGTGGTGCAGCGCTCGGAGCATCACTACGAAGTGAGTGATCATCACGCCCAGCTGCGCGCGGCGGACGACCGCATGGACGACCGGATCGAGAGGGACAAGGGCCGCGGTGCTTCCGTAAGCAACGGTGGCAAAGCACCAAAGCCTGTGGAGGACCATACCGTGATGGAGGTGGACCTGCATCTGCACAAGCTGGTGGAGGATGAAAGTGTGCTGAGTGATGGCGAGAAACTGCGGTTCCAACTGGAATTCTTCGAACGCCGGTTGAACACAGCCATCCGCGAGCGGAAAAAACGCGTCATCGTGATCCACGGCGTGGGGGAGGGTGTGTTGCGGGAGGAAGTGCGGAAGGCTTTGCAGTTCTATGAGGGTGTGCGATTCGATGATGCCGATCCGCGCCGCTATGGGCACGGAGCCACGGCCATCGAGATCCTGCATTATTGATCGTTCATTGATATCCTGCGCATCGCTCCGCCGTTCTTTCCGCCGCAAGGCGGGGAGGGAGGAAAGTCCGGGCAGCATAGGGCGCCGTGCTTCCTAACGGGAAGGGGTACCACTGGTGACGGTGGTGCCATGGAAAGTGCCACAGAAAGGGAGACCGCCGAACTGTCGAAAGACAGTGGCAAGGATGAAAAGGTGGGGTAAGGGCCCACCAGTGTTCCGCGTGAGCGGGGCAGCTTGGTAAACCCCACGGGCTGAAAGATCAAATAAGCCGGGGTTCCCGCCTTCGGGCGGGATAAGGACGGTCCGTCCGATCCCGGCGGGTAGGTCGATAGAGGTCCACCGTGAGGTGGATCCCAGATAGATGGCGGAGGTCCATCGCAAGATGGATACAGGATCCGGCTTACAGGTGCGCAGGTGTTTCGTGAAGGGCCTCGGCAAAACGCCGGGGCCCTTCTTCATTCAACATGTTTGAGGAGGAGTCCTTGCCGGGCTGATGCCCCTGTCAATTCACCACGGTGACCGATCCGTTGAGGTCGTGGTTGACACCGGTATAGGCAGACTGCGCGCGCAGGATCCAGTTGTATACGCCGTTCTTTACCACCTTCCCATTCATCTTGCCGTCCCAGCCCTGATGGGGATCGGTCGTGTCGAAGATCTTGGCACCCCAGCGGTCGAATATCTGCAGGTGGAAATTGTTCGGTGCGATGTCGTTGCCTTCCACCAGTAGAATATCATTCAGCCCATCGTTGTCGGGGGTGAATGCGCTCGGGATATATACGAGGAACTCATCCTGGACCTCGATGGAATGAGTGATGCTGTCGGGGCAGCCGAGGAAGTTGCGGACCAGCAGTTCCACGGGATAGCTCGAACCTACTTCATTGGGGAACACGAACGAAGGATCGGGCAGCGTGGAACTTCCGAGGCCGTCGAAATCCCATTGATAGGATACCGCGAGTTGATCCGCGAGTTCGTGGAACTGCACCTTATTCTCGAAGATGTTGGCTGGGTTCGGCGTCCAGGAGAAATCCAAGTGGGGGATGTCGATCACTGTGATCAGGTCCGTGTAAGTGCTGTCGTACGAGCATCCGTTGGGCCAGTGCGCATTGATGGTGACGGTATAAACGCCGTAGTGCTCGTAGCTGTGCACTATGGAGGTGGCCAGGTCCGCGTAGGACGCGCCATCCCCGAAGTCCCAGTCAGCGGTCGCCATGCCAGTGGTATCCACCAAGGTGAAGTGCACCAAGAAGGGTTCGCAACCGAGCGCACTGTCCGGGGTCATCACCAAAGGGGGAATTGGTGTGACCTTGACCACTACACATTGCGTGACGGAAGGAGTCTCGCAACCATCGCGCAGGGTCATGCAGAAGGTCTGCGTGCTGAAGAGATCTATGGCTTGGGTTGGATCCGTCGAGGGACCTGCACCCCAATCATAGGTCCACGCACCATCGCCTCCTGCAATGGAATCGGGCGCGAGCAGGAGGTCCACCTTTGGGCAGATAACCACAGTGTCCGGCAAGAAAAATTGCAAATTGTGGAGTACACTCACTGTGACTTGCTCTGTATCCGACGGGCAGTTGTTCACATCTGAAGCATAAACAGAATAGGTGGTAGGAACAGAAGGGGACACCGTTTGAACGGGATCGCTTGAGAGACCATGGTCCCAGTGCAATTCGGTAGGTGCGGTGCCACCAGTGATCCCAGCGATGATAAAGGCATTGCCGGTTTGGCAGATCGTAGTGTCGTTGCTGATCGTGGCGATCTCCAACGGACCGGGTTCGTCGATCACGGCGTTGAGGCTGTCCGTGCAGCCATTCCCATTGGGGCCTTCCTGCACATGGACCTGATAGGTGCCGCCGCTGGCAAATAGCGTATCGCCGGTGACGCCGGTCTTGCTTTGTAGCACTGCGCCTGTGATATCATCGGTCCAAACAATATCCCATGGGCCGCCGGTTCCCGTTGGGAGGGCCTCGATATATCCAAGGCTGTCGCCGTGACAGAGATGGCCAACTACAATGCTGTCCAATTGGAGTGTGGTGAGCGGATTCACCAAGAGACTATCGGTCATTCCGCACATGGGATGCCCGGATGGATAGGCATGCAATTGATACCATGTTGGCACCGTGGGAGATGCTTGCGGAAAGGGTGTGCTGGTGTTGCTCAATCCAGCGGAAGGCGTCCACTGATAGACCAATGCGCCTGTGGGGATCGGTAGTTGCAATTGGGTGTAGAGAAGGACCGGATCTCCGCAGGTGGGAGGGGGGACGGTGTGCAAGTCGAAGCTTACACCAGGGGTGACTGTGATCGACTTGGTCGTGTCATAAGTGCACCCAAAATCATCGGTAACGGTATATGTATATGGGAAGGTTCCAGAACTGGAGGGGAGAATGTTGACCGTGTTGCAATCAGCACTTACACTGGTGAAATCCGTTCCGCTCCAATAACTGCTGTCGCATCCTTGGCCGATAACGGGCGTGAATTCAATGACATTAGGATAAAGCGCAGGATTGATCGACATGGACATATTGAAGACGAAGCCATCGTCACTAGGTTGATCATCGGTTACTGAAACAACCCATCCCCCGTTCAAGTTGCACCCGTTCCATTGATTAAATGACTGCTCAGGAGTGTAAGTGCCGGGAGTCATGCTATTCCCTGGAGGGTTTCCAGCGGTCACCCAATTGCCTGCATTATTTTCCGCGTTGATCGTTCCAAGAGGCGCCGTGGTGGAAAAACAGTATTCTGCACCCGTTCCTGCAATTCCGTTGGAACCAGGTGTGTCAATGGGGGACCCAAGATACGTTCCTAAATTGGTGCTATTGTTTCCATTGAAAAGCAATACGCTTTGTCCATCAGGACAGCTCATGGAAACAATAAGATCTCCAATAAAGGAATGTTCCATGTCGAAACATACACTTAGAATATCGGTTCCACCCACCGTAGTTCCTGCGGGAAACCCGGATACATTAATGGTAGCAGTATAGGTGGCTTGGGTCGGGTTGGCATCTGGCAATAGAAATAGACCTGAAATAATTGGATTTGGCACACTGGACCACAAGGCTCCCTGAGCTGAGCCGTTGAGCATAGCCGTTTCGCCTGCACAAATGGTTGAAGGAGCAATACCTATTCCTGTAAAGTCCGGTCGTGTACTTACGCGGACCAGGTCGACACTGCTGTTTGTGCTAGTACATCCGATATCGTCGGTCACGATCAATGAGAGGGAGAACTGGCCAGAGAGGGTTAGCGGTAATGAAACTAGCGGAGAGTTGGATGTCGTCGTGCCCCCAGCGAAGATCCATGCATAATTCGTCAATGTTCGACCCGGTGCAGCAAATGAGGCGCTCGCGTCCATCTCGAGCGTATCATATGGGCAGACCAAGTATGGACTTTCAGGGAACGCAGGGAACGAGGCAGTCGGTTGAGGGCAGGGGTGATTGCATTGGACCGACGCAGTCCATCCGGCACCGGTTCCGCTTCCGTTTGAAATGAATTGAACGGTGATGCAACCGGCGCTATTGTTGGCGGTCCAAACCGTACCCGCGGCCAGACCGGTAGTGGTGGATGTTAGTAAGGGTGCGCTTGTGCTGGTTCCGTCGAATATATTAATGACATCGCCTGACGCGAGGTTCAGGTTGGAGAAGGAGATCCGGATACTATCACCAAGGTTGCCGGGGCAGAAGGTGATGATGTTGTTCTCATTGTTCGCGTAGGGTCCATTAGGACCGCCGCTGTCATAGAACAGCGCATCGCAATACACTTGTGTACCCCCTTGTGAAATAAGGATCTCCGGGGTTTGGCCCCAAGCCTTTGGAAGTGTCCAACAGAGAGTTGAAAGCAAGACCAGTGCTTGCAAATGCTTATTGGCGAAGGACATATTCAAAAGACGCCGGATCGATCCACTGGGGTGCCCGAAACTTAGACTGGTGCAAACATACGCGCGGTACTATGCTGATGCAGTTACCAATGTCAAGCGCTTATTGACGGTTACTCACCGCTCCAGTTTCACCTGTCCCGTAAAGGTCTCCGCTGACTGCTGCCCCTCATCCAGGTCCACTACCCATACATAGTTGCCTGCTGCACACAGCGCGTCCTGATTGTTCACTCGGCCGTTCCATGGCTGCTTGGCATCTGTGGTGCTATAGAGGAGCAGGCCAGCGGAATCATACACGGCCAATTGGAATTTCGTTCTCAAGTGGGTCAATGCAGCAGGCATGAAAACGTCTCCTTGCCCTTCGCTTTTCGGAGCAAAACTCGTCGGGGCTCCAAGGTCGTGGTCGCGGTCCACGTGGATCTCCTTCATGGTCCGGTCCAAGCAGCCCTCGGCGCTGGTCGCGGTAAGTTCGATCCGGTATGCGCCTTTCTTCTTGAAGATATGGTCCGGCAATGCGGCGGTGCTGGTGGTTCCGTCACCGAAGCTCCAGGTATAGGTGTCAGCACTTTTCGAGGTGTTCTCGAATCGCATCGACGGGATCATGCCGGGGGCATCCTGTTGAAGGACATTAAAGGCTGCTACCGGTCCGTCATGCACCACGATCACACCACTGCTCGGCTTGTTGTGGATGGTGCCTGCCCCGGAGGAGGAAAGCGAGAGCATCACTTCATAACTGCCCGCCTTGGTGTATGTGTGCTCGGGGTCCGGCTTGTTGCTGAAGCTGCCGTCGCCGAAGTTCCAGAGGTAGATGCCGTCATCGGGCATGTGCTCCACGGTGAACTTCACCGGTGTGCCTGGACACGCCTCCTTCGCACTCGCGTGGAAAACGGATGTGGAGTTCGCCGTCTCGTCTGGCTTGGGGGCTGCCACCGCAACAGCACCGTTCACGTTTACGGCAGCCTTGCTTGACCGGTTCGTCCGGACGGGTTTCTCCGTGTGTTGCGGAGTTTCGGGGATCGCGGTGATCGCAGGGCTTGAAGAGGCTGCAGGAAATGTGCTGGACAGGTCTTGTTCAGGACTTGCGATCTGAGGTTCCTGTGTCCCGGTTATTACGGAGGGATTTCCGCTTTGGCGGACGACGACCGTGGGGTTGGCTGCGGTGGTAGGATTGGTGTCCCGTCCTAGGAAATAGGCAGTTCCACCGATGAGCAACGCACCCGCGATCAATGCGCCAACGACCAGACTTCTGCCATGCCCCCAGCCACGGACGCCACTGGACAATGCACGTTCCATCTGCGCCCAATCCGCGGAGTTGTAAGGCACTTCGTACTGGTCGATGCTTTCCTTCAACCGCTGTTCAAAGCCGTTCCGTCCCGGTTCTGTTCCCCCCATGTTCATTTCAGAAGGTCATGCTCCTTCTTGAGCAGTCGTTTCAAGTTGTGTTTGGCCTTGGCCAAATTGCTTTTCGATGTCCCAATGTTGATCCCCAAGGTCTCGGCGATCTGCTTGTGTGTCATTTCCTCGAAGACATACAAGTTGAAGACGGTCCGATAGGCCGGGGTCAATTTCTGCATGGCGTTGATCACGTCCGCCGGCTTCAGATCCTCCATTCCGGTATCGGACTCGAAAGGTTCCTCTTCCGGAAGGTCCTCGAATTCCTCCATGCTGCGATCCTCTCCCAGCAGCAGGTAGGAATGCTTGGCGCGCCGGAAATGGTCGATCGCGGTGTTCACCATGATCCGCCGCACCCAACCCTCGAAGCTGCCATCCTGGTTGAAGTTGGCCATGCTTCGGAACACCTTGATAAAGCCGTCCTGCAGGATGTCCTTGGCCTGGTCGTGGTTCTTGGTATAGCGAAGGCAGACCGCCATCATCTTCCCATAGAACAGTTCGTACACGCGCTCCTGGCTCCGCCTTTCTCCGGCGATGCAACCCTCGATGATCGCACCGAAAGTTTTCTTGGCGGCATCCGTTTCCCCCCATGTGGGGTCAAGACGCATGTTCTGTTCAAGGGTTGCCAATTCCATCGTTCCCAATAGCCCGGGACGCGAAAAATACGCATCATCGTCGGGATGGCCCCTGTTCGCAACTATCGGATCCGGTTTGGCCCAGTGTCGGTAGCGCCGCTAATTTCGCGGCCGGGCCATTCGGCCCAATACGCTCACCAAGCATTAACGCACACATGAAGATCACCGTAGTTGGGGCCGGAAACGTCGGGGCCACCTGTGCCGACGTCTGCGCCCGCAGGGAATTGGGGACCGAAGTGGTCCTGCTGGACATCAAGGAAGGATTCGCCGAAGGCAAGGCCTTGGACATTTGGCAAACAGCGCCCATCGGCCTGTTCGACAGCCGTATCACTGGCAGCACCAATGATTACACGAAGACCGCCAACAGCGATGTGGTGGTGATCACCAGCGGCCTGCCCCGCAAGCCCGGCATGAGCCGCGACGACCTCATCGCCACCAACGCCGGCATCGTGAAGAGCGTTACCGAGAATGTGGTGAAGCACTCGCCCAATGCCGTCATCATCGTGGTGAGCAATCCGCTCGACGTGATGACCTATTGCGCGTTCCTCAACAGCAAGTTCCCCGCGCAGCGCGTATTCGGCATGGCCGGTATCTTGGACACCGCGCGTTATCGCGCCTTCCTTGCTACGGAACTCGGGGTGAGCCCGAAGGATATCCAAGCGGTGCTCATGGGCGGGCATGGTGACACCATGGTGCCGCTGCCCCGCTACACCACCGTGGGCGGCATCCCGGTCACGGAACTGATCGACAAGGAGAAGCTTGACTCCATCGTGGAGCGCACCAAGAAGGGTGGCGGGGAGATCGTGAATCTTCTCGGTACCTCTGCATGGTATGCACCCGGCACGGCAGCGGCCCAAATGGTCGAGGCCATCGTGCGCGATCAAAAGCGGGTGTTCCCGGTCTGCGCCTGGCTGCAGGGCGAGTACGGCATCAAGGATGTCTACCTCGGTGTTCCTGTGATCCTCGGCCGCAATGGGATCGAACGCATCATCGAACTCAAGCTCAACAAGGAGGAACTGGAATTGACCCAGGCCAGCGCCCGCTCCGTGAAGGAAGTGATGGAGGTGCTGGACCGCATGAACGTTCCGGCCTGACCACAAGACCGATAATGAAGAAGGGCGCCGGATCGGCGCCCTTTCTTTTTTTGCCCAGCACGGTTCAATGCAGGACTACTGCCCGCTGCACCCAACTGCTGTTACCCGACACAAGTCGGACCATGTAGACCCCGTTGGTCAGCGTTTCCACGTCCAGTCGGGTCTGTGGCGCGGTCACCGGTCGATCGAGGACCAACCTTCCAAGGTCATCGTGCAAGGTCACGCGCATGCCGGGCCGCCACGTGGTATGCAGGAGTAGTTCGAATGTTTGGTCCGCAGGATTCGGCGCGAGGCTGAAGACCTGCTTCGCATCGTCCTGCTCATGAATGCCTGCATAGGTGTCGTCGCGCCAGAAGCTAAGACCACCGCGATAGTTCCCGATCACTGCATCCAAGTGGCCATCGCCGGTGAAGTCATAGAGTACGACCGCCGTGCGCAGCCCTTCAAGGAAGCCTTCCCAAATACTGTCCGTCAAATTCCAGGTGCCGTCCAGGTTCCCGTCGATGTTGTCATAGTGATGGATCCCACCGGATTCGCTACCAGAAAGGAATTCATGCTGCCCCTGCTCATTCGTGTACATGAAGGGCACACTGAAGCCAGTGGAACTCCAGTACTCATTCACGGAGACCCCGCCGAAGGTCGTCGTGTTCAAATGCCAGATGGGTGCTTGCGCGGTACCTGTATTATGGTAGTAGTTGATGTTGCCATTTCGTTCCCCGACGAGCAGGTCCAAGAGTCCGTCACCGTCGACATCATAAAGCTGCGGTGTGGCATCTTGGCCGATGTCGATCACGGTGCCTGTATCGTCCGAGATCAATTGCTTGGGTGCCTGGAATTGTGCAGTTGAATTGGTCGATGTGTTGTGGAAGAGATACAGGTGACCGACCAGGTTGCCAACGATCATGTCCGGGCGCCCATCGCCGTCCACGTCACCGAAAGCCGGATAGGGTCCGGGGCCCATTCCCGCGGTGTCCAACTGCATGTAGTTGTCCGTCACCTCGTCGAATGCAGGTGCGGTCGCGGTTCCGATGTTCTTCAATACCGCCATTCTGCCGAGGTAGCTACCGCCTGTCTGGTAGTAGCCCTCGTTGCCCACGACCAGGTCCATCAGGCCGTCACCGTTGTAGTCGAACAGCACGGGAAAGGCGCCCTCCCCGAATTCAAGCATGTCTCCTTGGAAGAGATCATTTTGTTGGAGGTGAAAGACCGGTGCGGCATCCGTGCCGGTATTATGGTAATACCAGATGCCATGCGCGTCCTCGGAGAATGAGGTGGCGTTGGGTGCCACGATCAGGTCCCGCTTGCCGTCGTTGTCTACATCAACGTGGAAAGGGGCGAGGAATTGGTCGAAGTAAGCTTCTTGGTCATATATGGGAAAGAGGGTATCCATGGAGCTCATCAATGCATGGAGAATGGTGCCTCCATTCGTCAATGCGATCAAGTCGGGAGAGGCATAATCCCCCAAGATCAGATCCATGTCGCCATCGCCGTCAAGGTCAAGGGGTAGAATGGTGCTTCCCGTGTGCGCGCGCATAGTACTGTCCGGGTGGATGCCTGTCCCGGGGTGATGTGTCGGAATTTCCGGATTGGGAACGTTGTATGAGCAGGGGACATTCAGGGTAAGCGAATTGCCATCTATGGATTCGGTGAAACTGCCCCAGCAATTGGTGCGCAGCTCATAGATCAAACTGTCGCATGTGCCGTATTGCTCCATGCTGTAATTTTTGTGGTATTCCAAGAATGTTCCCCAGATGCTGAAGGTGAGTACGTCCAGGTCGCCGTCCCCATCAATATCCGCGATACCAGGGATGTCCACATTGCTGATATAGAGGTTGGGGCTTTGTGTGGGCACGTAGTTGCTGCCCACTTGGTCGTCTGTCAATGTGAAGGAGAGTCCATTGGCATCGCTCGTGTTCAGGTAGACCGCGAAGGCCCCATTGGTGTATGCGAAGATGTCCGCCTTGCCGTCGCAGTTGTAGTCGCGCAAGAGCGCCCAATCATGCAGGAGCGGAAATGGATAGACGTTGTCGTACGCGTGGGTCGGCATGTAGGTCGCTTGGTCAGGGGAGCCCACGTTGAGCAGGAAGATCGGCTTATTTCCGGAACGGTCGAATACGAAGAGGTCCTGCTGGCCGTCCTGGTCCAGGTCGATGGAGGAGAATTGGGGAAAGTTCAAGCCGCCGGCCCAGGCCATGCTCAATGGCGAACCGTCCTTCTGGACAGGAACTTCAGGGGCGAATGAGAAGACCGCTTGTGCTGATGCCCACCCGGAGCCACAGCAGATCAAGGAGAGGAGCAGGGATCGAAGCATGCCTGATATGACGGTCGTTGAAAGGGTTGCGGTGGCCGGGGACGAAGGTACCGAGCGATGATGAGCACCATGAAAGTACGGTGTTCCGTCCTCATCGGATCCCCCGCGTGCCTATCCTTCTATATTTGCCGCCCCGTTGACAGGTCCTGTGCTTGTCGCGGCCTTTCCAAGAAAAACAAACCAGTCCTTTCCTCATGCAGAATCGAGGTGCGCTTTGGGTGTTCAGCATCCTGTTGGCGCTCGCATGCCTATGGCAGTTGTCGTTCTCAATTTTTACCCATAAGCTGGAGGACGGGGCCGTGAAGGCAGCGCTCCAGTATGCCGATTCGGTAATGGCCGTGCCCGCGAATGCGGGCCTGGACCACGATTCGATCCGTCTCGCGTTTGAGAACAAGTACATCCAGCAGCATAACGATGATGTCGTTTATCAGCCCTTCGGATACACGTACAAGGAGTGCAAGGCGCGGGAGATGAACCTCGGTCTAGATCTCAAGGGTGGCATGGCCGTCACCTTGGAGGTGGACATCCCGGACCTGGTGGACAACCTGAGCGGCAATAGTCAGGACCCCGCGTTCGTCACCGCGTTGAAGGCCGCCCGCGCACGCCTCACCAGCAGCAACAAGGATTTCATCTCGCTCTTTGACGAGGAGTTCCAAAAGGCCGCGCCCAATGGCAGTTTGGCAGCCATCTTCAGCACGCAGGACAATGCGACCATCTTCCCACGGGAGAGCACCAACGTGCAGATCATCAAGGCCCTGCAGGACCAGGCCCAGATCGCGTTGAACAATACCGAAAAGATCCTCCGGACCCGCATTGACAAGTTCGGTGTGGCCCAGCCCAGCATTCAGAAGCAGAGCCTCAGTGGCCGCATCCAGATCGAACTGCCCGGTGTAAAGGACAAGGACCGTGTGCGCAACGTATTGCAGAGCACAGCCAACCTCGAATTCTGGGAAACCTTTGACAATAAGGACGTCTATGCGAAGCTCGCTGAGTCGAATGAGCGGCTGAGCGTGATGCTGCATCCACAACTGGCACACGCTGACAGTGTGAAGGCGGCGAAAAAGGCTGCGATGAAACAGGATTCCACCGCAACGAGCGCGAAAGATTCAACAGCCGCGCTGAGCAGTGACAGTGCAGCCGACGCCCTGACCAGCCTGAGCGACAGCTTGGGCAATGACAGTTCGAAAGAATTGTCCGATGCGGAGAGCTTGGCCAGAAGTCCTCTGTTCCATGAAGGCCGGTTGATACCGAACGGCACAGCGGACGGGCGACTTCAAGGTGGTGATGTGGTGGGCTATGCGGCCGTGAGTGATACGGTGATGGTCAATAAACTTCTGCGGATGGCGCCGCCCAAGAGCCCCGACCCCAGCCAAGTGCTGAAGTTGGCTTGGAGCAGCAAGCCCGAAAAGAGGCAGACCGCGGACGGCGAGCACGACTTTCTTGCACTCAATGCCCTGCGCGGCCCACGCAACGGTAAGCCCAAGATCGATGGGGGATATATCACCGATGCCCGCCAGGACTTTGACATGAAGGGCGACGCGGAGGTGACCATGCAGATGAATGCCGAGGGCGCCAATAAGTGGAAGCTGATGACCGGCGAGAACGTCGGAAAGCAGATCGCCATCGTGCTGGATGGCTATGTGGTATCCGCACCGAACGTAATGGGTGAGATACCTGGCGGACGCAGCAGCATCAGCATGGGCGGCGGTGGTGACCGCAACAAGCAATTGGAGGGTGCGACCGATCTGGCCAACGTGCTGAAGGCCGGTGCGCTACCTGCCCCGGCGCGCATCATCGATGAGACCGTGGTCGGTCCTTCGCTCGGCGCGGAGAACATCAGCCGCGGCATGTGGTCCTTCCTGCTGTCGCTCGTCATGGTGATGGCCTTCATGGTGCTGTACTACAACGGCTCCGGTTGGGTGGCCAACGTGGCCCTGCTGGCCAACATCTTTATTCTGTTGGGCACCTTGGCCTCGATCCAGGCCTCTCTCACTTTGCCCGGCATCGCCGGTATCATCCTTACTGTGGGTATGGCGGTGGATGCGAACGTGCTGATCAATGAACGCATCCGGGAGGAACTGCGGCATGGTAAAGCGGTGAAGACCGCAGTGGACCTTGGCTATAAGCACGCGCTCTCCGCGATCGTGGACTCCAACGTGACCACGTTCGCCATGGCCGTCATCCTGGGCTTCTTCGGAGGCGGCCCGGTCCAGGGCTTCGCCACCACTTTGGGCATCGGCATCGTCACCTCGATGTTCACTGCCATCTTCATCAGCAGGCTCATCATTGATCGCCGCTTGGAGAAGGGCAAGAAGATCAGCTTCTGGCACAATTGGAACAAGGACATCTTCGCGGATGTCAAGGTGGATTTCATGAAGAAGCGCTTTGTGATGTATGCCATCTCCGGCGCCATCATCCTAGCCGGTCTTGTTTCGATGTTCACCCGCGGCTTCAATTACGGCGTGGATTTCTCCGGAGGTCGCCAGTACGTGGTGAAATTTGATAGGCCGGTGGACGTGGAGCAGGTCCGCGATGCCTTGGAAACGGCCTTCAAGTCCGATGACAACGTCCGGAGTTCCGTGAACGTGAAGACCTATGGAGGAAGTGATCAAGTGAAGATCACCACCAACTTCATGATCAACAATACCTCCCCGAACACCGACCAGGTGGTGGAGGACAAGTTGAACCAGACCTTGGCCAAGCTGGGAGGAGCGCCACCGATCGAGTCCCGCAAGGTGGACCCCACCATCAGCGATGACATCCGCTACCATTCCGTCATGGCCGTCATCCTTTCCCTGGTATTCATTTTCATCTATATCCTGCTGCGATTCAGGAACTGGAAGTTTGGCTTGGGCGCGGTGCTCTCACTTGTACACGATGCGCTGATCGTGATGGGCGTTTACTCGCTCTTCTATTCCATCCTGCCATTCAGCATGGAGATCGACGAACAGTTCATCGCGGCCATCCTAACGGTGATCGGTTTTTCCATCAACGATACCGTGGTGGTGTTCGACCGGATCCGCGAATACTTGGAGGATCATCGTCGCGATCCTTGGGGGCTGGTCTTTAACAAGGCCATCAACTCCACGTTAGGCCGTACGATCAACACCTCGTTGACGGTGATCATCGTTCTCCTGGTGATCTTCCTCTTCGGCGCGGATTCCATCAAGGGCTTCGTCTTCGCGATGCTTGTCGGTATCGGCGTGGGCACCTATTCCTCCATCTTCATCGCTTCCGCAGTGGTGGTGGACCTGCACAAGGACGAGGCGATCCAAAAGATCAAAGGCTGAACCTTGCCCATCATATACAAAAGGAAGCCTCGCCTCGGTGAGGCTTCCTACTTTTGACCCCTTGATGCGCGTGCCGCTCATTTTCGACATCGGTGGAGGCGAGTTGCTCGTCATCATGCTTTTCGTCCTGCTCTTTTTTGGCAGCAAAGGCATTCCCGATGTGGCGCGCACCATGGGACGCACCTTGAGGCAGTTGCGCGATGCCACGGCCGACGTGCAGCGGGAGATCGAGAAGGGCGCCTCCGATGTGAAGAAGGGATTCGAGGACCAGCGGAAGACCTTCCGGATCGAACCGCCGGAACAGGCTGTAGCACAGAGGCCGACAGGTACAGTGGAGACCCAGGAGCCCACGGACGTTCCGACGGAGCCAACCCCGGAGGGGCCTTCCATCAAGGGACAGGACAAGGTCTGAGACTACTTCATTCCTAGCGTTCTTCTGATCACTGCGGTCATGGGTTCTGCGCGTGCATTGAAGTAGCGCTGGCCAAGCTGTTAGATGTAATATTTTGTTGACGTCGTTGATTTTGCATGGGGTGTTGAGAAAAATATGTGCTCATTTTGGAAGCATACCCCTGGCGGGAAGGATACCTTTGGCGCAGAAAACACATTTTCCATGTCCAAGCCCATGTTACGCGCCAAGGCCCTCGCGGATGTCCTCGGTCGCCAGCCCAAGCCCTTCACGCCCCCGGGCAGCCGGATCAGTGACTACTACGGCATCAATGTGTTCAATGAAGGGGCCATGCGCATGTTCCTTACAGAGGATGCGTACTTGGCCGTGCAGGAGGCGAATGAAAAAGGCGTCCGCATCGACCGGAAGCTCGCGGACCAGGTGGCCAGCGGCATGAAGGAATGGGCCGCCAGCAAGGGCGCCACCCACTACACCCATTGGTTCCAACCCTTGAATGGATCCAGTGCGGAGAAGCACGATGCCTTCTTTGAGCCTCTCGGCAACGGGCGAAGCATCGAGCGTTTCGATGGCGGTATGCTCGTGCAGCAGGAGCCGGACGCCAGCAGCTTCCCCAGCGGCGGCATCCGCAATACGTTCGAGGCCCGTGGTTACACGGCTTGGGACCCGGGAAGCCCGGCCTTCATGATCAACAACACGCTCTGCATCCCAACGATCTTCGTGAGCTACACCGGCGAAGCGTTGGACTTCAAGACCCCGTTGCTCCGCTCCATCCGGGCATTGGACGAGGCCGCGACCGCGGTATGCCAGTATTTCGACAAGGACGTGACGAAAGTGATCGGCACACTGGGCTGGGAGCAGGAGTATTTCCTCATCGATGAGTCCCTGTATCACGCCCGGCCGGATATCATGATGGCCGGCCGTACGCTGTTCGGCCATGGCCCAGCCCGGGGGCAGCAGTTGGAGGACCATTACTTCGGCAGCATTCCCGAGCGCATGCAGTCGTTCATGCGCGAGTTCGAGACCGAAGCGCTCATGCTCGGCATCCCGGTAAAGACGCGCCATAACGAGGTCGCACCGAACCAGTTCGAATGCGCCCCGGTGTTCGAGGAGATGAATTTGGCGGTGGACCACAACATGCTCCTGATGGACGTGATGGAGAAGACCGCGCGCCGGCATGACCTGCGCGTGCTCTTCCATGAGAAACCCTACGATGGCGTGAACGGAAGCGGGAAGCACAACAACTGGAGCCTCGCCACCAATACCGGCAAGAACCTGCTTCGCCCGGCCCGCACGCCGAAGGAGAACATCCAGTTCCTCACCTTCTTCGTGACCACCATCGCGGCCGTTCACGCCTATGCCGACGTGTTGCGCGCGAGCATCGCCTCCGCCAACAACGATCATCGACTTGGCGCGAACGAAGCCCCGCCCGCGATCATCAGCGTGTTCATCGGCAAGTACCTCACCGACCTGCTCGACGAGTTGGAGAAGAGCATCAAGGCTTCGATGAGCCCGGCCAACAAGACGGAGCTGAAGTTGGACATCGGCCGCATCCCATCTGTGCTGCTGGACAATACCGATCGCAACCGGACCTCACCCGTCGCCTTCACGGGCAACAAATTCGAACTGCGGGCCGTGGGTTCCAGCGCCAACTGCGCGGGGCCGATGACGGTATTGAACACCATCGTCGCCGACCAACTGAAGTCCTTCAAGACGGCGACTGACGCATTGATCGCCAAGGGCGTAAAGAAGGACGAGGCGGTCCTGCGCACCATCCGGGACCTGATCGTGAAGAGCAAGACCATCCGCTTCGAGGGCAATGGTTATGGAGATGAGTGGAAGAACGAGGCTGAGAAGCGTGGCCTTTCCAATCAGGCCGATACCCCTAGGGCCTTGGACGTCTGGTCGGAGAAGCGGACCAAGAAGCTCTTCATGGACATGGGCGTCCTTTCCGAGAAGGAACTCAACGCCCGCCATGAGATCGAACTGCATAACTATATCCTGAAGGTCCAGATCGAATCCCGCGTCTGCGCCGACCTGGCGGTGAACCACCTCCTGCCTGCGGCGGTGATCTATCAGAACCGTTTGATCGAGAATGTCCGTGGGCTGCGGGAGGTCTTGGGAGCCGAGGGGAGCAAGGAAGCGACCGCCATCCAACTGGAGCTGATCCAAGGTATCAGCGGCCATTTGGGTCAATTGAAAGTGCTGTCTGATGCCATGACCGAAGCGCGCAAGAAGGCGAATGCGATCACGGACCACCGGAGCAAGGCCATCGCCTATTGCGATACGGTGAAGCCTTTCCTGGACCGGATCCGCAAGCACAGCAATAAGCTGGAACTGTTGGTGGATGATGAAGTGTGGCCATTGCCGAAGATGCGTGAGCTGTTGTTCACGCGTTGATCCCGGGGCTTCGGATAATTGTACACGACCCTGAAAATTCGATCCAGGGCGTATCCGCTTGGTTGGCCGTGTCAGACTTTCACTATTTTCGCCCGGAACGATCGCGTTCACCTATCCCATAACCCGATGATGAGCATGAGGAAGTACTTGACCTGCTTCACATTCAGTTTGGTGTGCCTCGCCGGTGCCATGGCGCAGAGCAAGCAGGCCCAAGAGGCCGATGACGCCTTCAACAGGGGCTTCTACTACAACTCCATCGAGATGTACAAGAAGGCCTATACCGAGGAGAAGAAGGCCAGTGAAAAGGCCGAATTGATCTTCAAGGTGGGGGAGGCCTATCGTGCGCTCGGCGATTGCGAGAACGCGCAGGTCTGGTATGAGAAGGCGAATAAGGCCCAGTATCCGGACCCTATCACCTATTACTACATCGGCACCTCATTGAAGTGCCAAGGCAAATATGCCGATGCCATCGTGGCCTTCAACAAATACAAGGAGAAGAACCCGGGGGACTCCCGCACCGATGCCCAATTGGCGGCTTGCACCGACGCCCAGAAATGGATCGACAACCCTTCGCGCTACAAGGCCGATCCGGAAGTGCTCCTGAACACTCCCCAGTACGACCTCAGCCCGGCCTTCGCGGACAAGAAGAACTCGGACCTGGTTTTCTCCAGCAGCCGTCCGGCCTCCACGGGCACCGAGACCGATGGTATCGTAGGTGAAAGCTTCGCGGACCTGTATACCAGCAGCCGTGATAAATTGGGCAAATGGAGCGAGCCGGTGCGTCTGTCACCAAACATCAACACCGACGGTTCCGAGGGCGCACCGACCTTCGATTCAAAGCGCCAGATCATGTATTTCACCCGCTGCCCGCATGAGAAGAAGAAGCCATTCGGTTGTGACATCTGGATGAGCAAGAAGGTGGGGAACAACTACGGCGACCCCGTGATGTTGCCGCTGAAACCGGCAGAAGGCAAGATCGATACGATCACGGTTGGCCAACCCACCATTTCCAAGGATGACGGCACGTTGATCTTCGCCAGCAACATGAATGGCGGGCAGGGTGGCAAGGACCTCTGGATGGTGAAGCTCGACCGCAAGGGGATGCCGGCCGGCGCGGTTACCAACTTGGGCAAGGGCATCAACACCGCCAAGGACGAACTCTTCCCATTCCTTCGGGAGGATGGCAACCTCTACTTCTCCAGCAATGGCTATCCCGGCATGGGTGGCATGGACCTCTTCATGGCCGAGAAGACCGGTGACAATGCATGGGGACATGTGGAGAACATGAAGTCCCCGATGAACAGCAGTTACGACGATTTCAGCATCATTTTCGACGGGGGCGAGAACCGGGGCTTCTTCACCTCGAACCGCCCCGGCGGAAAGGGAGAGGACGACATCTGGCGCTTCTATGTGCCGGATATGCTCTTCGCGCTCCAAGGCAAGACGGTGGACAAAGTGACCGGTGATCCTCTGCCTGATGCCAAAGTGGAACTGGTGGGTACGGACGGGACCAATTATTCCACCATGTCCGATGCCAATGGTACGTTCAGTTTCGTGGAGAATGGGAGAGACCGCTATATCAAGGAAAACACCAGCTATAGTGTGCGGGCCAGCCATGACCAATACTTGGTGGTCAACGACCAGATCACCACGGTGGGCTTGAAAGAGAGCACCACCTTCGTGAAGGAATACCTGTTGCAGCCGGTGGTGAACACCGTGATCCCGATGCCCGAAGTGCAATTCGAATTGGGTAGTGCCGTACTTACTGCTGCAGGCAAGGATTCGTTGCAGATGCTCTATCAGACCATGATCGATAATCCGACCATCATCATCGAATTGGCTGCGCACACGGATACGCGGGGTAGTGACAAATCCAACTTGACGCTCTCCCAAGGTCGCGCGCAAAGCTGTGTGAACTACCTTGTCACCAAGGGCATTGACCCGGTCCGGATGGTGGCGAAAGGTTACGGCGAAACCCGTCCGAAGATCACTGATGCGGAGATCGCCAAGATGGCCACCAACGAAGAGAAGGAGGCGGGGCACCAGAAGAACCGACGTGTGGAATTCACAGTGAAGAGCTTCAACTACGTGCCGAAGGCGGACGGGACCACGCCCGCCCCGGCCAACTAGCGACAACCAACGAGGAAAGGGCATCCCGCATAGGGGTGCCCTTTCCTTTTTCAACATGGAAGACCAGTCCAGATACGCCCAGCGCGGCGTGAGCAGCGGCAAGGAGGATGTCCACAAGGCCATCGCGGGCCTTGATAAGGGCCTTTTCCCAAAAGCCTTCTGCAAGGTGGTGCCCGATGACCTCACTGGCGATTCCGCGCATTGCCTCATCATGCATGCGGATGGTGCGGGCACCAAGAGTTCCTTGGCCTATGCCTACTGGAAGGAGACAGGCGACCTAAGCGTGTGGCGCGGCATTGCGCAGGATGCGGTAGTGATGAACCTGGATGACCTGCTCTGCGTCGGCGCTACGGACAACATCCTCCTCAGCAGTACGATCGGCCGCAATAAGCGATTGATCCCTGGAGAAGTGATCACGGCCATCATCGCGGGCACGGAGGAGTTCCTTCAGAAGATGCGCGACCTCGGGATCGGCATCCGCAGCACCGGTGGTGAGACGGCGGACGTTGGTGATCTTGTCCGCACGGCGATCGTGGACAGCACGGTGGTGTGCCGTATGCGCCGCGACGAGGTGGTCGACAATGCGAACATCGCGGCCGGGGATGTGATCGTCGGCTTGGCCAGTTTTGGACAGGCCAGCTATGAGGACAGCTACAACAGCGGCATGGGCAGCAATGGCCTCACCAGCGCGCGGCATGATGTGTTCGCGAAGTATTTGGCGACGGACTTCCCGGAGAGCTTTGATCCCGGAACACCGGCGGACCTCGTCTACAGCGGGCAGGCCCGGTTGACGGACCGTTTGGAAGGCACGCCGTTGGACTTCGGCAAGGCCGTCCTTTCACCGACCCGGACCTATGCGCCGGTGGTCCGGGAGGTACTCTCGACCATGCGGAAGGACATCCATGGCATGGTGCATTGCAGCGGTGGCGCACAGACCAAGGTGCTGCATTTCATCGACGGCCTGCGGGTCATCAAGGACGATCTGTTCCCGGTTCCTCCGCTCTTCGCCGCGATCCAGCGCATGAGCGGCACGGACTGGAAGGAGATGTACCGCGTGTTCAACATGGGGCACCGCTTGGAGTTCTATGTGCCAGAGCGAAGAGCTTCGGAGATCATTGCGATCGCGAAGAGTTTTGGCATAGAGGCCAAGGTCATTGGTCGTGTCGAAGCTGCACCGCGAAAGGAAGTGGTGCTGACCTCCCCACAAGACATATTCATCTATCACTGATCTGGTGGTGTGCGACGTCTTGCGTTGTGCCAATTCCGATCCATCGCATGAGCGACCTTCTCTCCAAGCTTTCCGCCATCCATGACCGCCGCGAGGAGGTAGGCAAGCAACTGGCTGACCCGGACGTGATCGCCGACCGGAAGCGCTTTGTGGACCTGAATCGCGAATACCGGGACCTGGAGCCGGTTGACAGTGCCTATGAGCGCTATCGTCGTTCCGTCGAACACTTGCAAGGCGTGGAAGAGATGCTTCGTTCCGAGAAGGACCCGGACATGCTGGAGATGGTGCGCGCGGAGCGGACGGACCTTCAGCAGACCATCGCCGCGATGGAGGAGGAGATCCGTTTGCTCTTGGTGCCGAAGGACCCGAATGACGACCGCAACTGCACCATGGAGATCCGTGCGGGCACCGGTGGCGATGAGGCGGGCATTTTTGCCGCCGACCTGTATCGTATGTATACCCGCTATTGCGAGGGGAAAGGTTGGAAGATGGAGGTGGCGGACATGAGTGAGAACAGTGCTGGAGGCTACAAGGAAGTGATCGTGAACGTGGAGGGCGCAGGGGCCTACGGAACGCTCAAATTCGAGGCGGGCGTGCACCGGGTACAACGCGTGCCACGCACCGAGGCCAGCGGACGGATCCACACTAGCGCCGCCACCGTGGTGGTGTTGCCGCAGGTGGACGAATACGACGTGGAGGTGAAGGAGAGCGATGTGAAGATGGAGACCGCGCGCAGCGGTGGTGCGGGTGGGCAGAATGTGAACAAGGTGGAGACCAAGGTGCGCCTCACCCACATTCCCACGGGCATCGTGGTGATGTGCCAGACCGACCGTTCGCAGTTGGGCAACCGTTTGAAGGCCATGCAGATGCTGCGGAACAAACTGTATGATGAAAAGATCCGCGCGGAGGAGGAGAAGGTCTCCGCGCACCGCCGAAGCCAAGTGGCCAGCGGCGACCGCAGCGCGAAGATCCGCACGTACAATTATCCGCAGAGCCGCATCACCGACCACCGCATCGAACTCACGGTGCACAACCTTTCCGAGGTGATGGATGGCGGCCTACAGGACATTATCGATGCGCTGCAACTGGCGGACCGCGCGGAAAAACTGAAGGAAGGCCTTGCGGATTGACCGATGATCGCGTGCATACGGCCGCTGCATGCGAACTTCGCGGCAACATGACACGAGAGGAACTGGTCCGCATCATCAAGCGCAAACGCAGCCTGCTCTGTGTGGGGCTGGATACCGAGGAACATCTGCTGCCGGACCGCTTTCGTGCACTGCACGACCCGGTGCGGGCCTTCAACCATGCTATCGTCGAGGCCACGCACGACCTTGCCGTCGCGTACAAATTGAACCTCGCTTTCTATGAGGCCAATGGTGCTTCGGGCTGGCGGGACCTGGAGAGCACCATCGCCTACATCCGCAGCGTGGGCGATTGCATGATCATCGCGGATGCCAAGCGCGGTGACATTGGTAATACCGCGCGGAAGTATGCCGAATCCTATTTCGATGTGCTGGAGTGCGACGCGGTGACCGTGGCGCCCTACATGGGCCACGACAGTGTAAAACCCTTCCTTGGCCGCTCCGGCAAATGGGCGATCGTGCTCGGCGTCACCAGCAACGAGGGTGCGATGGATTTCCAGTTCCTGCGTGTGGAGGATGGTCCGCATCGCCTCTTTGAAAAAGTGATGGAGAAGGTGCAGGAATGGGGCACGCCTAAGGACACCATGTTCGTTGTCGGGGCGACCCGTCCGGAAGTATTACGCGATGCAAGGGCCATGGCACCGGAGCATTTCTTTCTCGTGCCTGGCGTTGGTGCACAGGGTGGTGACCTGCAAGCGGTGCTGGAGCAGGGCATCACTGCCGATGGTGGCCTGTTGATCAATAGTTCGCGGGGGATCCTTTACGCCGGCAAAGACAATGAAGCGTTGCCCATGGCCCGTCGCTCCGCCGCGGCCCTACAAATGATCATGGAGCGGGCACTTGCCGCAAAGGGCGTGATCTGAGTTTTCAGAGGTCGGGAGGATCTGGGTGCTACCTTATGCGGGTCGCAATTGCCAAGATCCTTGTCAATGGAACCGTATGCGGAAGAAGTGGACAGCCCTGCTGTCGCTCAGAACGTGCTTGCCACGGACATCCTTCTCGACCCGGCCTTTCCCTATGGGGAGGACTTCCTTCAGTTCGTTTGGGAAGCTGGCCTGTATGATGCCGACGGACTTTGCACCACGGATGGTCGGCCCTTGGAAGTGCTGCACGCGGGGCGTATCCAGCACGGTAGCGGCCCTGATCTGAAGGACGCGCGGATCCGCATCGGTGACCAGTTATGGGCGGGCAGTGTGGAGGTCCATAAGCGGGCCAGCGAATGGAATGCCCACGGTCACCAACAGGATCCCGCATACAACAACGTGATCCTTCATGCCGTGTACCTGCATGATGCGGACGTTCGCACGGCCGATGGCAACAGCCCGCCCACGGTTGAACTGCGAAGCCGATTGAATGAGGCGAACGTCGCCCTGCACCATCGCATGATGCGTAGCGAAGGCTGGGTGCCCTGCGCCAAGGAACTGCACCTTGTCGAAAACGACCGTGTGCGTCTTTGGCTAGAGCGCCTGATGATTGAACGCTTGGAGCGGAAGACGCTGGAAGTGGAAGCCCTCTACAAGCGGCTGGGCAATGACCCTGTCGAGACCTTTCATCACATGCTGTTACGGGGATTCGGCTTCAAGGTGAACACAGAGGCCTTCGCCATGCTGGCCAACGCGCTGCCAGGCAAATTGCTGAAGCGGTATCGAGGCGATACATTGCGGACCGAGGCGTTGCTATTCGGGCAGGCTGGACTGTTGGAGGGAGAGTTCTCGGATGATCACCCTCGACGGTTGCAGGCCGAATATCGCATCCTGGCACATCTACATGAGCTGCGGCCCATGTCTGCTGTGGCTTGGAAATTCGGACGGATGCGGCCTTCCAACTTCCCTTCGTTGCGCATTGCTCAACTGGCCGCATTGATCGAAGCCGTGCCGGACCTATTGCAATGCATGACCGAAGAAGATGATCCCGATCGCACCATCAAAGCGATGAATATCGAAGCAGGTGGTTACTGGAAAGACCACTACCTGTTCGATCACACTTCCGCTGCAAGGCCCAAGCGCTTGGGTAAAGCAGCTGCTTCGGGGCTGGTCATCAATACAGTGGCGCCCTACCTCTTCGCCATGGGTCGGATCCGTGGCCATCAACCTTCCTTGGACCGCGCCTTGGAACTGTTGGAGCGCTTGCCTCCGGAGCGGAACTCCGTGATCGACGGATGGGCCGCCTTGGGCATGGTCGCGGACAATGCAGCAAGCGGCCAAGCGTTGATCGAACTTAAAAACCGATACTGTTCGGAGCACAGATGCTTATTTTGCGCCATCGGGACCAGACTCCACAAGTGCAATGCTCCGGTCCCGTCAAGTGCATGATCGACCGCATCAAGACCTTCTTTGAACGCCGTGCCTTCGGTGTGTGCGAATGGTGGGCCCACAAGCTCAACATCAAGACCGAGCAGGTGCGTCTCAGCTTCATCTACCTCAGCTTCATCACCGCCGGACTCAATCTGGTTGTCTACCTGATCATGGCCTTCATGCTGCAGCACAAGGAGCGCATCAAGCATCCCTTTGCCAAGCGAAGTACCGTGTGGGAGTGGTGAGATCCTGCGATGACGAACAACGACATCCTCAAGAAGCTCCGCGTCGCGTTGTCGCTGCGCGATGACGATATCGTGAAGATCCTCGCCTTAGTGGATTTCAAGATGACCACCACGGAGTTGAGCGCCTTTTTTCGCAAGGAGGACCATCCCAATTACAAGCTTGCCGGGGACCAGGTGCTCCGAAATTTCCTCAACGGTCTCGTGATCCATCTGCGCGGGCCGATGCCGGAGAAGAAGAAGTAGCCGCTAGAGTGGTCTTGTCTCATGTCCTTTGTCTCGTGCTTGCTCAGGGATAAGACATAGGACAACCAGCCAAGGACATTCCGCTTAGGACATAAGACATCGGACATGAGCATGTCTCCGATTAGCTTAGCCGACATGAGGATCTTGATCACGGGAAGCAACGGCCTATTGGGCCAAAAGCTGATCAGCGCTCTTCGGAACGATCCTGAAGTGGAACTGACCGCAACCTCCCGAGGTACCGACCGTACGGCCGACACGCTGGGTCCGCGTTATCGCTCTGTGGACATTTCGCGGCAAGAAGAAGTGGATGCGGTTTTTGATGCGGTATGCCCCGAGGTCGTCATCCATTCCGCAGCGATGACCAATGTGGATGCATGCGAGTTGGATCCCGTTGCGTGCAAACTCCAGAACATAACGGCGACCGAATATTTGGTGAAAGCCGCCAAAAGGCATGGGAGTCATTTTATCTTCCTTAGTACGGACTTCATCTTCGATGGGGAGAACGGCCCCTATCGCGAGGAGGACGAGGCGCGGCCGCTCAGCATCTACGGACAGAGCAAGCTGGACGGGGAGGCCCTTGTAAAAAATGCCGGTCTGAAAAAATGGGCCGTCGCGCGGACCATCATCCTCTATGGTATCGCCGAAGGGCTCAGTCGCAGCAACGTGGTGCTGTGGGCGAAGGGCGCCTTGGAAAAGGGCAGTGCCATCAATGTGGTGGACGACCAATGGCGCATGCCAACGTTGGCGGAAGATCTCGCAGTTGGCTGTATCCGCATCGCGAAGCAGGGAGCGGAAGGCATCTATCACTTGAGCGGACCGGATGGCATGAGCATCCTTGAACTAGTGGAACGGACGGGAAAATTCTTCGGCCTGGGCACGTCAAGCGTCAATCCGATCAAGAGCGACAGCTTGGGCCAGCCTGCAAAACGTCCGCCTGTCACCGGCTTCATCCTCGACAAAGCGCGCCGGGAACTGGGCTATGCACCACGCGGCTTCGAGGCCGGTCTGGCTGTCTTACGCGACCAATTGGAACAGAATCCCTGAGCCATGCCACCGCGCAGGCGCCGTTCGTTCAAGGAAGACCTGAAGGACATCTTCTCCGTGCATCGCGGCGAGCGCCGGGGGCTCATGATACTGATCGTGCTGTGCCTGCTCGCTGCCGGTTGGGTCACCTACGAACAGTGGATCCGGCCCGCAAAAGTGGAGGACGCGGAGGACCTGAAGTTGATATGGTCAAAAATGCAGGACAGTATCCAAGTGAAAGAGAAGGAATTCCAGCGCGAGCCGAAACAGCACCAAGTCCATCTCTTCGCTTTCGACCCGAACGAACTGCCAACGGAACAATGGGTGCAGCTCGGGCTCACCGAGCGACAGGCCGGGGCCATCCATAAATACGAGGAGCATGGCGGGAAATTCCGCGTGAAGGCCGATGTGGCCAAGATGCGCGTGGTGGACCCGGACCTTTTCGCACAATGGGAACCCTACATCCAACTGCCGGATTCACTTTCGAAGAGAACAGGAGAGGATTATGCCGACCGCGGCCATCCTCAGGATTCCGCTTCGTGGAAGAACGGAGGAAAGTCCTTCGCACGGGAGGATCGCAACGCGTTAGTGGAATTGAATACTGCGGACAGCACAACATTGGTCACCGTGCGCGGCATTGGTCCATCCTTCGCACGGGCCATCATTCGATACCGTGACAGGCTCGGAGGTTACGTGAGCTTGGACCAACTGAACGAGGTCTATGTCCTGCGGGATAAGCCCGATGCGGTGGAACGGATCCGTCCGCATCTCACGCTGGATCCGGCCATGGTGAAGATGATCCACTTGAACAGTTGCACCGTGGAAGATCTGGGACCGCATCCTTATGTCGGATGGAAAGTGGCCAACGCCTTGGTGTCCTATCGGAAGCAGCACGGACCTTTTCCCACTGTGGATGCGATCACCGGTTGCATCCTCGTCACGGACAGTATTCGCGACCGGCTGGTGCCCTACTTGACTTTGGAATAAGGTGCCCGGAATGGCATGCGTAAATTCGCGGCCATTCCCGGACATTCTTTCACGATCCCGCCACCAAGGCAATTTTTACTTGAACATGGAATTCGGCACTACCGAGAACCGGCAGATGATCGCACAGGCCGTGCGCGACCTCGTTGAACGCGAGGTGCGGCCCAACGTGATGGATTGGGACGAGAGCCAGCACATGCCGATCGATCTTTTCAAGAAGCATTTCGGCCCTGCCGGGATGTTGGGTGTATTGGTGCCGGAGGAATACGGCGGCGCGGGCTTAGGTTATCATGAGTATGTGGACACGATCGTGGAGGTCGCGCGGGTCTGCGGCAGCATCGGCCTCAGCGTGGCCGCGCACAATTCACTTTGCACGGGGCACATCATGTACTTCGGCAACGACATGCAGAAGAAGCGCTGGCTCACCAAACTCGCCACCGGTGAATGGCTCGGAGCTTGGGCGCTTACAGAAGCAGGCACCGGCAGTGATGCCATGCGCATGGCCACTACTGCCAGGAAGGAAGGGAAGGACTGGGTGCTCAACGGCACCAAGAACTGGATCACCCACGGCATCAGCAGCGATGTGGTGGTGGTCATCGCGCGTACCGGCGAACTGCTCGACAGCAAAGGCATGACCGCCTTCGTGGTGGAGCGCGGAACGCCCGGACTCAAAGGCGGAAAGAAGGAGAACAAGCTGGGCATGCGCGCCAGCGAGACCGCCGAAGTGATCTTCCAGGATTGCCGCATCCCCGAGGAGAATGTGCTCGGCGAAGTAGGCCATGGATTCCAGCAGGCCATGAAGGTGTTGGACGGCGGACGGATCAGCATCGCGGCACTTTCATTGGGTATCGCCAAAGGCGCGTTGGCAGCCAGCGTTGCTTATTCCAAGGAGCGGCACCAGTTCGGAAAGCCCATCTCGGACTTCCAGGCCATCAGTTTCAAGCTGGCTGACATGGCCACGCGCATCGAAGCTTCCGAGCTGCTCATCCGTCAGGCTTCGGACATGAAGAACAAGGGCCAGCGGATGTCGAAGGAAAGCGCCATGGCGAAGTACTATGCCAGTGAGACGAGCGTCTACGCCAGCACGGAGGCCGTGCAGATCTTCGGCGGCTACGGCTATACCAAGGATTTCCCGGTGGAGAAGTTTTATCGCGACAGCAAGCTCTGCACCATCGGCGAAGGCACCTCGGAGATCCAGAAGCTGGTGATCAGCAGGGAGGTGCTGCGATAGGTGAGGAGGTCAAAAGACCCACGCCTACCGCAGTTCCTCATGCGATTAGCCTGGTTTTATTCCCAGACCCCAAAGCATTTCACTATTGAAGACCCATACCCAAAACGAACCGGTTTCCCGTTCATAAACGGGCGTGTAAGGATCCCTTTTTTAGGTGCCGTGGTTGTTAAGGGTAGTTCCGAGAACTGTGTTGGGGTGGATGCCGTATTGGAGCGTGGGGAAGTCCGTGCATATGCCGCCAATTGGGGCGCCTGAAGACGCAATCACGAGGGTTCGTTCGATCCGGCCTTCTTCGGGCCCTCCCGGCTGAGTGTGCCCAATTCCAAGTCTTCATCTCCATCGATGATCTCCACCAATGGTTCATTGAAGGACTTGGACATGATGTGCTTGTTCAATGAGAGGACCAGCGAGGGCAGAACCAACAAATTGGTTAGCATGGCCGTGATCAAGGTGATGGTAGTGAGCAGGCCCAGCGCCTGGATGCCGCCGAAGCGTGAGAACGCGAACATGGAGAAACCCGCGACCAGTACCACACTGGTGTAGATGATGCCCACGCTGACCTCACGCACGGCCCGGTCAACGCTGCGGCCGAGGTCCCCGCCGCTGAGCTTCACCTCAAGGCGGTAGCGGGCGAGGAAAAAGATGGCGTTGTCCACCGCAATGCCCAAGGCAATGCCAAAAACGAGCATGGTGCTGGGCTTGATGGGGATGTGCAGGTAGCCCATAATGCCCGCCGTGACGATAAGCGGGACCACATTGGGAATGAGCGCGACCACAAGGATGCGGACCGAGTTGAACAGCAGCGCCATCAGCACCACGATGATCACGATGGCCCAGAAAAGACTGGTGATGAGGTTGCTGACGAGGTAGCTGCTGCCTTTGAGAAAGACCACGCAGGTTCCGGTGAAGATCACCGCATAGCGGTCAGCAGGAAAGATGCTATCGGTCTGCGCCCTCAGTTTCTTCAGCAGCACATTCATGCGGGTGGTGCCCACGTCGGCCATCTGCACGGTAATACGCGTGCTGCTGCGTGTGCTGTCGATGAAGGCCTTGCCCATGGCGGCATTATTGCCCTTGCCCCCGCCTGCTCCGATGTGATCGAGATAGGGCAGCATGAAATTCTTGTCGGTGCTGGTCAGCAGGCTGTAGTGATCGGGGTCGCCGCCATAAAAGGCCTGTTTGGTGAATTTCACGGCGTCCACGATGCTGAGTGGACGACTGAATTCAGGATACTTGACAATGGTATCGGTGAGCTGTTCGATGCGCTTGAGCGTGGCATCCTTCAGTACACCATTCTTCTTCTTGGTATCCACCAGGATCTCCAGTGGCATTACGCCGTGGAAGTTCCGCTCGAAGAAATGCAGGTCGGTGACCACGGGATTGTCCGCGGGAAGGTCGTCCACAATGCGGCTTTCATCCTTCAGTTTGGTCATGCCGAAGCAGGCCAGCACGGTGATGAGCACCGTGGTCGCATAAATAGGAGGACGATGGTTTTTTGAGAGCCTGACGATCGTTTCCACCGCACGGTCCAACCAGCGGCGATCGAGGTGGCTGAGATGCCGCTGCTTGGGCACGGGCATATAGCTCAGGATGATCGGCACCAGCGTAAGGCCGAAGAGCCAGAGGGACATGATCCCTATGGTGGCCACAAGGCCGAACTGTTTCAGCGCATCGCTGTAAGTGACGCAGAAGGCTGCAAAGCCTGCGGCCTTGGTGGCATTGGTGATGAAGCATGCCGCTCCCACCCGGCTGATCATGCGTTGCAAGGACTTCATCTTGTTCCCATGGCGCACAAACTCGTGGTGGTAGGCATTGACGAGAAAGACGCAGTTGGGCACACCCACCACGATGATCAATGGTGCGATCACCGATTGGAGGATGGTAATGCCGAAACCGAGGAGTGCCATGCTCCCGAAGGCCCACACCACGCTGATGGCCACCACGCCCATGCAGATCCCCATCACCCGCCATGAACGAAAGAAAAGAAGCAGCAGCAAGGCGCAAACACCCATGCTGAGTGCCAAGAACAAAGGCATCTCCGCCTTCACCAACTGCGTGTTCTTTACGCGCACCCAGGGCAGGCCGCTCTCGTGCACGGGCAGGCCGGTATTGGCCGCGAATTGGTTGACGCGCTTCTCCAGGGCATCGATCACCTGCACCCGGGCATCGGTGTCAAAGAGCTTCGCGTTCACGAAGACCATCATCAGGCTGGTCTTCGTACTGTCATTATAGAGCAGGCCGCGATAGAAGGGCAGCGCGGCGATGCGGGCCTTCAGCGAATCCATCCGGGGCTGCGTCTCCGGTAGCTTGGTCATCACCGCCCGCAGGTCGAATTTCTGCAGGCTGTCGTTACGCACCAGCGTGAAGAGGTTCGCCTCGCTGAAGACGCTGTCGATACCGGTGATCGTGTGCAGGTCCTTCCCCAACTGATACCATTGGCTGAACTTGGCGGGCGTATAGAGCTCGCTGCCTTGCGTGGCGATCACGATCACATTGCCGTCGGGGCTGAAGGTCTTCAGGAAGGACTCGTACTCGCCGTATGCGGGATCGGACTTGGGTAGCAGTCCGCTGTGCTGATAGTTCATCTCGACCTTGGTCGCCTCATAACCCATGAAGGCCGTGAGGATCCCGACCACGATCAGGATCACGATACGATTGCGCAATACTCGACCCGCCAGCCAGATCCACATCACTATATCCGATGCCCCGACTGGTGCCGGGCAGATGCGGGCAAAGGTCGCACCGCTGGGCTAACCATACAAAGGAGATCCCAGCACGTCTCAAGTCTGTCCCATTGATGATCGTGCGCCACTTCGTCGTCTGACAAGGGTGTCTGTTTCAAAGCCGCCCGCCATGCCTTTTATTGGCAGCAACAAAAGGGGAATAGTCGAACCGATTTTCCGTTCATGCCCGCAAGGATACCGGTCACACCGAAGAAAGGACCGTTCAAGCTTCCAGATGACCTATTTCACCTTGTCGCGGAGAGTAACAATTTTGCTCTAAGCTTCATTAAGATTGCTCTTGGATGAATCTAGTCTGTTCTTGGATGAATCTATCCTGCGCTAGGATGATTCAAGTCTCGCTAAAGTTGGTTCTCCTTTTGGCAAAGGTGATTCTACCTTGGCCAAGACGTAAACCAGTTTCGACAAAACTGGTTTATGCTTCGCCAAGGATGATTGTCCCCTAACGAAAAGTGATTCTCTCTTCGCTTAAGGTGGTTCTACTTTCCTTTAAGGTTATTGAAGATTCGGCAAGGATGATTCTACCTTAAGCAAAGATGATTCACCCTTGCGCTGATCTGGTTCCAGGTTAGGCTAAGGAGGTTTAAGTCTTGGCTAAGGTGATTCTACTTTCGAGAAGACTTGTTCCCCTTTTTCAGAAGGTTATTGCCTCCTTGCAGAAAGTTACATAGGTCTGCAACAGGATCAGTGCCACTGGACACTGTTGGGAATAGGGACTTGTCGGAAGGGATGCCCCATTCCTTTCGGTTACAGCCCCGCCCTCTCCCCTTGCATCACCCGTGTGCAAACAGGCTCCCTAGGACAGAAACTTAAAGAGGGCTGCGAGGGGATCATTACCATTTGGCCCTGCCGGGTTCAAGGGACCATCGCCAAGGATGCATCCGTCCGTTCAGTTCCTAACCTGCGTTCCTGCATTGCATCGGTCGTGCGGAAACTGCTTCCTGACCGACCCGGCCTTGAAACAGAGCGGCGGCATCTTGTTCCTTGCGCTCTCCGTGTCGCACTCGACTATCATCTTGTGGCTTCCTCGAATAGCCAATGGCGGCCTTCGTTGCGACGTGTCAAAACCCACCAAGAGTTGTCACGCCGACGTCTGGCCGCCATTGGATGCCGAAGATAAGGCCGTCATCCTTTATGCAGGTCCTCTATATATAAGGACTCCATATGAAGGGAAGCGCATAGATCAGGATCTTGAGATCCCGCACTGCTGACCTTTCCAACTATTCCCCCTTCCTTGTCTTCTCCCGCAGCAGATCCATCAGCTTTTCCATGAACTGTTCCAAGGTACTGATGTGCTTGTTGTACCGCGCCTCCATTTCTTCCGACAACTGTAAAGCCGGAGAAGAAGGCTGAACAGCTATTTCTCCCCCAACCGTGCTAGCAGCGCCTTGTTCGTCTCCCGCAGAAAGGCAACATCCTCCTCCAGATGCTTTATGCGGGCCTCGTACTGCTCGTATACCTTGCCATCGGTAGCGTTGTAGGTATTGTGGCTGTATACACCTATGGCCCCCGTGCAGTTGGAAAAGAGCATCTTTTCATCAAAGTTCAGCAGGTCCTGCTCCTTCACATCCAACACTTCGCATATCTCGGAAAGCCGCTCCGGTATCAGCGGCGTATCCCCAGCCTCATAACGGCAGTATTGCCGTTGGCTTATGCCCAGACGCTGGGCCATGTATTCCTCTGTATAGCCCTTGTTCCGCCGTACCATCCAGATCCGCCGCCCCACTTCCGTAGGAGGCATGTCTATTTTAGTCATTCGGGTGTCCACATTTAGCCGCCAAGATACTTGCAAGTTCCAAAGCGCCATTGAAGGTTTGCGCCCTGCCCAATGGCGCTGCGTATGCGCCACTCGGCCATACCCCGGCCTTCCTCCATGAAAAGTTCGCACCGCGCACAAAAAGGGACCTGCATGATCCGCACAGAGGATGCGGGAACGGTATACAATAGGCGAGATCTGGCACGCCACCGCGCGCAGAACCGCCTACGTTCGTCCCGAGCGGG
>Ga0164241_10000998_pt1 | contig 39904 bp, 31 predicted proteins | sample OricomyardsoilBY_FD_108780 | JGI IMG/M metagenome (GOLD analysis project Ga0164241, IMG submission 108780) | Backyard soil microbial communities from Emeryville, California, USA - Original compost - Back yard soil (BY) | ecosystem: Environmental > Terrestrial > Soil > Unclassified | place: USA... | reverse complement strand
TCGGCGCGGCGTCGACCCACGCCTTCTGCCCGGTGAGCCGCGCCACGGCGGACTTCGCGCGCGAGCTCCACGAGGTTCGCGATCACAAGGTCCACGTGATCCTGAACGGGACGGATCTCGATCGCTTCCAACCCGACGCAGTCGCGCGCGCGGCGATGCGCGACGAGCTCGGCATCCCACGTGATGCTTGGGTCACCGGGACGGTCGGTCGGATGGCGAAGGTGAAGAACCAGGCGCTCTTGGTCCGCGCGATGGCGCCGCTCCTCGGCCCCCAAGCGCGGCTCGTGATCGTCGGAGACGGCGACGAAGCCACGCGAACACGCGAGCTCGCCGCAGAGCTCGGCGTCGCCGAGTATTGTCACTTCCCCGGCGAGACGCGCGACGTTCCCCGCTACGTCTCGGGCTTCGACGTGTTCGCGCTGTCGAGTGACTCCGAGGGCCTGCCGCTCAGCCTCGCCGAGGCGATGGCCGCCGAGCGCCCCATCGTCGCGACGTCAGTCGGCGGCGTGCCGAAGGTCGTCGACGACGGAGAGACGGGCCTCCTCGTCCCAAAGGGCGACGAAGCTGCGCTCCGAGGTGCGCTCTCGCGTCTGGCGACCGATCGAGCGCTCGCGGCGCTGATGGGTCGGCGGGGTCGAGAGGTCGCGCTCGTGCGCTACTCCGCCGATCGCATGACGGACGAATACGAGGCGCTCTATCGCGCGCGCTGAGCGCCGCACGCCATACCGAGGGCGCCGACGGCGTAGGCGCTCGCCTCTTCACCGAGAACGCTCGCCCCAGCCGGCGACGGTGTGACTACTTGCGTCCGTAGCCGCCGAGCTTGCGCGCGGCGCCGACGACCTCGTCACAGTCGATGCAGCGCATCTGGCCGTCCTCGAACTCTTCGAGACTGCCGAGAGCGCCGCACTCCGGGCACTTGTTCTCGATGCGAGCCGCGCCCTCTTCGGCGAGACGCTTCTGCTCTGCTTCGGCCTGCGCCTCGATGCGAAACACCTCGGAGGGGCTCAAATCCGCGCGCTCTGCGTCCTTCGCCATGGGGCCCCATACCAGCTTCGCCGCGCCGCGACATCGAGCCGCTTTTGGCCCCTCTCGCTCGGAGGGTCTACGCTGGGAGTGTCGTGCATTCTGTTCCTAGGGCTAATCCTCTGCTCGCCCTGGCGCTCCTTGCGCTCGTGGGGTGCGGAGCGCAGGTCCCCAGCCGCTCGACCGTCCGCGAGGCAGACCGTCTGCGGACGAACTCCTCCGTCGAGGTGCCCCGCCCGGGCGGCGACGCGTCCGCGCCCGAGACCGCGTTCGCAGCCACCGCCGAGACCTACGCCGCGCCAACCCCGAGCTCGACGGCGATCGCCGCGACGGCCGTCGCGGAGCCGGAAGAGGTGCACGTGGCCACGATGCGCCCGAAGGGCGATCGTCGCGTCCTCGTCGTCCCGGGCGAGACGAAGACCGCGATCGTCTACTTGCACGGCCGATGTGGCGACCCGACCGCGTTCGAAGCCTGGGCTGCAGCAGGCCGAAAGTTCGGGACCATTCTGTCGCTCGAGGGCGACGTGAAGTGCAAGAACGGTCGCACGAAGTGGTCGGGCGACATCGCTCACCTCGACGCGCGCATCGACGCAGCCATGGCCCTCGCCCGAAGCGAGCTCGGCGTCGAGCTCGATGACGCGCCGCGCGTCGTCGTCGGTTACTCGCAGGGCTCGCTCCGCGCCGAGTCGCTCGCGACGCGCTTTCCGAAGCGCTACCCGCGCGCCGTCCTCATCGCCGGGCCCCGCGCGCCGAAGCCGACGAGCCTCGGCGCCACCGAGGCCGTCCTGTTTCTCGTCGGCGACCACGACGTCCGCGGCCCGCTGCGCGATGCCGCGCTCAAGCTCCAAGCGCACGGTCGCAACGCGCGATACCTCGAGCTCCGCGATGCCCGCCACGGCGACTATGGCTCGAGCCCGCTACCGACCGTGACCGAAGGCTTCGACTGGCTGTTTCACACGCCCAGCTCGCTCGGCTCCTGACGCGCCGCGCCTTCCCTGTCCGCGATCTGTTTTGATCCAAAGTGAGCCTCACGAGGGCTTCTCGCCGCGATCGGGCAGATGCAGGGTGCGGCACCTCAAGGATCATCCATGAAGCTTCGTCCCCTGCTCGCATTCTCGATCGCTGGTGTTCTGTGTCTCGCCGCCGCACCCGCGCTCGCGGTTCGCCCGAACCCGGCGCTGCAAGGACGCCCCGCGTTCGAGCTCGCGACGCCCGATGGCCGCGTGGTCGCAGCGACTCCGCGTGGCGAACCGAAGTGGGACCAGGTCCCAGGCCGCATGCAGGCCCCGCTCGCGGCGCTGCGCGCCGAGCTCGGAGCTTCGTGGCGCGGCAGCTTCGACGACCGCACCGGCGTGCCGAGCCGACTCTTCGGCAAGGGCGTCTCTGCGCCGGGCAGCGTGGCCGACGCAAAGGTCGCGCGCGCGTTCGCCGAGGGCGTGCTCGCGCGGCACCTCGCGCTCCTCGCGCCTGGTTCGGCCGCCTCCGACTTCGCGCTCGTATCGAACGATCTCGACGACGGGATCCGAACGCTCGGCTTCGTACAGAAGCACGCGGGCCTCCGCGTTTTGGGCGGCCAGGTTAGCTTCCGCTTCAAGTTCGATCACCTCGTGGCGATCGGCTCCGAGGCGCTTCCTCGGGTCGACGTCGCGTCGCTCGGCGCCGGCACCGACCAAGCCGCGCTCACGAAGACCGCGCTCGCGTGGGTCTCCAGCGACTTCGGCCCTGCGACGGCGTCGGCGATCTCGGACGCCTTCATCCTCCCGATTCGAAGCGCGCGCGGCGGCCTCGAGTACCACGTCGTCCGCGCCGTCACGGTGACGCCGGACAAGGTCACGGCTCGCTTCGACGTGTATGTCGACGTCTCGACGGGCCACGCGGTCGCGCGACGCCAGATGCTTCGCTTCGCCGACGCGAACGTCGCGCTCCACGTCCCCGAGCGTAGCCCGTCCTACGGAGATCGATTCGACGCGCCGCTGACGCTGGCCGCCATCACGGTCGACGGCGCGACCGCGAAGTCCACCGCCGCGGGGCTCGTGACATGGACCGCGGCGCCGACCTCGGCCGTGACGCTGGCCCTCAGCGGCGACCGCGCGCGCGTCCTGAACGACATAGGGCCAGAGGCGACGCTCGACGTGATGCTCTCGGACGCAACGCCGTACGTGTGGGACGCGTCGACCGACATCGCCGTCGATGCGCAGCTCTCGACGTTCGTTCACGCGGGCGCGATCCGCGAGCACGCAAAGACGTTCGCCCCGACGCTCAGCTTCCTGAACCAGCAGGTGAAGGCGACCGACAACATCGACGACATCTGCAACGCGTACTCGGACGGTACGTCGATCAACTTCTTCAAGGCGGACAGCAACTGCGAGAACACCGGCCGCATCGCGGACGTCGTCTTCCACGAGTACGGCCACTCGATCCATTTTCACGCCATCATCGAGGGCGTCGGCGCGTTCGAGGACGCGCTCAGCGAGGGCCAAGCCGACTACAACGCGGCGACGTTCACCGGCGACCCCGCGATGGGTCGCGGCTTCTTCTACGACGAGAGCGAGCTTCGCCACCTCGACCCCCCGAACCACGAGAATCGCTGGCCAGAGGACGTCGTCGGCGAGCCGCACGAGGACGGGCTCATCATCGGCCAGGCGCTCTGGGATCTTCGAAAAGCCCTCGTCACGAAGCTCGGCGACACCGAGGGCGTCCAGAAGGCGAACGAGCTCTACTACCAGGCAATTCGACGCGCGGTCGACATCCCGAGCATGTACGTCGAGGTCCTGACGGCCGACGACGACGACGGCGATCTCACGAACGGAACGCCGAACGTCTGCGAGATCAACTCGGCGTTCGGGCTCCATGGCCTGCGCGCATTCCACGCCGACACGACCTCGCTCTCCGTCGTGCCTCCGACGCAAGAGGGCTACCAGATCTCGCTGACGCTGAACGGTCTCTACCCGCAGTGCCCCGAGGATCAGATCGCGAGCGCGACGGTGACGTTCCGCGATCGCGCCACGCCGAGCGCGAAAGAGACGCTCCCCATGAACGCGACCGGCACCGTGCTCGCAGCGATGCTCCCGAAGGTCGCCGACGACACGGTCGTCTCGTACGGGGTCGACATCAGCTTCGCGGACGGCGGGAAGATGCACTTCCCGGACAACGCTGCCGACCCGGAGTACGAGTTCTTCGTCGGCGACGTCACGCCGATCTACTGCGAGACGTTCGACGCCGATCCGTTCGAGGCCGGCACGTGGACGCACGGCCTGCAGCAGGGCGAAGACTCCGAGGGCGCCGACGATTGGATGTGGGGCCCGCCGAACGGCAGCGCCTCGAACGGCGACCCGACCGTGGCGTTCACCGGCGAGGGCGTCATCGGCAACGATCTTTCGCCCATGGGGAACTTCAACGGCCTCTACCAGGGCGACAAGATCAACTGGGCACGCTCCCCGATGATCGACGCGAGCGGGTTCAAGCAGGTTCGCTTGCAGTACCGCCGCTGGCTCAACGTCGAGGACGGCCAGTACGATCACGGCCGCATCTACGCGAACGACCAATCCGCCTGGGAAAACCTGGCGACGACGGGCGGCAAGACGCAGCACCAGGACCGCGAGTGGCGGTTTCAGGACGTCGATCTCACGCCCTACATCGGGCCGAGCGGTCAGGTGGACGTGAAGTTCGAGATCGACAGCGACGGCGGCCTCGAGCTCGGCGGGTGGAACATCGACGACCTCTGCGTCGTGGGCCTCGAGCCGAAGAGCGGCTGCATCGGCGCGGGCGGCTGCGGCGACGGCGGCAGCGACACCGGCGGAAGCACCGGCGCGGGCAGCCCCCTCGACGGCGCGCCCGAGGGCGGCTGCGGGTGCGTCACGGCGGGCTCGGACGCGAGCACCGACACCGAGCGTGGCGCGGCGTTCTTCGCCGTGTTCGCGCTAGGCGCGACGCTCATGCGTCGACGTCGTCGCACCGCGCGCTGAGCCGATCTGGATCGCCGCGCTCACGCGCGCCGTCGCTCTTCAGGGACAGAGCCCCTTCATCGCCCGCTCCGCGGACGGGTGATAGGGGCTCTCTTCGCCGCAACGCGCGTACGCCTTTCGAGCGCCCTCGCACTGTCCGCTGACGGCGCTGAAGACGGCCGTTTGACACGGCGACAGACGCTCGCTCGTGGCTGAAGCGGTCGGCGCCGCCGTCGCTGGGGGCGCCGCGACCGTCGGATCCGGAGGCACGTCGATCTTCGCGCTCGGCGCCGTCAGCGTCCCCGGACGCGACGGCGCGCCCACGCCATCTCGCTTCGCGCGCGGCGTCCCGTCGTCGAAGAACAGCGTCCAGACGAGCAGCGTCGCCACCGCGCCGAGGACCACGAGGCCGAGCCCACCGAAGAGCAGCCAGCGCCCCTTCCCTCGATTCGCCGACGCAGCAGCGAGCGGCTCGCGCACCGTCGGCGGCAACAGATCCGGCATCGTCATGCGCGACCGCGACGGCGCCGCGGGAGGCGCGGCCGGCGGCGGCTCGGAGGCCGGCATGACGAGCGTCCCCTTCGCGGCCTTCATGCGCGTCGCGGGCTCGTCGGCGTCCAGCTCGTTCGCGAGCGAGGTCCCGGCAGCCGGCAACGAGAGCTCCGATTCGTGAAAGCTCAGGTCCGGAGACGACGTCTCGAACGCGGTCGACTCGTGCGTCGGCTCGTCCGAAATCGAGCGTTGTGGCGCCGCAGGCGCGACGACCGCGGAAGCCGCGCCCACCGCAGATGCCGCGCCTGTGTCGGGCGGGGGCGGCGCGACCGCGGGCGTCCGTACGATGTGCTCCGGCTCTCTCGCGACGTCGTGCTTCGTCGTCACGTCCGACTTTTCGCCCGTGCGTTTGCCGAGCAGGTCTTTGGACGGCACGCGCGGCGCCTTCGGCAAATCCGAGAGCAGCTTCGACGGACGCGGCCACTCCGAAGGCGAGCGCGGCAGCACGCTCGACGCGCGCCCCGGAGGCAGCGTGCCGGTGCCAATCGTGAAGAGACTGAAGAACTCGCGCATCGATTGCGGTCGGTCCGCCGGATACTTCGCGAGGGCGCGCATGATCGCGTGGTGCATCGAATCGGGGATGAAGAGCCCCGGCACCTCGAGCGGGGCGGGCTCGGCGCCCATGTGGAGCGCCGCCCACTCCATCGGATCCTTCGCGTCGAAGGGCAGCTTGCCCGCGAGCATTTGATACGCGACCACGCCGAGCGAATAGATGTCGCTTCGCGGATCGATGTCCTGGAGCGTGAACTGCTCCGGGCTCATGTACGGCGGACTGCCGAGGACGACGCCGAGCGGCGTGAGCTTCGGATCGCGCCCGCCGGTTCGTTTCGCGATCCCGAAGTCGAGCACCTTCACGAAGTCCGGCGCGCCGCCCGGAGACGTGATGACCACGTTGTCCGGCTTGATGTCGCGATGCACGATCCCGTGATCGTGCGCCTCTTGAAGCGACCCGCAGATCTGACCCATCACCAGATCGACACGTTCGGCCGAGAGCGGGCCGTCGCGGAGCACCTGCGACAGCGACGGCCCCGTGAGGAGCTCCATCGCGATGTACATGTCGCCCTCGGGCGTCTCGCCGTAGTCGTGGAACTTGATCGTGTTCGGATGCTCGAGCTCGACGACGGTCGCGCACTCGCGACGAAAGCGCTGCATGTCCTGCTCGCGCCCCGAGTACTCGCTGAGGAGCACCTTGACGGCGATCTTGCGCTTCGTCCCGCCCATGTCCTGTTCGGCGGCGTAGACGCGCCCCATCCCGCCTTCGGCGACGAGGTAGAGGATCTTGTAGCGACCGCCGAGCGTCTGCCCCGCCAGAGGATCGGGCAGCGGATCGGCCATCGACTCGCCGCACGCCGGACAGAACCGCGCGACGGTGTAGTCGAGGAGCTCTTTACAGTTGGGGCAACGCACGGCGGTTGGGGTGGCGACGACCGCCCCCAATGTGACAGAGGTCGTGCCGCGCGGCTCGATCGATCTCGCGATCGAGCCTTGGCCGCGCAGAGAGCGCGACGCGAGCCCTCATACGCCCGCGAGAGGAGACCTACTCCTTCGTGGCGGCGATGACGCCGGTCTTCCGCGCCTTCGTGGCGGGGACCTTCAGCGCCTGCGCCTTGCCGGGGCCGGTCAACGGACGAATCGACTGCCCGTTGTCCTCCCAAGCGACCTCCATCTGGCCAGGAGGCGTCGCATCGGTCGGCGCTGCGGTCCCGACGTCTTCGCCGAAGATCGAGTCGCTCGAGTCATCCGCCGCGTCCGCCGCGCTTGCGCGCGCGAGCCCCCCACGACCGAGCGAGGTGCAGCCGGTGAAGGCGGTCAGGGCGATGGCGAGGAGGAGGAGGCGGCTCGACATGAGAGCCTCGTACCGCGGCTCGCCGATGATGGGTAGGATAAAGTGGGCTTCCGGGCGCATCATGCTGCGCACGCCCACTTTGGCGCCAAACCGCGGCCGACTGGCGCCCGGTCTCGGGGGGCGGCGCGTTACGGCGGGGCATGGAAGATCCCACCGTGAGCGAGGCGCGGCGCTTCGAGCAATCGGCCACGGAGCTACAAGGAGAGGGTCGCTATCGGGAAGCAGAGGCGCCCCTCCGTGAAGCCATCCGGCTCTGGAAGCTCCTCCGCGACCCGCTGGACCTCGAGGTGCTGAACGACGAGATGTCGCTCGCGGTTTCGTTCCGCCGCCGCGGCGACGTCGAGCTCGCGCTACCCATGTTGGAGCGCGTGACCGGCGTGCTTGCCCAACGCGCGTTCATCGACCGTGAGCACGCCTACTACTACCGCCTCGCGCTGAACAACCTGGCGAGCGCGTGTGTAGACGCGCAGCAGCTCCCCAAGGCCGAGGCGGCGCTGAAGCTCGCCCTCACGATGGTCGACTTGGCACCGGACGCAGAAGCGCTCGGCGTCGAGCGCGCGCGCATCTTGGACAACCTCGCCGTCGTCTCGACCGCTCGAGGCGAGCACGGAATGGCCGCTGTGTTCGCAGAAGAAAGCCTGGAGACGTGGCTCACCGAGCGCGGCGAGGACGACGTGGACACGGCGATCGCGATGGCGAATCTCGGGGCCGCCCAGATGCGCCAGGACCAGCTCACCGGGGGCCGACCCCTGCTCTGTGGTGCTTTGACCATCCTGAACGCACACCTCGGGACCGAGCACGCACGCATCGCCCAGATCTTCGTCCTCATCGGCGAGCTCGAGCTTCGCTCGGGAGATGGCGCCGCTTCGCGAGATGCGCTGCAGATGGCGCTCGAGATCGGCGCACGCGTCGAGCTCCCGAACGACCACCCAGACATGGCGCGGGCACGCGAGTGGCTCGAGCTCGCGGATCCCGGCGCGACGAGCTAGCGGACCTCGGACCGCGAGGACTTCACGCGTCCGCGCTCGTGCCTGGCGCTGGCAATTCAGCCCTCGACGGGCGCGTAGAAGCTGACGCCACGCACGTTTTCATTCACGCGGAGCGGGTGCAAGAGCGGTGGAAACGCCCGTTGCGGACAGTCGAGGTGCTCGCAGAGGCGGCAGGTCACGCCGACCGGGACGACGGCCTCGTCGTGCTCGAGATCGACGCCGTCCGAGTACACGAGCTCGCGCGCGTGCTCGAGGCCGCAGCCCATGCCGATCGCTTGCACGGTGTGCGGCACGTTGTAACCGCCGCGGTCGCTCCGGATCGTGCGCGCGATGCAGAAGTACACGTGGCCCTCTGGCATGCGGCTTATCTGGATGCGGATCATGCCCGGCGTGAGGAACGCCGCGTGGACGTTCCATCGCGGGCACGCGCCGCTGTAGCGCGCGATCCGAATGCCGGACGCGCTGAAGCGCTTCGAGATGTTGCCGGCCATGTCGATTCGCAACAGGTGGAACGGGACGCCCTCTTTTCCGGGTCTACGCAGCGATGTCAGCCGGTGACACACCTGCTCGAAGCTCGCGCCGAAGCGATGCGCGAGCAGCTCGATGTCGTAGCGTTCTGCGCGCGCCGCCTCGAGGAGCGGCTCGTACGGCATGACGATCGCCGCCGCGAAGTAGTTCGCGAGCGCGACGCGTCCGAGCGCGTGCGCGTCGCCGGTAGTCAGCTCCCGCGCGTCGCCCAAGATGCGCTCGATCAACGCGCCGTGCTCGAGCAGCGCCAGCTGATGCGCGACCTGAAAGCGCCGACTCCGCGGCGGCAAGACCTCGCTGATCGACAGGATCTTCTTCGCGGGATCGAAGCGACGCATCGCTTTGCGCTCATCGGCGACCCTGACGATGCGCACGGTGATGCCGTGCGCTGCGCCGAGGTATCGGACGAGGGCGGCGTACATGTCGTCCGACTCGAGATCGGCGCGTCGCCAGATGTCCTCGGCGGCCCGCTCGAGCTCGGGGAAATGGTTCGAGTGGCGCTGGATGAGGTCGCTGACCTCTTCGGTCGGCAAGCCGGCGTTCGGAGCGAGCGCAGCCCCCTCTTCGCTGAGGCGGGCGGCGAGCGCATGCGAGTGATCACGCGTCGCGACGAAGGCGCGGTAGAGCGTGAGGAGCGCGCGGGCCGCGTCGGGGCTGTCGTTGGCGAGCTCGCTCGCCTCTGCCTCGGCGAGCGCGTGTCCGGCGAAGATGGGATCGCCGAACGCCTCGACCAAATCGGCGCCCAGCCTCCCGTCCTCCGGCGGCGCGAACGCGGCGAGATCGACCTTGAAGTGCTGGGCGACCTTCAAGAGGAGGCCCGCCGTGAGCGGCCGCCTGTTGTTCTCGATCAGGTTCAAGTAGCTCGCGGAGACGCCCAGGCGCCCCGCGAGATCGGCCTGCGTGATCCCGTCCCGCTTGCGCAAGACCTTGATTTTCCCTCCCAAATGTCGCGCGTCCGCCATGTGCGTCATTTACAATATTTACATACTTACTCGCAACACTTTACAAATCGGTTACACCATAATGTATTGAAACTATTATTTTTAATGGCAAACCCGACCCAGGGTGGTCACGATGGGACTCGTTACAGCGCGCAGCGTCAAAGCCCGACGCTGGGGAAGGAACGACGCCATGCAGCATGAGCCCCAACCCAACCCCTCGAGCCTCGAGCTCAGCTCTCCGACTCCGTCGGGCTGCGACGGCATTCTCACAGCCGACGCCCTCGCGTTCGTCGGTCGCCTCGCGCGCGCGTTCCGTCCTCGCATCGAGAACCTCCTCGCCGTTCGTCGCGACCGCCAAGCCGCCCGCGACGCGGGCGAGCCGCTCGACTTTCTCTCCGAGACCCGCGCGATCCGTGAGGGCGACTGGCGAGTGGCGCCGATCCCGCGAGACCTTTTGGACCGGCGCGTCGAGATCACGGGGCCGGTCGATCGAAAGATGATCGTCAACGCGCTCAACTCGGGCGCGAACGCCTTCATGGCTGACTTCGAAGACTCGACGTCTCCGACCTGGGAGAACCTGGTCCGCGGCCAGAAGAACCTCTTCGACGCGGTCCGTCGGCGCATCGACTTCGATGATCCGACCAGTGGCAAGCGCTACGTGCTCGGCGACAAGACCGCGACGCTCCTCGTGCGGCCGCGTGGTCTCCACCTGCCAGAGGCGCACGCGAGGCTCGACGGCCGCGCCATCCCGGGCGCCCTCTTCGACTTCGGACTCTACTTCTTCCACAACGCGCGACTGCTCGCGCAGGGCGGCAGCGGCGCGTACTTCTACCTCCCGAAGCTCGAGAGCCACCAAGAGGCGCGCCTCTGGAACGACGTGCTCACGTTCGCCGAGCGCGCCATCGACGTACCCACCGGGACCGCAAAGGTCACCGTGCTCATCGAGACGCTGCCCGCCGCGTTCGAGATGGACGAGATCCTCTACGAGCTGGGCGCGCACGCCGCCGGCCTCAACTGCGGTCGCTGGGACTACATCTTCAGCTACGCGAAGACGCTCCGCACCGACCCCGCGAAGGTCCTCCCCGACCGCAGCGTCGTGACGATGGAGCAGCCGCTCATGCGAGCGTACGCCGACCTCGTCATCAAGACGTGCCACCGCCGCGGGGCCTACGCGATGGGCGGAATGGCGGCGCAGATCCCGATCAAGAACGACGCGGCGAAGAACGCCACGGCGCTCGCGAAGGTGCGCGCAGACAAGCTCCGTGAGGCGAAGTCCGGCCACGACGGCACTTGGGTCGCGCACCCCGGCCTCGTCTCGATCGCCCGCGACGCGTTCGACGCCGAGATGCGCGGCCCGAACCAGCTCGACGTCCTCCGCGATGACGTGAACGTGGTCGCCGCCGACCTCTTGCGCGCACCCGAGGGCCCGCGGACCGAAGCCGGCCTCCGACACAACGTGCGCGTCGGCGTGCAGTACGTCGAAGCGTGGCTGCGCGGCCAAGGCTGCGTCCCGCTCTACGATCTGATGGAAGACGCGGCGACCGCGGAGATCTGCCGGACCCAGGTGTGGCAGTGGCTTCGTCACGGCGTCGACATCGACGGCGAGACGTTTACCACCCCACGATTTCGGGCCGTGCTGGCGAGCGAGATGAGCCACCTGCGCTCCGAGCTCGGCGAGGCACGCTTCGACTCGGGCCGCTTCCAAGAGGCGCGCGACCTCTTCGATCAACTCGCGACGAGCGAGGAGCTCGCTCCGTTCCTCACGCTCGCGGCCTACGACCTTCTTTGAGCGTTTCCCGAACCCGTTTCGTCCGGACCTGCTCCGGGCCTTTGCCAGGAGAACTGATATGAGCGCTGCATTGAGCTGGACCCCGTCGATTCCCGATCGCTTCGCAGGCATCGTCCGACCGTACTCGGCGGCCGACGTCGACAAGCTCCGCGGCAGCGTGAAGATCAGCTACTCGCTCGCGGAGCTCGGCGCGAAGCGCCTCTGGGAGCTGCTCCACACCGAGGAGTACGTCGCCGCGCTCGGTGCCCTCACCGGCAACCAGGCGATGCAGCAGGTGAAGGCCGGCCTGAAGGCGATCTACCTCTCGGGCTGGCAGGTCGCAGCGGACGCGAACCTCGCAGGCGCGACGTACCCGGACCAGAGCCTCTACCCGGCCAACAGCGTCCCGGCGGTCGTTCGACGGGTCAACCAGGCGCTCCTCCGCGCAGACCAAATCGAGCACGCCGAGGGCAAGCACGAGCGGCACTGGCTCGCGCCGATCGTCGCGGACGCAGAGGCTGGCTTCGGCGGACCGCTCAATGCCTACGAGCTCATGAAGAGCATGATCGAAGCCGGCGCCGCGGGCGTTCACTTCGAGGACCAGCTCGCGAGCGAGAAGAAGTGCGGGCACATGGGCGGCAAGGTGCTCGTCCCGACGTCGCAGTTCATCCGGACGCTCGTCGCGGCTCGTCTCGCAGCGGACGTGATGGACGTCCCGACGCTCGTCATCGCACGCACAGACGCAGAGAGCGCGAAGCTCATCACGAGCGACGTCGATCCGCGCGACCGGGAGTTCCTGACCGGCGAGCGCACGCCAGAGGGCTTCTATCGAACCCGTGACGGCCTCGACGCCGCGATCGCGCGCGCGCTCGCCTACGCGCCGTACGCCGACCTCATCTGGTGCGAGACGCAGACGCCGGACCTGGCCCAGGCGCGGAAGTTCGCCGAAGCCGTGCACAAGCAGTTCCCCGGCAAGCTCCTCGCGTACAACTGCTCGCCGTCGTTCAACTGGAAGAAGAACCTCGATGACGCGACGATCGCGAAGTTTCAGCGCGAGATCGGCGCGATGGGCTACAAATTCCAGTTCGTGACTCTCGCCGGCTTCCACGCGCTCAACTACGGCATGTACGATCTCGCGCGGTCGTATCGAACCGAGGGCATGGCCGCGTACAGCCGCCTGCAGCAGGCCGAGTTCGCCAGCGAGGTCAACGGCTACACCGCGACGCGCCACCAGCGCGAGGTCGGCACCGGGTACTTCGATCAGGTCGCCCAGGTGATCGCCGGCGGCGAGGCTTCCACGCTCGCGCTCCAAGAGTCCACCGAGGCGCATCAGTTCTGATTCGCGTCTCGCCGGCTGCATCCATCACGCCCTGCGCGGGCTCCGCGCGGGGCGTGATCGCGTTTGCGCGACGAGCTCCGCGCATGGGCCTGACCGCCTCGCCCGAGACGGCCCGAGGTCGCGTCGTTCGGAGCGGCAGCTTCTGCGTCCTCTTGCTTCTCGCGGCCTGCGGCGACCCACCACGCGACAGCGCACCGCCGCGCGAGAGCGCGTACGCTGCCACGCCTGCGGCGGCGACGGCGACGGCCGACGCGGAAGCGCTCGCCTCCGCTGCGAGCGCCACGTCCGCGCGCGGAGCTGTCGCTCCCTCTGCGCACGCGCAGCCCGACGAGGGCGCGCTCCTCCACGAGATCGAAGCGCGCCTCCCCGCGCGTAGCTACCTCGAAGAGCGATGTGAGCCCGGCACTCTGCTCGAGGGCGTGCCCACGAAGCGGTGCACGTACCGGCGCATGGGCCGCGCACTATCGGTGACGCTCGCGGACGTACCGCGCGCGACGCTCGCAGAGTGGATCCTCCGCGCGAGCGCAGCCGAAGAGGGCGCGACCGCCGATCCGAAGACGCTACGCGCCGACGCGCTCTCGTTGACCGACTACGTCGTCGCGCAGTCATCGGGCGCCATCCCGCTCGAAGGCGAAGTCTGGGAGGACATGCGAGGCGACGGCGTGGGCGCGCTCTACCGATTCGATCGGGGCGTCTCGGAGCACAGCGGGACGTGCCGGCCGATGTCCCTCACCGCCAAGGAGTGGTGCAGCCCGTCGGTCGATCGAGCCGCGTGCGAGCGGGGCGACTTCCACCAGACCTGCGTCGACTTTCTCCGACGCGCGCTCGCGAGCGGTCGACACGATGGGCTGGCGGCGCGAGCGAAGCTGCTCCGCCGGCGCTGAGCCTGAGCGGAGACCCGCCGGGGGCGCGGACGTGCCCCGCGCGCCCCGAACCCCACCCTAGCCGACCGAGATCTGCTCTTTGAAGAAGGCGTTCACGGTCGGATCGTTGAAGCGCTCGTAGTCGATCTCGAACGGCGTGATGCTCGTGATGCCGGCCTTGTTGCGGATCGTCAGCGCCATCGGACGAACCTCGCGGTAGTTGCTGTCCTCTGGAAGATCGCCGTTCGTTTTTCCGCCAGCAGAGAAGAGGTTCAAGAGGCGCGCGTCGGCCTCTGGGTAGATCTCTTTGAAGCCCTCGACGACGCGCTCGTGGCCGCGGACCATCGTGGTGCAGCCGATCTTGTGCATGAAGGCGCGGAACTGATTCTTGCCGAAAGCGAAGCGCGCGCTCTGCTTTTGAAGCTCGACAGGGACCGCCGCGGCCTGGCTGGGATCGCTCCACATCATCTGGAAGCGAATGTCGTAGTCGTTCAGCGACTCGAGGCCCTGCCACTTGTCGGCCATCGTGTCGTCGCGCGGGATGCCGGCGTGGACGAAGAACAGTTTGTCGAACACGAACATGTTCGGGAGCGCCTCGAACAGGCGCATGTACTCGCCGAACATCTCGTTGTCGGCGACGGTCTTCAGGCTCGTCATCGCCTCGCTCGGCTTGACGGCGCCGTAGATGCGACCGTTCAGCTCGACGTAGTACTCGTGGTTGCCGCGGAGCGGGATCACGTGGTCCGGCACGGTCAAATAGAGCTGGAGCACCGTGCGAAGGATGCCGTTGTAGCTGAACCGTCCGCGGTCGATGTAGTCGCCGAGGAGGACGAGCAGCATGTTCGGCTGGGTCTCCGGATCGTCGTGGTAGCGCTGGACCTTCTCGAAGAAGTCCGCCTGCAGCAGCGCGGCCTTCAAGCACGAGTAGCAGCCGTGCAGGTCGCCCAGGACGAGCAGCTCGTAGTCCTTGCCGCGCGGCGGGTGAACGATGACGTGGCCATCGGCGAACGGCGCGTCTTCTGCGAAATCGGCGAACGTGGTCCCGAGCGCGAGCTTGCCGCGTCCGTGCGCGCGCTGCGCCTCGAGACGGGCCATCGTCTGCTTCAAGATGTCGACGTCGCGCTCGGCTTGCTTGGCGAACGTCTCTTTGTCCGGGGCGTAGTTCCACTCGGTCCGCTCGAAGAACGGGTGATTCGCGACGCGCGGCTCGACCTTCTTGGCGCCCTCGATGACGACGGCGCCCGCCTCGACCATCTCGATCTCGTCCTCGCTGATCTCGACCGGCGCTTCGAGCAGGGTGAGCATCTCGCCGCGGAGCGCCTCTTCGGCCTCGTCGATCTTGCCGTCCGCGGCGATCAGCTCGTCGGCGGTCGCGAGGAGCGCGCGTCGACCTTCTTCGTCGAACTGGCGAAACAGCTCGAAGCACCGCAGCTTCAACCGCGACAGCGCGTAGGCGTTCGACTCTTCGCCGTCTGCGGTCGGCTCGTCGAGGTTCTCTTTGATCTCGCGATCGATGCCGTCCATCACCTCGTGAAAATGGGTGGTCCATTTTCCGACGAGCTCGCGCTTCAAATCGCTCGTGTCATCGGGCATCGCGTGGTCCGCCCGGCCAGCGACGAGCTTCGCGATGTAGTCGCGAAGGAACCCCTTCTCGGTGCTGTCGAAGTCGCCGTCCACATACCCGAACGCGGTCAGGTAGTAGATGATGGCGTGCATCTCTTGCTCGGCGACCTTCGGGTCGCTGCTGAAGGGCATCATGTGCGGCGGAGGATACGCGGCCGCCGACGAACCGTCAGCCGCCAGAATCCGACGGGCGCGTGACGGAGGGCGGAGGCGGCGTATGGGACCACTCCCGGCCGGTCGCGGGCGCCGACGCCGCGTAGACGCCGGCTCCGGCCGCGGGGGCAGGCGCCACGTCATGCGGGAGGGTCCCGCGGGGCGATCGCAGGTAGACGAACGGCGTCGCGCTCGCAAAATTCGACACCCGCGAAGTGTAGATGTCCGCGTGGCGCTCGACCTGCCGCGCGAAGTGGCTCTTGTCGTTGCCGGCCCACATGAGCGGGCCCCACGAAGAGTTCGAGACCTCTCCGGCCTTCTTCGCGAGGGGCGAGATGCGATCGTCGAGCGCCGCGATGCGCGTGCGGAGATCGCTGATGTCGCGCCCGAGCGCGGGCTCGTCGACGGCCTCTCCGTAGCCGGCCTTCCTGCGTACGAGCGCGAGCCGCTTCTGGCAGTGGACGCGCTCGAGCGCCTCTTTCTCCTTCATCAGGGCGTCGAGCTCGTTCAGCGCGTCCTGCGCCTCGAGCGACGAGACGATCTCGTGCTCGATCTCGCGCACGATGAGCGCAGTCCGCCAAGCGAGCACTCGCTTCGAGACGTGGACGTCGCCGAAGATGTGATCGCCGATGTAGAGGATCTCGTCCCCGGACACGCCGAGCGACATCTCGACGCCCGCAGCATTGCCGCCGAAATACGCCTTCCTCGGTACGACAGGGCCGACGACCGGCCGGAGGAGACCGTCCTCGCTCGCGATCTCGAGAAACCCCGGCTGCGTCGTGAAGAAGCCGGGCTTGCCCGCCGCGACGATGACCAGATCGAAGAGATCTCGCCACGTCTGTCCGTCCGGCAGAAAGCGGTCGAACGCGTACGTCATCATCGCGCTCGTGTAGTGCCACTCGCTGTTCGTGATCAGCATCAGCTGTTTGCCGGCCGCTCGCTGGTCGAGCAGCGTGAGCGCCGCCGTCGCGTCGAGCTCCACGAAGCGCTCGGGGTCCGCCATGATCTCGCTCTTCAGGCGCCCCTCCATGTGAGTGAGATCGATTTGGCGGCGGACCAGATCGTAGACTTCGCCGTAGGAGCGAACGAAGGTCGTCAGCGCGCCTTGATCGAATAGATCGACGAGCTGCGAGAACATGCACGCCTCCGACAGAGAGAACAGCGTGTTCAAGAAGCTCCAGCGGTGTTCGCTGAGATCGACCATGGTGCTCGCGTAGGTCGAGCGCAGCTCTTCGAACGAGAGCGGCTGCGTGCCGTGGAACGCGCGCTTCACGTAGCCGAAGCGATTCGCCTTCACGACGTTGCCGAGCTCGCGATCGATGACGAGCCCACGGATGATGCTCTCGGGCGAAAACTCGAGCGTCCGGACGGGCAGCCCCATCAGATCGAGCCGCTCACGCAGGTGCTCGTACGCGCGGCGTTCCCAGGCCTCGATGTGATAGTGGACCAGCGTGTAGTCCATGTCGTAGCCGATCGCCTTGATCGCCCGCATGTTGAGCGTGCGGTTGCAGAACAAGCCGCGCTCCGGCGGCAGCGGGCCGGCGTCCTTCACCGAGAGAGTCATGGTGCGGTGGTAGACGGGCTTCGGTCGCTTGTCCAAAGCAAGACGAGGGACCGGGCCCGAGCCCGATCCCCCGAGACGTGCTTGGGAGAGTCGGTAGTCGCCTGCCAACGTCAGAGGACGACCGAGAAAGGCTCGCGGGCGAGCTCGCGACCGTCGGCCGCGCGAACCACCGCGACCCAGTCGCCCGCGTGATCGACGGCGCGAGAGAAGGCCCAAGTGCGGAAGTGCGGCGAGCTGCCGACCTCGAGCGTGACGTTCCCCTTGGCGTCGGCCCCGGTCTGCTCGGGCTCGAAGGTGACGATCACATCCGCTGGATCGCCCTTGTTCTCGACCTCGACGAACGCGAACAGGCGGTCGAAGTCGCCCTTTTTGAAGGTATTGGCCGCGCCGACTGGCTCGCGCTTCGCTCGTTCTACGCCGGTCGCGACGACCAAGCGCTTCACCTTCACCTGAGAGCCGTCGCCTTTCTTTGCGGCGGGCGCCGCCTTCGCCGGGGCGCTCGCAGGCTTGTCAGAGGCGGGCGTTGCCAGGACCGCGACCGGCGTCACGGCGGGCATCGCCGGGACCGAGGCGGCGCTCTCCGCAGGCGTGGCCGGGCCGATCACGACGGCGGAGCATGGCGGCGAAGCCGAGCTCCCAGTGCCGACCGCATCGGCCGGCGAGCCACACGCTGCGACAGAGAGTGCGAGGACCGAGAAAAACAGGCTGCGCTTCATCATGCAGACTGCGTTCGCAAGTCGCCTGCCAGGTGCCAGCGTGCGCTATTTGCCCACCTTTCGGAGTCGCCGCGCTCTGGACTGAGGCCACTGGGACACGACCCGCGTGTCGGAGACCCCACGACGAACGGTCTGGCGGCGGACCCCTGCCGGTTTCGCCGCCGTCAGAATTTTTAGCTAGGCTGGGCTCCTATGGTCCTGGTCCCCGTCCATCCTTCGACTTCTCCAAAACGTCGCCCCCGATCGCTTGCTTGGTGTCTGCCCCTCGTACCGCTGCTGGCTCTCGCGATCGCACCTGCGTGCGGCGGAGACGAGACAGACGGTCAGAGCACGGGTGTCCCAGTCGACAAATTCGCGGAGCAATATCAACAGGCCGCGTGTGCGCACGCCGTCGCCTGCAACTTCATGCCGGATGTCGACACCTGCCTCGCCAGCATGGCGCCCTCCCAGCGGATCGTGCAAGGAGTCGCGGCTGCGACGAGCGGCGCGCTGACGTACGACGAGGCCGCGGCCAAGACCTGCATCGACGCGGTGAACAACACCTCGTGCACGCTCGGCTCGCTGTTTCCGGAGTCTCTCCGCACGACGTGCGACGCCGTCTTCGGGGGCCGGAAGGCGAGCGGCGAAGCTTGCTACCACTCGATCGAGTGCGAAGGCGCGAACGCCGTCTGTGAAGGCGAGTGCTTCGACAGCTGCTGTCAGGGCACGTGCAAGTCGGAAGAGGTCGCGCTCGCCCAGATCGGCGAGGCGTGTGACACGCTGCCGTGCAACCCCGACGACGCGTTCTGTGGGCAAGACGACATGGGAATGCCGGTCTGCGTCGCGCTCGCCGGCGCGGGGAAAGCCTGCCCGGACAAAGGGACGTGCGTCGTCGGCTACGAGTGCGATCCGTCGTCGAACACTTGCTTCAAGCAGGCTCCACAAGGCGGCATGTGCAACCCGTCCATCAACGCGCGCGTCTGCTCGAACATCGGCGAGTACTGCGACGCGACGACGTCCGTCTGCACGAAGCTCCCCGGCAAGGGCGAGCCCTGCGTCGCGGACTCGAACCAGTGTGCGCGCTGGGCTGTGTGCGACGGAACGACCTGCCAGACCCAGCCGCAGGCCGGTGAGCCCTGCCCCGCGAACAGCTGCCTCGGCGATCTGAGCTGCAGCTCGGACCAGGGCGACGGCACCTGCCAAGCCCTTCCGGCGACCGTGACCTGCAGCGCAGGCTGACGAGGTCGAGACCTTGCCGATGACCAAGATCCTGCCGAGATTCGATTTTCGCGTCGACATCGGCGCGGAGAGCGTCACCGGCAAGGTGCGAGAGCGCAACGAGGACGCCCTCCTCGTCGCGCCCGAGCTCGCCCTGTTCGGCGTCGCCGACGGCATGGGCGGGCTCACCGCCGGCGACGTCGCGTCGCGGCTCGCGCTCGAGGTCGTGAAGGCGACCATCGCCTCGAAGGCCGCGACCCGCACGCTCGAGGAGTACGTGAAGACGCCGACCCTCGAGGTTCGGCGGCGCGTGTTCGATCTGCTGCGCGAGGCGGTCGCCGCCGCGCACGCGCGTCTCGTCGAAGAGCAAGAGACGCGCGGAACGCCGATGGGTACGACGCTCGACTTCTGCATCCTCGTGCGTGACCGCGTCTTCGTCGCGCACGTGGGCGACGGGCGTGTGTTCCTGGCCCGAAGTCGCGCCACGCTACAGGTCACTGAAGACCACCTGGTCCACGATCCGTCGCGCGCGCGCAGACCCGATGACGGCAAGAAGACGAAGACACCCCGTCCGCTCGCGAGCGGGGTCGGCCTGCCGGTGCCGCTCCGCGTCGATGTGTTTCCTGTCGACGTGCGACGTGGAGACACGCTGGTCTTGGCGAGCGACGGCGCCTACGGCCCGTTCGAGACCGAGGCCGCCATCACCGCGGCCTGCAAGGGCCCACCCCGCGCGATCGCCGAAGAGATGGTCCGCCACTCCCTCGCGAAGGGCGGCCGCGACAACGCCTCGGTCATCGCGATTCGCATCGAAGACCGCTTCATCGCGCGACAAGAAGAGAGCCCCGACCGCGGGCTCGACGCGGCAGCCCTCGCGCAGTCGCCACTCTTCGAGGGCCTGCCCATGTCGAGCGTGCTCGGCGCGCTCGCCTCGGGGATCGAGGTCGAGATCGAGCCAGGGCAAGAGGTGCCGGCGTTCGACGCGGGGGATCTCTGCGCGTATCTCGTCCTCGACGGGCTCGCCACGCTCCCTGACGGGACCACGCTCGGGCCGCCGGCGCTTCTTTATCCGGAGTCGCTCGTCGGCGTCGACAAGCCGAAGCGCGAGCTCGCGCGCGCGGCAGAGCGACTTCGCGGCGTGCGCGTGCGCCACGACGACTTCCGCGAGGTCTGCCAGCACGATCCGTCGCTGGGTGGCGCGCTCTACAAGAGGCTGGCGACCCACTTGGCGCGACTGACGCCCGCCTGAGCGGCGCGCGGCCGACGGCTCACTCTTTCTTCGCCGCGGAGCTCGCGGGCGTCGCCATGTTCGCAGAGGCGGCGGCGTTCGGCTGCCAGAGCACCTCCGGCACGTTCTCGAGCGCGCTCGCCATGCGCGAGAAGACGAAGAGCGCGTCCGACAGGCGGTTCAAATAGCGGACGTCCACGAGATCGATCGGCGTCTCTTTTGCGGCGCGCACGAGGAGGCGCTCGGCGCGGCGGCAGATCGTGCGCGCGAGATGGAGATCCGCGTTCAAGCGCGAGCCGCCGGCGAGCACGAACGACCGCAGCGTGGGCAGCCCCTCCCCACCCTCGTCCATCTCGCGCTCGAGCATCGCCACGTCCGCGTCGGTGACGCGCGGCTGGGCGGGGTGCAGATCCTCGGGCAGCGTCGCGAGCGCCGAGCCCAGGTTGAAGAGCTCGTGTTGGATGCGAAGCAGCGTCGCGGCGAGCTTCTCGAGGCCGCGCTTGTTCGTGTCGTCGCTGGCGCGCGCGGCCGCTTCCACGGCGCTCTGGCGAGACGCGCCGACGACGCTCGAGAGCTCGTCCACGGTGCCGTACGCCTCGATGCGCACGTCCGATTTTTCGACCTTCTGACCGCCGACGAGGCTCGTCGTGCCCTGATCGCCCTTCTTCGTGTAGACGCGATTGATGGTGACGTGGGGATCGTGAAACGGGCGGTCGGCGTCGCTCATGCGGCGCTACGTTACCGCATCCGTCCCGGGAATCCGCCCGCTCGCTCTGCTACCGTTTCGGCCCATGGCGAAGACGTACAGCGAGATCATCGATGAGGTTCGAAGGACGATCCGCCTCGTGTCTCTCGAGGAGATGAAGTCGCGCCTCGAGATCGAGGCACCGATGGTGCTCCTCGACGTGCGAGAAAAGGAAGAGACGCGCGCCGGCTTCATCCCGGGCGCCGTGCTCCTCCCCCGCGGGTTCCTCGAGATCCAGGTCGAGCAGAAGCTGACGGACAAGGCCGCGCCGATCGTCGTCTATTGCGCCGGCGGGACCCGCAGCGCGCTCGCTGCGAAGACGCTCATCGACATGGGCTACACGAACGTCGAGAGCGCGAACCCGGGATTCGTGCGGTGGAAGGACCTCGGCTACCCGATCGAGACGCCGCCGGCTCTGACCGACGCGCAGCGCGACCGATATTCCAGGCACCTGCTCTTGCCGGAGGTCGGAGAAGCCGGGCAGGCGAAGCTCCTCGCGTCGAAGATCCTGCTCCTCGGCGCAGGAGGGCTCGGCTCCCCCGCGGCGCTCTACCTGGCCGCAGCTGGCGTCGGCACGCTCGGGCTGGTCGACGCCGACACCGTCGACGCATCGAATCTGCAGCGGCAGATCCTCCACGCGACGAGCCGCATCGGTCAGGCCAAGGTCGACAGCGCGGAGCATGCGCTGCGCGATCTGAACCCGGATGTCCGGATCGTGAAGCACCAGGAGCGCCTCACGAGCGAGAACGTCGACCGCATCTTCGAGGGCTACGACGTCATCGTCGACGGCTGCGACAACTTCCCGACGCGCTACCTCGTGAACGACGCGAGCATCTTTCACAAGAAGCCAGTCGTGCACGGGAGCATCTTCCGGTTCGACGGGCAGGTGACCGTGTTCCACCCGGCGGGCGGCGGGCCTTGCTATCGATGCCTCTACCCGGAGCCGCCGCCGCCGCACCTCGCGCCGAGCTGCCAAGAGGCTGGGGTGCTCGGCATCCTGCCGGGCGTCGTCGGCGTCATCCAGGCGACCGAGGCGCTGAAGCTCCTGCTCGGCCGCGGGACGCCGCTCGTCGGACGTCTGCTGACGTACGACTCGCTCCGCATGAAGTTCGGCGAGCTGAAACTACGCCGCGACAAGGCCTGCCCCGCGTGCGGCGACAGTCCCACCATCAAGAGCTACGTCGACTACGAAGGCTTCTGCGCGGCCTGACGCGTCGCCGCGCCGAGCGTGGCATACGTGAGGACATCCTTCTTCGGCGTCCGCGCGACGGCCTCGATGCGGCTCGTCACGAGCTGACGATCGCTTCCCGCGCCGCTCTTGTAGGTGAAGAACATCGCGTCGCCAGGTCCCGGCGCCTCGAGGCTCGGGACGACCGCGCCGTTGTCGAAGAAGCGCACGCCTCCTTGCACGCGGAGCGACACGGCCAGGTGGCCCACTTGCCACTTCTTCGTATTCCGATCTCGAACGGCGACGCAGACGTCGTCCTTCAAGTGGTACTCCGTGTTACGCGTGACGATGAGACGGTGGCGGCGGCGATCGTTTCCCTCGTAGCTCATGCCCGAATGGTTCGTCGGGCGCGCGCCGCGGGCCAACATCGTGGGCGACGAAACCTCCGCGTATCCCCCGCCGCGCGACGTACGACTGCCAAGTATCGAGCCTACGGCATCGAATACTTTTTCGCGCACCGCGGCGCTACCTACCATTCGACCCGTGAGCTCACGCGGCCCGGGCGTCGTCAAGGTCCGAACCATCCCGACTCTTCGCACGCGCGAGGTCTCGCTCGTCTCGCTGACGGAAGGATTGGTCCGCGACTGGCTCGACGGGTCGGACGTGATGAGCGAGGGCGCTGCGGTGAGCGACGGCGCGTACTTCGGGACGACGTCCATCGTCATCGCGATCACAGACGCGCGACGTCACGAGATCGAGAGCGCGCTCGTGGTCGATCCTCACATGCGCGTCCGTGCGCTGCGCATCGCGGTGCGAGAAGCAAGAGGCCGCGGCGCGGACGGAACTCTCTACGCAGAGTTTTCGATCGTGAGAAATGCGCGCGGGATCGTCGTCACAATCGACATCGAATCGCGGCGCGCGGCGCCGCCCACTTCTTCACCCTTGACGCGAACGCGTTCGTGTTAGAACCGAAGGCTCGCGTCGCGCTCCATTCGAGCCGCGCCGTCGGTCGGATGAGCAAGCGGGACAAGACCACGCCGAGCAATCGGGACAAGGGCGGCAAAGGACGATCGGGGGGCCGCTCGAAGAGTGTGGGCTCGTCCGCGTCGACCGACGACGGGGCGTCCGCTTCAGACGAGACGAGCGAAGACAAGGTCATCCACGTCGTCTTCGGCCCCGGGGGCGGACGCATCGAGCCACCGCGCGCCGAATCGATCGGCGAGGGCGCGCTGGTCGAGAGCGACGGCGCGACGCCTCCTCCTTCCTCGCGCGAGCCCGTGAGCGACCTCTTCTCGCTCGGCGAGGTAGCCAGGCTGCTCGCCATGTCGACCGGACGCCTTCGCACCCTCGACAAGGCCGGCGTCGTCGCGCCGACGGGTCGCCGTCGCGGCAAGCGCGCGTATACCTTCCAAGATCTCATCGCCCTCCGCGCCGCGCGCGATCTCCTCGCGAAGCGCGTCCGTCTGCGCGACGTCGCGCGGGCGATCGACAGCATCAAGTCCGCGCTGCCGAAGGTGACACGACCGCTCTCGGAGCTCTCCATCGTCTCGGACGGCCGAAGCGTCGTCCTCCGCTCGCCGGTCGGCTCGTACGAGCCCATCACGGGCCAGATGGTGATCGACTTCGACGTCGGCGCGCTGCGAGACGACGTCGTCCGCGTCCTGCGTCCCGCTGCCGGGCGCGCGCGCGCACGCACGGCCTACGATCTGTACGTCAAGGCCAGCCAGATCGATGAAGAGCCCGCGACGCTCGACGAGGCCGAGAAGCTCTATCGGCGCGCCATCGAGCTCGATCCGTGGCTCGCCATCGCGTACACGAACCTCGGAAACATCTGCTTCCGCCGCAGCGAGGAAGAAGCCGCCGAGAAGCTCTACAAGAAGGCGCTGTCGATCGACGCGATCCAGCCCGAGGCGCAGTACAACCTGGGCTACCTCATGCTCGAGCGTGGGGAAGCAGGGGCGGCGGTCGAGTTCTTCCGCGGCGCGATCAAGAGCGATCCGCGCTTCGCGGACGCGTACTTCAATCTAGCGATGGCGCTCGAGCAGGTCGGCGACGCCGCAGAGGCGCGGCCCTGCTGGCGCAGGTACCTCGAGATCGAGCCGACCGGTACCTGGGCCGAGATCGCCCGCAAGCACCTCTGAGAGCGCCTAACCGACGATGCGACAGCCGGGAGACAAGATCGGCCGCTTCGTCATCGTGGCGCTGCTCGGCCACGGCGGCATGGGTGAGGTCTACGAGGCCGAGGACTCGCTCCTCGGGAGACGCGTCGCGCTCAAGCTCGTCACCTCTGGCGAGGGCACCGAGGACGCGCGAGAGCGCATGCTCCGCGAGGCGCGCTCGGCGGCGCTCTTCGACCATCCGAACGCCGTGCTCGTGCTCGACGCCGGCGTCGTGGACGAGGGACCGGCGGCGGGTGAGACGTTCATCGCGCTCGAATTGGTGCGCGGCGAGACGGTGCGGACGTTGCTCGGCAAGGAGCCTCCGCCCCCCACGTCGAGGAAGCTCCGCTGGCTCGTCGATGCGGCGCGAGCGCTCGCCGCCGCCCACGAGAAGGGCCTCGTCCATCGCGACGTGAAGCCCGACAACCTGATGGTGCGCGAGGACGGCGTGCTCAAGGTCCTCGACTTCGGAATCGCCAAGCGACTCACGCGATCGATCGATCCCTCGGCGCCGACCGAGGCGATCTCGAATCCGGTGAACACGCTGACGCGCGCCGGGACGGTCCTCGGCACGCCGCGCTACGCGTCGCCCGAGCAGCTTCAAGGCGAAGAGCTCGATGCGAGATCCGACGAGTATTCGTGGGGCGTGACGGCGTACGAGATCTTGTCCGGCAAGGTGCCTTTCGACGCGTCGGACGCGATCTCGCTGATTGCTCAGGTGCTGGGCAAAGATCCGGTCCCGCTCGGAACCCTCGCGAGCGACGTCCCGAAGGCCGCGGCGGCGGCGGTCATGCGCGCGATGTCGCGCGACAAAGACGACCGCTTCGACTCGATCGCCGCGGCAGCAGACGCACTCGAGCCCTTCGCCGAGGTCCGAAGCGGCAGCGCTCCGATCGTTCCCGCCCCCCAAGGCGTCGCGAAGAAGGTCGCCGTCGGCGCAGGTCGAACCATCCTCTGGGTCGCGACGGGAATCGGCCTGCTCGTGATGGGGGCGATCGCGATCGGCGCGCTCTCCGGAACGCTGCACTTCGACCTTCGCTCGAGCGCCAGTGCGAACGCGAGCGCGAGCGCGTCTCCGTATGACGTCTCGAGCGTGACGAAGCTTGCCTGCTCACCTGCGACCATGGCGGACGCGACCCCCGAGCTCGCGCGGGCAGTCGGCGTCGGTGCGTGCGCGCGACTCGCTGTCGCGATCGGAGTCGACTGGACGCCGACTCCGACCGAGGGGGACGCGAACGCGACGCCGGTCCAAGTCTCCGCGCGCCGCGGGCGACCCGCGCAGATCACCGTCGCGGTGCTCGGACGGAGCGTGACGGTAGAGGGCAAGTCGCTGGTCGACGCTTCGCGCGGCGCAGCGGCCGCCGTCGCGAAGCTCCTTCCCCTGCCCCCGCTCGATCCTTCGCGCCGCGCGATCTGGGGCGCAGAGACGGACGCCGACGCGCGGGAGATCGAAACGGCCTGGCGTCGACTCGTGATGGACGACGTCGGCGACGATCCCGGGCCGATCCGAGACCTCGCCGAGCGCTTCCCGACGAACCCATGGGCACAGGCGATGGTGGCAGTCACGGAGCCACGCGGGACCGCTCGCCAAAAGGCGGCCGTCGCGGCTGCGCTCCAGCAGGCGTCGAAGCTGCCACCTGCGCGCGAGAAGGCCATGCGCGGGCTCATGAAAGTCTACGCGTCGGTCGACGATCGCCCAGAGGGGCTGAAGCTCCTTCGACAGGCGTACGGAGACGATCCCAACGATCCCGACGTCGCAGGTCTTTATGGGGCCGTCGCCATCATGATGGACGCCATGGACGAGGGGCTCGGCGTCGTCGATCGCGTGGTCGAGAAGTCTCCGGGGCACGCGATCGTGCCGCTCCGCAACGCCGTCTCCGGTCCACGCCGCTTCGATCGCGCGCGCAATCAGGAATACCTAGAGAAACTTCTGACCGTGTGGCCCGACGACCGCGGCAGCGTGCAAGCCTTTGCCACGGCGCTCGCGTTGCGCGATCTCGACGGCGCTGCGTCGGCGCTGGAGTTTCGCGCCGAGCTCAACGGCAAACCGGACGCGCTCGATCTCGAGGCGCTCACCCTCCGGCTTCTGCGCGGCGACCTCGAGGGCGTGCGGGACGCTGCGCGACGCGGGCTCGGCGCGGCCAGTCCGCTGACGCGGATGGGAGCGGGCCCGTTCGTCTCGGCTGCCTATTTTCTCGAAGGTTCGACGGCCGAAGGTCACGGCACAGAGGCCGCCGAGATGAGCCGCCTCCGTGACGAGGGCGCGACCTCGGGGTGGATGCGACACCTCTTCGCCGATTTGCGCGTGCGACGACGCCTGGGCGAGCCTGTCGCGCGTGGGCTCCTCGATCTCGCGGCCGACCCGCTCACGACGCGTGAGCTCGCCCTCCCGAGTCGGATCCTGATCGCCGCCGAGATCGCGCTCGCGCGACCGAAATCGGCGCGCGCCGCGTCTCTCGCGGCCCTCCGGGAAGCGGCGAGCACCGCTCGCCCGGAAGACGCGGCGAGCGCGATGCTCGCGCTCTTGCCGCTCGAGCGCGCCGTGAGCGGGGACGCCGCGGCGGTGAAGCTCTGGCGAGCGAGCGGGGCAGACGCCGGGACCCGCGCGTCGGTCGGCCTCGACGCAGCGCTCGCGCTGAAGGCCGCGGGCGCACCCCCGGAAGAGGTCACCGGCGCGCTCGACGCGGCCACGGATCCCATGCGCATCGACATGCTCCCGATCGATTTTCTCTTCGCGACGATCCGACTTCAGGCGGAGAAGGCCGCGGGCACCGCGGTCCCTGCGCCCAAGTATCTCGACGCGCTCGCCCCGCTGGTCGCGCGCGCCCCGGCAGAGCTGCGCGAGCGAGCAGCGGCTCTCGAGTAGACCGGCCTTAAGGGAGTCGACCGGCCGCAAGGGCGGACCGACGAACCGAGAGTGTGTGGCTGCACGGCCGCTTTCACCGCACCGCTCGTGCCGGCCCTCACTTGCGAGCGGCGGCGAGGGGTGGGCGGGAGGACGCGCCGAAACTGGCGACAGCGAGTAGGCCGCTTGCTTCGACGCGTGGGATCGGGGGCGATCCTGTGCTAGTCCGGGGCGCGTGACGGATCAGGCCCCGCCCCGGCAGCTCGCGCAGTCCACCCTCGAGGCCCTGAAGAAAGCCGGGCACATCGTGCTCGCTCGCGGAGAGACCGAGACGGTGCTCCGCGAGCTGGCAGACATCATCGACCCCGTCCTGAAGAGGATCCTGCCGCGCATTGCGCGCAGGGTCGTCATGGGAGAGGTCACGAGCACGTTCGGCGACGAAGCCGCCGACGAAGCCGTCGAAGAGATGGTCGCGGCGCTCCGACAGGCGCTGCTCGATTCGGACGGGGTCGAAGACGTGTTCGCAGAGGATCACGTGATCGAGCGGGCCATCTTCCGCTCGCTCGCAGACGAGCTGCACGCGTTCGCCGCGACCGCAGACGATCCGGACGAAGAGGTACCGCCGATCAGCGTGCGCCTCGAGACGCTCGGCTACGTCGCGACCGCGGCGGCGAAGACCGCCGACGACCACACGCTGAAGGACGCGCTCGAGCGCGCCGCAGAGGCGGCGAAGACCGAGCTCGAGACGTACGACGCGCACAGCCGCACCGCGTTCTTCCGCGGGACAGAGGCGGACCCCGATCGACGCATCGACATCGAATCCGCGATCGAGGAAGAGCTGTCGGATCTGGTCGATCTCGGGCTGCTCCCGCTGCCGACGATCCTCCGCGAGGTCCCGCTCGGCGGGCCGCTCTCGAAAGACGAGCGCCGCGGGCTCTCGCGCACGCTCGACGCGCTCGTCGAGAAGCACCTGAAGAGCACGATCTGCCCGGGCACTTGGGAATGGACGCCCGCCGGCACCCTGCAGCTCGTCTTCACGCCTCTCGCCGAGCCGGACGAAGAGCTCGTGACACGCATGGCGCAGGCCTTCATTGCAGACCTCTCGCCGACGACGGAGAGCCTCGAAGCACCGCGCGAGGCGAAGCCGGCGCCGGCCGCTCGGAGTGCCGAGACGGTCAGAGAGACGCCGCCGCCGACCAAGCCGAAGCGCCCCGCGGCGAAGGTCGCAAAAGAGACGAAGCCCACGAAAGACAAGCCGCCGGCTGCGCCGAAGAAGGCGAACGCCGCGCCGAAGAAGGCGAAGACCGCCGCAAAGCAAGAGCCCAAGGCGACGGCGAAGAAGCGCTCAACGCGTACCGGCTGACGAGCGTCGATAGACGGAGATCGTGGGCACCCCGTCGAGCCCTCGGACGAGATCCGGACGCACGGTGCCGAACGCCACCCACGCTTGGTACTCCTCTCCCTGCATGTGCTGCTCGTGGTGATAGAGCGCGAAGTCCGCAGATGACACGGCGCTCACCGCGCGGATGTCGGGACGAAGCCGGCCGTCTTCCTGAAGCATCTCCCACGACGGCCACGCCGTGTCGTGGATGTAGACGCGTCCGCCTTCCGGGACCTCGCGATTGAGGTAATCGACGACCGCGCCGGTGTTGTAGCCCCAGAAGCTCCGGTTGAGGCCGAGGCTCGCCGCGCCGGGCGTCCCGCCGACGAGCGGCGTGTACGCGCCGAGCCCCCACGGGTGCGCGTGGAGCGACTCTCGGACGCTCGGAGCGAGCACGACGAGCGCCACCACGTACGCGAACCACCCGTTACGAAGCGCCGCGACGAGCTTGCGCGTCGCGAGGATCGAAGCCTCGAAGCCCGAGGCGACGAAGAGCGCGAGGAACGGGTACGCCGTCATCCAATGCTTCGTCCCGCCGAAGATCGGCGTCGAGTCCCGGAGCCACGGCGCGTAGCACACGAGGACCGCGATGCCCCAGAGGAGCGGCTCGCCGCCATGCTCGAGCGGCTCGCGTGCGCGCGTCTGCTTCGCGGCAGTGAAGAGCGACCGCGCGGCGCCGATCGCGCCGGCGACGAGGGTGACGATCGGCACCGTCGCGAGCGTCATCACCCAGGCATACGAGCGTGGCATCGGCGGCTCCCAGTAGGTCCGGCCGAAGAGCTCCATGTTGTAGTACTCGTGCTGAAGGTGAAAGCGCGCGTAGTCGGCGACGCGCGTGAGCGTGTCGTGCCAGAGCCACGGCCACAGCACGAAGACCACGATCGGTCCGACGAGCGCCATCGAGACGAGGGTCATCGCGCTCCTGTGAATCGAGGGCCAGACACGCTCCCGGCGCAGCCAGGCGTTCGTCCCGAGCACGACGAGATGCGTCAGCACGACGAACGGCAGGAACCAGGAGTTGTGCTTCGTGTCGAGCGAGAGGCCGAAGAGCAGCCCCGTGACGAGCGGCCAATACGAGCCCTCCGTAGAGACGGCGCGCGAGTACGCGAGGACCGTGAAGAAGAACATCGCCGCGATCGGCACGTCGAAGCACGCGAGGTGCGCGTGGTAGAAGAACCGCGGCGCGAAGAGGAGCGAGAGCGCACCGACGAGCCCCGCGGCGCGACCGAAGCGACGCTCGCCCCAGCGGTAGACGCTCGCGATCAAGAGCGCCGCGAGGACCATCGCTGGGAATCGAAAGCTCGTCCCCGGTTCATCGAAGACGTGCCATTTGCGTTCGAGCCCGAGATTCGACAACGCAAAGAGCGACTTGATGAGGGCGGGATGTTCGTGGTTCACGCCGAACGCGGCGTCCGTCGCGGGGCGCTGCAGCGCCGTTGCGCGATCGGAGACGAACAGCTCGAACCACTTGCCGTAGGCGCGGGCGGCCTCGAAATAGAAACCCTCGTCGCGCGCATAGCCAAGACCCGAGCACGTCGTGACGAGGAGCGTGAGCACGGACGCGAAGAGCGCGACCGTGACGGCGAAGCGTCCACGCGTGCTCGGCTCGAGGAGAGGCGGCGGCGGCGGATCCGAGCTCTTGGACGCGGCCGTGGGCTCGGCTTCCGACGCGCTCGCTGCTTCGCCCGGGCTCGCGCCGCTCATCGAACGGTGGCCTCGAAGCAGAAGTGCCGATCGACGTAGTCCGGCGAGCGGACGCCAAGCTCGACGGTCGCCGACGACGCACCGCCGTGCGCGCCGAGCGGGACGTCGAAGCGCTTCCAGCCCTCACCGTCCTCGTGACGAATCGTCGCCAGGCGTTCGCCATCGACGGAGACCTCGAGCTCGATCGGCGCGCCCCGCACCCGCTCGATGATCGTGTACATGCCGAGGTGCCCGACGATGCGCTCGCCGAGCGGCACGTGCTCGAAGCGCAGCACGCGCGCGCCGTGCTCGGTCGGATGCGCGAAGATGCAACGTCGGGGCAGGAAGTCCTCGTCGGCGATCACCGTGACGCCGACGCCGAAGAACGCGCCTCCGGAGCACTGGAACCTGCGACGCGGAAACGTCGGGTTGCCGCCGAGGCCGCCCGAGAGGACCTCACCGTGCGTCGTGAAGCGGCAGCGCTCGGAAGGCTCGGATCCGCTCACGGAGAGGTCTTCCGGATCGACGTGGTCGAGGAAATCGTAGAGGACGCGTTCGGGGCTCGGGTTCTCGAGCTCGCGCACCGTGAACGGACCGACCTCTCGCGCGGCCTTCTCATGGAACGCCGCGAGCTCGCTCGATCGCGCACCGTCGAGCGAGATCTCGATCGCGCGCGGGTAGCGTCGGGCGTCGCTTCGCGCGAGATCCTCGAGACGCATGACGTGGTCGCCCAGGACGGCGCGCGCGTTCGGCTCGGCCCAGCGCGGGCTCATGACGACGAGGTCGCCGGGCTGGTAGATGGGCGCGACCACGCTCTCGAGTGGCTCGTACATCGCCGCCTCGGGTGCGGGCACGACGAAGGTCGCGACGAGCTCGAACATCGCGACGACGGGGAGCGCGGCGGCCAACGCGACGAGAGGCAAGCGCCCGAGCCGCTTCACGTGTCCCCTTCCGGCGCGCCCTCGTGTTCGAGATCTGCGTGGTCGACCGCGTCGTCCTCCAAGGCTTCGGCGTCGTCTCGCATCTGCCGCCGCCACGCTGCCACGACACGTCCGAGACGCGGCAACGCCAGCGCGAGGCCGAGCCCGAGCAGACCGAGCGCCACGCCCGTGGCGATGCCGGGCGGCGAATACGACAACCGAACCGTCGAGTCGCCGCGCGGAAGGTCGACCGCGACGCGTCCTTCGACTTCGCGCACGGCGACGCGATTCGCGGTGCCATCGCGGACGACCGTCGCTCGCCATCCCTCGTCGAAGTTCATGTTGTAGGAGAGCGTCGCGCCCTCGCCTGCCCCGACGACCGCGATCGCGGCCGTGTTCGGCGACCACTGAGAGACGCGCGCGGCGCCGCGTCCGAGGATGGTCGCTTCTCCTTCGAAGCGCGGGTCGGTGACGGCACGCGCCCCGACCTCACCGAACGGCGGCGTCCCGTAGCACTCGATGACGCCGGTGTTCGCGCGCATCGGGAGGTACATCGGCGTGGCCCAGTCGGGCGGATCGTAGCGTAGGGCGGAGCCGGTCTCGAAGTGGAAGACGTCCGCGGGGTGAATGGGCTCGGGCGCGCGGAGCACCATGGCGTCGCTCATCGGTTGGCGGGCGACCGAAGAGACATCGAGCGCCGCGGCGAGGACGAGCACCCCCGCGAGCGGACCGACCCACGCGCGATGCCCACGCGCCCGCTCGAGCCGCTCGCCGAGCCAGGACGCGAGGACGACGGCCAGGCAGAGCAGCGCGGGATAGAGGAAGCGCGATGGGACGTGCTGCGAACGGAAGAACGGGGCGTGCGCGTGCAGAACCGTCCACGGCGCCCACGACGCGAACGCGCCGAAGCCCAGGACGACGAACACCGCGCCGACGATCTTGAGCGCACCCTCCCGGGTTCCCTTCGAGAGTACGAACGCGATGGCGAGCCCCATCGCGAACGGCACGCCAATGTAGATGCCCCACTCGTGCCAGCCGTACGGCGAGACGTCGGCCGGTCTGTCGAAGAAACCTTGCGTGCGTGACGTCAGCGCGATGAGCAAAGCCTCCGGCGACAGCGACTCGGTGGACGCGACCAGCCGGGGTGCGCGCGCGAACGTCGCCAGCATCGGGACGAGCTTCGGCGCCGCGAGCAGCCCACCGATGAGCCCTCCTGCGGCGAGCACGCCGACCGGCTTGCCCGAGTGCTCGGCGAGCGCGAGCAGCGCCGCGAACAGGCCCACCAGCATGACCGCGTGCGGCAACGGATAGATGCCGCCTGCGTAGACCAACGCAGCGAACGTCGCTCCGAGGAGGGCCGTGTCGCGCGAGAGCACTCCCGACTTCATCGCGCGATCGAAGAAGAACAACGTGAACGGGACGAAGGCATACGCGAGATGCCAGGCGTGGCCTGCTGCCGCCTGAAGGCCGAAGCGTCCGTCGTACGCGAAGATGGCCGGCACGACCGCGCGCGCTGCGGGATGGCGCGTGAAGCGTCCCGCGAGGAGCCAGCAGCCGAGCGAGCCGAGGAGCGTCATCACGAGCACCTCGACGCGGATGGCGCTCCGCAGATCGGTCAGCAAATAGACCGGCAAGAACGGTGACACCAAGATCGTCCCGCCCTCGATGTAGCCCCACGCCGGAAACCCGCCGCAGGCATACGGGTTCCACCACGGAAGCTCGTGGTAGTCGCGCAGCGCGCTCACCACGAGGTAGCGATGGCTCTCCATGACGTCCCAGTCGTGAAACCCATACGTGTCGCGATGCGCGAGCCACGGCGAGAGCATCACGAACGGCGGCAGGACGATCGCGAGCCAGCCGAGGATCGTGGTGACCGCGAACGCGCGTTTCCCAGGCGCGAAAGCACGCGTCGCGGTCGAGACGAGTCGGAGCACGAGTCGCGAGAGCACGCGCGGCGGAGGCTACCAGAACGAGTCTGGTATCTTCGCGCGCGATGCCCTCCGGCCCTCGCGCGTCGCTCGCGATCCTCTCCTTTTTTCACGCGATCATCCTCGGCGCGGCCGCCGCGATCCTGCCGTGGGCGAAGCTCACGCCGTTCGCCGTCCTCGCCGGGATCGTCGCGATCGGCCACCTGACGACCGCCGCGCTCGCGCTCGTCGGCTCAGAGCGGCGCCTCGCCTCATGGCGCCTCACTTCGCAGGCGTCGCTCGTCTTCATCGCGTACATGGCGTACGCGGCGATCGGCTCGGGCCTCTACTGCGTCGCGCTGTACGAGGGGGTCGGCTTCGCCATCTTGGCGGCCGGTATCGCGGCTTTCCTCGTCGCCGTGCTCTTCACGGTCCCGCTCGCGGCGTGGGGCCTCGCCGCGACCGGGGGGCTCTTTCCGAAGTCGAGGCGCCGCGGCGTCCCGAACGCGACCCACGCGGCGCTGCTCGTGCTGCTCGTCGCGGCCTTCTCGGCCGCCGAGGTCGGCCACTCCGCCCGCGGCGAGCGCCGTGGAAGCGAGCGGGACGAGGACGTCGATCGCGCCGCGTTCGCGGCGCTCGAGGGCGCAGCGGTCACGGGAAGGACCGGAACGCTGCCGCAGCTCTTCGTCACGGCCCCGACGACCTGCGATCGCTCCCCGAGAGAGCTCGAGGGCGTGACGGCATTCGTGACGCTCCTGCGGCGCCTTCCTGGTGGAAAAATCGGAGTGCAGCTTTCGTGCGTGCAGCGCGACGACCTCGAGGGCGCGCTTCGAGCGGCGCGCGAGCGCATCGAGGAGGACCGCGTCGCCGGCTCCGCGCTCGTCGACGTCGTGACGCGAGCGCGTGCTCTGCCCGACGCGGGCCCGCTGCTCGGGACGGTGCTCGTTCGACCCGGGATCGAGGGCGTGTGTGACGGCGCGCGCTGCCTGACCAGCTGGCAGCTCTTCGGTCTCGACGCGTTCACGGAGGCGACCGCCGTCGCGGCCCTCTCCATCGAGATCGGCCTCACCCCAGAGGCCCTGCGCAAACACCTCGGCTCACCCAAGACGGGCTTCGCCGGTCTCGACGCGCTGACGATGCGCACGTACTCGGTGTCGGCGACCGGAGAGATCACGCCGCTGCGTCATCTCCGCGGCGGCAAGCGGCCGCTCGAGCCCGCGACGCTCGACGCGGCGATGCGGGACGCCGTCGCGTTCGCGAGCGCGTCGCAGGTCTCCGACGGACGCTTCCGCTATCTCGTCGATCCCTTCAACGGGAAGGTCCGCTTCGACGGCTTCAGCATCCCACGACAAGCCGGGACGACGCTGGTTCTCTGCGAGGGAGCGAGCTACGGGCCTCGAACGAAGGACGTCGCGCGAAAGAGCCTGGCGTTCCTCGCGTCGCTCGAGCAGCGCCACGACGCGGCCTCTGGGATCGTGTTTCCGAAGGGCGCGAAGCGCCACGCGCCGCTTGGAAACACCGCGCTCTCCGAGATCGCCTTCCTCGGATGTCGCGGGATCGTCGGTCACGATTTCGACGCCACGATTCGGCGCTCGATGGCGGGGCTCCTCTCGATGCAGCGGGCCGACGGTGCCTTCGAGCCGGCCTGGGATCCGCAAGGCGGCGTGCCGATACAGGGCAAAGACGCGCTCTACGCTGGAGGACAAGCCGTCCTCGCCATGGTGCTCTACGAGCAACAGACCGATCTCGAGCAACCCGCCGGCCTTCGCGAGGCCATCGATCGCGCGATGGCGTACTACGCAGGCCCGTACTGGAACATGCCGATCAGAGACTTCTTCTACTTGGAGGAGAACTGGCACTGCCTCGCGGCGCGGGCGGCGCTCTCGAGCCATCGCAACGACGCCTACGAGCGCTTCTGCGTCGACTACATGACCATGAAGGCGCGCTTCATCGAGGGCGCCGACAGCGGCATCGACGAAGATCAGATCGGGGCGTACGGCTTCGGGCATCTGTTCCCGCCGCACCACGCCGCCACGAGCGGCTACGGCGAGGCGCTTGCCTCGCTCATCGAGGTCAAACGAGCGAGGGGCATGGACACCGCAGAGGACGAGCGACGCATGGCCGAGAACCTCACGTATCTGCTTCGCCATCAGTGGCGCGCAGACAACTGCGACGTGTGCACGCGGAACGTGCGCGTCGTCGGAGGCTTCAGCGAGAACGTCGCGTCCCCCGCGATTCGCATCGACTTCGTGCAGCACGCGATGAGCGCCTATTTGACCGGCGGAGAGGCCCTCGGGCTCTTGCCGGCGCGCGAAGCCCGACGCGACGGCGCCTGAGCGCAAACGCCCACTCGGGACGACTCAGCCGAGGCGCGCGAGCTTCTTCGGCTTGTCGCGATACAGATAGCGCAGCGCCGCAGAGACCTCCTCGAGACAATCGCCGAGCAAGAGCCCGAGCTGACTTCGCTTGGCGTACGCCGCGTCGCGCGCGTCACTCTCGGGCAGCGTCGACAGCTCTCCAACGAGAGTCTCCGCCTTGCGAACGGCCTTCTCGAGCTGCGGATCGTCCGCCGACGTCGGTCGCAGCTTCACGAGGGTCACGAGCGTGGCGAGCTCGCGCGCGAGCTCGGCGGGGCGGTCCCCGGCGGTGACGGCCGCCAGCTCCCTGGCGAGGGCCGCATCCCCGCGCATGTAAAAGCTCGCCGCAGCGCGGAGCGCACCTCGCAGACGCTCTGCTTTGCGAAGCGTCTTGCCGACTCGCTGGCCCGTGTCGTCGCGTCGTGTGTCGGACTCCGCTTGCTCGAACGTGCGAACCAAGCCCGCGAGAACATCGACCTCTTTCAGGTCGAACGTCGGCACGAACGCCAGCCTCTCCCGCTCGACCTCGGAAAGCTCGAGGGCCACCTTCGCTTGCCGAACCAAGTTCTCGCCGGGTGGGATGCGAGACGCGCTCGGCGGCAGCGCCCACACGCGCCGCCCGATCTCGTGCTCGACTTCCTTCGTCCGCAAACGCCGTGAAACCCGGCTGCTCTCCGACCTCGGGTCGCCCTTGGCCGGTGTGCCCTTGCCGTTCCGGTCACCCATCCGATAAGCGTAGGCTCGGGTCTCGGGCGGCAATGTGACCTCCGCGTGACGATTCGGTGCCGGAAAGCTCCTCGACTTGCTTCGCCGCCTCCACCACGCCTTCGTCCAGGTGCCGCGCCGCGCGCACCTCACGCGCACGCTCGGCGTGCTCGCAGGCCCAGCGACCAGCCTGCTGGACGTGGGCGCGGGAGACGGCGCGCTCGGCGTCGAGCTCGCGAGGGAAATCGGCGCGACCACGGTCCACGGCGCCGACATCCTCGCCCAGCCCGGCTCGAAGATCCCGGTGTCGATTTTCGCCGGCGACACCCTCCCGTTTGAAGACGCGTCGTTCGATCTCGTGCTCCTCGCCGACGTCCTCCATCACGCGGACGCACCAGCCCGTCTGTTGCGCGAAGCGGCACGGGTCGCACGTCGCTGCGTCCTCGTGAAGGATCACTTCGCCTTCGGAGAAGCGTCGCGCCGACTCCTCCACGCCCTCGACGTCGCCGCGAATCGTCGATACGGCATCGCCGTGTCCGGCAACTACCTCACGCCAGCTTCATGGGTCGCGCTCTGCGAGGAGGGGGGCGTCCGCGTAGAGGCGCTCCACTGGCCGCTCCGCGTTCATCCGGCTCCCATTCGTGCGCTCGTGCCGAGCTCGCTTCACTTCGCCGCGCGCCTGGGGAAGGCCGCGCCATGACCGCGCTCCGCGCTTTCGTGATCGGCGGCGCCGGCTTCATCGGCAGCCATCTGGTCGACGCGCTCGTGCGACGCGGCCCGGTCACCGTCTTCGACGATCTCTCTGTCGGGTCGCGCGAGCGCATCGCGGGGCCGCTCGGCGACGGAACGGCCACGCTCGTCGTCGGCGACGCGCTCGACTCCGAAGCGCTCCGCGACGCGATGCAAGGCCACGACGTGGTCTTCCATCTGGCGGCGAACCCAGAGGCTCGTTGGGGCCTCGAGAGACCCGCGCTCGATCTCGAGCAAGGCACCGTCGTCACGCAGCGCGTCCTCGATGCGATGCGCGTCTCGGGCGTCCCACGCTTCGTCCTGGCGTCGTCCGGCACCGTCTATGGCGAGGCGCCGAGCGCGTGCGGCGAGATGGATCTCGGACACCTGCCGATCTCGCTCTATGGAGCCAGCAAGCTCGCCTGCGAGGCGCTGGCGAGCGCCTACGCCGAGTGTTTCGACCTTCGAGGCACGGTCCTGCGCTTCGGCAACGTCGTCGGACCGCGCGGGACCCACGGCGCCGCGCTCGATTTCCTGAGAAAGCTCGCGCGTGACGGCCGCGAGCTCGAGGTCCTCGGGGACGGACGCCAAGCGAAGCCGTATCTCCACGTCAGCGAGTGCGTCGAAGGGATCCTCTTCGCACTCGATCATCAGAGCGCGCGGTTCGACGTCTGGAACCTGGCCCCGACAGGCGCGACGAACGTCCGGCACATCGCAGAGCTGTGCGTGCGAGCGTCCCCGTTTCCCGACGCCGCGCTCCGCTTCACAGGCGGCGATCGTGGCTGGCGCGGCGACGTCCCGCGCTCGCTCCTCTGCCCGGACAAGCTCGCGGCGCTGGGCTTTCGCGTGACGATGTCGAGCGACGAGGCCGTGGCCCGCGCGGTCGAGGAGCTCGCCGAAGAGGTCTTCGGCGGCGCGGTCGAGCCGACGTGATGCAAGCCGTCGTCCTCTGCGGCGGGCTCGCGACGCGCCTCGGATCGCGAGCCGCAAAGACTCCGAAGATCCTGCTCGAGGTCGGAGGACGGCCGTTCCTCGATCGCCTCGTCGACCAGCTCGAGGCGGCGGGTTTCGAGCGCATGCTGCTCTGCGCGGGACACCTCGCCGACGCCCTCGACGACGCGCTCGCGCGGCGCTCGTGGCCACTCGCCGTCGAGATCGCGCGCGACGGAGACACGCAGCTAGGCACCGGCGGGGCCATCCGCCGCGCACTTCCGCGTCTCGAGGCGAGTTTCCTGCTGACGTACGGCGACTCCTACTTGCGGTTCGACCACGCTCAGCCGCTTCGACGCTTGCGCGCCGAACCTCGAGCGGGCGCATGCATGGCCACGTGGGAGAACCACGACGCGATCGAGCCCTCGAACGTCGCGGTGTCGAACGGCTGGGTCGCGCGCTACGACAAGGCCCGCGGCGCCGGAACGCCGCCGCTCACGGCGATCGACTACGGCGCGATCGCGCTGCGACGCGAGACCGTCGACGAGCTCGACCCAGACACGGTCTGCGATCTCGCGCCGCTCTTGTCACGCCTCGCGGCGCGCGGCGCGCTCCTCGCCTGCCCTGTGGCCGAGCGCTTCTTCGAGATCGGCTCGCTCGAGGGTCTCGCCGCGCTGGAAGCCCACCTCGGAGGCGCCGCGTGATCGTCGCGCGCGCGCCGCTCCGCTTTTCGCTCGGTGGCGGCGGCACCGATCTGCCCGCGTACTCTCGGCGGTTCGGTGGCTTCCTCGTCGCGTCTGCGATCGACAAGTACGTCTACGTCGCCGCGAATCGACGCTACTCGCCCGATCTTCGGCTCTCGTACTCGAAGACCGAGATCGCCCGCGACGTGCGCGAGATCGAGCACCCCATCTTCCGCGAAGCGCTCCTCGCGACCGGCGTCCGCGACTCGATCGAGCTCGTCAGCGTCGCGGATCTTCCCGCGCAGAGCGGCCTCGGGTCCTCGGGGACGTTCACCGTCGCGCTGTTCGCCGCGCTCGACGCGTTCCGCGGCGACGCGCGCTCGCCACGCGAGCTGGCAGAGGCCGCCGCGGATCTCGAGATGCGCGTCCTCGGCGAGCCGGTCGGCGCGCAAGATCCTTTCGTCGCTGCGCACGGTGGGTTCGTCGCGTTGACGTTCGCGCGCACGGGGCACGTCGAAGTCGAACCGCTCCAGGTCTCTGCGGCGACGCAAACTGCGCTCGAGCGCGCGCTGCTCGTCTTCGACTCGGGCGCGCTCCGCCCAGCGAAGATGGTCCTGGCCGAGCAGGGCCAGCGGCTCGCCGCGGACGAAGCCGACGCCGTCTCGGGCATGCACCGCGTGAAAGAGATCGGCCACGAGGTGCGCGACCTCCTCGTCTCCGGCGACCTCGATCGATACGGCGCCCTCCTCGACGAGCATTGGACGCGAAAGCGCAGATTCGCGAGCACGATGACCGACGGCGCAATCGACGCGGCCTACGCCGCCGCCCGTGAGGCGGGCGCGCTCGGCGGCAAGCTCATCGGCGCCGGCGGCGGCGGCTTCTTCATGTTCTACGTTCCCGAAGCCTCGCAGCCCGATGTGGCGCAGGTGCTCTCCGCGCGCGGCCTGCGTCGGCTGCCGTTCCGCTTCGAGGCGAGCGGCGTCGTGGTCTCGAAGGATCTCTTCGGTGCGCACGCGCTTGCGCCGATCGACGCCCTTGCCGATGATGCCGACCCATGAGCTCTCTCGAGACGCGAGCCTTCGTCGATCGCTATCTCTCGGAGACCGCCGAGATCGCGCGCCGCACCGACCGCGAGGACCTCGCTCGCGTCATCCAGACGCTCTTCGAGGCCTACGCAGAAGGTCGCACGCTCTACACCTGCGGAAACGGCGGCTCGGCGGCGAACGCCAGCCACCTCGCTTCGGACTTGGCGAAGTTCACCTGGGCCGACGGCAAACGCCGCGTGAAGGCCACGGCGCTCACGGACAACGCAGCGCTCATCTCCGCGCTCACGAACGACGTGGGCTTCGGAGCCATCTTCGTCGAACAGCTGCGCGACCGATTCGAGGCGGACGACGTCCTCGTGTGTCTAAGCGTGCACG
>Ga0164241_10000997_pt1 | contig 39907 bp, 34 predicted proteins | sample OricomyardsoilBY_FD_108780 | JGI IMG/M metagenome (GOLD analysis project Ga0164241, IMG submission 108780) | Backyard soil microbial communities from Emeryville, California, USA - Original compost - Back yard soil (BY) | ecosystem: Environmental > Terrestrial > Soil > Unclassified | place: USA... | reverse complement strand
GGCGTTTGACGACGCCGGGGCGGAAGGCTTCCACAATCACATCGGCATCGCGCGCCAGATCGAGAAATTTCTGTTTGTCGGTGGCGTTTTTCAGATCGAGGGTGATGCTGCGTTTGCCGCGTGCGATGTTGCGGAACCAGACGGCGGTGCCATCGGCCATGCGTGCACCCATGGCGCGCACCGGTTCGCCCACGCCGTTTTTGGGTTCGACCATGATGATGTCGGCCCCGTGATCGGCCATGGTCATGGTGAGGTGTGGGCCGGGGAGGAATTGGGAGAGGTCCAGGACGCGGAGGTTGGTGAGTTTCATGCTTGGCTTTCTGTGTGTTTGCGCGAGGCGGCCCCCTCCACCGCTGCGCGGTCCCCCTCCCCCGCTTTGCGGTGGAGGAAAGTGCTTAACTGAAGGCTTGGTGGCCGGTGATGGCGCGGCCCATGATGAGGGCGTGGACGTCGTGTGTGCCTTCATAGGTGTTGACGGCTTCCAGATTCAACATGTGGCGGATGACGCCATATTCATCGGAGACGCCGTTGCCGCCGTGCATGTCGCGCGCTTCGCGAGCGATGGCCAGCGCCTTGCCGCAATTGTTGCGTTTGAGGAGTGAGATTGCGGGCGGGGCTGCGGTGTGATCGTCCATCATGCGGCCGAGGCGCAGCGCACCGAGGAGGCCGAGGGTGATTTCGGTTTGCATGTCGGCGAGTTTTTTCTGGATCAGTTGGGTGGCGGCGAGGGGGCGGCCGAATTGTGTGCGGTCCAGCGTGTATTGACGGGCGGCGTGCCAGCAGAATTCTGCCGCGCCCATAGCGCCCCAGGCGATACCAAAACGCGCGCGGTTTAAGCAGCCGAAGGGGCCGGAGAGGCCTTTGACGTTTGGCAACAGATTGGCTTCGGGGATCAGGCAATCTTCCAGCACGATTTCGCCGGTGACGGAGGCGCGCAAAGAGAACTTGCCTTCGATCTTCGGTGTTGAAAAACCTTTGGTGCCGCGCTCGACGATGAAGCCGCGGATGACGCCATCTTCGGTTTTGGCCCACACCACCGCGACATCGGCGATGGGGGAATTGGTGATCCACATTTTGGCGCCGTTGAGGCGGAAACCGCCCTGCTCTTTCACGGCGCGGGTTTTCATCGCGCCGGGGTCGGAGCCTGCGTCAGGCTCGGTGAGGCCGAAGCAGCCGACAAATTCGCCGCTGGCAAGTTTGGGGAGATAATTTTTGCGCTGATCTTCGCTGCCGTAAGCGAAGATCGGGTGCATCACCAGCGAGTTCTGCACGCTCATGGCGGAGCGGTAGCCGGAATCTATGCGCTCCACCTCGCGCGCGACGAGGCCGTAGGAGACATAGTTCATGTTCGCGCCGCCATATTCTTCGGGCAGCGTGAGGCCGAGAAAACCGATCTCGCCCATTTCGGTCATGATCTTACGGTCGAATGTTTCGTTGCGGAAACCATCGCGCACACGCGGGGCGAGGTGATCGGTGCAATAGGCGCGGGCGGATTCGCGCACCATGCGTTCTTCGGCGGTGAATTCGGCTTCGATCAGCAGGGGATCAGCCCAGTCATAGGCGGCGGTTTTTTCGGGGGCGTGTGCGTTCATGGTATCGGTTCCGCAAAAAAATCGAGGACGGCGGCTTTATAGACCTTGTCGCCCACTGTGGACATGTGATCGCGGCGCGGCACGGTGACGGCTTTGCCATGCGCGAAGGCGGCAGCAAGCGGGCCGGGCAGGCCGGTGAGCACATCATTTTCGCCGCAGACGATGAGCACCGGGTTTTCGGCTTTGCGCAAATCTTCCAGCGGGAAATTGCGGCGCATGGAACGCATGCAGGCGGCGAGGGCCAGCCGGTCTTTGCCGCCCTGGTCTGCGAAGGCGCGGAAGGTGAGCGCTGTGGGATCGGTTATTTTGGATGGGTCCGGCTCGACCAGCGCATCGGCGATGCGGTTGCGGGTGGCGGGATCGACCATGCGGTTGCCCGGCTGGGGCGAGGTGTCGAGATAGCTCGCCCCTACCCCGCCGATTGCGATTTTGCGCAAGTCAGTTGGGTGTTCGACGACCAGGTGCATGGAGATAAAGCCGCCCATGGAATAACCCATGAGGAATGTGGGGGCGATGCCGGTGGCTGCCATGACGGCACGGGCATCTTCAGCCATGATGTCGTGGCCATAGAATTTTTCGTCATGCGGCTTGTCGCTTTCACCATGGCCACGGCAATCCATCGCGATCACTTGATAGCCTGCCTCGATCAGGGTTTTGTACCAGCCCGGTTCCTGCCAATTCTGGCGGCGGCTGGCTGCGAAACCGTGAATCAGCAGGACTGGGGGGCCCTGACCCACTACCTCATAGGCAATGCGGACACCATCTGCGGCGGTTGCGAAATCTGGCATTCTGGCGGACCTGGATGTGACGGCGCGACCTTCGCAAAGGTGTGGCGGACTGTCTATGATGGGGCCGGACCAAATGGGACTTTTCACCATGGACGCCGAGCGCCTGAAGAAAGATGTGGCCGCTGCCATTGATGCCATGCGGGCCGAATTGTTGGGCCTTTCCCACGCTATTCACGGCGAGCCGGAACTGGCGCTGGAAGAATTCAAGGCGGCGGAACGGCTTTCGGACGCGGTGGAAAGCCATGGCATTGCGGTGCAGCGTGAGGCGTTTGGTCTGACGACCGCATTCGCCGCCGAATTTGGTAAAACGAGTGGGCCGAACATTGCTATCCTTTCCGAATATGATGCGCTGCCGGGGATTGGCCATGCCTGCGGGCACAATATCATTGCGACCTCGGCCTATGGCGCGGCGATGGCGCTTGCCAAACTCAATGGGCGCTTGCCGGGACGGGTGCGCTATCTGGGCACGCCAGCGGAGGAGCGCTTTGGCGGCAAGGAGATGATGGCGCGCGAGGGCGCGTTTGAGAAGGTGGATGCGGCGATGATGATGCACCCATCCAGCCTCAACATTGTGACCATGCCGTGCATTGCGATTTCGGAAGTTGAAGTTGTTTATCACGGGCTGTCGGCCCATGCCTCGGCCATGCCCTATCGCGGGCTCAATGCGCTGGATGCGGTGGTCACTGCCTATCAGACGATTGCGCAATTGCGTCAGCATATCAAACCGACTGAGCGGATTCACGGCATCATTACCGAAGGCGGATTGGCCGCGAATATTGTGCCGGAGCGGGCGGCGTGCCGGTTTTATGTGCGGGCAAAAGATGCGCGTGAGTTGGCGCCGCTGAAAGCACGGGTACATGCCTGTTTTGAGGCCGGGGCGTTGGCGACCGGATGCCGGGCGGAGATTACATGGGGCATTACCGATTATCTTGACCTCAAGACCAATTGGCCGATGGCCGAGGCGTATAAGAAAAATGCGCAGGCGCTTGGGCGTGATTTCTTCCCCATCGAGCACATGCCGCCAGGATTTGCGGGATCGACCGATATGGGCAATGTGAGCCACCGGGTACCTTCCATTCACCCCATGCTCGCGGTGGCGCCGCCTAATGTGATTATTCACAATCCGGAATTTGCGCGTTGGGCGGCATCGGATAAGGGCGATGACGCTGTGATGGATGGGGCGAAATCGCTCGCCTTCACCGCGATTGATGTGATGTGTGATGCCGGGTTATTGGCGAATGTAAAAGCGGATTTTGCGAGCACGGCTGCGCTTTCACGCGAGGCGGTGGCAAGCATTGAGGCGCATGGCAAAAGCGGCCACGCGCATGGAGGCTGTGGGTGCGCATGAATGGATGGCTGGTTGTCGCGGCGGTGAATGGATTTCTTGCGGTGCTGGCGGGCGCTTTTGGCGCGCACAGCATGGCGGGCAAGGTGGAGCCGCAATTGATGGGCGTGTTTTCGACCGCCGCGCTCTATCATATGTTTCATGCGCTCGGCATTGGCATTGCCGCGCTTTCGATGCGCGGGCGAGCGGCGAAGATTGCGGCGGCGCTGTTTTTGTTTGGCATCGTGCTGTTTTGCGGCTCGCTTTATCTGCTGGTCTTCACCGGCGTGCGGGAACTGGGGATCATTACGCCGTTTGGCGGGGTCGGGTTTCTCGCAGGCTGGGCAATGCTTGCCTATGCGGGCTGGAAGAGAGCGTAGATGGCGACGCGCATACTCGTTGCCGGGGCGGGCATTGCGGGGCTTGGGCTGGCGCTGGCGTTTGGCGGGAGTGATGACCAGATCACCCTTGTGGACCGCGACCCTGAACCGCCGGAGGGTTCGGCAGAAGATGCGTTCAACGATTGGGAACGGCGCGGGGCGACGCAGCTTCGCCACAGCCATGCGTTTATCGGGCGGCTCACCACTTTGTTGCGCGAGCGTTATCCGCAGCTGTTGGAAGAGTTGATTGCCAATGGCGCGCGCACGCTGGATTTTCAATATGGCTTGCCGCCAGCCTTGCGCGCGAACTATCGCCCGCAGCCGGGCGATGAAGATTTAACGCTACTCTTGAGTCGTCGCACGACGCTGGAGCTTTTGATCCGGCGGCATGTGCGACAGTTTTCCAATGTCACGATATTGCCCGATACGGGCGTGCATGGGCTGGTTGCGCGGCGCGATGGCTCCATGCTGGTGGCCGAAGGTTTGACGGTGGAACGGGACGGCGCGCTGACGGATATGCGGGCGGATATTGTTGTGGATGCCAGCGGACGCAATTCGATGTTTCCCGATTGGTTGCGGCAGATGGGGGCGCAGGTTACCGAGGAAACCGCGCCTGCGGGGATTTTGTATTTTACCCGGCATTACCGCTTGCGCGACGGCGCGCAGGAACCGGAGCGGGAGGGGACGGCACTGGCCGCCGATCTCGGCTATATCAAATATGCGGTGTTTGCGGCGGATAACCGGCATTTTTCCATTACGCTGGCGACGCCGGAAGTGGAAACGGATTTGCGCACCGCTATTCTTCGTCCCGAAATATTCACCGCGATCTGCGAGGCATTGCCGGGGACGGCGCGTTGGGTAGAAGCTGCGCGCGCGGAGCCGGTGAGTGCGATCTTTTCCATGGGCAATCTGCAAAGTGTTTGGCGGCATTATCTGAAGGATGGTGAGCCGCAGATTTTGAACTTTTTCGCGGTGGGAGACAGTGCGGTGCGCACCAACCCGCTTTATGGGCGGGGGTGTTCGGCAGGCATTGTGCATGCGCATGTGTTGCAGGAGGTTTTGGCGACAGAGCCTGATCCGGGCGCGCGGGCGCGGGTGTTTGACCGGCGCACGCATGACACCTTGCGGGTATTTTATGACACCATGGCGCGGCAGGACCGCATGGCGATTGCGCGGGCGCTGCATCAGCGCGATGCCGCCTATCGGCCCGGTTTGCGCGCACGTATGACACGCAGCTTTTTGGAAGATGGGCTGACACCAGCCATTCGCGGCGACATGACGGTGTTGCGCGCGTTTTCGCGCGGGTTTCACATGATTGATGACCCGTCTGCCTGGTTGAAGCGGCCGGAGATTGTTGCGACCATTCTGAAATTCTGGCGGATGCCGAAAGCGCAGAAGCGGGCGGGTGGGTATTATCCGCCTGTTCTGGGGCCTACGCGCCGCGATATGCTGAACCGGCTTGGACTGGCAATTTAACGAACAAAGGGGATTTTATGAGCGCTGTATTTCCTGATCCGACGATGGTGAAAACCAACGGAATCGACATGGCGGTGTATGAGGCCGGGCCGAAAGACGGTTTTCCCGTGGTGCTGTGTCATGGTTTTCCCGAGCTTGCTTTTTCGTGGCGCCATCAACTCCCGGCGCTGGCTGCAGCGGGGTATCGGGTGATTGCACCGGACCAGCGCGGCTATGGGCGCACCTCCCGGCCTGAGGCAGTGGAGGCTTATGACATGGTGCATCTGACCGGCGATCTTGTGGGACTGCTGGATACGCTGGGGCTTCAAAAGGCCGTGTTTGTTGGACATGACTGGGGCGGGCTTGTGGTGTGGCAGATGCCGCTGATGCACGCCGAGCGCGTGGCAGGCGTGATTGGGGTGAACACGCCGTTTCTTGCGCGGCCACCAATCGACCCGATCATGGGGATGAAGGCGCTCTATGGCGAGGACATGTATATCGTCTATTTCCAGAAGCCGGGTGAAGCCGATGCGGTTTTGGCGAAGGATGTGGGAAAGGTGTTTCGCTTTTTCATGCGCAAGAACGGGATGACGGCGGAAGCCTTTGCCCAGATGCCTGAGGAATTGAAGCGGTTTGCGCTACTCAAGGCATTGGAGATGGATGAGGCGCTGTGGCCAGGCGAACTGCTTCTGACCGAACCGGAGATGCAGTATTTTGTGGAGAGTTTCAGCCGGACGGGTTTTACCGGCGGGATCAACTGGTATCGCAATTTTTCGCGCAACTGGAAGATTTCGGGCGAGCTTGCTCAGAAGGTGCGCCAGCCTTCGCTGATGATTATGGCGGAAGATGATGTTGTGCTTTCGCCCAAGATGGCGGCAGGGATGGAACGGTTTGTACCTGATCTGGAGAAAGTTCTGATCCGCAAATGCGGGCACTGGACGCAGCAGGAGCACCCTGAAGAAACCAATGCGGCGATGATTGACTGGCTGAAACGGCATTTTCCAGCTTGAGGGGACCATGAACGCGCAACTGATTTTTGACATTGCCAATAATGGCATTCTGATTTTCTGGCTCCTGCTGATATTGGCGCCGCGCTGGCGGGTGACGGAGGTTCTGGTTCATTCGGCTGCTGTGCCGATTGTGATTGGCCTCACCTATACCTGGCTGATTGCTACGGTGTTTTTTGGTGGCGCGCTGCCGGAGGGTGGGAACTTCACCTCGCTTTCGGGCGTGATGGCTTTTTTCACCTCGCCTGTCGCGGCGACGGCGGGGTGGATTCATTATCTCGTTTTTGATCTGTTCATTGGGGCGTGGCAGGTGCGCGATGCGCAAGCGCGCGGTATCCCGCATTTGGCGGTGGTGCCTTGCGCGCTGATGATGCTGCTGGCGGGGCCGATTGGATTACTGATGTATCTGGCGCTCAGATTTGGGCTGCGGCGGGGCGGGTTCTTGCTGGACGCGCCTGCGTGAGCGGGAGGCCTCGTGTTGGGCTGTTTGTGACGTGCCTTGTCGATCTGGTACGGCCTTCGGTTGGGTTTGCTGCTGTCAAACTTTTGGAGGAAGCGGGATTTAGTGTGGAGGTTCCGCGGGCGCAGACCTGTTGCGGACAACCGGCGTGGAATGCGGGCGACAGGCGCAATGCTGAGGCGATTGCGCGTTCTGTTGTTGATGTGTTTGAGGGCTTTGAATACGTGGTTGCGCCCTCCGGCTCTTGCGCAGGCATGTTGCGACGGCATTATCCTGAGGTTTTGAAGGACGATGTGCAGTATGCGGAGCGGGCGCGCGCGTTGGCGGGGCGCAGCTTTGAACTGATGTCTTTTCTGGTGCGGGTTGGCGGGATGCGGCGGGTTGATGCGGTGAAAGAGGCGCGCGTGGCCTATCACGATTCCTGTTCCAGCTTGCGGGAGATGGAGGTGCGGGCGGAACCGCGTGCCCTGCTCTCTTCCGTTGCCGGGCTTGAGCTTTGTGAAATGGCCGATCCGGAAATTTGTTGTGGGTTTGGCGGTTTGTTCTGCGTGAAATATCCCGATATTTCCGAAGCGATGGCGGACGCGAAGATTGTCGATGCAAAGGCCACCGGGGCTGAAATGCTGGTGGGCGCCGATTTGGGCTGTCTGCTGCATTTGGCCGGGCGGGCGCGGCGTGCGGGGGTGGCATTGCAGGTGCGCCATGTGGCGGAGGTTTTGGCGGGCATGGATGGCCCGGCCATGGGCGAGGCCGAATGATCCCCGATCCCGCTGCCTTTCCACAGGCCGCCCATGCGGCGTTGGGCGATCCGCGTTTGAAGGTGGCGCTTGGGCGGCTGAAAACGCATTTTGTGCATAAGCGGGCGGATGCGTTTGAACGCTATGGCGATTTTGAAGGCTTGCGAGACGCGGGCGCTGCCATTCGCGATTATGCGCTTTCCAATCTCGACACGCTGCTGGAAACTTTTGAGCGCAATGTGACGGCGCGCGGCGGGCATGTGCATTGGGCGCGCGATGCGAGCGAGGCACGACAGATCGTGCTGGATATTTTGCGCACGGCAAAGGCCAAGACGGTGACCAAGGGCAAATCCATGGTGACAGAAGAAATTGGGCTGAATGCGTTTTTGGAGAAGAATGGCGTCAGGCCGGTGGAGACCGATCTTGGCGAATATATCATTCAGCTCCGGCACGAACCGCCTAGCCATATCATTGCGCCGGCCTTTCATTTGAACAAAGAGGATGTGGCGCAGACATTCCGAACTGCGCACACCGATCTGTCGCCAGAGCGCGCGCTGGATGAGCGCAGCGCATTGGTGGCCGAAGCGCGGGTGATGTTGCGCCGTCAGTTTGAGGCGGCGGATGCAGGGATCACGGGTGCGAATTTTTTGACGGCGGAAGAAGGCTCAGCGGTCATTGTGACCAATGAGGGCAATGGCGATCTCACCCGGCTTTTGCCGCGTACGCATATTGTGGTGACGGGGCTTGAGAAAATTGTCGCCGATATGGATGACGTGGCGGTTTTGCTGCGGCTTTTGACACGCTCTGCGACCGGGCAGGACATCACGAGCTATGTGAGCGTGATGAGTGGGCCGGGGGATAGAGACGACGGGCCGAAGGATTTTCATGTCGTGTTGCTGGACAATGGCCGCACCGCGCTGCTCGGTAGCGAAACAGGCGAGGTGTTGCGCTGTATCCGCTGCGCGGCCTGTTTGAACCATTGCCCGATTTATAATTCCATTGGCGGGCACGCTTATGGCGCGACCTATCCGGGGCCGATTGGGGCGGCCTTGAATCCTGGGCTTTTGGGGCTTGCGAAAGCGCAGCATCATCCCAACGCGTCAACCTTTTGTGGGCGGTGCGCGGAGGTTTGCCCGGTGAAAATTCCGCTGCCGTCGATCATGCGCTATTGGCGGCAGAAGGAATTCGACGCGCATATGGCGCCCAAGGCGATGGTGTTTGGCCTTTCGGCATGGGCGTTTGCGGCGCGGCATCCGGCGCTTTACCGCTGGCTTGCGCGGGTTTTGGCGCGTGGGCTACGGTTGATTGCGGGACGCAAGCGGTTTGTGCGTTCGCTGCCGGTGATGCGGGGTTGGTTTGTGGCGCGGGATTTTCCGGCGCCGCAGGGCAAGACGTTTCAGGAATTGTGGCGGGAACGATGAACGCGCGGGACGAAATTTTGCGGCGGGTCCGAGGGCGCAAAGCCGCCGCCCTGCCCCGGCCTTTACGCTATGTGCGGGTGCTGGAGGGCGATCTCACTGAACGCTTTTTGGCACGTGCGCGCGCGGCGGACGCGACGGTCGAGGTTTTGAGCTCGATGGCCGAAGTTGCCGATGCTGTTTCGGCGTTGTTGCGAACGCGCAATATGGCGGCATCCATTCATCTGCCGCCGGATGGGGCGTTGCAGGGATTGAATTGGGGGGCGTTGCAGGTTTTGCAGACGCCGCCGGGGCCGGAGGATGCGGCTGTATCTTTTGCGCCGCTGGGGTTGAGCGAAACGGGCACGCTGGTTTTTCCCGCAGGTGCTGCGCGACCTGCGAGTTGGCATTTCAGACCGGGGTTTGAAATTGCGGTGTTACGGGTGAGCGACATTGTGCCGGATTTTGAGACGGCGCTGGCAAGGTTGCGCAGCGCGTGGCCGCACACGATCAATCTGGTGACAGGGCCTTCGCGTACTGCGGATATTGAGCAGACGCTTGAACTGGGTGCACATGGGCCGAAGGCGCTGGCGATTTTACTGGTGCGCGATTGATTCAAATGTTGGGCCTAGCGGATTTTCGCGTGGGGTTTGTGGACAGGCGCGGTAGCTCCACTCAACCACTGTATCGAGGTCGGTGCCGAATGATTTGGCGACGAGTTCGGCTTCGCGCGCGCGGCGTTCGACGCTGAAGGGTTCCGTTTGGTTTTTGGCGTTGCTTGAGAAGTACGGGCCGGTGACGATCTCACTGATATTGGCTGCGGCGAATTCAAGGCCGAAAAAAACGTTCAGATGAGACAGGATGTGTTCGGGGCGGGCGAGAAAATCTTCGCAGTCGAGGGCGGCGGTACGCGAGGGCGCGAGGGCGCGGCGAAGATGGGCGATTTGCATGTGCCAGACGATAGCGGCGATCTGAAGATCGGAGAGTTCGAACAGATCTTGCGTTGGCCATTGTGATTGGGGATGGCCGTCTGCCGCGAAGAGGCTGAACAGTTTGCGCGTGAAGATGCGACCCATCTCGCCCTTTTTGGCGATGGAGATAAGGAAGTTTTTGCAATCCGAATAGAGCAGCAGCATTTTCCCGTCTGTGGCGCGGGAGATTTCGGGGGCGAGGTTGTTGACCGCATTGGTGGGTTTGAGGAGCACCCGCTCGCCCGGTGTGCGCGGGCGGGCGAGCAATTTGAGTGTGGCGTCCAGGGCCGTCTCATGCTGGGCAAGGTGACCTGCGCGTTTAGCTTCTGCCAGCAGGATGAGGATTTGTGGCTCTTTTAGCGCGAGATTTTTGCCCGGAACGTCGAGGCAGCGGGACAGCAGCGTCGAGCAGCAGAATGCGGTGTGCCAGATGATATTGAGCGGCGGACGGGGCTCGCTTTTGGTCGCGGCGACGATTGTGGAGATGGGGGGATTGATGCGCGCAAGCTGCGTGCGGTTCCAGCGGCTATCGAGAAAAGACTGTTGCGACAGGGTTTCGCGCGTTGTGCGGACAAAGCCAAATGTGTTGCGCGCGAAATCCACATTGTCGGGGAACCAGTCTGTACTGCGTGCAATGTCTAACGGTTTGGGCTCCATCAATTTATTGCCGGGGGCCGCGTACCAACCGGCCAGGCAGGGCGTTGGTCGGGCTTCCTTCACGATAGATGATGCTGCCTGAGACGATGGTGGCGTCATAGCCTTGGGCGCCTTGCAACAGGCGCTTTCCGCCTGCCGGGAGATCGAAGGCCATGACGGGCGATTGAACTTTCAAGGCCGCGACATCTATCACATTGAGATCGGCTTTTTTGCCCGGGGCTATGACGCCGCGATCATTCAAGCCCACGGCGCGGGCGGTATCATGTGATTGGCGTTTGACGAGCCAGCCGAGATCGAATGTGCCATGGGCGCGATCCCGGCCCCAATGGGTGAGGAGGTAGGTTGCGAAGCTGGCATCGGAGATGAGGCCGACATGGGCGCCGCCATCGCCAAGGCCCATGATGCAATCCGGATTTGCGATCATTTCGCCGCAAGGATCGAGCGTGTAGTTGGCATAGTTGGCGAATGGCATGAAGAGGAAATTCTTGCCGTCATTTTCTAACAGCAAATCGTATGCAATGTCTGCCGGATCGCGGTGTTCGCGGGCGGCGCGTGCCGCGATGGAGGTTTCGCGCGGGGGCTCGTAATTGGGCGGGTTACCGAGCGGAAAGATGTAGTCAAACGCCATCACACGGCGGGCGAGCGGATGGTTTTGCCGCGTATCGGTTTCGGCAAGGATGCTGGCCCGGAATGTGGGATCGCGCAGGGCGCTGAGTTTTTCGGCGAGGGGGCGATCTTTAAGCACGGCGAAGGTTTGATGCGCCGAAAACGGGTTGAGCGTTGCCTGAAGGCCCAGCAGAATGCCGATGGGGCGCGGGGCCACTTGTGCGCGGATGGGAAGGCCGTTGCGCGCCGCATCGCCAATCAGGCCGAGGAGTGTTCGCCAACTTTCGGGAGAGCTATGCGATTGCGCCAGCGAGAGGGAGAGCGGACGGCCGGAGGCGGCGATCACCCGGCGGATCATGGCGAATTCGGTTTCCACATCCGGCGTGTTGAAATCGGAGATCATTTCGATCACGCCGCTGCCGGCATCAGCGAGGCCTTGGGCGATGGCGAACAGTTCGGCTTCGCTCGCGCGTAAAGACGGCGTGGGTTCGCCCTTGATGGAGCGGTGGTTGAGGGTTCGGGAGGTGGAAAAGCCGATGGCGCCCGCGCGCATGGCTTCGGCGCTGAGGCGGCGCATTTCGGCCATGTCGGCAGCGGTCGCCGGTTCCAGCTTGGCGCCGCGTTCGCCCATGACATAGACGCGCAAGGCGCCGTGGGGGAGTTGGGCGCAAAAGTCGATGTCACGCTTCTGTCCATCCAGCGCGTCGAGATAGTCCGCGAAACTTTCCCAATTCCATTTCAGCCCTTCGTGCAGGGCGGCGCCTGGAATGTCTTCCACGCCTTCCATCAATTCGATCAGGCGATCCCGATCCTGCGCCCGTACGGGGGCGAAGCCGACCCCGCAATTGCCCATGACGACGGTGGTGACGCCGTGCCAACTTGAGGGGGCGAGGCGGCTATCCCATGTTACCTGCCCGTCATAATGGGTGTGGATGTCGACAAAGCCGGGCGTGACGAGGCGGCCTTTGGCCTCCAGCTCCTCGCGGCCTTTGCCAGAAATTCTGCCTGTTTTGACGATTTTGCCGTCGGAGATGGCAATATCGGCCTCCACCAACGGGCCGCCCCGGCCATCGGCAAGGGTGCCGCCGCGGATCACCAGATCATAGGTTGAATTCATAAAATTGTTCCGATCCGGCGGCTGCCTTGAAGGGTTTGATTGTGGGGAGGGGATGTCAAGCGAATTTGGCCCTCCGGCACGCGCGAAATGATGTTGCGCAAGCCCCCTTCTCCACGGTTATATGCCATGGGTGACGTCTGCACGCGGTACTCCGGGCATATGCGCTGGACCTCCTTTTCCTAAGCGGGACGAAATTGGAAGGCTGAGGTTCTTTATGCCGGGCACCGAAACACGCGCGATAGCAGGGACCGCACCATTGGTCGCCTATATTCTGAAACAGCGCAGCGTTGCCTTTCGTATATTCTTGATGCTGCTGGTTATCGGCACCGCGACCGGCGTGCGTGCCTTGTTCGGGATGGCGTTTCCACGCTCCGGGTTTTTCTCGTTCTATTATCCGGCGGTGATGATTGTCACCATTCTGGCGGGCTGGGAATTTGGCCTTATTACCATTGCCTTGAGCGTAATCGTTTCGACCTCGCTGTTTCTCGCACCGGCGATGAATATTGAGGCGCCGACCTTTTCGCAGACCTTTTCGATTGTTTCGTTTGTCTGCGCTGCGCTGTTGCAGCTTGTATTGGCGGGGTGGCTGCGCACCGTGCTGAAGCAGATGGAGCGTAACGAGAACCGCTATTGCCAACTGGTCAAGGCGACATCGGGCATTGTGTGGACGACCGATGCCCAAGGCAAAGTGGAAGAACCACAAGCCGGTTGGACGGAAATCACTGGCATGACCTGGCCGAGTTATCGCGGGCGGGGATGGGCGAACATTGTCCATGAAGACGACCGCGGCAAGCTGGTGTTCGACAGCGCCGACATTGACCCCTCCGGCGCGTATCATACCGAGCTTCGCATCAAGCATGTGGCCACGGGTGGCTGGCGCTGGTTTGCGGCGCGGGCTGTGCCTATTCGCGATGCCAGCGGTAATATCCGCGAATGGATCACCACCTTCAGCGATATTCATAACCGCAAACTGGCGGGCGACCGGCGGGAGATTGTGATTGGCGAATTGCGCCATCGGCTGAAGAATCTTTTCGCCGTCATCGGATCTATCGCGCAGAGTTCGCGGCCACGCAATGAGCCGGTGGTGGACCACTATATCGGCAAGTTGAACGGGCGATTGCAGGCGTTGAGCGGGGCGGCTGATCTGGTGATGGCGCGGCGCGGGGTTTCGCTCGATCTGGGCGAGATTGTGCGCACCACTTTGGAGCCCTTTATGGAGGAACGCTCCTCGCGCATTCGCATTGAGGGGCCTGCGCTGCAATTGGGCGAGCAGACCGGCGGGCCGATGGCGCTGGCGCTGCATGAACTTGCGACCAATGCCATCAAATATGGCGCGCTTTCGACGCCGCAGGGGCGTGTAACGCTCAATTGGCGCCTTGAACCTGATCCGCATGGGCGGCGGGTTGAGATTATCTGGCAGGAGAGTGGCGGGCCGCAATGTGTGGCGCCGAAGCATGCGGGCTTTGGGACGCGGGTGATCAAGTTCGCGGCGTCGCATGAGACTTCCAGCAGCGTGGTCATCAATTATTTGCCGGAAGGGCTTCAGTGCTGCATCCGCTTTGTCCATGTGCAGGGGCAAGCAACTGTGCGCACGCCGACGCATGTGCTGGAGAACATTGGCATTCTCTAGGCAAGACGGGCGAGCGATGTGAGCACCTCTTGCGGTTTTTCCAGTGTCACCATGTGGCCTGCGTTTTTGACCATTACCAGTTCGGCATGGGGGATTTTTGATTTGAAACCCTCTGCATAAGCGGGCGCGATGAGGCGGTCATGGTCGCCCCAGATCAACAGCGTTTTGGCTTTGATGCGATAGAGGCGCTGGGCGAGGCCGCGATCGGGTATGGGAAAGAGGATGCGTCCGGCCATGCCCATTTGCCTTGCATTGATGACGAGGAAGCCTTTCAGCCATTGCGGATTGTCGAGTGCCATGCCTGCGGTGAGTAGCTCGGTGCCCTTTTGCACGTCGTGGAACAGCAGGGCGGGAAATTCATAGGGCATGGTGGAAAACAGATCGGGCACGGGATGACTTTCCAGCCAGAGCCCTGCAGGGCAGATGAGCGCGAGGCGCGTTACATCATGCGGGGCGATGGCGGCCATTTCGGCGGCGATCATGCCGCCCATGGAATGACCGACAAGGATGGGGTCTTTGAGGCCCAGCGCTTCTATCACATCCCATGTGTGCAGGGTGATGTCGAGCATGTCACGCAATTCGGGGCACTCTTCGGAATCGCCATAGCCGGGCAGTAGCGGAGCATAGACGTGATAGTGCTCGGCCAGCGCTGCGAGGAAGGGATCGTTCGGCAGGAAGCCGCTTGCGCCGTGCAGGAAGACAAGGGGCTCGCCTTTGCCGCCTTCGTAATAACGCACTGGAATATGGGGGACGGCGATGGTTTTCAGATCCATGACTATGCCCTTCCCTGCTCTGCCAAATTGACGGGTTGAGCCTGATTTGGAATCGGGTGGCACCAGAAGCGATCATCATCGGCGTAATCGGGGAACATGTTGCGTAATTTTGGCATCACTTTTTCGGCAAACAGTTTGGTCGAGTTCATGCATTTTTCCTTTGGCATGTTGCCAACGTGGAGCAGGCAGAAAATGTTGCCGACATGCAGCGATTTGATGAGGTCTTCCATGCGCTGGCGCACGGTTTCGGGTGAGCCCGCGATGATGTGGCCACCTTCGATCAATTCTTCCCAGGTTACTTCGGAGAATGGGCGAGCGGGCGCGTATTGTGAGAGCGCGCCGGACTGGATGGTTTTGATGGTGCGGTAGCCCGGCGCATCCGCAAAACCCGGATAGACGTGCAGGCAGCGATTATAGAAATACATCACATGTTCTTCGTAGAGGCGGCGGGCCTCTGCATCCGTATCCGCGACGCAGATGGTTTGGGCGAAGCCTGCGCGGTAGGGCGAATGATCGGGGGCGTTTCGTTCGGCCACGCGATCCCAATAACCGCCCATCAAAGCGCGGGCGCGGATGTAGCCGGTGAAAGAGAGATAGGAATATGAATAGGTGTTGTCGATGCAGAAATCATAGGTCTCCACCGAGCCGCCGCCAGGGATGTGGATTGGCGGGGGCTGCTGGATAGGGCGTGGCCAGATATTTACATGGCGCAGTTTTGTGTAGCGGCCATTGAAGGCGAAAGGATCTGGTTCGGCCCAGGCTTTGCGGATGAGGTCATGCGCTTCCATGTATTTTTCGCGGGTGAGCGAGGGGATTTGGCCGTAGCAATAATTTGTGTCCATCGAGGTGCCGACGGGGAAACCGGCAACGAGGCGGCCGCCGGAAATGCAATCGAGCATGGCGAATTCTTCGGCCACGCGGACGGGCGGATTGTAGAGCGCGATGGAATTGCCGAGCACGACGAGGCCAACATCCTTTGTGCGGCGGGCCAGCGTGGCGGCGATGAGGTTGGGCGATGGCATGATGCCGTAGCCATTTTGATGATGTTCGTTGACGCCTATGCCATCGAAGCCGAGCGTTGAGGCGTATTCAAGCAGATCGAGATAGGTGTTGTAGACCTCGTTGCTTTTTATCGGATCGAACAGGCGGGAATCTATATCCACCCAGACGGAGCGATTTTTCTGGCGGAAATCATCCGGCAGGTGGGGCCAGGGCATCAGGTTGAACCAGGTGAATTTCATCCGCGCGCTCCCGTGAATGCGATTGGGCGCGTGTGTCCCTTGTGCGGAAATGGGTTGGCGCCGGGGCTGGTTACGACAGTGCTCATGGGGGCAAGTGTAACGCAGGTTTTGAGGTGTTCGATAGCGAAGGTGGAATTTGATGGTTTGGCTAAGGATTCTGGGGAGTTGGGTTGGGGCTGGGGAGAGTGAGGGTTGGGCTGTGGCGGTTGGGGAGGCAGCCCCCACCCGTCGCGCTTTGCGCGCCGACCTCCCCGCGCGGGGGAGGTAAGATGGGGTGGCGGAGGTGTTGGAAGAAGGTATGATTTTTCATGGGGAAGCTGCCACGTATCAACAGGAACGCTTTTACGGTCACGGCTCAGGGGCGAATTACGGCTGACGTTTCAACGGGCGTCGGGATGGTTTTGCGGGCGCGGGTGTTGCGCAAGCGGCCCACTGAGGCTGAGCATCGGCTTTGGCGTGCGTTGCGGTTGTTGAAGCCGTTGGGATTGCATTTTCGGCGGCAGGTGCCGATTGGTCGATATGTTGCTGACTTTGCGTGCCATCGCGCGAAGATCGTTGTCGAACTGGATGGAACGCAGCATGGCGAACCAGATGCTATTCGGCAGGATGCGGAGCGTACGGCGTTTTTGAACGGGCGCGGGTATCGGGTGTTGCGGTTCTGGAATGGGGATGTGCTGGCGGGGTGTGATGATGTTGTGGATGCGGTGTTGCGGGCAGTGGGAGTTCGTTAGAGGCGCGTTGAGTTTGGGGAGACAGCCCCCCACCCGTCGCGCTTTGCGCGCCGACCTCCCCGCGAGGGGGAGGTGAGGATAGGAGAATGGTTGTTGCAAAAAAAAACGCCGCGGGATCAGCCGCGGCGTTTTTGTTTATGCGGTTATTCTTACAGCCGTTCGATGATCGTCACATTGGCGAGGCCGCCGCCTTCGCACATTGTTTGCAGGCCGTATTTTTTGTTCTGGTTTTTCAGCGCGTAGATCAGCGTGGACATCAGTTTGGTGCCAGAGCCGCCGAGCGGGTGGCCAAGTGCGATGGCGCCACCGTTGACGTTGAGTTTCGCCGGGTCGGCGTTTAACTCGCGCAGCCAGGCCACGGGGACTGGGGCGAAGGCTTCGTTCACTTCGTAAAGGTCGATGTCGTTGATGCTCATGCCCGCTTTCTTCAGCGCGCGCTGCGAGGCTGGGATTGGCGCTTCCAGCATGATGACGGGATCGGCGCCGATCACGGTCATGTGCACGATGCGCGCCAGCGGGGCGAGCCCAAGTTGCTTCAGGCCCTTTTCATTGACGACCATCACGCCCGAGGCGCCATCGCAGATTTGGCTCGACGTGGCGGCGGTGACGCGGCCGCCTTCGACCAGCAGCTTCACGCCTTTGATGCCGTCGAGGCTGGCATCGAAACGGATGCCTTCATCGACGTTGTGAATCTCTTTGTTGCCGTCTTTGGTGGTGATTTCGAGTGCGATGATTTCATCCTTGAAGGCACCGGCCTCAGTGGCAGCGATGGCTTTTTGGTGGCTGTTGAAGCCGAATTCATCGAGCTGGTCTTTGGTCTGGTCGTATTTCTTGGCGATCATTTCAGCGCCCATGAACTGGCTGAACATGATGCCGGGATAGCGCTGTTCCATCAGCGCGCTTTTGTACATGCCGAAACCTTCCTTTGCGGGAAGGGAGGCGGACAGGCCCATCGGCACGCGGGTCATGGATTCGACGCCCGCGGCGATGACCACATCCATCGTGCCACTCATCACCGCCTGCGCTGCGAAATGCAGGGCCTGCTGGGAGGAGCCGCACTGGCGATCCACGCTGGTGGCGGGCACGCTTTCGGGCAGTTTGGACGCCAGAACCGCGTTGCGGGCGACGTTGATGGCCTGTTCACCCACCTGGCTGACGCAGCCCATGATGACGTCTTCGATCAGTGCGGGATCGACATTGGTGCGATCGACCAGACCGTTCAGAATCTGTGCCGCGAGATCGACGGGATGCCAGCCTGCGAGGCGGCCACCTTTCTTTCCACCTGCGGTACGGGCGGCTGCAACGATATAGGCTTCAGACATGACAAATCCTCAGTTGTGGCGTGGCGGACTGTAGCCACAATTGCGCAAATGCCGCCAGCCCTTCAGGCGTGGCAAAGCGATCCTCTAGCGTGGGGAGGGGCGAGGCGTTGCCGCGAAGGTCCGCAGGAGCGATTTAAGCTCTTGTTCCTGAACGGCTTCTATTGCGTCTGGGACGCTGAGCCAGCGTTGCGCCCGTTGGTCTTTTTCGCGCCATTCCTTGCGCTGGCGCTCGACCCGCATCGGAAAAACATCGACCGAGCAGGGCACCAGGATGCCGCCGGGCAGCCGCTTCTCATAGAGATAGGCACCCAGCGGTTTGCGGCTGATGGCGCCCTCGACCCCTGCTTCTTCCAGCGCCTCGCGGGCGGCGGTTTCCCATGGCTGGAGGCTTTCCATCGGCCAGCCTTTGGGAATCACCCAGCGCTGCGTTTCCCGCGAGGTGATGAGGAGGATTTCGAGCGCCGATTCTTCACGATAGGGCAGCGCGGCATATTGGGTGCGCAGGGCCGCTTGCGTTCCGGCGGAGGCAGTTTTTGTGTGCGGCACCATTAGAAACCGATCACCTTGCCCATTTCGTAAAAAATCGCCCCCATAATACCGGCTGCGGGAATGGTGACGACCCAGGCGACGACGATGCCCCGCGCCACGTTCCACCGCACGGCGGAGACGCGGCGTGAGGCGCCAACGCCGACAATGGCTCCCGTTATAGTGTGAGTCGTGGAAACCGGGATGCCCATGAAGGTGGCGGCGAACAGGGTGATGGCGCCCGCGGTTTCGGCGCAGACGCCCTGCATGGGCGACAGGCGGGTGATGCGCGAGCCCATGGTGTGCACAATACGCCAGCCGCCGAACAGCGTGCCGAGCGCCATGGCGGCCTGACAGGTGAGCACTACCCAGAAGGGGACGTGAAATTCACCGCCCGACTGGCCGTGGGCATAGAGAAGGGCCGCGATGATGCCCATGGTCTTTTGCGCATCGTTGCCGCCATGGCCCAGCGAATAGAGCGAGGCGGACACGAACTGGACTTTGCGGAAAACGGCATCGGCCCAGAGGGGTGAATTGCGCAAAAACAGCCACGAGACGATGAGCACCAGAACCAGCGCCAGCAGAAAGCCGAAGCCGGGCGAGAGCACGATGGCGGCGATGGTTTTGCCCAGGCCCGCCCACACCACAGAGGACCAGCCGCCATTGGCGACGCCCGCGCCGACGAGGCCGCCGATTAGCGCGTGGGAGCTGCTGGACGGAATGCCCCAGGCCCAGGTGATGATGTTCCACACGATGGCGCCCATCAGCGCGCCGAAGATCACCGTGTCGGTGATGACATCGGGCGAGATGATGCCGGTACCGACCGTGTTGGCGACATGCAGGCCGAACACGAAGAAGGCGATGAAGTTGAAGAACGCGGCCCAGGCCACTGCATAACGCGGCGACAGCACGCGCGTGGACACGATGGTGGCGATGGAATTGGCCGCATCGTGCAGGCCGTTGAGAAAATCGAACAGAAGCGCTGTGACGATGAGAAGGATCAGGATGACATCTGGCGAGAGGCCCATGCGTGCAGGGCTCCCTAGACGCTTTCGATCAGGATGCCGCTGACGCGGTTGGCGACATCTTCAAACCTGTCCAGCACCTTTTCGAGATGATCGTAGATTTGGGCGCCGACGATGTAGGCCATCGGATTTTCTGTGCCTGGACCTTTGAACAAGGCTTTGATGCCTTGATCGTGCAGATCGTCGGATTCGCTTTCGAGGCGGATCACCTCTTCGGTGATGGCGGTGAGGCGGGCGGCGTTCATTTTCATTGTGCCCAGAAGCTCTATTGCCTCGAAAATCAGATGCGCGGCGCGCACGATGCGTTCGCCCAGCGCCACCATTGCGGGCTCAAAGGTTTGGACCTCAAAGATCGTGATGGCTTTGGCGGTTTTCTGCATCTGGTCGATGGAATCATCCATCGCGTTGATCAGATCCTTGATGTCACCCCGGTCGAAGGGGGTGATGAAGCTGCGGCGGACGGCCAGGAGGACTTCGGCCGTGATGTCGTCGGCCTCGTGCTCGTGGTGGACAATACGGTCGCACCCTTCTGCCGGGAGGCAGGTGCCGCTCAGCAGATCCTGCAAAGCGACGGCCCCGGCCACCAGCGTGCCCGCATGGCGGCTAAACATGGGGAAAAAGCGATCTTCCCTCGGCATGAGGGCCTGGAACCAGTTCAGCATTTTCGGCCCTCTCAAGCTGGGCCGATAGCTGCCAGATTTTTCCGGCCCTTGAAAGGGCGCGATTGCCTCAATCCCCTGCTAAATCGCCCCTGCCCTCTCCGCCCGGCTAGCCGCCGAGGCCGATGGCGATTTTGGCGAAGGGGCCGTGGAAGCCGGTGGTGATTGATTTGTGGGTATCGAGCCCGCCATCCATGGCACCGAAGAAGAAATCTGCGCGATAGCCTGCGCTGAGTTTGGCGTTGGTGAAGCGATAGGACAGTGCCGCAAAGCCGCCGAGATTGGGGACGGTGACGCGGCGGGATTCGCTGCGGTGGACTGCGTGCTGGTTTGTAACAGACTTCACAATGGCAAGAATTGTAGCCTTGTTGAAATAGGCAATGGTGCTGTAATCGACCTTCGATTTCTGGCGGCCAAATAGAAGGGCTGCATTTGCGCCCCAATCCAGCGCAAGTTGACCGTCGGCAACGTCACCTAGCAGGCCGGTGGAGTTGTTCCAGGATAGTGATGGTCCGACGCCGTGGAAGTTGCTTGATCGCTTCTGGATAGTTGCCGAATTGTGGGTATCGGGCTGTATGACGTATACATATTTATTCAGGATGTTAATTCCGCCACGACCATAAAATCTGACGTCGGGCTGCGCATAGGAATGGCCGTTTGAACTGGTGTTCATCTGCGCATATCTGACGCCGGCGCTCAGAACAGACTCCGTTTGTCCGCCGAACAGACCTATGCCGATGTCTTTTCCCACCTGAAAATCCAGGACGGCATGGGTTTCTTTGTTTTCGTTTGTCTGGATGACATAGTTCGTGTTGTGCGGGATGAATGGTCTGGTGCCGAGAAGAGGGCTTTTCGTATAACCCGGGTCGCCGGTAATATCGTGCCGCTGATCCAGACGGTTTTTGGAATGCGCGCGGCCGTATTTGCCGGAGAGATTGAAAATCCAATCCGATCCATTGGGCTGGAAGGAGATGCTGGCTTCCACGCCTTCGCTGCGGCCCAATGCCTTTTCCATATCAGTGAAAGACGGGAAGCCGCCTGCACCCTGGCCATAGAAGTTTGTGGCTGTGGGCGTGGATGAGAATCCGCTGGTGGTGAGGCCGTCGAGCGGCGGCACAACGATGTCGCGCGATCCGGCGACGCTATCGAAGTGCCAGCCACCTTCGATCCATACGGTGGGGCGGTCGGTATCTTCGGCTTTGGCTTGTGTTGTGGCGATGGTCAGCAGCGCCAGGGCGGAGGCGGTGGCCAGCAGGTGAAGACGGATGCTGGCGCTTGGCCGTGATGTGATGAGTTCGCTCATTGTTGTGTTCCCCCCGTGAAAGTATTCCCCAACCTGTCATTCCCGGCCTCGCGATGCGTCGGCATCGTGAAGGGAAGGGAAGCCTGGCGTGAGAAACCGTTCGGTGTTTGGCGCCTGGGTCCCCTTCCCTCGCTACGCTCGCCGGGGATGACAGACGAGGTGTGTTGAAAAAGTGTCTTTCCCATATCGCTCACCAGTTCTTTGTGATGCGCAGGCCGAACAGGCGCGGGTCGGTGAGGAAAATGTTGGTCGTCAGGCCGCTGTCGTCGGAGTTCAGGAACGTGCCGGTGATGGCTGTAGTGTTGAAGACGTTCTTGAGATAACCCGTCGCCTGCCAGCCGTTCTGGTTCGTCAGGATCAGCGCCAGATTGACGTTCTTGTAGCCGCGCAGCTTGTCATAAGGATCGGAGTTGATGACCCGGGCCCACGAACTGGACTGCCAGTAGAAATCGCCATGCAGCGTAGCGGCCCAGTCGGATGTGATGGGCATGGAATATTCCGCCGAGAACGATGTCGTGAAGTGCGGCGCGTTCGGCAGTTCGTTGCCGCTCAGGTCTTTGTAAAAGCCAGCGCCATCGTTTGGAGCGGGACCGTAATCGATGCCATTCCAGGTGTTTTGACCGGTATAGGGATGGCCTGGCGTGCCAGCGACGGGATCAAATCCGGGATAGGTACCGGGAGGAGGAGCTATTCCGATAGCAAAGACAGTTGGGTTAGGTGTGTAGGGAAGATTGGTGGCTGGGTCGTTATGATTGCTATATGTGTAACCACAAACCTGAGCTACTGCGTTAGGATTATTGCCGAGCAGATAAGCGACGACATAGACCGGTAGCACGCAATTCGATGCCTGACTGACAAACGGCTTCACAACGACCCAATTGGGATTGCCTGCCGTTCGATCTATCAGATCGATAGCTTTTGAGCCGTCCGCGAGACGGGTTTGTTCGTAGCCGCCTGAGAAGCTGAACCTCAGGCCAGGCACCGGCTCCCATTTCGCTTCGAGTTCTGCGCCCTTGACGGTTGCGTCGAAATTCAGATTGATCGAGGTACGGTCAACGATCTCAGAAATCTGGTAACCCTTATAGTCGTAGTAAAAGAGATTGCCGTTGAGCGTTAGCGCGCCGTCCAGCAAAGTGTTCTTGGTACCCAGTTCATAGGCGTTGATGAATTCCGGCTCGAAGGTGAGTGGATGAGCCACGCTCGCTACAGTGCCGCTTTGGAATATTGTGAAAAGCGCGCCCGGCGGGTTGGCGCCACCGGCCTTATAGCCGTGGGCAAATGTGCCATAGATCAAAGTCTGATCGGTGAAGCTGATTTTAGGCGACCAGTTTGCAGCAAAGCGGCCTGTCCACGCCTTCCATTCCTGATCGACCGTATTGGTGACGACATAGCCGTACCCTTGAGTGAGCAGTGCGCTAGGAATACCGACGAAATGTTTCTGGTCGTCGGTCCAGCGCAAGCCACCGGTCAGTTTCAGATCGTCAAGGACGTTGTAGTAGACCTCGCCAAAACCGGCATAGGAGTTGAGCGTATAAGGATTCTGGCTGAGGAAGTAGTTGTGGCCCTGATAGTCGAGGTTGTCGATGGAGCCAGTGTCGACCCAGCCGCAAGACCAACCTGCCTGCCCGGGATCGTTTGGATTGACCAATTTCTTGTCGGTCAGGCACTGCATCGTGCTGGGATCGGACGGATTCCAGTTGAGGCGCAACCTGGCGGCGTACAATGATAGTGTGTTGAAAAAGACGAAGTAATTCTCCTCCGTTTCGTAATGCATGAAGTTGCCGCCAACGCTGAAATTGAGCGGGCCGCTGAAATTTGAGGCAAGCCGGAATTCCTGATTGAGTTGCCAGGCGTGTTCTTCGACCAAATCTTGAGCAACCAGACGGTTGCTGCACCCCAATTGCGGATCGCAGAAATATCCGGTCGCTACAGAATGCGGTATCCGAGGATCTGAGTCATTGCAATGGTTGCCACCAATGCTAAGCGTACCGTCCCCGCAAGCGTAATTGCCATCGGGGGAGATAAGCGTACCCCACTGAAATGGCTCCGTCCCTGGGACATATGCAAATATACCGGGTTGAGTGTTGAAGCGATTATAGTCCTGTGTCGCCCACAAGAAATCGTTACTGAAACCAGTAGACGACGTGGCAGTCAGAGACGGCGTAATGGCGTAATCGACATTCAACTGAAATACGTTGTTTTTCGCGCGATACACAGGGTCAAACGATGATTCTATGACCCGCAAATCGGTTGATTGTGTAACGCTTGCGTAAGGATCGTGATGTCCCGGTATGCTGGTCATGGGGCTGGCAAGTGATTGACCGAAGGCAGCACCGATAATACCGCCATAATAGGGAAGCGATAAAGCGTTGGGGACTTGAAATGCTTCGGGGCTGTATAGGGAGACAGGCAGACAACCCTGGCTTAAATATGCCTGCCCCATCGTCCCGTCCGACCCTGTTACGGTCGAAGCGCCACCGACGGTTGCCGGACCGTCATCACGCTTGCAAAGCTGTTTGCTTGAGCGGATGCGATCATCGTTTTCCTGGAAATGTTCCCACACAAAATCGGCTGTGAGTTTTGCGGTCGGGCGAAATCTGATGCTCGCGCGGCCTGACCACAGGTTACGGCCATCGATAGACTTATCGGTGAGGGCATTGAAGGAGTAGCCGTCACGCTTGGTCCATTCTCCAGCGAGGCGAATGTCTAGCCGATCATCAACAATCGGGAGGTTGACCATGGCTTCGAGGCGGCGCTGTTTGTAATTGCCGAATTCGCCGCTGGCCAAAGCCTCGAACTGGTCGGTGGGTTTTGCGCTTGTCAGATTGACAACGCCCGCCGTGGCGTTGCGGCCGTACAGGGTACCTTGCGGGCCTCTCAGTACCTGTACTTGGGCGACGTCAAAAAATTCCTGCTCAAAAAAGTGATTGCGGATAAATGGCATGTCGTTGAATGCCACGGCAACAGCCGGATCGGTGGTGACCGATATCGCCTGAGTGCCGATTCCTCTGATCTGAATCGAGTAGCCCGAAAAATTGGTTTTGGTGAATGTCATGTTCGGGACCTGTTTGATCAGGTCCGGGCCGCCGCTTGTTTGCGTGGCGGTGAGTTGCTCCTGGCTGAGTGCGGTGATGGAGATGGGAATGGATTGCACATCCGCGCCGCCGAGTTTGGAGGAGGTGACGGTGACGGTTTCGACGCTGGCGCGCGGCGGCGGCGTTGATTGGGCGAATTGCTCGGTGGACACATCAGCCGCCGCTGAAGAGCGGGAGATCGTGACGGTGGTGGAATCTATGAACTGGGATTTGAGGCCCGTGCCGGTGAGGAGCGCGCGCAGGGTTTGTTCGCGGGTGAGGCCTGCGGGGGCGCCGAGGGTGGTGATGCCGCTTGCGGTGGTGGAAACGTAGACCACTTGCAGGCCGGTTTGTTTGGCGAACACTTCCAGCGCGCGGTTAAGGGGCATGGGTGCGATGGGCGCGACCAGCGTGGAGCGCGCGTCGGCGGCCATGCCGGGGCCTGCGGCCGCGGTTGAAAGGGCTGCGGATACGAACACGGTAGAAAGTAGAAGACGCTTTGAAAGTCGCACGATGTTTCCCCCCAGTTTCAGGCGATGCGATGCCGTTCCTTGAGTAAGAGTGGCGCGGCGGCGCGGCGGGTACGGTTATTTCTCTCCTGCCCCGTTTGCGCGGTCCGGTGTGGCGGATTCGACAAAGAGGACATTGCTTTCGGTTTTCGTTTGCACGCCCGGTAGCGCACCCAGGAAGCGGGCGAAGGATTTGACGCCGTAGATGTGGAATACGCCGCTGATTCTGGTTTGGGCGATGGCGCTATCGCTCAGCACGATCTGCATGCGGTTGTAGCGGTTGAATTCTGTTGCGGCGGTGCTCAGGGTTTCGTTGTCGAGCACGATTTCCTGCCGTAGCCAGGCGGTGGATTTTTTCTGGATCAGTTTGGGATCGGTGCGTTCCACGATTTTTGTGGGCGTGATGGTGGCCTGATCGCCCGCGCCCAGATCTTCGATGTGTTTTTGATTTCTGAGGCCGGGGAAGAAGGTGTTGCGCTCGTCCTTCCAGATGGCGACCTTGCCTTCGACCACCGAGACGACGGTGCCGTGTTCTTTGCGGAACACATCGAACGAGGTGCCGATGTCGCGCAGGACATAGGTTCCGGCGCGGACCTGGAAGGGGCGGTTCGCGTCGTGCGCGACTTCGAAATAGACCTGCCCGCGCTCGATGCTGACATTGCGGCGGCGGCTGGAATAATCGACCTTCAGTTCGGAATCTGAGTTGAGGTGGACGATGGTGTCATCGGCCAATTGCCAGGTGCGTTGTTCACCGCGCGCGGTGGTGTAACGCAATGTCTGTTCGCTGCCGGTGAGCAGATAAGTTGCGGTGAGCGCGGTGAGAACGAGCGCAAGGCTTGCTGCCGCAAACAACGCGCGGCGGCGGCGGGGCGCGGGTGTCGGGCGGTCTGTGCCGTGCCAGCTTGGGGCTTCGTTTGCCAAAATCTGTGGGTTGATGGCGACGACATTTTCATCTTCACCTGCGGGCGTGGGCGCGAGCTGGTCTTTCAGTCGTTCGGGAAGGGTGGGCAGATCGCGGGCGATGCCTGCGATGCTGAGATATTCCGCAACATGCAAGGGCGAGGTGCGCAGCCAGCGCAGGAATTGCTGCTCCTGTTCGCGGCCAATATCGCCGCTTCTGTGGGCGACGTAGAACTCTGCCGCCTGTTCGGCGATCAGATCGCGCAGTTGTTCTTCGGATGCGGTGATGTTCATGGCTGCTCCATCTGCCGTAATTTGCGGCGGCAGAGGCGCAAGGCATGGCTGACATATTTTTTGATGGCGTGGGGCGTCACGCCGAAATCGCCCGCCAATTCCTGATAGGTTTTGTTTTCTAGATAATGCAGCACCACGATGCGCTGATATTTGGCGGGGAGCGAGGCGACCGCTTCGCTGAGCCTGCGCTCACGCAAGGCGGCTTCGAGATCGTCTTGCGGCGTTGCGCTGGTGGGCAGGAGCGTTTCGTCCACATCCGCAATATCGAGGCTGAGGCCCATGCGGCGGGCGGCGGCACCCTTTTCGCGCAGCAGATTGGCCGCGACGGTGAAAAGATAGGCTTCGGGGCGCTCGATGGCGCGCGCGCCGGGCTGATCGTTGCGCAGCAGGCGCAAATAGACCTCCTGGGCGAGATCTTCGGCGTCGTGCGCCTGCGATCCGCGCCTGCGGAAATAGCGGTTGAGCGCGATGCGGTATTCCGCAAAGGTTTGCGCCCAAAAATCTCGCCTTGTTTCTTTCAAGTCCCTCCCCCGGCTCTAAAGAGTATGAGTGGTGGGGGGCTCTGGCGGGTACGGATTTTTTCGCTGCGCAAGAAAATTATGTGTAGGGTTCTGGTGCGTAGCAGTGAAGGGGAGTGGTATGCCGAAATTCCACACAGTGACTTTGCCGGACATTGCCTTGCGGGTGGCGCTGGAGGGCACCGGACCGCTGGTTGTGATGGTGCATGGCTTCCCGGAATCGTGGTTTTCGTGGCGGCATCAGATGGCGCCGGTGGCGGCGGCGGGGTTTACGGCCTGCGCGCTGGATGTGCGGGGGTATGGCGGATCGGGCAAACCGCTTGCGGTGGCCGATTATGACATGGCCCGTATGATCGGCGATATTTGCGGGGTGATCGAGGCGCTGAGCCCTGAGAAGCAAGCGGTGCTGATTGGCCATGACTGGGGCGCGCCGATGGTTTGGAACAGCGCGCTGACCCGGCCCGATCGGGTGCGCGCGGTGGCCGGGCTTTCGGTGCCTTATATGGGTGTGCCGACGCGGTCGTTTCGCGAGGTGTATGAGGCGGTGTTCACCGCCAAAAACCGCTTTTTCTATCAGCACTATTTTCAGGCTGAAGGTGTGGCGGAGGCCGAGTTGGAGCGCGATGTGCGCGGTTTTTTGCGGCGCTTCTTTTATGCGACCAGCGGCGATGCGGGCGATGGGGTTTGGCCCACAAATAAGGTGGTGGGCGATGATCTGCTGACCGGGCTTGTGGATCCTGATCCGTTTCCGGCGTGGCTAACGGGGGGCGATCTGGATTATTACGTCACGCAGTTTGAAGCCTCGGGCTTTCGCGGGCCGCTTAATCGCTATCGCAACCATGATCGCGATTTTGAATTTCTGAAGGGCTTTGCGGGCAAACGGATTGAGCAGCCTGCGCTGTTTATTGGCGGCACGCGCGATCCGGCGTTCAATCTGGCAGGGCGCGGCGATCCGGTGGAGACGATGCGGCGCGAGATGCCGCGTCTTGCGGGGGCCGATCTGTTGGAGGGGTGTGGGCACTGGACCCAGCAGGAACGGCCTGATGCGGTGAATGCGCGGCTGATCCCCTGGTTGAAAAGTATTTAGAGCGTTTTATCTTCGCTCTTTGCAGGCTGGCGTCACCTGGGTGGCCCGCATTTGCGGGCCATGACAAGGTAGAATGGGGCTAAGGCCCTAGCGCACGCCGGTGCCGGGCCAGATCACCACGCGCAAGGTTTGCATGATGATGAGAATGTCGAAGAAGATGCTGACATTCTTCACATAGTAGAGATCGTAGCTGAGTTTGGAGCGCGCATCGTCGAGCGAGGCGCCGTAAGGGTAGTTCACCTGTGCCCAACCGGTAAGGCCCGTTTTGACGGCGTGGCGTTCATTATAGAGCGGCAATTCCTTGGCGAGTTCTGCCACGAATTGCGGGCGTTCGGGGCGCGGGCCGACCAGCGACATGTCGCCTTTGAGCACGTTGATGAGCTGGGGGAGTTCATCGACCCGGCTGCGGCGCAGGAATTCACCGACACGGGTGATGCGGTTGTCGTTTTGCGCGGCCCAGACGGCGCCGTTTTTTTCGGCATCTATGCGCATGCTGCGCAGCTTGAGAATCATGAAGCTGCGGCCACCACGGCTGACGCGCTCCTGCCGGTAGAAGGGGCTATGACGATCCCCTGCCCAGACGGCGAACATGGCGATGAGCAGCACCGGCAGGAAGAACGTGAGAATCAGAAGGCTGACGGCAATGTCGAGGATGCGTTTGAAGAAGCGGTTGATGGGGCCGACATAGAAACCTTCGGAATAGAGCACCCAGGCCAGATCGAGGCGTTTGATGTCTATCCGGCGGACTTCCTGTTCGAGGAAGCTCATATATTGCGAGACGGGATAGCCCCGTGTGCGGCAGTTGATGAGCTCTTCAAGCTCCATGCCACGCCGCTCATCGGGCGCGACGACGATCTGATCGGCGCGGATACGTTTGGCGATCTCCAGTAAATCGCCGGAGGTCGGGATGATGCGGTGAGACGAATCGGCGGCGAGGCGCGGATCGACAGCGCCATAAACCTCGTTATGCACAAAGGTGACATCGTAAGCGAGATAACGGCCCTGCTGGCGCAGCACCCACATCAAATCCCAGGCGCGCTTGCCCGCGCCGATCACCAGCAGATGCGGGCGGAAGATGGCGCGGCGGCGCATCTGGCGGAAGGCGAGCCGGGTGAGCATGGCACAGACTGAAAAACTCAGCGCGGCGGCGATGAACAGGGTTGGAGAAAGGCCCCAACCAAAGGCGGCGGTGAGAAAGCCGCTGCCAACCACCGACATGCCGGACACCAGTGGAATACGGCTGAGGGCTTTGCCTGTGTCGGCGATGCTCTCCCGCCGGTAGAGGCCAAGCGCGTAGAGAAACAATAAATTCATGACCGCGAAAATGACGGCCTGCCACCACAGATGCGGGGTGTGGGCAGTATCGCCCACCACGCCGACGATGGGAGGCCAGACGCAAGCAACCAACAGGGCGTCGATCAGGAAGAGTGCCGTGCTGGCAGTCATGAAGCGTGTCACATGTGGGGTTCTGTAAACGAATGTGACAGGAGCGGGTAAATCTGCGGTAAAGACTGCGCCACACGAACCGCAATAGGTTTGCTTGATCAGCGGTTTGGCTGTTTGCACATCACGCAACGGCACCATGCGAGACCCGCGCCATGGCGTGGCGTATGAGGGCGCCGGCGGGTGTCAGCTTGGGCCCCGCCCAAGGCGGGCGAAACGTGCAACACGTCTGTAAATTCAATCGCGTTGTCGACAGGGCTATGTGCTTTAGGTCTGTGGCATGATACTTGCGGTTAATAATTCGTTACCGAACTTCGTATCATTTTGGAATTGGCTCCCCCGCCTATGACAACATCCTCCGGACGCAAAAGTAGCTTGCGTCAACTTCGTAAGACCACTGCCGGGCGGTGGGTGAACTGGAAGCGTGCTTTCCTGCTGGCGCCGCTATTGGCCAGCCTGCTGTTCATTTCTCTGGTCGAGCGCGGCGATGTGGCCTTTGGCGAGACCGCGCGGGCGATGATTGTGGCGGCGCTGCAAGACCCGCTCAGCCTTTTTGCCGAACGGTCGCCCGGCGAACGCGGGACGGGGCCCCTGAAAATGACCAAAACGGGACCGCATGAGCGCGTTCTGTCCACCGTGCGCGATCGTGCGCCGCCTGCTGATGATCTGGCGGATGCCGCCATCCCCGCCACAGACGCGGCGATCTTTGATACGTTTCCCACGGATGGGATTATTCCCGCAGATCGCGCTTTTGGTGCAATCCCTTGGCCGGTCTCCTTTCCCTATCCGGGACTCGACTGGCCCGACACGTTTCCCGGACCGGGAACACAGCCGCCTACGGTGCCGCCAACAGTGCCGCCGGTTGTTTCGCCCGTTCCTGAACCTGCGACGTGGCTTTTGATGCTCGCCGGCCTTTTGAGTGTTGGATTTGGAATGCGCCAACGTGGGGAGCAAGCAATGGGGCGGGTGCTCAAGGGCCGTATGTAGCGCATGCGCAGTTACATAAGAGCGTTTATAGTGATTGCCGTGGGATGCGTGGTTGTTGCGCTTTTTCGGCCAACGCAGGAAGAGCCTGCCGCGCCGATATTGCCCGCGCAGGCTGACGCGCACGGGGCACAGACGACGTTGATCCGTGTACCGCCTTCCGGGCCGCGGATATGGTATGGCGCAGACCACTATCCCCGGCTTTCTCTGCCCGATGGGCAGCAGGAAGTTGTGCGTAGCGTGCTCAACATCACCAAGCCCATGACGTTCGGCAGTTTTGTCTGGAATGACGACGGCATTCCCGATGGGCCGCTATGGGTGCGGGTTGACCTTGGCAAGCAACTGCTCTCTGTCTTTCGCGGTGGTCACGAAATTGGTTCTGCTGTTATTCTGTATGGCGCCACACACAAACAGACGCCGACCGGAAATTTTCCCATATTGGAAAAGCAGCGGGACTATCACTCGCGCACCTATGATGCGCCCATGCCTTTTATGCTGCGCCTGACGAATGATGGCGTGGCCATTCACGGCAGCAATGTGCGCGAAGATTGGGCCACACATGGCTGCATTGGCGTTCCGCTGGACTTTGCGCGGCTGCTTTTTTCGGCGGCGAAAAAGGGCGATCTGGTTGTCATTCTGGGTGCAGAGCAAGGCGCTGGAAAGGCTTAGAGCGTTTTCTGCCGAAGTGGAGGCGGTTCGGCATAAGAAAGAGCGACAATTCGAGACTCTAGAGCGCGATAGAAACAATTTGAACTAAAGCGTTCGTGATTTCTGGATGACCATTAACCAGGTCTGTCCACGTCATCGAAACCGTGGTGCGGGAGACTTCGTGCAGAAATGCAGGAGTCCCCGATCCGATGGCGCGCAAACGGCTAAAATCGCAATTGATGGCGTGTGCGCTTGTTCTCATCAGCCCCCTTGTGATGGGTACGGCGGATTTTCCGGCGACATTCGATCAGCGTGTTCTCAGCGCGCAGAACCGCGAGCGTTTGAACCTTGGTCTTGAGCCGTTGAACTGGAATCCGGCGCTGGCGCAATCGGCGCAGGAATGGGCGGACCATCTTGCCCAAACCGAACAGTTTGAACATGCGCGCGAAAATCCGCGCAATCCGGAAGGCGAAAACCTTTGGGCGGGGACGAGGGGTTATTACAGCCCCGAAGCGATGGTGAATGCCTGGATCAGGGAGAAGAAATTCTTTCAGCCGGGCGTCTTTCCGAACAACAGCACGACCGGCAGGGTTGAAGATGTCGGCCATTATACGCAAGTGGTCTGGCGCGCGACCCGTGAAGTCGGCTGCGCAAAGGCGGCTGGTGCGCACGAAGATGTTCTTGTCTGCCGTTATGCCGAGGCGGGGAATTACAGGGGCGAGCGGCCGTTTTAGGGCTGCGCGATAAGTCCAACGCCTGTGTCCAACGCCTCTGTTTAATGGGCGTCCAACGCCTTGCGCGAAATCTGCGCTAACTGTTTGAAGGCATTGGTGGGTGATGCAGGATTCGAACCTGCGACCCGCTGATTAAGAGTCAGCTGCTCTACCAACTGAGCTAATCACCCGAAGGGTGCGGCCTATAGCAGAGGGATTCTGGGGTGTCCAGAAACAGGCTGTGGATCAAATGATCCCGCTGGCGCGCTGCGGCACTTCGGTGCGGCGGTGGACGTGGACGCTCATCAGGAGGCCAAACCCGAACATCACCGTTAACATGGCGCTGCCGCCGTAAGACACCAGCGGCATGGGGATGCCCACCACAGGGATCAGGCCCATTACCATCAAGCCGTTGATCATGATGTAGAAGAAGAAGTTGAGGGTCACGCCCATCGCCACCAGCCGCCCGAACTGGCTGTGGGAGGTCATGGCGATGCGGATTCCGTAGAAAATCACGGTTGCGAACAGTGCCAGAAGGACCATGCAACCCAGAAAGCCGAACTCCTCCGCGAAGGCGGTGACGATGAAGTCGGTCTGTTTTTCGGGCAGGAAGTTCAGGCGGCTTTGGGTGCCTTCCAAAAAGCCTTTGCCTGTGAAGCCGCCGGAACCGATGGCGATTTTGGCCTGGGTGATGTTCCAGCCCGCGCCCAGGGCATCGTCCTGCGGGTTCAGGAAGGTCATCACGCGTTGTTTCTGATAGTCGTGCAGGAATTGCCAGATCACCGGCACCGCCGCCGCAGCGCCCCCTATGGTCGGCGTGATCCACCACCAGGACAGACCCGCCAGAAACAGCAGGGCGCAGCCATCCAGCACCAGGATGATGGCCGTTCCCAGATTGGGCTGGTGCAGCACCAGGGCGGCAGGGGCCGCGATCATGGCGAGCGGGATCAGGAGCTTTGAAGGCTTGGAAACCTCTTCCACGCCGATACCGTGGAGGTAGCGGGCGAGCGCCAGAACCAGCGTGATCTTCATCATCTCCGATGGCTGGATTTGTAAGGGGCCGAGCGCGATCCAGCGTTGGGCGCCGAGGCCGACATGGCCGATGGATTCCACCGCGACCAGCAGCAGCAATGCCACCCCATAGGCCGGGTAAGCGAGCCCCATCCACACCCGTATATCGACCATCGCCACCACGATGAGCAGGGCGAGGCCAATGCCGAAGCGCAGCATTTGCGGGCCCGCCCAGGGCGAGAAGCTGCTGCCCGCGATGGAATAGAGCATCGCGAAACCGGCCGAGGCGATGAGGGTGATGAGGAGCAGGAAGCCCCAATTGATCTCCAGCAGCTTTTCGCCGGTGGTGAGTGGGCGGCGGGCCGAAACGGCGAAGGAGGAAGCCATGGCCTACCCTCTCTTTGTCACGATGGCGCCTGCCGAGGTGGCGGGATAGGCGGTTGGCCGGTTGGCCACATCACGCTGCTGGGCGAACAGCAGAATGTCCCGCGCCATCTGCACCTGCGGATGAGCGGCGACCGCGCCATGTTCGACAATGACCGCGCAGGCATAGCGCGGATTGAGGACGGGGGCGTAAGCCACGAACAGCGCATGGTCCCTGAGTTTCCAGGGCAGGTGTTCGTTTTTCACCACGCCACGGGCGCGTTCATCGCGTGTGATGACGCGGACTTGTGCGGTGCCGGTTTTGCCTGCCATCTCGAAGCCGGGCTCGGTGATGCGCCACGCATAGGCGGTGCCACCGGGCTCATTGGCCGTTGCGTCCATGCCGCCGCGCACAGCATCGAGCGCGGCGGCGGAGAACTCCAGCGGGCCGGCGGGAACTGGCGGCTGATGTTCGGCGCCGACACTGTGCACGATGCGAGGCAGCACCGCTTTGCCGCTGGCGATGCGCGCGGTCATGGTGCAGAGCTGCAACGGGGTGGTCAGCACATAGCCCTGCCCGATGGCGGTGACGAGGGTTTCACCCTGTTGCCAGGGCACGCCGAAACGGCGCAGCTTCCATGCGCGGCCCGGAATGGCGCCGCTGCGTTCGCCCGGAACCTCGATGCCGGTGGCGGCGCCGAAGCCGAACGCGTGGGCGGCTTTTTCAATGCGGTCGATGCCGAGGCGGCGGGCAGTTTCGTAAAAATAGACGTCGCAGGAATTTTTGATGGCGCCGCGCAAATCCATGGTGCCGTGGCCGCCGCGTTTCCAGCAGTGGAAATTGTGGTTGCCAAGGGTGAGGCTGCCCGAACAGAAGACAGTGAAACCCGGCACCGCGATACCGGCATCAACGGCGGCGGCGGCGATCACTGATTTGAAGGTCGAACCGGGCGGATAGGCCCCGGCCAATGCCTTGTTCATCAGCGGCGAATGATCGTTGGTGGTCAACGCGCGCCATTTGGTGGTGGAGATGCCGATGTTGAAAAGATTGGGGTCGAAGCCCGGCGAGGATTCGAGCGCCAGCACATCGCCGGTCACCGCATCCATCACCACGCAGGCAGCGCTTTCGCTGCCGAGACATTCGCTGACCTTGTTTTGCAGCGCGCTGTCCAGCGTCAGGTGAACATCTTCGCCTGGTGTTGCGGCGTCCCGGCTAAGCTCGCGGATGATGCGGCCATGGGCGTTCACCTCTACCCGCGTGACGCCGGGGCGGCCGCGGATTTGTTTGTCGAACGCTTTTTCGATTCCGCGCTTACCGATGCGGAAGCCCGGCTGGTCGAGGAGTGGGTCCTTATCGTCCTTCTTGTCGTCCGGGCCTACGGAAGCAACATAGCCGAGCACATGGGCAAAGGACGCGCCGAAGGGATAGGCGCGGGTCTCACCGACATCGGGCTGGATGCCGGGCAGATAGGGCAAATGAAGATTGATGCGGGCAAAATCATCCCAGCTCAGATTTTCCACCACCACGATGGGGGTGAAGGAGCGGTTTTCGGAAATGTCGCGCAAGGTTTTCTCGCGCTGCGTCGGGCTTATGGGGACGAGGCGGGACACCGCATCCACCGAGGCGATGGCACTGCCTTGCACCTGTTCGGGGACGAGCAGGACGCGGTAGTTGCGCCGATCATTGGCGAGTTCGACGCCGAACCGATCCACAATGCGGCCGCGCGGCGGGGTGACGAGGCGCTCGCTGATGCGATTGTCCTCGGCCTGGGTCATGAACTCGTCGAAGTCGAGGATCTGAAGCTGGTAGAGGCGTCCTGCGAGAACGGAAAAAATGCCGGTCATTGCGCCCGCGGAAATCAGCGTGCGGCGAGAGAAGGTGGCGTAGCGGCTTTTATCCTTGCGGTCGAACAGGGGCATCACAAATGCGTCCGCGCGGAGCCGACGAGGCGGCGATGGACAAGGCTGAGCACAAAAACCACCGGAACATAGAGCAGCACCGTGACGAGCAGCAGACTTAAAGCGGCGGTGACCGAAGGGATGTGGCGGAAATAGATCGCGATCAGGACGTAGGCGCAGAGATTGGCGATCAGCGCCGCGATGCCGAAGCCGAGGATGGCGGCCCAGCCGGGGAGACCGGCAAAGGAATCGCGCTGACGATCCACCACTGCATAGGCCGCGATGAAGGACGCGGCCCAGACGCCGGGGGGCATTCCGCTGAACAGATCTTGCAGCAGGCCGAGCACGAAGGCGGCCCAGGGCGGCATCAGATCGGGCCGCACCAGACACCAGAAATAGACCGGCATCAGCGCGAGCAAAGGCGGCGGCAGCACGCCGGAGGTGAATGACAGCGGCATATTGGAGAGAACAACTCCAAGGACACCGCAGACAAAGGGGATGATGACTGCAAAGAGTCCGCCGACCATGACGCTGGCGCGCTCCATATCGCGATCAGTCATTCATTGCCGTCAACGACGGCAGGCACAGACGGCGCGGTGGCGGCGCCGTCCGCAGGCATTGCGGGAGCAAGCGCTTTGGCCGGAAGACTGGCGGGTGTGGGCGTGGGCTGGACTTCGGGGATGCCTTTGAAATCGAGCACTTCAACATCGCTGCCGCTGCTGGCATCGGCGAAGAGCGCCACGCGATAGCGGCCCGATTTCACGACAATGGTGCCGATGGGCAGGCCGGGCGGAAGCAGGCCGCCATCGCCCGACGTGAAGACCACATCCCCCGGTTTGACCTTTGCGCGCGGATCGAGCGTTTCGATGCCGGGGATCGCGGTGTTGTTGCCGGAGAGGATGGCTTGCGCGTTGCCCGGTGCGATGGTGACGGGGACGCGGCTGTTCATATCGCGCAGCGGCATCACCCAGGAGGTGTTTTCGCCCGCCACCAGAATGCGCCCGATCAGACCGCGCGCATCAAGCACCGCTTCACCGGCATTGACGCCATGGATGCGCCCCGCATCCAGAATGAGGGTTTGCAAGTAAGGCTTGCCGCTGCGGCCGATGACATGGGCGAGCACAGAAGACGTTTCACGCCGGGGAACCGCGTGCAACAATTTTTCATAATGTTCGACACGGCCTTGCAGCAGGACAGCCGCGCCCTGCCATTGGCGCAGGCGGGCATTCTCCTCCTTCAGGCGGAGGTTCTCGTTGTAGATGGTGAAAATGGAGCCGAGATTGGAGACCCAGCGGTTGAAGCCATCGACCGGGGCTTCGAATTTGAGCAGCAACGGCACGGTGGCGTCGCTCAGTTGCGCGCGGGCACGATCGAACACATTCACATCTGCGCGGCTGAGAAAGAGCAGCGCCAGGGCCAGGAGTCCGAAGCCCGCCAGCGGGATCCGGTTATCCCCCCTGAGCTTCGCAGTCCTCCAGAACCCGTTTGGCATGTGTTGCCCCTAGAATGCCGTTGAGAGAATGTGGCGCATGCCTTTGGAATTTTCGAGCACCCTGCCCGTTCCGAGCGCGACGCAGGAGAGCGGATCATCGGCGATGCTGACGGGCAGGCCTGTCGCATCGCGCAGCACCCGGTCCAGATTGGCGAGCAGCGAACCGCCGCCGGTCAGCACGATGCCTTTGTCCACGATGTCTGCCGCAAGTTCGGGCGGGGTCGCTTCGAGCGCGACTTTCACCGCCTCGACAATTGCGCCCACCGGTTCGGACATCGCTTCGGCGATCTGGCGTTCGGTGATGGCGATTTCTTTCGGCACGCCGTTCAGCAGATCGCGGCCCTTGATCTCCAGCGACTTGCCGGAGCCGATTTCCGGCTGGGCAGCGGAGCCGAGTTCTTTTTTGATGCGTTCGGCGCTGGACTCACCAATCAGCAGGTTAAGGTTACGACGGATATAGGCGATGATCGCTTCGTCCATCTTGTCGCCGCCGACCCGCACCGAGCGCGAATAGACGATTCCGCCGAGCGACAGCACGGCAACTTCGGTGGTGCCGCCGCCAATATCCACAATCATGGAGCCTGTGGGTTCGGAAACGGGCAAGCCAGCGCCGATGGCGGCGGCCATGGGTTCTTCGATCAGATAGACGCGGCGGGCGCCTGCTGAGAGCGCCGATTCCTGAATGGCGCGGCGTTCGACGGCGGTGGAGCCGGACGGGACACAGACGATGATCATCGGGTTCGCGAAGGAGCGGCGGTTATGCACTTTACGGATGAAGTGCTTGATCATCTCTTCGGCGATTTCGAAATCGGCGATCACGCCATCGCGCATCGGGCGAATGGCTTCGATGTTTCCGGGTGTGCGGCCCAGCATCATCTTGGCGTCGTTGCCGACGGCGCGGACCTGTTTCTTGCCGCCTTTGCTCATCATGGCGACAACGGAGGGCTCGTTCAAAACGATGCCGCGGCCCCGGACATAGACAAGGGTGTTGGCGGTACCAAGATCAATCGCCATGTCGCTCGACAATACGCCGAGAAGACTGTTGAACATTCTAACCTTAAGCCCCTTCTGGCCTTCCTTTTGCGCTGGCTGGCGAGAAACGGCCCCGGTGCGTTTGCGCCGGGGCCGCCGATATTATCTCGCGACGGTCAGCGCTTCGGGCGCCTGCTTTTCACGTTTCACCAAGAGTTTGTTCAGTGCATTCACATAGGCGTAGGCGGCGGCGACCAGCGTATCGGTGTCGGAGCCTTTGCCCGTCACCGTGCGCCCATTTTCTTCCAGGCGCACGCTGCAAGTTGCCTGTGCGTCGGTGCCTTCGGTTACCGCGCCGACCTGGAACAGTTGCAGCGAGGCGGGATGCGGATAGAGCGCGCGGATGGCGTTGAAGATCGCGTCGATCGCGCCATCGCCGCTGGTTTTGGTGCTGCGGTCCTGACCGGCGACCGAAAGCGTCAGCTCTGCGCTCGGCACAATGCCGACACCGGCTTCGACCCGCAGGGCCTTGACCAGAATGGTGTCGTGGCCGCGCATCACCTCATCGTCGACGAGGGCGATGATGTCTTCGTCGAACACCTGTTTCTTTTTGTCGGCCAGGTCCTTGAAGCGCTTGAACGCATCGGCGAAGGACTGCTCATCCAGCGAGTAGCCCATGGCTTCCAGCTTGTCGCGGAAGGCATGGCGGCCAGACAGCTTGCCCAAGACCAGCGAAGTTTCTTTCACGCCCACATCTTCGGGGCGCATGATCTCGTAGGTTTCGACATTCTTCAGCATACCGTCCTGGTGGATGCCGGATTCATGGCTGAAGGCGTTCTTGCCGACGATGGCCTTGTTGTACTGGACCGGAAAGCCCGTGACGTTGGAGACGAGCTTGGAAGCGCGGGTCAGCATGGTGGTGTTAATGCCGGTGGTGAAGGCCATCGCATCCTTGCGGACCTTCAGCGCCATGACGATTTCTTCCAGCGCCGCATTGCCTGCCCGCTCGCCGATGCCATTGACCGTGCATTCGACCTGCCGCGCGCCGCCGATAATGCCAGCCAGCGAATTGGCCACCGCCAGCCCCAGATCGTTGTGGCAATGGGTGGAGAAGACCACTTTGTCGGCACTTGGCACGCGGTTGCGCAGCATCTGGATCAGGGCGACATATTCCTGCGGCGTGGTGTAGCCCACGGTGTCGGGAATATTGATGGTGGTGGCGCCTGAGCGGATGGCCAGATCCACGCATTGGCAGAGGAAATCCGCCTCTGTCCGCGTGGCGTCTTCGGCGCTCCATTGCACGTCGTCGGTCAGGTTGCGAGCGCGGGCGACGGCTGCGCCCACCGCATCCAGCACCGCATTGGGGCCCATCTGGAGCTTGTGCTTCATGTGGACGGGGCTGGTGGAGATGAAGGTGTGGATGCGGAACCGTTTGGCGGGTTTCAGCGCTTCACCGGCGCGATCAATATCCTTGAAGCCTGCGCGGGCGAGGCCGCAGATCACCGCGTTCTTGGTGCGTTTGGCGATTTCGTGGACGGCTTCGAAATCCCCAGACGAGGAAATTGGGAAACCGGCCTCGATGATGTCGACGCCCATCTCATCGAGGAATTCGGCGATCTCGATTTTTTCCTCGAACGTCATGGCGGCACCCGGTGACTGCTCACCGTCGCGCAATGTGGTGTCGAAAATTTTTACTCTGTTTGTGTCGGTCATAGCTTCGCGTTCTTTCCGTACGCCGCTCGGGCGGCTTCGATCTCTCCTTGGGTTATGCGTCCCCTGATCACCGGCCCGCGCAATCGCGGCACTCAAGCGTCAGGGGCAACTAAGGAGGAGAAGCGTGCGAAGCGAGGAACCGGCAGAAAGACGGGGCGACAGAACACGCGCACGGATGCGGGCGGAAAATCCGCCGACTGCATCAGAGCTGCAAGTTCCCATTGTCATCGCCGGGGCGTCGTCCTGTCGGAAAGCTACGGGTGTCTAATCAACATAAAGAAACGAGCTTAAGGCCGCGTAAAGACAACCGTTTTTCGTTTCTATCCCCGGTTTTTACGCTGATTTCGCCTTGCCACGCAAGGGGATAGTCCGGGCCCGAACCCGCCCCGGCGGGGCGGGCGCCGGGCGGATGGATGCGGCAGATTCGCGGGGGGCGGGGTTTATGGCCCGCTTTGGGCCGGAGCGGCGACCCGGTTTTTGCCGCTTGTGCCTGCGATGAGGGCGCGCAGTAGGTTACGGCTCGGTTTCTCGATCAACATGTAGGAGATGGTGGCCGGGACGATCATCAGCAGCGTGAACACGGCGGC
>Ga0164241_10000996_pt1 | contig 39928 bp, 26 predicted proteins | sample OricomyardsoilBY_FD_108780 | JGI IMG/M metagenome (GOLD analysis project Ga0164241, IMG submission 108780) | Backyard soil microbial communities from Emeryville, California, USA - Original compost - Back yard soil (BY) | ecosystem: Environmental > Terrestrial > Soil > Unclassified | place: USA... | reverse complement strand
CAATCACCACGTGACAATCACCACGTGACAATCACCACGTGACAATCACCACGTGACAATCACCACGTGACAATCACCACGTGACAATCACCACGTGACAATCACCACGTGACAATCACCACGGGAGGGGTTATGATATGGACCGATCGGTCCATTCGCTCCATCTATTGGCTGCTGCCCCTCGTGCCGTGCATATCAGCGCAGAAGCTCGACCAGCTCGCAGAGCTCCGTCGGGAGCTGCGAGCGATTCTCCCATGTCTGGCGCATCGGCGTCAGAACGGTCTCCCCCTTGATCTCTCCGGCCATCACCGACGTCTCGCCGTCGAGCAGCGCCCGCACGGCCGCGGTGCCGAGCCTGGTGGCGAGAATCCTGTCGCGTGCCGAGGGGGAGCCGCCGCGCTGCAGATGCCCCAGGATCGCCACGCGGGTATCCACATCGAAGCGCTTTTTGAAGTCGTCGGCGAACTTCTGCGCGCCGCCGTACTCATCCCCCTCGCTGATGATGAAGATGTGACGTTTCGGCCGGGGGAACTTCTCCATATAGCTGCAGAGCGCCTCGAAGTTGGTGGCCGTCTCCGGCACCGCGATGAACTCCGCCCCGGTGGCGATCGCCACATCGAGCGCGATAAATCCGGAATGACGTCCCATCACCTCGACGAAGAATGTCCGGTTGTGGCTCTCGGCGGTATCGCGAATCTTGTCGACCGCCTCCATCGCCGTGTTGACCGCCGTATCGTAGCCGATGGTGAAGTCGGTGCCGAACAGATCGTTGTCGATGGTGCCGGGGACGCCAACCATCGGGATGCCGAACTCGGCGTTGAAGAGCGTCCCTCCCTGGAACGTGCCGTCGCCTCCGCATCCCACCAGCCCCTCGATGGCGAATCGCTCCAGGTTCGCGTGCGCCCGCGCGCGTCCCTCGGTCGTGGTGAACGCCTTGCAGCGGGCGGTGCCCAGAATCGTCCCCCCCCGGCCGATGATCCCGCTTACCGACGATCCGTTCATCGGGAAGATCTCTCCATCGACCATCCCCTGATATCCCGACCTGATGCCATAGACCTCGACCCCCTGCGATAGCGCGTAGCGGACCACCGCGCGGGTACATGCGTTCATGCCGGGGGCGTCGCCGCCGCTTGTGAAAACTCCGATTCGCTTCATGCTGACGATCTCTTCGGTTTGCTCCCGCTCCGGGGTCCGGAGCATGGGGGAGGAGTGTGGGTTGAAATCGATATGCCCGACCATTCCGCCGGGCCCCTGTATGAGGGGGCGTGGGACGCCCGGCCGCAAACTTACAGCCTCCGGGCGAAACGGAGCGCGGGCGGGGGATACGGAGCGGGAACCGGGGGGGATACGGGGACGCGGCTTTCCGGATGAGGCCGTCCAGACCTGCTGTTACCGATTGATAGGGCGAATATGGCGGCGGGCTCATACCTTCGGATCGGCGGATGGAACGTATCTTTGCCCTCTTCCTGTTTACTCTGGCAAATGGAACACAATGCGCGGATATAATACTACCTGGGAATTTATCGAGGCGATCGAGCGCGCCGGCGAGCTTGTACGCATCAAGGCGGAGGTCGATCCGGTGCTGGAGATCACCGAGATCGCCACCCGTGTGATGAAGGAATACGGGCCGGCGCTGCTGTTCGAGAATGTGCGCGGCTCGACGATGCCGCTGCTGATCAACGCGTACGGCTCCTACCGGCGGATGTGCATGGCGCTCGGCGTGGAATCGCTCGATGAGATCTCCGAGCGGATCACCTCGCTGATCGAGATCAAGCCGCCGACGTCGCTGAAGGAGTCGCTCAAGCTTCTACCGCATGTGGCGCAGGTACGGAAGTTCCCGCCGCGCACCGCCAGGAAGGGAGCCTGCCAGGAGGTGGTCCTCCGGGGGGATCAGATCGATCTCGGAGCGATCCCGATCATCAAGTGCTGGCCGGAGGATGGGGGGAAGTTCATCACGCTGCCGCAGGTGATCACGAAGAACCCGGAGACCGGGGCGCAGAACCTGGGGATGTACCGGATGCAGGTGATCGACCGGAACACCACGTTCCTCCACGCGCAGTCGCATCACGATACGGCGCGGCATCTGCGGATGTACCGCGAGCAGGGGATCACGAAAGTTCCGTGCGCGGTCGCCATCGGCGGGGCATCGGTCGCCACCTACGCCGCCACCGCGCCGATGCCGCCGGAGCTCGATGAATGGCTGCTGGCGGGATTTCTCCGGGAGGAGCCGGTGGAGCTTGTCAAGGCCCTCGACAGCGATCTGCGCGTTCCGGCCGAGGCTGATATCGTGCTGGAGGGCTATATCGATCTGGAGGATTACGGCGAGGAGGGACCGTTCGGCGATCATACCGGGTTCTATACGCTGCGCGATGAGTACCCGAAGTTCCATGTCACCGCCGTCACCATGCGGAGCCGCCCGGTCTACTGGACCACGATCGTCGGGCAGCCGCCGAAGGAGGATTACTTCCTCGGCAAGGCCACCGAGCGGATCTTCCTGAACATTCTGAAGAAGACCGTCCCGGAGATCGTCGATATGAACCTCCCGATCTTCGGCGTCTTCCATAACTTCTGCTTCGTCTCGATCAGGAAGGAATATCCGTTCCATGCCCGCAAGGTGATGTACGCCCTCTGGGGGCTCGGGCAGATGTCGCTGACCAAATATATCGTGGTGGTCGACTCCGACGTCGACGTGCAGAACACCGACACGGTGATGTTCCATGTCGGGGCGAACGTCGACCCCGAGCGCGATATGCAGTTCGTCCGCGGCCCGATCGACGTGCTCGATCATGCCTCCGATATGACCGGCCATGGCAGCAAGGTCGGCATCGACGCCACCCGGAAATGGAAGAGCGAGGGGTTCAAGCGCGAATGGCCGAAGGAGCTGGCGATGACCCCCGAGATGATCGACAGGGTCTCGGACCGCTGGCGGGAGTACGGTCTGCCGGAGGAGCTGAAGGGGAGCCCCTCGATGCACCGCACGGGGGTGCTCACCGAGTCGAAGGCGAACTCCGGCGGGGGAAAGATCGGCACGATCATCTCCGGCGACGCGCAGCTCTGATCCCGGCGCCCCTCCGGGCGCCGAATGTGGTTATATGTAACGCGTCCCGTGGGGCGGGGGACCGCGCCTATCGTTTCGATAATTTTGCCTCCGCCCCGGCATCCCGGCCGTATCGGTCCGGCGCCGGCCATGGTGTAGTTTGTTGCATCCGGGGGGCCAATCGCCGCGCGCTCCTTTCGTCGTTACGGCCGCATCCCGCGATCGCCATGGTGGCCGTCGTGGCGGCGTTCCCCGATCATAACTCCGTATCCGCGCCCTTCGCGCTCGACTATCATGTCTGAACAAGTCCGTTTGATGTTCTCCGATATCTCGGAGCGATACGATGTGGGGAACGATGTTCTGTCGTTCGGAGCGCATCGTCTCTGGAAGAGCTATATGGTGCGGCAGGCGCGCGCGCCGCGCGGCGGCAGGGTGCTCGATCTTGCCACCGGCACCGGCGATATCGCCCTTCTCTTCTCCGATGCGGTCGGGGAGGAGGGGCAGGTGGTGGGGGTCGATTTCTCCCCCGGCATGATCGAGCAGGCCAACAAGCGTCCCAAGAACCGCCGCGCCAACCTCCGCTTCGAGGTCGGGGATGCGATGAACCTCCGGTTCGGCACCGACTCCTTCGATATCTGTTCGATCTCCTTCGGCATCCGCAACGTCGATGATCCGGTGCAGGCGCTGGCGGAGATGCGCCGGGTGGTCAGGCCCGGCGGCCGCGTCGTGGTGCTGGAGTTCGGACAGCCGCGCGGCCTGTTCGGGAGCCTCTACCGCTTCTACTCCGAGACGATCCTCCCGATCGTCGGGGGGGTGGTCAGCGGCAACCGCGAGGCCTACAGCTATCTGAACCGCACCGCCGCGGCGTTTCCATGCCGCGAGGGCTTCACCGATCTGATGCACAGGGCCGGCTTCACCAGGACGAGCTGGAAGGGATTGTTCGGCGGGATCGCGTTCCTCTACATCGGAGAGGTGGAATGAGCGACGGCACGGCGCTGCGTCCATCGATCACCGTCGGCATCTCCGGCGGGAGCGGTTCGATCTACGCGCTCCGGATGCTGCAGATCCTCTCGAAATATTACCGCCGGGTGGATGTGGTGATGTCGAACGCATCGCGCCAGGTGCTCGCCCAGGAGACCGAGGTCGATGCCCCGGCCGCCGGCGTCTGGACCCTTCCGGGGGCAGGCCCCGGCGAGGAGGAGCGGGTGACGGTCTGGAACAACCAGAACTACAGCGCGCCGTTCGCCTCCGGCTCCAACTGCGCCGAGCAGATGCTGATCGTCCCCTGCTCGATGAGCACCGTCGCCTCGATAGCGCACGGCATCGACCAGAACCTGATGCATCACGCGGCGGGGGTGACGATCAAGGAAAAGAAGGAGCTGATCATCGTGCCGCGCGAGACCCCGCTGTCGGCGATCCATCTCCGGAATATGCTGACGCTGGCCGAGCTTGGGGTGACGGTGATCCCGGCGATGCCCGGCTTCTACGGCGGTCAGTCGACGTTCGACGATCTGGTTAACTTTGTTCTGCAGAAGATCCTCAACCAGTTGAAGATCGATCTGCGGCTGAGCAGGAAGTGGGGGGAATAGATCGAAGCGGGGCAAACAACATGATGAACTATGTCCAATAAACTGATGCACCGCGTCCGCTCGTTCGTCGAGCGGGGAGAGCGGATCGGAGAGAGCGATACGCGCGATCTCTTCGAGGTGAAGGATCTTGTGGCGATCGCCAGGCTGGCCCGCATCCCCCGGGAGCGGCGCTTCGGGCGCGATGCGTTCTACCATGCCGCCCATCTGGCCGACTATCGCGGCGAGCACCCGGAGTTCTTCCTCTCCGAGCTCCAGACCGAGGCGACGGCCGATGCCGCCGAGCTGGCGATACGCTGCCGGTATATGCCGGGAGATACGCTCGAGATCTGGCGGGAGAGGCTTCGGGAGTTCTCGCGTGGGGCGCGCCCCGCAGTGGCGCTTCTGTCGGCCGGGTCGATCGTCGGGCTGGCGGAGGCCGAGGGGGTATCGCACGAGGCAGTTATCGGCGCGCTGCTCGAGCGTGGCTCCATCAGGATCACCGGCGAGGATGCCGAGATCTTCGACCCCGAGCTTCGCGCGTCGCATGCTCCGGGGGCGATCTCCACGAGTCAGTGGCTGGCCGTGCATCGCGCCGCCCACCGGCTGGGGCTGAAGACCCATGCGTCGATGGCCTACGGGACGGTCGACCATCCCGCCGCGTACGCCGCGCACCTCCATGCGATCCGCAATCTTCAGGACGAGACCGGCGGGTTCATCGCGTTCGTCCCGATGGCGATGCACAACCATGGCGTCGATGCGTTCTATCTCGCCGCGCCGACGGCGGCGCAGAGCATGCGCACCACCGCCATAGCGCGCGCCGTGCTCGACAACATCCAGCATATCGCCGCGGTCCCGTCGCTGGTGACCCTCGAGATCGCCATCGTCATCCTCAGCTATGGCGCCGATACGATCGACTCCACCGTCATGACCGAGGATGTCCGCTCCAGCGAGCTTCGCGCGCTCGGCGGATCGATCGGGTCGCTGCCGATCATCGATGAGAGCGCCCCGGCTCCGGCGCCGAAGATCGATCTGGCGAAGGTGCGGTCGCGCATCGAGGAGGCCCGCTGGAACCCCGTGGCCGTCGATGCCTCGTTTACCGCCGTCGCCCCGGTGGCGGCCTGACGTCCGATCCCGGGCCGGACCCTGAACTGTGATGTGACGCTCGTACTGAATTGATGGACCAATGCCGATCAAGGAGATAGATCAATGGCAACGTTAGCACCCTCCCGCAAGAAGCTTCGCGTGGTCGCGGCGGACTTCCTCAACTCCCTTCCGCTGACCGTGGAGATGGCCGAGGATGATCTGTTCGACTTCGAATACGTCATCCCGAGCGAGGGCTCGCGCCGGATGATGGAGAAGGAGGCCGATATCGCCCTGCTGCCGGTGGCCGCGCTGGCCGAGATCGGCGGGCTCGAGGTCATTCCCGGACCCTGCATCGGCGCCAACGGCCGCGTCGAGTCGGTGGTGATCGTCAGCGAGGCGCCGCTCGATCGTATCGAGCGCCTCTACGTCGATAACGCCAGCCGCTCGTCGGTGATCCTGGCGAAGGTCTTTCTCGACTCGATCGGCAAAAGCTCCATCCCGTTCGTCCGCCTCGACGGCCATCAGATCCCCGACAATGTGAAGGGGACCGACGCCGGCCTGCTGATCGCCGACATCGCCTTCAAGGAGTCGAAGCGCTTCAAGTACCGCCATGATCTGGGGGATGCCTGGAAGCGCCTGACCGGCGAGCCGTTCGTCTTCGCGGTCTGGGCGGCGCAGCCGGGCGTGCTCACCCCGGAGCTTGTGGAGCGCTTTAACCGCCGGTTCTGGGATGGCGTCGCGCGCAAGCACGGGATCATCGAGCAGTGGGCCGCCGAGCACGATATGCCGAAGGAGGTCGTTGCCGATTACCTCGACGAGCGCATTCAGTTCAATCTGACCAAGTCGGCCTGGTACGGCATGCAGGAGTTCTTCCGCCAGGCGAGCAACCTCCGCTTCCTCCCCGACGCACGGGTGGAGTTCGCGGGTCACGAGAGCGCCGCGCAGAACGGCATCCAGCCGAACCCCTTCGGCATCTTCACCCCCGAGGTGGTTCCGTACAACAAGACCTACGGCGTCGACCGGATTCTCTCACGCGCCGAGGCCGGACGCCGCATCTCGCTCCATGACGCCGAGCGGCTCTACGAGGAGGCCGATCTGGTCGATCTCGGGGAGGTGGCCCACAGCATCCGCAACAGGTTCAACCCGGGGAACCGCGTCTCGTATATCATCGCGCGGAACATCAACTACACCAATGTCTGCAACGTCGACTGCAACTTCTGCGGCTTCTACCGGAGCGACGATCCGAAGCGCAAGGGGCACGACGAGGGATATGTGCTGACGCGCGAGCAGATCCGCGCCAAGATGGATGAGCTTGCCGATGCCGGCGGCGTGCAGGTGCTGCTGCAGGGAGGGGTCAACCCGAACCTTCCGCTCGAATACTATACGAGCCTGTTCCGGTGGATGAAGAGCGAATGGCCGCAGATCCAGCTCAACAACCTGTCGGCCGATGAGGTCCTCGGGCTCTGTCCGAACAAGTCGCCGAAGGAGATCGAGCATATCCTCCGCGAGCTTCGCGATGCCGGGCTCGATACGCTTGCCGGCGCCGGCGCCGAGATCCTGGTCGATCGCGTGCGCAAGCGCGTCTCCTACAAGAAGAGCCGCTCCTCGATCTGGCTCGAAGTGATGCGCCAGGTGGGGAAGATCGGGATGAAGGCCTCGGTGACGATGCTCTACGGCATGGGGGAGACGACGCGCGACAAGTTCACCCATATGGCGAAGATCCGCCAGCTTCAGGATGAGGTGGACCCCTTCATGGTCTTCATCACCTGGCCCTATCAGAAGGGGGATGACCAGAAGCTGAAGTCGTTCGATCAGTCGGGGGCCACCTACCTGCGGGTGCAGGCCATCTCCCGCATCTTCTTCGACAACATCCAGCATATCATGTGCTCCTGGGTGACGCAGGGTCCCGATATCGGCCAGGCCGCCCTCTACTACGGCGCCGATGACTACGGCTCGGTGATGTTCGAGGAGAACGTCGTCTCCGCCTCCGGGACCACCTACCGGATGAACGCCGACTCGATGGAGCATAATATCCGCGAGGCGGGGTTCATTCCCTTCCGCCGCAAGGGGGATTTCAGCGACTGGGACCCGCAGGAGCATCAGCAGCTCGTGTCGGGACGGATCATCGCCGAGCTGGAGCCGGGGATGATCTAAGCGGTGATGGCACTCTGGCGGGCCGATCGCGCCAACAGAGAGATTTCCATGCAGCGGGCCCCGGATATTTATATTCGGGGCCCGTTCCGTTATTTTGCCTCCAATGGTATATCCCCTGTATCCGATCGTTCTTCTGGCTCTGCTCGCCCCGGCGATCGCGGCCGCGCAGCCGTCGTCCCGCTATGGCGTCGTGGCGGGGTACCACGGCATGTCGCATCACTACATGGAGTTCGGCGGGGGGCTCGTCACGCCGACGCGGGGCAGAAAAGGGGTGGTCGGCAACTCGCTGTCGGCCGAGGTGAAGATGCTCGACGGGGTCGTCCTCGGGGGAACCTACAGCGTCTGGACCAGCGCGAACCCGCTGGCGGCGGGCTTCAGCCTCAGCTATTACAATGATCTTGAAGGGAACGGCAGCCTCCGGTTTCGTCCCGAGGTCGGACTGGGGCTGGGGGGTGTTCGTATCGTCTACGGGTTTTCGATAACTCTTACCGGCCGGGAGCTGACGGCCGTCAACAGGCATGATGTCGCCCTGCGGGCGTTTGTTCCACTGACATCGCACTAAGGCTGTTCGATATGGCGTACGGTAATGGAGCTGTCCCGGAAGTCGCTGCCGCGGTTGCGCTGCGGCTGCGGATGCGAATGCTTCTGGCGGTCGGGATCGCGGTGATGGGATGCGCCGATCAGCGGGGCGACGAGGCGGCCAGAGCCGGGGGAGGGGATACCGCGTCCTCCGCCCCCCGTCGGGGAAGGCTGATCTCGGCGACGCCGATCGCCAGCAAAAGCGACCGCGAGATCGCGCTGGCGCTCCGGGACAACGGCCTCGGCCCCACAGGGAGCAATGCCGTGGATCTCTACAAGATCGTCTACGAGACGATCGATCCCGCCGGACAGAAGACCATCGCATCCGGGGCGCTGGCGATTCCCCGTGGGGTGGCCGGAGCGCTGCCGCTGATGAGCTATCAGCATGGGACCGTGGTCAATCGCGGGAGCGTGGCGTCGGCCTACGGGTTCGATGTGGAGAGCCTGCTGTTCGGTGGAGGAGGGTATGTGGTCGCCAGCCCCGACTATCTCGGCCTCGGCGACTCGCCGGGGCTGCATCCGTATGTCCATGCCGCGTCGCTCGCCACCGCCGTGGTGGATATGCTCAGGGCCGCGCGCGCGTTCTGCGCCGAGCGCTCGGTGGGGCTCAACGGGCAGATCTTTCTGCTCGGCTACTCCGAGGGGGGCTATGCGACGATGGCTGCGCACAAAGCGATCGAGGAGGAATATGCCTCGGAGTTCGCCATAGCCGCCTCGGCGCCGATGGCGGGGCCGTACGATATGTCGGGGGTGATGCGCGACCGGTTCATGAGCGATGCGGCCTATACGCAGCCGTTCTATATGCCGTACGTGGTGCTCGCCTACAACCAGGTCTACCATCTTGCCGATTCTCTCGGGGCGATCTTCCGCGCTCCGTACGATAAACTTCTCCCCGGCCTTTTCGACGGCGAGCAGGAGGGGTTCGATATCAACAGGGAGCTGCCATCGCAGCCGAAGGAGCTCTTCGCCCCCGGATATCTCGCGGCATTCCAGCGCGATTCGCTCCATCCGCTGCGCCAGGCGCTCCGGCGGAACGATCTCTACGACTGGACCCCGCGCGCGCCGATGCGGCTCTACCACTGCACCGCCGACGATCTGGTTCCCTACGCGAACAGCGAGGTTGCCTACAACAGCTTCCGGAGCCGGGGGGCGGCCCAGGTGGAGCTGGTGACCCTCTCCGATGGCGGGCATATGTCCTGCGGCTACCCGGCGATCATCAAAGGAAAGGAATGGTTCGATTCGCTGAAGAAATGATCGCCTCGCTCACCCGAGCAGGCGCCCGACGATATCGTGCGGCCGGTCGATAAGGATATCGGCGCCGGCCTCGCGCAGCTCCTCCTCCGATCCGAACCCGTACAGGACGCCGGCCGCCATCACGCCGTTCCGCTTCGCGGCGACCATATCCTCGCGTCTGTCGCCGATCATCGCCGCCGACCCCGCATCGATCGACTCGCGGCGGAGCATCTCCTCGATCAGATCCCCCTTGTTGTCGAACCCCCCATCCAGCTCGCTTCCGTAGACGCCGTCGAAGTATTCCGTCAGCGCGAAATGCTCCAGCACCCGCACCGCGAAGATGATCGGCTTGGCCGTCGCCACGAACAGCCTCCGTCCCGAATCGCGTATCGCCGCCAGCGCATCGGTGATGCCGGGGTAAAGCTCGTTCTGGTAGAGTCCCGTCGCGGAGAAGTGCTCCCGGTAGAAAACGACCCCCTGCTCGATCAGCGCGGCGTCGTCGGTGGCGAGCAGCCGCGCGAAGTTCTTCCGCAGCGGCGGACCGATACAGGCGCGGAGCTCGGCATGCTCCTGTTCCGGGGCGCCGAGGCGCTCCAGCGCGTAGCGGATCGATCCGGTGATGCCGGGTTCGGGATCGGTGAGCGTGCCATCGAGGTCGAACAGGAGAGTGGTCAGTGGGCGCATGGATGTCGGGGATAATCGGGGAGAAGGGGGCACGCTGCACGGTCCCATCCGTTGTGGTACGGCGGGAGGCCGGGGCTGTCAGGGAGGGGCGTGCCCGGTCGTCGCTGAAAGTACGGGAGAGCCCTCGGCCGCGCAACGCCCGAAATGTGTCGTACGGTGAAACGGGGCGGCCGGGCGTGCGGGGATCGCAAGGGGAGGAAAAAGCTCCCGGCGGCTGAAGTTTTGCCTCCCCTCTTGTAAACTTATCCGTACTTTGCCGGCGATACCAACAGGCGGCATCGGCCTGAAGGACGCGCTGCGTCGTTCGGGGCCGACCCTGGCACGGCAGTGCCGCCGAATCAACTCAACAACTGCGAGGTAAGGAGCAGACTATGGCTCAGGCAAAAAATGGGGACACCGTAAAGATTCATTATACAGGCAGGCTCGAAGATGGAACCGTCTTCGATTCGTCCCTGGAGCGCGAGCCGCTGGAGTTCAAGATTGGTGAAGGACAGGTGATCCCCGGGTTCGAGCAGATGGTGGTCGGCATGGAGCCCGGCCAGTCGAAGACCGAGACGATTCCGGTGGACCAGGCATACGGGCCGCGCGACGAACAGATGATCGTCCAGGTCGAGCGCACCCAGCTTCCTGCGGATCTGGCTCCGGAAGTGGGACAGGAGCTCTACGTGCAGCAGCCGGGCGGCTATACGGTTCCTGTCGTCGTCGTCGATGTCAACCCGACGTCGATCATGATCGATGCCAATCATCCGCTCGCCGGCGAAAACCTTGTCTTCGACGTGCAGCTCGTCTCGATCGACGGACCTCCCTCGCTGATCATTACGCCGTAAAGCTTTCAGGCCGGAAGGGGCTCGATCCGCGCGCCCCTTCCGCCTTCGATTCACCCCCTCGCACGCATTCCTCCGCCCGTCACCGATCGCCGATCGACAGCAGCCGCGCTATCGTCTCCTGCAGCTTGCGGATATTCACCGGCTTGACCAGGTGCTCCTCGAAGCCGGCATCCAGACTGTTCTGCACATCCTCGTCCATGCCGAATCCGCTCATCGCGATTGCCCTGACCGGCCGCACGGCGCTCAGCTTCCGTATCAGATCATGTCCGGTGCCGTCGGGAAGCCCGATATCGCTCACCAGCAGATCGAATCGCTGGCGCGATGCAAGCTCGAGCGCCGAAGCGATGCTGATGGCCGTATGCACCCGCATTCCGCGGCGTTCAAGTATGATCTTGATCACCTCGAGCGTATCGGGATGATCATCCACCAGCATGATCTGCGCGCGGCCGTCATCCTCGATCATGGTGTCTCCGTTGTCGTCGATCGGTTGCTCCAGAGGCGGCGCCGTCGGCAGCCCCACCCTGAATGTCGCCCCCCGGCCCGCCCCCTCGCTGCTCGCGCTGATGGTCCCCTCGTGCATCTCCAGAAGGCTTCTGGTGATCGCCAGGCCGAGCCCCAGCCCGCCGAACTGGCGGTTGATACGCTGCTCTCCCTGAATGAATGCGTCGAAGATACTTGAGAGAACATTCTGCTCGATGCCGATGCCGTTGTCGGTCACCTCGACATGGATCTGTCCGTCGTCGTTGCCGGTGACGATCGAGATCGTTCCATGCCGTGGAGTGAACTTGATGGCATTCTTCAGGATATTCCAGAGCACCTGGTGCAATCGCGCCGAATCCCCCCACACATGATGCTGCCCCGCCCGGAGCGTCTGTCCCAGCAGGAGCTTCTTCTCGTTGATATCGCTCTGGCAGGTCTCCACCACGTTGGCGATCACCGTATGCAGGTCGACGATCTCCGGATGCAGCTCGAGCTTTCCCTTGGCGATGCGTGTAAGATCGAGCAGATCGTCGATCAGGCGCGCCTCGAGCTCGATATTGCGGCGGATGATCTCCAGAAACGGCCTGACATCCTCGGCGATGCCCGACTCCTCGAGCACCTGGATGGCCGCCAGCGCCGGCGTCAGCGGCGTGCGCAGCTCATGGCTCATCACGGCGATGAACTGATCTTTCGCACGGTTTGCCGCCTCGGCCTCCTCCTTTGCCCGCTGCAGCGTCTGTTCGGCCTCCTTCCGCTGGGTGAGGTCGAGCATCGCGCCGATCATCCGCACGGCGTTGCCATCCTCGTCGCGCTGGGCGTAGCCCCGGTCGAAGACCGTGGCATAGGAGCCATCGCCGGTCTGGAATCGATATTCCTCGCTCCAGCAATGGCCGTCTCCGGCGATCGCTTCGTTGATGCCGGCCAGGACGCGCTGGCGATCGTCGGGATGGATCCGATCGCTCCACCATCCGCTGTCGGTGATCCTGTTCTCGAGATCGTATCCGAACGCCGTCTCGATCGCCTCGTTCCAGAGCAGCGTGTCGGTCAGCAGATCCCAGTCCCAGATCACATCGTTGGTCGCGCGCGCAACAAGCCTGTACCGCTCCTCGGTATCGCGCAATCTGCTGTTGGTCTGCTTATGCTCGCTGATATCACGCACCACCAGCGTGATGCCGCCGGTCGGCCTGTCGTCCGCGATCGGCGCGTTCGAGCAGGAGACATGGACGGGGGAGCCATCCTTCGTATAGAAGATATCCTCGTGGTTGTGGACGGTGGCTCCCTCGAACAGCACGGCGCTGATCGGGCAGTCGGTCACTGAGAAGGGGGTGCCGTCTGCATGGCGGTAATGGAGGGTATCATGGAGCACTTTGCCGATCAGCTCATCCTCCGGCCATCCGAACATCTCCTCGGCGGCACGGTTGACGAAGGTGATCCTTCCGCCGTGATCCATCAGAAAGAGCGCCTCGGTTGCCCTGTGCGCTATCGTGCTGCTCACCTCGCGCTGCCGTTGCAGCTCGCGCTCCCGGCGCTGCAGCCGCAGCTGCGTGTGGCGCAGCTCTGTTATCTCCTCGTGGGCGACGATGACGCGCGTATCTCTGCCGGGGAATCGCGTGACCCGGGTGATGAACCATCGCTGCCGGTCCGGTCCGTCGACCGGAAACTCGATCGACAGCTCGTCCTCGCCGCCGTCGATCACCGCGCGGATTCCATCGGCCAGAGCGCGGGCATATGGACCATCGATCGTATCGCAGTGGGCCAGGTAGTTCCCCGTCACCGCGTCGACGACCGAGGGGGATGACGCCGGGGGGGCCTCACGCCATGCTCTGTTGGCGGCCAGCACGTTTCCTCTGGTATCCAGGGTCGCGATATGCGCCGACAGCCCATCGAGCGTCGAGCGGGCCGATCGCTCCGATTCCCGGAGCACCTCCTCGTCGATCTCCCGCTGGCTGCGGCTGGCCGCCATCATGATCGCCAGCCCCGTGCCGGACGGATAGATGCTGACGCGGTGTTCTCCCGGCAGGATCGCTCCGGCCGTCTCGAACGATAGCGGGGCTCGGGTGTCCATGGCGCTGCGGCAGTGGCGCTCGAACTCCGTTCCATTGAACTGCGGGAAGCATTCCCACAGTACATTGCCGAGCAGTTCGTCGGCCCTGCGGCCGATCATCCGTTCGGTATATGCATTGACATAGTTGTACCGCCAGCCATCGTCGACCGCGATCACGATGGTGTCGAGAGTATCAACTATATGATTCAGGTTCATACAACCTCATACCAGGGTTGCCTTGCTCGGTGCACAGTAGAATCATCCGGGATCTCGATCCCATCATCCACGGGAACATCTGGGGCTCCCGCAGGGATACATCGTCCGCCAGCAGTGTGACCTATGATCGGCTCCGTTCCCATGGGGGAGGGGGCGGCGGCGATCACAATGGCGTAAACGTTTGGAGGCTTCTACAGCAGAGGAACGTACAAGGCGTGATCACATGAAGGGGTCTCGGCCGCCGCTTCTGCGGGGTAATTCATGCGAGTATCAACAGACGAGCATGAGCAAAAATTATGCCGTGACCTCGGCGCTCTCCGTCCGCCGTTATGAATCCCCCGTCCGGCGGCGTCAGGGGGGAAAGGGGATACGCCCGGAGCCAGCGGCGGCTCCATGGGCATCACATTTTGAGAAATCCTGCAATGATTGGGGGCCGACCATATGATACGGTGCTCCGCGTACGTGAGGTGCCGTCCGGTGATCTCCCTGACGTGCTTACCCGCTCCATTGAATCGACAGCGGGCACGTTGCCGGATGGTCGGTGCCAAGCACGTCGTGGCGTTGCGATTGCTGCGGTTGCCGGTACACAAAGCGGAGATCGACCATGAAGATTGGGTTTATAGGACTCGGAGCCATGGGGCTTCCGATAGCGCGGGCTTTGATGGGGGCCGGCCACACGCTGGCGGTCTACAACCGCACCGCAGGCCGTGCCGACGAGCTCCTCGGCCAGGGTGCCCGGCGGGGAGAGAGCCCGGCCGACGTTGCCGGGGATGCGGACGCTCTGATCACCATGCTGGCCGACGACCGGGCGGTCGAGGATGTAATGCTGCGCGACGATGGGGAGGGAGCCCTGGATGCGCTGCCAGCGGGGAGAATGCATATCTCGATGAGCACCATCGGCGTCGGCCTGGCGGCGCGTCTGGCGGAGCTGCACGCGGCGCGCGGCCAGGGCTATATCTCCGCCCCGGTGTTCGGCCGTCCGATCGCCGCTGAACAGCGGAAGCTGTGGGTGATCGCCGCCGGCCCGCCGGAGCACATCCAGCGCGCCCGGCCGTTGTTCGATGCCATCGGTCAGGGGACCAGGGTGGTCGGGAAGGACCCGCCGATGGCGAACGTGATCAAGCTGGCGGGCAACTTCACCATCGCCGCGATGATCGAGACGCTCGGCGAGGCGTTTGCGCTGGTGCGCCGATCGGGAATCGACGCGGCGGGATTTCTTGAGATCATCAACACGGCGCTATTCGCAAGCCCACTCTATGGCAATTACGGTACGATCATCGCCGAGGAGCGCTTCGAGCCGGCCGCCTTCAAGCTCCGTCTCGGGCTGAAGGATATTCGTCTTGCCCTGGCCGCCGCCGATGCCGTCTCGGTGCCGATGCCCCTGGCGAGTCTGCTGCACGACAATCTTCTGGCGGCCGTCGGACGTGGCAGGGGGGAGATCGACTGGTCGGGGCTTGCACAGATGCTCGCCGAGAATGCCGGGCTGGGCGCCCATGACTCCGATCATGCATGACAGGACATTGTGGCATCCATGACCGATCGCGGCTCGTCCGCAACTGGTTCTCCCGAGCATCGCTCCGCTGGGCCATCGTGCGTGCCGGGGATCGGTACCGGGCTCATGGGTGGAAGCTGCGCCGCGATTCACCGGGGAGCTGCCCTATCGGTTCCCCGGTCGCGCGGGGTGTGGTAGCGTCTCACGTTGGCTGTCGAGTGGGTGATTCACCGGGCCGGAGTCCAGCTCCGGCCCAACATTCAAGCACACTGAAGACACCGCCCGGGTTGCGGGTGATAGAATGGGGGGCGCTATCTTCCGCCATGCGCCGAACTATCCCTGCGATCATCCTCAGTATTCTTGCGACAATAACCGTGTCGCACTCCCTGCGCGCCCAGCAGACTCGGTCGGTCGCGCCCCCTGCGGCCGACGTGAAGCGCCTGCTGGCGGCATACACCGATGCCCTGGAGGGGCTGCTCCCCTCGCGCGTACGACCGGTGCTCCGCCGGATCCCATCATCCCGCCGCCGTCTGCTCGCCATGAAATATTATCTGCGGCGCACGCCCGGGGAGATCGAGGAGAAATGGGCCTGGAACGCCGGAGAGATCCGTCTCTACAGGAGATCGAAGGAGTACGGCCAGGCCGCCGCCGAGCTCGACAAAGTGACCCGGAAATTCGCCGAGCTCAATCCCGGTTACCGCCTCGAGGTACGTATGGAGATCAGGACGCTCGGCGAACAGGTGCGCAAGTGGAACGGCGTCAGGTCGATAGGGGGCGCGGGCAATGAGCTTGCCGATACCTGCCTCGCGCTGATGGCTGACTCGGCGGGCTTCTTCGCCTCGGAGCCGACACCGGAGCGTCTGACGCTCTTTGCCGATTTCCTTCGCGTGTTCGAGCCGCAGACCGTTCCGACCGTCGCGGTGCCGGGTTTATCGCAGCATGGGCAGCTTCGCGCGTTCGATTTCAGTATCAGGCGGGGCGGAGCAGTGGTGGCGGGGCCTTCCACGCGATCGATCCCAAGCGACTGGGATGGAGCCGGGTGGACGGTGAAGCTCGGAGATGCGATCTGCTCGGTCAGCGATCGATTCCAGGGGCCTCTTTACGATCCGTACGAGCCCTGGCACTATACGTATATCCGCTGATCCATCACCATAGGCTGGTAAAGTGCGGCGATAATATATCGGAGGAAAATCAGCGGTTATATTCAACGATATTTTTTTTGCATATGCTTTCGCGTGGATGGTTCACCCGAATATCTCGCTCCTTGCACGCATCTCCGATATGCCGGCCCATTGCTATGGCGTTCCGTTATATCCAACTCCATAGCATGTATGGCATGACAGATAGAGCGCTCCATCACATTAAATAATTAAATACCAAATGACAATGTAGTATACCTGTGGCCGCTTGATATATCCCCACTATCGCCCGAAAATCAATTGATGACCGATCGGCAGCCGATTCCCTTCGGATGGCATGGCGTTCGTGGAGCTCTCCCACATAAAAAAACAGCGCCGCTCCTGACTGTAGATCACGGATGCGGCCGGTTGGGACAGGGTGTATCAGAAATCATCGAGGAGGTGGAAAACGCTATGAAGAAGATCGCAGGAGCTGTGATGATGCTCAGTCTCATCGTGGCGGCATATGGAGAGGGGGACGCACAGATCGGAAGCAGTTCGTCGAGCGCCACGAGAATCGGATCGGCCGGGATTACCGTGCCGGTGAACAGCAGCGGACGTATCGCTTCGGGAACGATGCGGATCGAGCGCTTCGAGGTGCGGGACTCGCAAATAGTTGCCGTGGGAGAGATGCTGGATGCCGGCGATGCGCAGATGAGCCGTGCGAGCTCGCAGAGCTCCGGTTCGGCAACGATGGCGAATTCAACCGGCAGTGAAACGGCTGCTATTTCGGGATCGGCATCGTCAGGGTCGGCCATGATGACCACGAGGGATATTACCAGCACGTATAGCACCCTGGCTAATGGCGCGGGGGTGAACTCCCTCACCCCGAACAGCGCCGGCTATGCAACCGATCCTTCATCGGTCGACAGGCCCTACTTCCCGGATGGGAACTCCGTTTCGAGCAGCTCTTCCGGCACTGGTTCGGCGGCGGTGGTGAGCATGCCTGTCGAGATCACCGGCGCAAGCTGTGAAGCTCTGCACCTTAATCTCGGTTCGGCTCACAGTTCCGCCACGGGATCGGTTGCATCCACGCCGGTGGCCGTGACGATCACCTCCGCGTCGGTGGCGACTATGGGAGGGAGCAACAACCTCTGCCAGATATCCGGCGCGTTCGGCGGCAAAGCTTCGGCCTCGACGATGGTGGGGCACCTGAACCGTCTGATCGGTGCTTCTCCGGCCTCGATGCGGTGATATGGCAGGAGCTATCGAGGGAGTAAATAAACGGGGAGAGCAGAAGAATGCTCTCCCCGCTGTCGTTTATCCGTCGTACGAATTCTCCACGGTGTCGGCATGCGCGCCGTTGTTCGTTCGATCTCAGCTTAACAGGCCCTGAGCCGGATCATAATGCATCCGTCGAGATCCTGCGTAACCTCGAATACCACACAGATCCCACAGAAGGTGAACGGAGCCGATACGCCGGGGCCGGTAAATCTGAATACTCCGCCATTGACCGAAACCCAGTTGAAGCTTGTTGAGCCCATGCAGCCGTTGACCGAGAAGGACGACGGGGTGCCGCGCGTGGTCATCACATTGTTTTGCGTCGTTCCCGGGGTTGGTCCCCAGTTGGTGGTAAATGTGATCGGCAGACATGCGGCCGGGATCGTATTGGAGACGAGAATGCCGAACGTACAGCAGGTGGGCGAGATCTGTGCCCCAGCCCGCTGCGCACTCCCGATGATGACGAATGCTGCAACGAGGAGCGCTGTGAGGAGTGAATACCGTTGTGCTTTCATAAGAAATTCTCCGGAAAAATAATTATGGCGAGTCGCTGGCGGTCAGGAGTATGTATACCCATATCGCTCGCACGCTATGGGCTCGTTTGCCGATGAATTGCTGCCGGACATTGCCGCGCGGCCGTAACCGATAATGTTCTCCGCGCCGGGACCATCATGCCCGATCCCTTTTCCGCTTATGGCGATCAGCAGCGGTGAAGAGCCCCGGGCAATCCGCCGGATGCCGGCCGGTGCCGCTGCTGGCTACAGCGTATTCCTTTCGGGCTGTGCGGTTGCCGGTCTGCACATGGTTATCGGGCACCATGGCATAATGGTATAGATGACTCAGGAAATGAATTTTGCACATTTCCGATGTGACCATGAGATAAAATATATGGCCTCCTCGCTGTCGGGTGCGGAGCCATTGCTCCCGCGATGCCCGATACCCCGGATATCCCCGCCATCGGGTTTCTGTTATATGCTCAATCCCATCCACAGCGTCTCGGTGACGCGCCGGGCGATCGCCTCGATCGATCCATTGTTCTGATCCTTCCGCCGGAGGTGACCATCCAGCAGGAGCATCGCAAGGCCATGCATAAGCGACCATGCCGCGCGCGCGTATTCCCGTGGGTCGCCGTCGCGGGCCGATCCTTCTTCCTGACAGCGCTCGATCGATGCGACGAGCCGGTCGAACGCGGCGCCCGCGGCATCGCGCAGCGAGGAGGGAGCCGCTGATACGAGGTTGCCGGCAAGCTCGGGGCTGAACATCACCCGGAAATGCGCCGGATGCTTCGATGCGAACAGAACGTAGGCGATCCCCGCTTCGATCAGCCTGAGCCGTGGCTCGGCGATCCCGGAAATCCGGCGCTCGATGAAGCCGCCGAGCGCGATGAACCCCTCCTCGGCAAGGGATGCCATCAGCGCGGCACGATCGGCGAAATGGTGGTAGGGGGCGGTATGGCTTACGTTGGCCCGCCGCGCGACGGCACGCAGCGAAAGACCCTCCAGCCCCTCGTGCTCGATCAGCTCCAGAGCTGCGTCGATGAGCGATCGGCGGAGATCGCCATGATGGTACTGGTCGGCGGGCTTGGGAGTGGAGCGACGTTTCATCGGCATATATCTCCGTTGATATAATCTGGATCTTTACAGTGTAAAGTTGAATCGCTATCTTTGCAGTGTAAAGATAGCGAGCCCGGGTCCGCGCCGCAACCGCGCCGGTGATGGCCCGGCATATCAACAACCATCGGGAGTAGCAGATGGCTCCGCTTATCGTCCTTGTCGTTTCATTTGTCCTCTTCCGGCTTTCGGGCCTGCTGGGCCTCCAATACTTCGCTTCCTGGCCGCCGGCGCTGCGCTGGTCGCTGGCGATCATGTTTCTGTTCACCGCTGTCGCGCACTTCACGCGAACCCGCGCCGATCTTATCCGGATGGTTCCTCCGTCGCTTCCACGTCCCGGTCTGCTTGTCACCATCACCGGCCTGCTGGAGTTCGCCGGGGCCATCGGCCTGATGATCCCCGCGCTGGCGGCGCCATCGGCGTATGCGCTGATTCTTCTGCTGATAGCAATGTTCCCGGCAAATCTCCGCGCGGCCCGCGAGCGCCTTCCCGTTGCCGGACGCATCGCCATGCCGTGGCCCGCGCGTCTGGCGCTGCAGATGTTCTGGATCGCCGCGCTCTGGGTGGCAGTCCAGGGGGGCTCTCATTGAGTGGGACGCGGCGCGGACGGCATATCGCCCGGCGGAGAAAAGCGCTTATGATCCGGCGGGGATAATGGTGGGTGAGTATATTGCCCGATCGCTCCCCCGGGTGTGGCTATGGCCGGGCGCGCGATGGCTGTTCCTGCGCCCTGTCGGTCCCGTTGTACCGCACGATGTATGGGGAACAGGGGAGAGCCGCTGTCCCGTCATGCAATCCGGATCGTGCCGATGTTCGATACTCTCCATACGTTTCTCTCCTCCCGGATCGTGCTGACCGATGCGTTGTGGGAGCAGATCATGACGCAGTTCAGCCCCCGACTTCTGCGCAGGGGGCAGTTCCTGCTCCGTGCCGGGGAGGTATGTACCTCGGTGGCATTTGTGTCGCGAGGATGCCTCCGGTTGTTCTCCACCGACCCGAAAGGGGATGAGCATAACCTGCAGTTCGCCATCGACAACTGGTGGATCTCCGACCGCGACAGCTTTATCTCGGGCCGGCCCTCGCGCTACAGCATCGAGGCGCTCGAGGATTCCGAGCTTCTGCTGGCCGACAGGGAGTCGGCGCGGAACCTCCGGGCGCTCTCCGGCGATCTGGAGCGGGAAGGGGTGAGGATGATCAACCGGGCGCGCGCGGCTCTCGAGCGCCGCGTCGAGTGGATGCTGTCGATGTCGGGCGAGGAGCGTTATCTGCAGATGGTCGACCGCTATCCCGATATCGTTCAGCGGGTTTCGCAGCGCCATATCGCATCGTACCTGGGGATCACCCCGGAATCGCTCAGCCGCATCCGGCGAAGTCTTGCCGGGCGAGGGCATCGCCCCTGAGCCCCTCTCCGCCGATCTTACCATAGATCAATGGGGCCGATCTCCCTTCCTCCGTACGTTTGTGGTATGCTTCGTCCGTCGTAACGATGAAGGACGGGACGATACGATGAGCAACCCCACCATCCCACTGTCTGGGAGATAGCGGGGGGCGCACCTCCGTTGATAGCACGGGGAATCCGGCACCGTATTGATCTGCCGGATCGGATGATCGAAGAAGGGACGATACCAATGAAACGCAAAGATTTTCTTATGACTATGACCGCCGCCACGGGAATGCTCTCCCTCTCCTCGCTCCGGACGATGGCCGAGGGGCTGGGGGGGGACGATCGGACGATGCCGGTGCTCTTCGTCGGGCATGGCTCGCCGATGAACGGCATCGAGGATAACGACTTCAGCAGAAGCTGGATGGAGCTGGCGAAGGGGCTTCCCGCTCCGACGGCCGTGCTGGTGATCTCGGCGCACTGGCTGACGCGCGGCACCCATGTGACGGCGATGGAGATGCCCCGGACGATCCATGACTTCGGCGGGTTCCCTCCGGAGTTGTTCGCGGTGCAGTATCCCGCGCCCGGCAGCCCCGAGCTCGCCCTCGAGACGCAGAAGCTCATCACCAGCACATCGGTGGGGCTCGACCACGAGTGGGGACTCGATCACGGCACCTGGTCGGTGGTGCGCCGGATGTATCCCGATGCAACGATTCCGGTGCTGCAGTTGAGCATCGACTATGCCCAGCCCCCCCAGTATCACTACGATCTGGCGAGGGAGCTTGCCGCGCTCCGCCGCAGGGGAGTGCTGATCATCGGCAGCGGCAATATGGTGCATAACCTCCGCATGGTTGCCTGGGACCGGATGAACGACCCGGAGTATGGATACGACTGGGCGCTGGAGATCAACGATATCTTCAAGAAGCGGATCGCCGCCGGGGAGCACCGGCCGCTCATCGAGTACGGCTCGCTCGGGAGCGCGGCCCGCCTGGCGATCCCCACGCCCGATCATTACTATCCGCTGCTGTATGTGCTCGGACTGCAGGAGAAGGGGGAGGACGCGGTGTTCTTCAACGATCGCGCCGTTGCCGGATCGCTGACGATGACCTCCGTGATGATAGGCTGAGCGGTGCCGGAGGAGTGATACATCATGAAGCGGATCGGGGCTTGGCTGAAAGATCCCCCGAATGCATATTGCGCCAATGAAAAAATCCGAGCAGATGATCGATGGGGCGAACCCCGGAGCTGATGCGAGCGATTCGGGGATGTTCTCGCTTCTCCATGCCGCTCAGCGGCTGCAGGACCGTATCGAGTCCGCAATGGAGTCGGTGGGGCTCTCCTGGGCGAAGTACGGCGTGGTGTCGGTGCTCCTGGAGGCGGGGGAGCCGCTCCCTCTGGGAGAGCTTGCCGGGCGCGTCCGCTGCGTGCGCTCGAACATGACCCAGCTGATCGATCGCCTCGAGGCCGACGAGCTGGTGCAGAGAACCAACGATCCATCGGACCGGCGCGTGGTCCGGGCCGAGCTGACCCCGCTTGGGCAGCAGCGCGCCGAGGCCGGAGCCGAGCAGCTGAAGCTGGTGCAGTCCGATTTCGCTTCCCTTCTCTCCGATGCCGAGCGCACGATGATCGATCGGGTGCTCGCGGCCCTCTGCTGATTTTTTTTGCTCGGATAGTTCATAGATGAATATTACTCCATTGTACAAAGTCATCCTCATAGATCAGGAGATAGTATGAACCCTGCAATCGTTTCGAACCGGAGCTACTCCTTCCCGGCAACGGGGTGGAGCGTCGTGCTCTGGACGCTCCAGGTGGCGCTGGCGGCAGGCTTCGTCATGACCGGGGCGATGCACCTCGCCATGCCGATCGGGCAGCTTCATGTGGCCCATCCATATTCCGCCGGCCTTCCCGCTCCCTTTGTACGTTTCATCGGTCTGAGCGAGCTTGCCGGCGCGTTCGGTCTGCTGCTTCCATCGCTGGCACGTATCCGTCCGCAGCTGACGGTTGCAGCCGCCAGCGGGCTTGCGTTGATGATGTTCATGGCGATGTTCCTGCACGTCGTCCGCGGCGAGCTCTCGGAGATCGCGATCAACATCCTGCTCGGCGCCATCGCCTGCCTCATCGCATGGGGCCGCTCGCGCCGGGCCCCCATCGCGCCACGTCCGTACGAATCCGCAACGGACATGGCCCATCTCTGCCCATGTAATCAAGGAGGACACTGATGATTCTTATTACCGCCGCCACCGGCGAGTTCGGTCCCCTCGTGGTGGATCGGCTTCTGCAGCATATCCCCGCCCATAAGCTCGCCGTCGCGGTGCGCAACCCGGAGAAGGCCGCCGGCTTCGCGGAGCGGGGCGTCGAGGTCCGTCATGCCGACTACGACGATGCGGCTTCGCTCCGCGCGGCGTTCAGCGGCGTCGAGCGCCTCCTCTTCATCTCCTCCCCCGCGTTCGACAACGATGTGCGCATTCCCCAGCACGAGCGCGTCGTCGATGCCGCCAGGGATGCCGGGGTGGGGCATGTGGTCTATACGAGCATCATCGGCGGCGAAGGCGATCTGCCGTTCGGATTCCATGCGCACTATGTCACCGAGCGCGCGCTGGAGCGGTCGGGCCTCCCCTATACGTTCCTCCGTAATGCCTTCTATACCGATTCGGTGATCCCGGGAGAGCTTCTGCGCTCGCTGGTGGATGCCGGAGAGCTGCGTGGAATACCGGGCGTGGAGACGATGAACACCGCCACGCGGGCCGATCTTGCCGAAGCCGCCGCGGCAGTGCTGACGGGAGAGGGACACGCGGGAAAAGCATATGAGCTGACCGGGACGCCGTGGAGCTTCAGCGATCTCGCCGATGCTCTCACCAGTGCGAGCGGACGCCAGGTCATCGTTCAGGAAGGGGGGAAGGACGATGGCGGGGCATGGGGATGGCTCGCCGGCGTCATCGCCGGCGGCGCGTACGCATCCGATATGGCAAGCCCCGATCTCGAGCGGCTTCTCGGTCATCCTCCAGCGACCCTGAAGGAGTATGTCGCATCGGCGCTGGAACGGGCCGGCGACTGATATCCGGCGCATAGTGGTTGCGACGGAATGCCGCGTGGGGGCGATGCTCTCTGCCCCCGCGCGGCGATCGCCCGCGCCATCGTCCGGGGTCGTGCGCAATGCTTCTCCGGAGATCGAAGCCTCCGCGTCCGTCGGCCTGCTGCCCCTCGCACTGGCCGGGGCCGGCCGAGTGACGCCACCATCGATGAGCTTCAGTCCATTCTCGCGCCGTAACTGGGCCGGCGCTGAACTCCGGCCCAGCGCTGATCGGCGGAGCTATGACCGATGTCATGGTTCATGAACGTTCGGCAGCGCACATTGCGGGAGAGTCTGTGGGATGGTCCCACACGGCATATGCGCCCGGGAGCCGGATAAACGATGGTGCGTCCGCCGCCGGACCACGGTTTTCTACCAGGAGGATAGGGAGATGCGAAAACAGAGTGATCATCACAACGATGCTCCATTACGCGACGCCGCCGGGACGCGCGATGCAGCTCGGCCGCACCGGGGCGTGCACGCTGCTCTCTGGATCGCCGGGGCGGGAGGGATCGGAGCGCTTGCCTATGCGTACCTGATACGCCCATGGCATCTGCGTTGGGGAGCGACACGGGAGGAGTCCGTCGCAGCGCTTCCCGGCGATGATCTGATCGATCATCCACGACTGCAGAGCACCAGGGCGATCATCATCAATGCGCCGGCCTCGGAGATCTGGCCGTGGCTTGCGCAGATGGGGCAGGGACGAGGCGGGTTGTACAGCTACGACTGGCTGGAGAACCTTATAGGGTGCGATATCCACAGCCTCGACCATATCGATCAGAAGCTCCAGTTCCTGCGTCCCGGCGATATGGTCCGTCTGGGGCCGAAGGGGTATCCGTTCTTTACCGTCGTATCGGTTCATCCCGATGATGCGCTTGTGCTTGCCGCGGGTTTCGATCCCAACGATTCTTCCGGGGCGGCATCGCACAATCGGTCGACATGGGCGTTCGTTCTGCGGCCGATCGATAAGCGTACCACACGGTTGATCGTACGGCTGCGCGGGGCGTGGGAGCCTGCGGTCGCGATGGATCTGTTCAATCGCGTGTTCCTCGAGCCGGTGCAGTTCATAATGGAGCGGAAGATGATCCACGGGATCAGAGATCGTGCGGAGCGATCGGGGGAGTAAACGCGGGCCTCCCTGGTTTGCAACGTACGCTGTCGTATACCCGGCTCTCCATCGGGGGCATCCGTTCCGGCTGCGCATTATGCCGATCCCCGCATCCAGAGCGATTGAATATTCTCCGCATGGTCGAGATGCCCCTTCCCCACGCGACATCACCAGCGATGGCTGGCTCCACCCCCTGATACATCCCCTTTATCATCGTTGTGATCGCGTCGCGGGAGGGATTTATATCGCATATCCATTCTCTATACTCACGACGAGTTGCCCGCTACACTCAGAATGGATAATCATCGAGGAGAACCGGTTGCCAAGCGCAGTTGTCAGTCGTGCCATCTGTAGGGCGTCGTGGAAACCGTAGCGGCCATTATCATTGATATACTACATACATACGACGAGCCGTTGGCTCGCGCCTCAGTCCATGCATATAACGGCCGATTCTAATTTCATAATTGCCGTGAAATATATTCGGGTACTTTCAAGTGATAGCGGGCTCGTATCTCCGCCAGTGAAGAGCTCTATGAGAGCACGATCCGCCGGATATGGGTGAAGAAAAGCCAAAGTGTATCAGAATCGGTGATGGCGGATCTTTCATCTATCCGGCCAACAATATCCTACTCACAGGTAGAATATATCCACAGCCCCATCCCCTAACCGCCGGATTGCGCGAGGCCGACCGTGTGAATCTGTCGGCGCTCCGCAATATCGCTGACATCCATGCGAGGGATATATCATGGGTGTGAAGAGAGCGAGCGTCCTGTGGGATGACCCGAGCCGCCTGGTACCCGATCGGATGCTACCATCGACCACTTCATACCTTCCATGGAAGACGCGCCCCGCCACGACGGCGATAAATTCCTCGATCCAGGGTCGCTTACTGCTGTGTTCGGTTATGTCGGCTGCCGGATCGATAGCAGTTATGCCGGATATCGACACTCCGCCGAGCTGTATACTCGAAATCGCAGGAAATAGGGAAAATATTATATGGCTTTTATAGCCGGGTGTACAGAAGGAGTATGAGGGCGGGCGGCATCCCATAAATATTGCTATCTCCAGCGAAAGGTATTGCAATGGAGTCTCCGCATGTCTATACTTGATGCACTCCATCCGCGATCGGGTGCCGGTCGCCTCAATAAACGTAATGATGAGAAAAACTGTTTTGCATGGCAGTCGCTGTATATATAACTTGCGTCCGAATTTGTAGACACGACCTATAGAGATCCAGCCGTATCGGCAACACCTCGCGATCCAATCCTGAACCATGAAGCGTCACGACACGATGCCTCACTGGCATGGATTGTCTCGAGTGGGATGATCGCCATCGTTCCGTATAAGAGGACTATCATACTACCCGATCCTTGTGCCGGCCGCCGGCCAGGGTGCTTTTATCGCCGCTTACACACCGTTCGATCCCTGCCGCAAGGGATAGTATTCTTCGCCTGTTATTGTTATGAGAGCTTTATTATCCTCGATATTGCTCTGTGTTCCTCTATTGCTTAAAGCGGAGGGACCAGACACGCTGAGAAATTATATTCCAAATGGACGGTTTATATATTATCGCGACCAGTCAATCAAAAAACAGGCTGCCCGGTTCGATCTGACCCGTCCCTGCTCGATCGTGAAGCTGCGGTTGAGGATGCAGGGGGAGGGGAGTGCCACCGTGCATATATTCGGTGGGGAGGGGGGGGCGACCGCGCCTTTTATCGAACGTGATCTGGTATCTCCTATCGTGATTGAAAAATCAGGGGTGGGGATCGCGACCGTGGATGTCCCATTGCCTGATCCGCTCTCCATCGACGATACCCAGTTCTTTATCGTCGTCGATAATCTCACCTCCGGGCTTACTCTTCTCTCCGACGAGACAGTCAAGGCGCCGAGCTGCGTCTCCGGCTCCGATGCCTACTACCGCCAGTTGATCCAGGGGGCCGATGGAGTCTGGAACTGGGGGAAATACTCCTATGGCATCGATGTCATCCTGAATTACAGGAGTGGAACGCATCGGAACCTGATCGATATGACGGCCGATAGCCGGATACCGGATTCCGCGACCGCCAATGGAAGCATCGCTTGGTACGATATCGACCGGGATGGATATCTGGATCTGATGGTGGGGGGCAAAGTCTTCCATAATAATGGCGATGAGAGCTTCTCCGATGTCACGGCATCGAGCGGCATCGCGGGGGCGCCGGGCGCAAATCTCTTTGTCGATATCAACAATGATGCGGCTGTCGATATCCTTTTTCTTGGAGAACAGCGGGAAAACGGCGAACCGACCAATACGCTGTTCATCAACAACGGTGATGGCAGATTCACCGGACGGGCGCTCTCGCTCGCCGGCATCCGGAATCCCACCAGCTTCAGCCTCGCCGATATCAATAACGACGGCTTCCTCGACATTTTCATAGGGCAGAGCGGAATATCGGGACGCGATACATTGGGCGGCGCGCTTTTCCTCAACGACCGGTCGCTTGGCTTTACGCGCGATACATCTCTGAATAGCTATGGTCAGAGCCATGGATCGCAGTGGATCGACTACGATAATGATGGATATCAGGATCTGTATGTGGCCGATGCCCGTTACCCTCAGGGAGCGATCTGGACCAACGACGGCAAGGGAGGGCTTCGGGCGCTCGGGAAGTCAACCCGGTCCTCATCCTCCTATGCATCGATCCAGGGGAGAAATATCGGGTGCAGTTGGGGCGATTACGACAACGATGGAAGTCCTGATTTACTTCTCCCCTGGTCGTATGGGATATCGCGTGCGAAGGCCGAACAGACCGGCATTGTAATCCCTCATGAGGATCAGGGATCGGCGCATCTGGCGCGGATCAACGAGGATTTCACCTACGATGCCAATCGTGCGGGAGGCGTCTGGGGAGATGTCAATAACGATGGTCTGCTCGATCTTGTCACCACCACCGCCTGCAACTGTGCTGGCATGGATCTCTACGAACAGGCCGAGGGGCAGGGATTCGCGCGCAGGACATTTGACTACGGCCTGTTCGGCGCTGCCGGAGGGACCGATGCAGTCTGGGTCGATTATAACAACGATGGGAAGCTGGACCTTGCGTTTATCGAGCAGGGACATTTCAGGCTCTATAAAAATCAGACGCCGGCGGGAAATTCGAATTTCATTACGCTGGATCTCTCGAAGCTCTCCGGTGATAATCGCCAGATCGGGGCCCGCGTTGTACTCTACAGCGGCGAGCGGCGGTATACCAGGGATATCTCTTCGGGACGCGGAGCGTTGATGCAGGACCCAATGAGGCTTCATTTCGGTCTGGGCGATGCAGCCGATGTCGATTCGGTGGTGATTCGCTCGCCGGGCGGGGCTACCGGCACGTTTACCGGACTCAGGACGAACAGCATCAACTATCTGCTGCCGAGCGGCGCGGCCGGTCCGTCGATATCCGGCTCCCTTCAGGCCGATGCCTACCCGAACCCCTTTGCGACCGATCTGCAGATCTCGTATCAGCTCCCCAGCGATGGGCCGGTCATCATCGAGATCTATGCGCTTGCAGGGGAGAAGGTCGCCACGGTGGTCGATGCAAAGGAGCGCGCCGGAAGCCATGTGGCAACCTGGAGGGCAAGGGATATCAATGGGTCGGCTCTTCCTCCCGGCGCCTACATCTACAAGGTTGCCGCCGGTGGAAAGGAAGTACATGGGCGCGCGGTGCTGACGCGCTGACCCCTCCGGAGCTCGTGATCTCCCGGCCGGTTCGCTTCGTTGCGGGCTGGCGGAAGTAATATTATCGTCGCCGATCTATTCGTATCCATCATCTCTATTCGAACAGAGAATAATGAGTCGTATCTCTATCATACCCTATCTCATTGGCGGAGCTTTGCTCACAATGAGCCCGATCATTGCGCAAGGCCAGGGAAGCGGGGCGGTTCAGAAGGAAATTGCCGGATCGGGAGGTGGGAGCGGTGTGAACGATTTCACCGGCGCGTTCAATTACAGCCTTCCGCTGCTTTATGTTCCCGGACCCAGCGGAAGCGGCTATACCATCACCCTCTCCTATAAAAGCGGTGAGCCGTTCGACGGCGCTTCGTGGGTGGGATATGGATGGAGCCTGGGTCCCGGCGGCATTGTGCGCGATAAGCGTGGGCTCCCCGACGACTGGGCCGACACGGTGGTCTACTGGAACAAAAACAAAGTGCAGTATACCGTCACGGCCACCAAAAAAGCGAACGTCGAGATAATGAGCTCGGACGCGCAAAAATCGGATGGAGAGAGCTCGGATCCAGTATCGGGGGGGCTTGGCATCGAGCTGACGGCGGTGTATAACAGCCAGCGGGGATACTCCACTGCCTATGGGGTGGGGGCGATGGTGAAGGGGATCGGCGGCCTGAATATCTCGGTGAACGAGGATGGAACGAGTTTCGAGCCCTATATCAATCCGGTTGCCTCGCTTGCCAATCCATTCAGCGTAAGTACCGGAAATACAAAGAATGCCTCATTCGGCAGGTTGATGCCCACCTCGACGGGATTTCATCTGGGATTTAAAATAGGTCCGGAGGTCGATAAACCCTCGCGCGTCATGACCGGATTCACCGGCAACTCCGATCTCTACAACAGCAGCTATCTGCTCTCCTTTCCGTTCTTTTTATCCGGGTTGGAATACGGTTCGCGTGGGAGCATGACATGGTATAAGAATATTCCGGCGACGCCGCTTCGGGGGCTCGGCTATATGTACTCATCGCTGGCCGCGGACGATTCAACCGCCGTGATGGATTATTATACCGATCGGAATATGCCCTACAACGAGCATAATGTTTTCCTTTCAACTCCCTTCAGCAATGCGGATAATTTCGTGGTCACCGGAGGGCTGGGAGGGAACTTCCGTCTCTATTTCACCAAACCGGGAACGTTCCGTCCCAATGTCGTCAACAGTGGATTCGGCCTGTATCCGGTAGGATGGGAATTCCATGGCGGATTACGGTTCGGGCTCGGCGCCAATATCGGCATCGGGCATCATAGCTATGGGGTGAAACCATGGTACGACCAGAACGAGGGGAACTATGCATTCCCTCCCGCGACGGATTCGACCTGCTTTTTCCGGATGTCCAATGATTTGGGCGGGAACGCTCTGTATTCCGCCAACGATGCCCTCTCCGACCCGAAGCTTGTGCGGGGGCTCCTCTCGGCGGATGTCGCGCAGGATAATGTGCTGTCAAGCCTTCCGGGGGGAGTCCACAGCGGACGGGCCACATTTATCGGCTGTCATACCAACGCGGAGATGATGCTGCAGGATAGCGGGGCTCTGACTAAATCGTTCAATAAGGATAATATCTCTCGCTCTTTCGTCGCCCGCGACTCGAGGCTTGGGAAAGGGGTTGGAGAGTTCGCGCTGTTCGATGGAAGCGGCAATCGCCTGGTGTATGGGCTGCCGGTGTACGCGCGCAACGAAAAACAGATGTCGTTCGGACTGGAAGGTCTGAACCGCAGGCAGCCGAGCCGTATCAGGTCGAACGCTCTGGCCTATAATCCATCGGTTGCCGACAGCTCGGAAGTTGCCATCGGTGAGGTGCGCAATGCTCCCTATGCCACCAGCTACCTGCTGACGGAGATCACCACACCCGATTACGCCGATCTGACCGGCGACGGGCCGAGCGTTGATGATAACGGCGGTTATACGCGCTTTAATTACCGCCGGGCCGCCGGAACGTACGATAAGAATGGAAAGGATTCGCTGAATCCCTGGTTCCAGTGGCGTACCCCCTATAACGGCCTTATGTTCGATAAGGGGGATCTGTCCGATCCGGCGGATGATATAGGATCGATGAGCAGCGGCGAGCGGGAGCAGTATTATCCGCAGTCGATCGAGACCAAAACCCATATAGCATTCTTCATCACCAACCGCACCTCGTTCGTGCGGGGAGGCCGATATATCCAGGGCTCGCTCGCCGAGCGTCGCGACGGCTATCAGCAGATCGCCATGTCCAGCGACTCGCTGGAGGCATATGTGGCGGGGGATGAGAACGCGACGGCCGCGCTGGCCGATGGCGAGGGAAATGCCCGGCATAATATTCAGGAGAAGCTGGAGCGGATCGAACTCTACGCCAAGGGGCTCGACACCGGAGTCGATACGCTTCTGCAGACCGTCTATCTCGATTACGATTATTCGCTGCGCAAGGGGATGCCGAACTCGCTCCCGGGCGTCTCCGGCCGCGATGGCATGCTGACGCTCAAACGGGTCTGGATGCAGAATCAGGGAGTGGCCGACGCGCAGATCAGCCCCTATACGTTCGGTTATTCCTACAAGACGAGCAGCGATTACGCCGACCTTCCGAGCGATGTGCGCACCAAGTACGCGGACATCATCGGCTTTGGCGATCGCTACAGCGGGGGGGCGCAGAATCCCGATTATTCTCCGTTCGACGCTGATCGCTGGGGTGCATATCAGAAAAATGGAGGCTCCCGTCTGGCGAAGCTGAATCCCTGGGTGAATCAGCGCCGTGATACAACGTTCGATCCGGCAGCCTGGCAGCTCAAGTCGATCGGGATGCCCGGCGGCGGGGAGCTGCATCTGCAGTACGAGCAGAACGATTATGCCTATGTGCAGGATCGTCCCGCCATGGCGATGGTGGGCCTTGTCGATACGCTGGCCGGCTCGGCGATCCATTCATACGATAATGCCGACAGCAATGGATATTACATGCGTCTCGGCGATATCGGCGTGGATTCGACAAGCTTCGCGCAGGTCGCGAACGTGCGGTCGCTGGTACAGCGCGAGATCGTCGCCAGAAAAAAGAAGATGTATTTCCGCTTCCTCTATGCGCTGACCGGGGACAAGGCGCAGCTCGACAGCGCTGAATATCACGACGGCTATATCACCGGCTTCGCCACCGTCAGCAGTATGGCGATCGATACGGTGCAGAAGGGAACGCCGGGACAGTGGTATGCTCTGCGGGTCATGCTGCGCGGCAACAGCGACTATCCCGTTCCATCCGGCGGGGGATCTTGGACGTACGTGGTGCCGAAGAAGATCTGCTGGGATTTCGTGAAGAAGAACAAGCTCGGAAAGCTGAGCCCATACACTGAAATCCGTTTCGGCAATTCGGTGGATATGATCGCCACGCTCCAGGGAAAAGTTGGGGATATCTGGATGGATGCCGGGGGCCACTGCCGCGATATCGATTACGATAACTCCTATCTCCGCATTCCGATGTCGCTGCCGAAGCTCGGCGGCGGGGTTCGCGTCAAGCGCATCCTCAGCTATGATCCCGGCATCGAGGGGGATGGAGCGCTCCATGGCACCGAATATTCCTACGATGTCTACGATGAAAGCCGCAGGGAGTATATCAGCAGCGGCGTGGCGACCAACGAGCCGGAGAAGGGGCGCGAGGAAAACGCGCTGGTGGATATCGCCTCACGCGCCATCGAGTCGATGTGGGCCGAAAAATTCATCGCCGGGAAAGATATCCCTCGATATGTGGGGCCGATCGGAGAGTCGATCCTTCCCGGACCATCGATCGGCTATTCGCGCGTCGTGGGAAAGAATATCCATACCGGCAGAACCAACCCCGGGTTTTCGGTGAGCGAATTTCTGACGGCCAAAGATTATCCCTACGATAAATCGTATGCGGGGATAGGGCCGGCCACAAGCTATTCTCCCCGTGATTCCAAGGTGATGCGTCCTCCGTTTCTCAATGCGCTCCCCTGGTTCAAGATGTATATCGATCACGTCTGGGCGGCGCAGGGTTTCCGGTTCGTGCAGAACGATATGCATGGTCGGCCCAGAAGAAGCTCGGTCTATGGTGGACGGTACGACGACCAGAGCTCATGGGCGCTGACGGCGCTTCAGGAGTATAACTACTTCGAGCCGGGGGAGAAGATCCCGATGCTCCACCAGCTCGGCGATTCGGTCCGGTACGAGGATATGGGGAAGGAGATGGAGATCGTCTCCGAGGGAGTTTCCATCGAGGACAAGACCGTCGATGCCTCGGTCGAGGGGGATGTTTCGATACAGGCGCTTCCGCCGTTTACTCCCATGGCCTCGGCGCAGCTTACAAGCGATTTCAATACCAACACCGTGCAGACGCGCGCGGCGACGAAAGTTGTGCGCTATCCCGTAATCGTCAAGAATACTCTGATGTATGCCGACGGGATATACCATCTCGCCGAGAACATCGCGTTCAGTCCGGAGACCGGCGCGCCGGTCGTCACCCGCACCAACGATGGCTTCGATCGGCTGACGCTGAACCAGCCGCCGTCGCCGCATCAGGGAAGCTATTTCAGCTATACGATTCCCGCGTCCGATAAATATCCATCGATGGGGCAGAAGGCCATCAACAGTGCCAACACCAACCAGCTTTCCTCCGTTGCCGGGCAATTGGCAACATACGGGGAAACGCTTACGGATGTGCTGGCCGGACGGACACTGAGCAACCAGCATATGATCGCCGCCAGCGCCCAGACGTTCGGCACCGAGGATATCATCTATGGCGATGGCTTATCCTCCTACACCAGCATATGGCGCCCGCGCAGCAGTTATATCTACCGCACATCGATCGTCGGCGGAAGCAAGCAGGGAACCGGTGAGCGCAACTACAACGCCGGTGTCTTCAACGACTTCACACAGTTCTCCTGGACCTCGCCATCCTCCAACGATACGACGAAGTGGCTGCGGACCGGCACGATCACCAAGTATAATCCCGACGGTCTGGTTGTGGAGGGACGTGATGGGCTGGGGATACTGAGCACCGTCAGGCTTGGCTATCACAACACGGTGCCGGTGATCAGCGCGGTCAACGCCCACGAGGATGGCGTGCTCTTCAACAGCTTCGAGGAGAGCGACTATCTGACCGACGGCGAGGCACATGCGGGGAAGCGCTCGATCAGTTTCCTCGGCGCCAGCGGCACCTATCCGGCCGGTGACATCACCGTCTACAGCAGCGCGATGGACTCGATGCTGCTGATCCGTGCCTGGGTGAAGTTTTCGAACTACGATATGAAGAGCGTCCCGAGCGATTATATCTATTTCGATGTCGGGGGATATCATATCGCTCCACGGCCGGAATATGAGGTAGCGAAGTCGGGGGAGTGGACGCTGTATCAGATGCAGATTCGGCCGCCGCTCGACCATCAGCCGGAGAACCGGATCACGATCGGGATCGGCACGAGCAACCTGGAGGCCAGAGGGGATTCGGTCTGGGTGGATGATGTAGTGGCGCAGCCGCTCGATGCGCTGGTGGAGTGCGCGGTCTACGATCCGCTGACCTACCGTCTGCTCACCGCGTTCGACACGGAGCACTTCGGTCTCTATAATCAGTACAACGCCGAGGGACGCCTGGTGCGGAATATCGCCGAGACGCTCGAAGGGAAGAAGACCGTGATGGAAATTCATCCCCATATACCGCGCACGGAGGATCGTGATGCTCCATCGCCCGGCGACAGCCCGAAAATGCGAGGGAGGAAGCCTTCGGTGTTCGATAATAACGGGATTGCTCCGGCGAGCGTTTTCTCCCCGAATAACACTCTCGACCTTCTGGATATTCAGCTCGATGGCGATAAGCGGGATGTCAGGGTATTCGGGACCGATGGATCGGCGCTGCCGAACATCGGGAATATCACCGCTCCGGATATCGCCCGGCCGGATCTCGAGCATCTGAATATTCCGGGAGCGGAACGGATAAAGCTTCTCGAAGAGCTTCGCCGGCTCGACGATGCCGAGTCGGCGATCGCCTCGGGGCTCGCGTCGGGGAGCGAGGATGAGATGTCCGGGCTGCTCGAAAAGCGACGTGAGCTGCGCGCGACCAGAGCCGCACTGCTCAAGCAGCTCGGTATGACCGAGGAAGAAGCCCGGGCTCTGTATGAGACGGTCGACGGCCAGCATCGCGATACCACGAAATAATCATCGCCCGATATGTCGCGCCCATTGCACCGTACGCCGATGTTCACGAACGATCTATCGCATCCCCGCCCTCGGGGATGGTATCCCCTGTCAATGATGAAGCAGATCTTCTCCACGGGAGTTCCCATGTCCTTTTCGCCGTCCCGCTCGATGCTTACGCGCCTGATGATCATCCTCATGCTGGGGATGATATGGGCGGCCGTTCCGATGGCGATATATGCTCAGACGACATCGAATATCGATGGGGGGGATGGCCTGCAGCTGGGGGACAGTGTGCCGCCGGTGGCCGCCTATCAGTATATCGAGCGCTCGAACAGGAAGGTCTACAACAACACGGAGCTGGAGGCTGCAGCGGGAGGATCACCATATTTCCTTCCCCGTCTTGGAAGCACCGGGCCGGCCAGCTGTAACGATCGCTGGGTGCATTCGGCGGAGTTCAACGTCAAGCTCGATCTCGGCGATGATTATGATTTCGGGACGAACCCGTTCACGGCGAAGGTGACGCTCTGGGCGCTCAGCGGCAGCCTGTATCACGATCCGATCGTCCTCGAGATCAATCAGAATGCTCCCGAGCAGGTGTACCATGTGGCATATCATGGGATCGACTCGGCTAATTTCTCGGCGATCACCGCCTACAGTATCTATATCACCAGCGTCACCGCAAGCTCATCGGTGCAGCCGTTTCTCCGCCTGACGGTCTGGTACGACGAAAAGATTGCGCTCGGCGCGCGTGATATCACCTATCCGGCCTCCGCCGTCGCCTCGCCGGTGGGCTCCGGTGGGGCCACGCTGCAGGGCAATCCGGTCCGGCTCGCGTGGAATCTGGAAAATGCCTGCGACACGTTCCCCAATTATCAGCTTCAGCTCCTCAGGCTCTATAATCTGGATACCAGCAAAAAGTCCGCGACGCAGGTCAAGGCGCGGGTCGACTGGAATCAGGCGCTGACGGTGGAGACCGACGACGGCGCACGCCAGCTCGATCTGACGGTGGCGGAAGGGACGGGATATTATCTCTGGCGCGTGCGGCCGATCGGCAGCCTCTATCCCGGTGGCGTGGCCGATGCCCGCAACTGGGGCGTCTGGAGCTCCGCTCCGGCGCAGGGCTCGATGGTCGAGTATACAGCACCGGATCAGACCTCTCCCGCTCTGCCATCGGCCGCGTTCTTCTATCAGCAGTTCGATGACGACAAGAACTGGGTCTATAGCCGTGGCTTCGCCGAGAACGGCCGTATCAGCGAGGGGATGAGTTATCTCAGCGGTGGCGGCGAACCCCGTCAGAGCCAGGTGCGTGTCCGCTCGAGGGATACTATTCTCGCCAGGGGAGGAGCCAGCGACTACAGCGGACGCCAGTCGATCGGATCGATGGCGGCTCCCGTCGGACAGCGGTCGCTGAGCGGTGGCGGGACCGGATATTTCGGATATGTGCCGCAGCTGCTGGGGGGAAGCGGCGAGTATACGGCGAAGGATTTCGATGCCGACGGAAATTTCAGGAATCCCGGCTCGGCCGGGGGGACGGTGAACGGACATTATTCCAGCAGCAATCCCGATAAATCGATCCCGAGCGCCTCGGGCTATCCGTTCGCCCGGGCGCTCTACGCGGGTGACGGCAGCGGGCGCATCTCGGAGATATCGGGCGCCGGGCCGGTCCATCGCATCGGCGGAGGCGCCGGCGGAAAGGACCGCACGGTAAAGGTCTATTATTCGAGTGCCTCGGATATGGAGCTGGTCAGGCTGTTCGGCGACGAAGCTCCGATCGATACCAGCGTTCGAAAAATTCTGGTGCTCGATCCCAACAAGGTGACGACCGTACAGTATATCACCAAGGAAGGTGAGGTGATCGCCACGGCGCTGCAGCGCTCGCAGGGAGATACGCTTCTGTCGGAATTGAACGAGAGCGGCATCAGCGGGACGATCAGCGATACGATTCGCGGAAACCGCTCCCGCAGCGTCTACAGCTTCAGCTCGAACAAGCGACTCAGCTTTACCGATACCACTAATCTGACGATCGACTATCGGATAACGCCGAACACACTGAACGTGGAGGCCTGCGGCAGCTATTGCTCCACCTGCGATTATCATGTCCTCGTTATTCTCCACAACGTCGATAACCCCGACAGCTCCAGGGAATATCCGCTGGTCATCGGCGCCGATGAGTGCGGCGAAGTGGCCGAGCGAAGCATCAGCAAGACGGTCCGTGTGCCGCCGGGAACCTATATCGTCGAGCGCCGCGTGGAGTCGAACACGATCGACACGGCGACGGTGACCCCCAGCAATCCGTATGGCAGCAGCTATGCATCGGCGTTCAAAGGGCGCATAGCGCAGTCGATGGACAGCCTGATCAGAACCAACGATACCATCCGCGAAGTGCTGCGGATACTGAACGATTCCATCCCCAATTTCGACAGCCTCTATCATTACCTCGGGGTCGATCCCGAGCTCGTCACCTCGAAGACCATCCATACCGCCTGCTGCGACGTGGTGATCCCGGTGATCAATCCCGACTGTGCCGGCGATCCATGTCGTGATGGAGTTCCCGACTTCGAGGCGCACCTGATCGGCAAGTGGAAGAGCACCTTCGCCCCCGGTGCCGACTCTCTGGATCTGAATAAATATTTCAAACATAACGGCGGCGCCAAATATCTCTTACCCCCCCCCGGATTCCCGAACGCCAAGGGTGTGTTCAATTTCATGATCGGGAAGATGCTCAAGGAGCGGCATCCCGACAGCAGCTACGTCTACGACTGCGCGACGCTCTGGAATATCTGGGACGGCATGGTGCAGGGCTTCGACAAAATGGCGCGCAAGCCGAACAGCACCGACTACAACCCCGACTTCGATCTGCTCGAGGCGTTCCTCTCGAACGTCGGTCGGCACTTCGTGGGGACTTCCAGCAGCCCCTACGATACGACCAACGGCTACTACACGTACGCCTACAAATACTTCCACTATACCGTCGTGCCGGGTGGATCGTGCGAGACATCGACAGGCTACAACAGCGGATGGATCGGCAACGCCGATTCGAGCGCGCGCTGGGAGCAGCTCTACCGTTGCATCACGGCGAAGGGGGAGACCAAATCGAGCGTCGATCAGGGCTCGCTCGACTGCTTCTCCTCGGGGGATCAGCACAAGATCGATTCCTGCGTGACGGCGACGCGCGACAGGATCCAGAGCGAGTGCCGTACGCATTGCGACGAGAAGTACTACGAGTTCCTGGGGAACGCCATCACCGCGTTCAACAAGGCGGGGCAGTCGCTCGATTACGATCAGGCGTCGTGTATCGCCTCGGCGCTTGTCGACAGCTGCAAGAACAACTGCACGCTGACGGTGTTCAGTTCCGGCGGCCATATCGACAGCCTGGGCTCGCAGGCCGAGTGGAACGCGATGTCGAGGGTATGGCGCTATACCGCCGGTGTTGAGCTTCCGGTGCTCGATAGCCTGGGCAGCCCGTCGTGCAGCAACGATTCGGCCGTGCTTCATGAGGGGTGGCGCGTCTCGCGCACGGGAATGATCATCAACCACCTGAACCAGCGTCTGAACGAGTTCCGCACGGGTGTGGGCCCGGACGGCGCGAACTGGAACTTCAAGGAGGCGATGCGCGAGATCGCGCCGGCGGGGATTGTGGATTCGCTGATGGATTCGGTGGTGTTTGTGCCCAAGGCTGATAAGTCACGCTTCCGTAACACTGGTTGTAGCCTGTGGTACGATAATGATGCTGGTTCGACACGTGATAGCATTATTGGAACACCTGAGCATCCACATCCGATGGTTGCGCATTTGAATAGCCTGCTCGATAGTCTTTGGGGAGCCAATGTGATCGATACATCCTACTTTATCGATACACTGGATGTGTGGCATGAAGGGCCTAGATCAAGTAAATGGCTGGATAGCCTGAATTTTGTGTCTCGATTTGATGTATGGCAGGGGTATTTCCCTCATGAAATCCAGTCTCTTGTCGATGGCTATCTCGACGCCGAATTCACTGATATTAATGGGCATATAAGTAATACTAAACTTGGACAATGGATACGGATTCATGGTGACTCGAGTCTGGATTCTAGTATCGATTATCGATATTATTATCATGATTCGCCAATGGCGTATTGGCAGTTGCACCCTAATGATCCTTATCGATTTACTGGACCAATATTCATTGGAGTTGCTCCAATAGATAATTACTATTATGATACCACCTATCAGGCCTGTCCGGATTACTCTGTTCTAGAGTCTGGAGATTCTGTCGCCTCTAGTGACTTTATATATCTTTCTCTCTACGGATATGATACTCCAGCGGCAAGAATGGCGAAAAGACAGATGGAACTGCTATCGCTTGGAGGTATCCCTTATCCCACGATCCTTGGCTATCAGGTTGGCCATAGATTCTCGAGGTGCGATAGGGATGTAGTGAGAGCAGATCTGCCCTTCTCTTTCTATGAATGCCAGAATTATTCTGATGTTGATTCAATCGTAGGTGATACTGCAAGCCTCAATAGGATGCGGCGCCTCATTAATGAGTCATATACGCAGAATTTTGGAAGATATGGTCAGGATAGTACTGGACATCTTATCTATTTGTATAAGATAGAGGAACTCTTAAACGCCTCGGACACTAATGATTGTGGTGGTTTCTCTTGGGTAGAGGGAAGCGGCTTGGATACTATTGTTCAGGTCCACAGTATCAGATTCTTCCGTAGGCTGATTACTAATACCGAGCAGCTTCTTCATACGAACATCTGCGACACCCTGGTATGCCCCGCAGTCTGCCTGACCTGGAAGGAGCCGCTCGCGCTCGACACCGCGATGGCTAACCCGCTTCTGCCGGAGCCATGTGCGGAGACCGCCGCGCGCCGGATGATCGATGGCATCAACACCAGCATCGCCGAGTGTATCGACAGCAAGCTGACGCAGGTGGAGTCCCTCTATCGCGATCGCTGCGCCAACGGTGATAGCGTCAACGATCGATTGATCATCTCCTATCCGATCGACTACTATCATTTCACCCTCTATTACTACGATCGCGCCGGCAACCTGCTGAAGACCGTCCCGCCGAAGGGCGTCGTCCCACTGTCGGCCGGCAATGCAAAGCGGAGCAATCAT
>Ga0164241_10000995_pt1 | contig 39931 bp, 31 predicted proteins | sample OricomyardsoilBY_FD_108780 | JGI IMG/M metagenome (GOLD analysis project Ga0164241, IMG submission 108780) | Backyard soil microbial communities from Emeryville, California, USA - Original compost - Back yard soil (BY) | ecosystem: Environmental > Terrestrial > Soil > Unclassified | place: USA... | reverse complement strand
TGCCAGTCTGGAGCGCAATGCCAGTTTCCTTGCGTCCACTGCCATGCTGATTATTGCGGGCCTGGTCACCGCCTTGGCCTCCATCGAAAACGTCCACGTCGCCCTGCTCACTCTGCCCTTTTCCAACATTGCACAAACGCCCCTGCAGTTGCAGTTCAAGATCATGCTGCTGTTGCTGGTCTTCATTTATACGTTTTTTACATTTACCTGGTCGATGCGCCAATACGGCTTCTGCGCGATCATGTTCGGTGGGGCTCCTTTATATCAGGGAGAGGATCCGCGGGCAGAGAACTACGCGGATTACGCCTCCAAAGTGATCGACGAAGCGGGCCTGAGTTACAACTATGGATTGCGCGCCTATTATTTTTCCCTGTCGGTGCTGGCATGGATCTTCAGCGTCTGGTTGTTTGTGCTGGCCGTGGCTCTGGTGGTGGTGATTCTCTATCGTCGCGAATTCCTCTCCCATACCTTGCGCTCTCTCGTAAGCGCGTCAAACCTTGTCGACCAGGATGGCGTGGAATTGTCAGCGCCGCGTTCGCAGGGCTACTATGGTCGGCCTCGCAGCCAGGATTAAGACTTGGCTTGGAAAGGTGTGGCGCATACTCAAGAGAACGCACGATGGATAACGATAAACCCACTCAGAAAAGGGCGCTGCACAACACGGAGGAAGAGACCCTGATAGCACCGGCGCGGCCATCTGGTGATGCTGCAAAAAGTGCTGCAGCGCCGACCCTCGCCCGGGACGAGTCCCATTCCTCCCCGGCGGACGCCACTCGCATCAAATCCGATACTAAGGTGCGCCCAACGCCTTCGGGCCAGACGGAGTTTCTTAAAACCACGATAGCGCACCCGGATCCGTCCGCTGACAAAAGCCTCTTAAAGCACACCCCGCAATACGCGGCCGAGCAGTATCCAGGCAAACGCATTTTGAAAGAGCGTTTTGTGCTCCTGGAAATCCTCGGCGCGGGCGGTATGGGTAATGTCTATCTCGCCAAGGATTTGCTGCGGGAGGAGATGGAAGACAGCAACCCCTATATTGCCATCAAGGTTCTCAATGATGAGTGCCGGCGCATGCCCGGAGCCCTGCAATCCTTGCAGCGGGAGGCAAAAAAAGCCCAGACACTGTCGCACCCCAACATAGTGACGGTCTATGACTTCGACCGGGACGGCGACACCGCCTTTATCACCATGGAATACATTGAGGGTGAATCGCTGAAGGATCATCTGCGCAAAGTCACGCGCATGCCCCATGAGAAAGCCATCTACGTAATCGAGCGTGTCGCGCGCGGCTTGGCCTACGCGCACCAGCAGGGTTTTGCGCACGCGGACATCAAACCGGCCAACATATTTCTCGCCAATAATGGCGCTGTGAAAATCCTCGATTTTGGTATCGCCAAGGCGTTTACCGAAGCCACAAAAGAAAAACGCAGCCTCGCGGATGATCTCACCGAGGGCGCGCTCACGCCGGGATACGCCAGCCTGGATATGCTGGAGGGTAAAACCGCACTGCCGGTGGACGATGTGTATTCTCTCGCCTGCATGTCTTACGAAATCATCCGCGGTCGCCATCCGTTTATTGGTGGCGACGGTTTGCCCATGCCGGCGGATGTGGCCAAAGCCAAAGGCGTGAAACTCGAGCCCATCAGCGGCATTCCCGGCCGCCATATGCGCGCCTTGAGACGCGGGCTGGAATTCGAACGCCATAAACGCTTCAAGGACGCAGGCGAATTTATCGATGTCATCAAAAAGCGCAACCTGAAAAAAGACCTGGGCCTGCTCGTGCTGGCGGCGGGCGTGACGGGCGCCTTGATTTTTGTCACCAGCACCGCACTGGATCAGGTGGTGCCCAGTGTGACCAGTTTGAAGCCGGAATTGGCGACGGTTGCCAGCGCCATTGTTGAGGGCGACCAGTTTCTGCAGACCCAGGATATCGATATGGCCCATCGGCTTTTTTCCCAGGCCTGGGAATTGGCCAATGACCTGACGACCAACGATGTGCCGGAGCGGGAAAAAGCGCACGCAATACTCAGCGACCGAATGAATCAGGTCAGCAACCTTTTGATTGAACGGTCGGTCGCCGAAGATATCGACGAATATCAGCTGCGCGAATTATTTGTCGCGCTGGAGTTTCTGGCGAAGGACGAAATTGCCGGCAACGAACGCAAAATTGAGCGGGCGCTCAGCGCGATTGATAAGCGCCTTAAAAAATTTCAAGTGGAACCCTGATCATTCTTAATGGAGTAATTGAACTATGCGCATAACAAAAATCGCGGATACTATAAAACCCCTTGCGTTGGTGCTGGCCATCGCGACCTTGGTGAGTTGCAATGCCTCCACCCCCGCCAAATCCGGTGGTCAGGCGAAAGCCGGAGAGGGTAAGGCCCAGGAAGGTTATGAATCCCTGGATGATCTTTACATAGTGGATTGCCTGCTGCCCGGGCAGGTACGTCGTCTGGGCAGCATGTCCTACCTGAGTCCGCGGCGTGCGGTGCGCACGACCACAGGCGATTGCCGCATCCGCGGTGGCGAATATGTGGAATATGACCGCGCCGATTATCGCTCTGCCATGAAGGTCTGGTTGCCCCAGGCGGAACAAGGTGATGCGGAGGCGCAGAATTATGTGGGCGAGATTTTTGAAAAAGGCCTTGGCCAGGAGCCGGATTATCTGTCGGCGGCCAGCTGGTATCGCAAAGCGGCGGACCAGGGTTACTCCCGCGCGCAAATCAATCTGGGCTACATGTATGAAAAAGGCCTGGGCGTGGATAAAGACGTTACCATCGCCCTCAATTGGTATCGCAAAGCCTCTGGGATCGGCGACGACGAATTGATCCTCAACAGCGAAGCGCAAAAAGAAATTGCCGCTACCCGCGACAAACTCAATGCCCAATTGGCGAGCGCCAAAGTGCAGACCGATTTCCTGCAAAAACAAATTGCGGGCCTGAAAACTGAGGCGGAGAAACAGACCCGGCTCGCCCAGGAAAATCGCGATGGCGTGGATCCGAAGGAAATGGAAATGGCGCAGCAGGAAATTGCCGCCCTCAACGAGCTCTATGAAAAAGCCCTTGTGGAACGCAAGGCGCTGGAGGGCCAATTGGGCTCCATGGAAGTGGCTTATCGCAAGTTTTCCAATGAGGATTTTCTTGCCCCCCAGGTGCTCGGCCAAGTTGAAGACCGGGTGATGAAAGACATCAATTTCGGGCGCTATTTTGCTTTAATCATCGGCAACCAGGACTATGTGTTCCTGGATAAACTGAGATCGCCCATACAGGATGGCAAGCGCCTGCAGGAGATCCTGGAACAGAAATACGGTTTCAGTACGCTGTTTATCCCCAATGCCACCGAAAAAAGTATTCTCAACACGATCAACGATTTTTATGAACAGATCGGTGAAAACGACAATCTGCTGATTTATTACGCCGGTCACGGCAATATCTCGCGCAGCGACCAGAGTCGCACCGAGCGCGGTTATTGGTTGCCAGTGGATGCAGGTAAGGAAAATATCAGTAACTGGATCAACAACTCGGTGATCAGCGATCACCTGGACCGTTTGCGGGCGCGCTCTGTCCTGGTCATTTCGGACTCCTGTTATGCAGGTTATTTGGGTTCGGAAAAAAGCCCGTTTTTATTCGGCGTGAGTGGTACACAATCCGAAAAAGCGATACAGGCCGGTCTGGCGCGCCGCGCGCGGGTGGTGATTTCTTCCGGCGGTGTCAAACCTGTACTGGATGGCTCCAACAAAACCCATTCGATTTTTGCCAGCGCATTGATCGAGTCCCTGGAGCAGAACCAGGACGCTTTGCGTGACAGTGCGCTCTTTGCGCAATTGTCTGTCAATGTGCGCAAACGCAGCCAGCACGCCGAGGAGGATCAAATTCCCGAAATGAAACCGGTGCGCGAGGCGGGGCATGAAGGCGGAACTTTCTATTTTGTGCCGGTGAACTGAGTCTCCAGCTGGGCCGCCATTTCCTCTGGAATGCGCGGCCAATGTTCTCGCCAACAACATTCATGGTCGCCAGGCAAAATTGTAAAACGCGCATTCCTATCCCGCTGGGCCGCATCCGCAACCAGTGATGCAGGCACCTGATTATCGCTTTCCGCGGCGTAATGCCAACGCAAAATGTTTGCGGGAAGTGGCGGCGCAAGGGCGGGATTCGACGACTGTTCCAGCGGCAAATAACCGAAGTGGCTTGTCCAGGCATCCGTATCCAAATTCGCGGCCAGGGTAATCACACCCACCACGTCGCCGCGCCCCTGGGCTATCAACATGGCCAAGCTGCCACCGCCACTGTGTCCGATCAACAGCCAGTACCTTCCAGGGAATTTATTCCTTAATTGATCCAGCGCGTTCTGCATCGCCTGGACTATCGCCTTTGAATATCGTCCACCTGTCCAAAGGTCTGATGTGCAGCGGGCGGGTATCTGGTCGAGCCCGTAACAGGGACGATTCAAATAAATACTGGGCCTGGAGTCCCGCATCATGAGTTGCAATGCGGTCAGGTGGCGCGAAGAGGGATTGGCAGAGGGCCATCGTCCCCGACGCCAGGGGTGGCCATCCCCTTCCAAATAAACATGAACCACGGGCGACGAGGGCGCGGGAATGTTGCGCGTGTAGGTGCTTAGGATGAAAGTCCCAGCATCCACCGACAGGTGTTGGCAGTCAACACAGAGATCGGAAATGGTGCGTTGCGGATGAAAAGCACAGCCGGAGAAGCCGAACAGCAAACCCAATAGGGCGCCGCGTAAGCGCCACGCCCAAGGTTTTGATTGGGGACGTCGGCCGTCGCTCATCAGGACAAGCGTTGCAGAAAGTCCTCGTAGCCAAATTCCTTCACTATGCGGACAGTGTCTTTTTCGCTGTTATAGACGGCTATGGCAGGCAAGGGTATGCCGTTGAAGGTGGTGTTTTTCACCATGGTATAGATGGCCATATCCTCGAACATCAGTCGCTGACCGACTTTTAAAGCTTCGGGAAAGCTGTAGTCACCTATGACATCGCCCGCCAGGCAACTGGGGCCGCCGAGGCGATAAGTGTGGGGAAATTCGCCCGGTTGGCCGGAGCCGGTGATGCGTGGGCGGTAGGGCATTTCCAGTACATCCGGCATATGGCAGGTTGCAGACGCATCGAGAATGGCCAGGTCCATGGTGTTCCAGTTGGTGTCCAGGACTTCGGCCACCAACACTCCACCATTGAGGGCTATGGCCTCTCCCGGCTCCAGGTAGACCTGGACCTGGTGCCTATCCTGGAATTGTTTGACACGTTCGATGAGCGCGTCCACCTGGTAATCGGGGCGAGTGATGTGATGCCCGCCGCCGAAGTTGATCCATTTCATTTGCGGCAGATAATCCGCGAAGCGTGTTTCGATCACGTCCAGCGTGCGGCGCAATGGTTCGTAATCCTGTTCGCACAATGTGTGGAAATGCAGCCCGCTCAAGCCGGATAAGTCCTGGCCTACAAAACGCGCAATGGGAATACCCATGCGGGAGCAGGGGGCGCAAGGATCATAAATAGGTTTAGCACCTTCGGAATGTTCCGGATTGATGCGCAAACCGAATTCCAAACCGGGACGCCGCTTTTGCGCAGCCAACGCCTGGTCTTTGAACTTTTGCCATTGGGCGAAGGAATTGAAGACCACGTGATCCGAATACTCCAAAATCGCCGCCATATCCTGGGGTTTGTAGGCGGCGGAGTAGGTGTGGACCTCGCCCCCGAACTTTTCCCGTCCCAGGCGCGCTTCAAATATTCCACTGGCGCAGGTGCCCTTGAGATAGCGCATCACGAGCGGTGCCATGGCGAACATGGAGAAAGCCTTGAGCGCGAGCAGGACTTTGGCGCCGCTTTCGCGCTGTACTCGCTCAAGAATACGGAGGTTGTGCTCGATTGCCGCTTCGTCCACCACATAACAGGGGCTGGGTACGCGGGAGGGGTCGAAATTCACCATTGAGTGAGACATGGGAGTTACTCGGCGGAAAATTTGGGCTGGTGCCTTCGGCTGGGCCGCTTCGGAGCTCCACCAGCTTTTTTCCGGGATCGCCGCTAGTACGTCCATGTAGGCTCCCCCACAGACTTCCTGTCTGTGAGGCTCCCGGAAAAAACTGCTGAAGCTCCTACGCTACGAGCGGGGTTCGAAAGCAGTGAATCCTAAGTGGCCAGACCAGTCTTTTTGAGTTCTACCAAAGTCCAGGGCAGGCCGTACTTGTTGAGGTCTTCCATAAACGGATCCGGGTCAAACTGTTCCATGTTCCATACGCCGGGTTTCATCCATTTGCCTTCCAGCATCATCTTGGCGCCGATCACGGCGGGAACGCCCGTGGTGTAGGAGATGGCCTGGGATTGGACTTCTTCGTAGCAGGCTTCGTGGTCGCAGATGTTGTAGACGAACACAATTTTCTCTTTGCCGTCCTTAATACCTTTGGCGACGCAACCGATGCAGGTGCGACCTTTGGTTAAGGGGCCAAGGCTGGAAGGGTCGGGCAGCACGGATTTCAAAAACTGCAGCGGTATGACTTCCACACCGTTGTACATCACCGGGTCTATGCGGGTCATGCCCACGTTTTGCAGAACTTCCAAGTGCTTAAGATAGTTCTGGGAAAACGTCATCCAGAAACGCGCGCGTTTGATTTCCGGAAAATGCTTGACGATGGACTCCAGTTCCTCGTGGTACATCATGTAGATGTCTTTCGGGCCTATGCCTTCCGGGAAGTCATAGGTGTCCTTCACAGACAGCGGAGGAGTTTCAACCCATTCGCCGTTTTGCCAGTAGCGGCCTTTGGCGGTGACTTCGCGGATATTAATCTCTGGATTGAAGTTGGTGGCAAAGGGCTGGCCGTGGTCGCCTGCGTTGCAGTCGATAATGTCCAACTCCTGAATCTCATCCAGGCAGTGCTTTTTGATGTAGGCGGTGTAGACGTTGGTCACGCCCGGATCAAAACCGCTGCCCAACAGCGCCATCAGACCGGCTTTTTGGAATTTATCCTGGTAAGCCCACTGCCATTTGTATTCGAATTTGGCCACTTCTGGTGGTTCGTAGTTGGCGGTGTCCAGATAGTGGATGCCGGCATTGAGACAGGCGTCCATGATGTGCAGATCCTGGTAGGGCAGGGCGACATTAATGACCAAGCTCGGCTTTTCTTTTTTCAACAGAGCTGTGAGTTCTTCCACGTTGTCAGCATCGACTTTTGCCGTGCGAATGGGACGCTTCAATTGCGCGGCAATTTTTTTGCATTTTTCTTCTGTGCGACTGGCCAGGATGATTTCGGGAAATACGTCGGGCAGTTGCGCGCATTTGTGGGTGACAACACCACCCACTCCACCAGCACCGATAATCAAGACTTTGCTCATATTCGTCTCCTAAGGGAAATTCGCCGTCAAAAAGGCGCCTTTTATTTTTCGTAATAGGTGCTTTTATTTCTCGTAGTAAGTATAACCGCGCATGCTGGCGGAAAAAGCCTTCATGATGTCGAGCCGCTCGGAAGCCGATATTTTCCCTTCGCGCACTGCCTGCTCAGCGATGCGGCGGAAACGGTCCTGCATCACCTGTGGGTTGTACTCCACGTAACTCAAAACATCGGAGATGCTATCGCCTTCGATTTCATGAACGAATTCATAGTGGCCATCTTCGGCAATGCGCACGCTGACTACGTTGGTGTCGCCAAAGAGATTGTGCAGATCGCCCAGTGTTTCCTGATAGGCGCCCACCAGGAAGGTGCCTATGTAGTACTCCTCATTGGGTTTGGTTGCGTGCAATGGCAAGGTGCGACGGGTGTTGTGCATATCGGCAAACCGGTCGATCTTACCGTCGCAGTCGCAGGTGATGTCCGCAATGATGGCTTGCCGTGTGGGCCGCTCTTCCAATCGATGGATCGGTGCGATGGGAAATATCTGGTCGATCGCCCATATGTCCGGTAGCGATTGGAACAGACTGAAGTTGCAGTAATAAATATCGGAGAGCTGCTCGCGCAGCTTCGGCAGCTCGGCGAATTCCTTAGGAGCATCCTCTGCCAGAAGCATGATGCACTGCATAACCTTCAGGAAGAGGTTTTCTGAAAGGGAGCGTGAGCGCAGGTTGACATGGCCGCGTTTGAACAGCTCCCGGATCTCGTCGCGATAAAAGAGGGCGTCGTTGTAACACTCCTGCAGATTACGCACATTCAACGTGCTGATCAGATCCTTCAGGTTGTGGATCATAGGATGCTCTTCTTCGCTGAGCACCTGCGGTAACGGGCCAGGTTCAAAGGTGGCTACGTCGAGCACATTGAATATCAGCACCGACGAATAGGCGACAGTCGCGCGGCCGGATTCGGTGATGATGGTGGGGTGCGCGATCTCATTGGGATCGAGCGTGGTCATGATCACGTCCACTATGTCGGCGCAGTATTCGTCCAATGTGTAGTTGCGTGAGTGCACGTAATTGGTTTTTGAGCCGTCATAATCCACAGCCAAGCCGCCGCCGAGATCGAGAAATCCCATCGGTGCGCCTTCACGCACGAGATCCATGTAGACCTGGCTGGCTTCCAGAACGCCGGATCGAATGTCACGGATATTGGGAATCTGGGAGCCCAAGTGATAGTGCAGCAGACGAAGGCAGTCCAGCATGCCCTCCGCTTTGAGTGTATCCACCAGGTTGATGGTTTGGGCAATGGTAAGACCGAAGATGCTGCGGTCGCCGCTGGTGGCATTCCAGTGACCGCCCACCATAGACGCCAATTTGACGCGTACTCCGATCAGCGGCTTGATGCCCAGGGCGCGGCTGCGCGCCAGGATGATGGGGGTTTCAGTGGGTGTTTCCACCACGAAAAACACTTTGTAACCCATTTTGCAGGCTTGCAGGCCGAGGTCGATAAACTCCTCGTCCTTGTAGCCATTGCAGACGATACAGGCTTCAGGGGATACCAGATTGGCCAGGGCGATAATGAGTTCGGGTTTGGAGCCGGCCTCCAGCCCGTGCCCATACTTGGCGCCCACCTGGGTGATTTCTTCAATCACATGACACTGCTGGTTTACCTTTACGGGGAAGACACCCCGGTACTTGCCCCGATACCCGCTCGAGTTAATGGCATTCCCGAAGGCGTTATTCAGACGCTCGATCTGTTGGGCCAACAGGTTTTCAAAACGCACAAGAACCGGCATGTCCATGCCGCGCTCTTTTATGTCTTTGACGAGATCCAGCATTGAGATCCGCATCGGGCCGGCCTCACCCTGGGCCGTTACTAAAATTTCGCCCTTGTCGGAGACGCTGAAGTAGCCCGCACCCCAGTCATTAACGCCATAAAGTTCAGCGGAGTGGCCGGCGGTCCAAGCGTGGTGCACCATTTTGTTCAATGTCGGAATCTCTCCAAAAGAAGGTGAAGGGGGACAAACAACTTGCCATGGATTTGCGACAGCCAGATGTCGGAGAACACCCCCCGTCGCAAAGGCGCGAACTATCGCAGATTTGCCCGGACATTTCCATAACTGGGGGATGTGAGGCAAAGCAAAACTACGGCTTCTGTGGCAGTGGCTTTTTCAGCGATGGTTTGTAAAGGTCTAATGCCTTGTTTCGAGGAGTGTTTTTCTACCTAACAGCTTCCGTGACACCCTATCCCACATACGCAACTTGATGCAGCGTGACTTTCATTTCAGCGAACCCAGGTGCCACCAATTTCTCCGGTGGCATTAAGCGGCTCGACAACTGTCACAACGAAATTTTATTTGTCCAGTTGAAATCTGTTTTGCCTGTCCTTATTTAAAGTTTCGAGTTACTTTCTCGAGAAAAACTCAAACATGTCCGGTCGTATGACGGACGCTTTATTTATTGCTCATTTTGAGGATAAACCATGAGAACGTTTGATTTTTCCCCCTTGTATAAATCGGCTGTAGGTTTTGATCGTCTGGCGCAAATTCTGGATGCGGTTAACCGCTCTGAAGAAGGCCAACCCGCTTATCCACCTTACAATATCGAATCCAAAGGCGAAAACCAGTATCGCATCACTATGGCTGTTGCCGGATTTGATCGATCTGAAGTGGAAATAGAGGTGGATCAGGGCTTGTTGAAAATATCTGGCAAAAAGGATGATTCAGTCGAAAACCGCCAATATCTCTATCGCGGTATAGCAGCGCGCAATTTTGTGCGCAAATTTCAGCTGGCGGATTTTATTCGAGTGGAGAGTGCCGCCATGGAAAATGGATTGCTGCATGTTGAGCTGGTGCGGGAAATTCCTGAAGCCATGAAGCCGCGCAAGATATCGATAGGATCAACTGCACTCGACCATAGGCCGGAGCTCGTGGAAACGCAGGTGTCCACACCTCAAGCTGCTTAAGCTATCTAAATCCCGGTTGTGCTGAGGCACAACCGGTTCCTTTTCCTTTTTATGGCTCTGCCGTAAACAATTTGGCTCGCACTGTTGTACGGTATTGGCTGGGCGTAGTGCCAAAATATTTTTTGAATAATCCGGTGAAATGGGATAAATCCTGATAGCCCGATCGATAAGCGATTTCCGCAATAGTAAGATTGCTGGTATGCAGGAGTTCTCCCGCAGTTCGCATGCGCACATTTTGCAGATATTGCAGCGGTGTCAGATGCGTGGCGCTTTTAAAACGCCGATTGACATTGCGCAAACTCATTTGCAGAAATTTTGCCAGATCCTTTATTTGAATATTCTGATGGAAATTCTGCTGTAGCCACGATTGCGCCAACGCCACTTCTTCGTCCGTATGAAACTGCATTTCCCCATGTGGGGTTTCAACCAGTGGATATGCTTTGCGCACCTCGTGAAAAAAATGCCGCTCCACATTGCGCGCTATTTGTTCCCCGAATATTTCCTGAATAAAAAAAACCGTCAGATCTGCCAGTGAATTGACACTTGCGGCACAGTAAAGATTCTCCGATCGCGTAATAAAATAATTGCGTTTGAGAAATACGCGTGGATAAGACGCGGCGAATTTTTCGAAGTAATACCAGTGAGTTGTGGCGGGACGAAAATCCAGAATGCCCGCTTCCGCCATAAAACAGCATCCAGTGCCGACACCCGCGATGGTGCCGCCAAGTTGCTCCTGCCGTACCAGCCAAGCTTGTATAGCCTGGTTTTGCTTAAGAACTGCCTGCGGGTGACGCCAGAGCGCCGGCAGGTAGGTAATGGTGGATTGCTCAATGTCACTGATTGCGCAGTCAGGTTGCAACACCATACCGGTATGGGTTTTAACGGGCTTCCCATCTACGGAAGCAAGCTTGTATTGCAGCGGCTCCGCTGAGCTTCGACGTGTGGCCAACTGCATGCTTTCAGCGGCGCGGAATTGCTCCATAGGCAGCGCAACGCTAGTGGCCAGCATATGTTCACAAAGGAAGAAGGTGATGGTTTTCATGCAGTCTTTTGCCAAGTGTCCGGTTTGCCTATAGTTGTGGCCAGTATCCACATGTGTAACTTAGCGTTCAAGCCTAAACTGCGCCCATGTTGAATGTGTTCAAGATGCCGCGAAAATGACCCGTTTACCTTTGATTGTCGGATTTGGTGGTTACAATGCCGCAGGGCGCAGCTCCGGCCATGTGGCCTATGAGCGCATGATTTACGAAAGTCTGCCGCAACAAAAGCAGCGGGAATTGGTGACCACTTTAGCGAGTCTGATGGGCGACGCTGCATTGAATCTGTCAGGAGATGCCCTGCGTGACTTTGTGCTTGCGGGTACCCTGGTGCGGCGTATTGAGCCCGGCTTTTTTGATGTGGATAGGACACCCACTGGCAAATTATGCCGGGTGCAGGGCAGTGAACAGCGGCCGGTCCATATCTCCCTTTCCCACCGTGAGCTTCCCCATCCTTTACCCGAGGGCTGGCGTTTGGTGGACGATGCCTCCGGCTCTTTCAATATCGAAATCAACCGCTCACTCGCCGCCGTTTTTCCCGCCATGCAAGAAATGCCGGTGCAGGCTGCAGGGCAGTTGCCTTCCGGGTTCAATCCGGCGACTTTTTACAAGTCCACGCACCATCCCCGGGGACTGCAGTTAAGTATATTGGCCGCCTCAGACGCTGTTCACTCTATGGGTATCCAATGGTCCCGGATCGTGGAGTCGGTGCGCCCGGACGAAATCGGTGTCTACAGCAGCAGCGTCATGAGTCAGTTGGACAACACCGGCTTTGGTGGCTTGCTACAGGCGCGCACCCGCGGTGAGCGGGTAACGTCAAAACAGCTTGCCTTGGGTTTGAGCACCATGCCTGCTGATTTCGTCAACGCCTATGTTTTAGGCAGTGTCGGCGTAACGGGCGGGGTCACCGGCGCCTGCGCCACCTTTCTCTACAATTTGCGTGCTGGCGTAGAGGACATTAAGGCCGGACGCCGGCGCGTAGTGCTGGTGGGCAGCGCTGAAGCACCGATACTGCCGGAGGTGATCGACGGGTATTCCGCCATGGGCGCTCTTGCGACAGATGCGGAGCTGCGTAAACTCGACGGTAACCAGCAGGTGGACCACAGACGTGCGAGCCGGCCATTTGGTGAGAATTGTGGCTTTACCCTGGCGGAATCCGGTCAGTACGTCGTTCTGATGGACGATGATCTTGCGTTGGCCTTGGGGGCAGAGATTTTCGCCGCCGTACCGGGGGTATACGTCAATGCCGATGGTTACAAAAAGTCGATTTCCGCCCCGGGTCCGGGCAACTACATTACTTTTGCGAAAGCGGTGGCCCTGGCCAGTAATCTACTTGGCGAACAGGCGGTACAACACCAGAGTTTTATTCAGGCACATGGGTCCAGTACCCCGCAAAACCGGGTTACCGAATCGCGCATTTTTGATCAGGTAGCGCGTGCCTTTGACGTGGAAGCTTGGCCCGTCGCTGCGGTGAAATCCTATCTGGGACATTCGCTCGGCCCCGCCAGTGGTGACCAGATGGCCGTGACCCTGGGCGTTTTCGCCCGCGGCATACTGCCTGGTATTAAAACCATCGATAGGGTAGCGGACGATGTGCATGCGCGGCGCCTTAACATTTCCAATCGCGACCAGGCGTTGGGTATAGAAGCTGCGCAGGTGGCTTTTCTCAACTCCAAGGGATTTGGTGGAAATAACGCGACCGCGACGGTTTTTGCTCCCGGGGTTGCCGAGCGTCTGTTGAGCCGACGCCATGGCGCGAAGAGATGGCACAGTTATCTTCAGGATCGGGAAGGGGTCCGCCAGCAGGCAGGGGCTTATTTGCAAGACGCGGCCAACGGGCGCTTATCACCTATTTATGAGTTCGGCTCGCGAATGATTGATGAGAATTTGATACAGCTGGACCGGGAGCAGATCCGTATTCCCGGCTTTGGCCAATCCGTTAATTTGCGAGGCACGGATGGATTCGACGACCTGCTGCCTTGACCCCCAAACCTTTAGTGAATGACAGCGATGTCAGAGTCTGCCCCGCCAAATGGGACTGCCCGGTCATTTGAAGTCGGAGCGCGACTGCTGATATTGCGCCAAGTGCGCGGCATATCGCAGCGCGAACTTGCCCGAAGGGCCAGCATTACCAATGCCAACCTCTCCATGATTGAGCAGGGGCGAGTAAGCCCATCCATTACCACGTTGGAAAAAATCCTTGTAGCTCTGGATTTGTCCCTGCCGGAGTTTTTCACCGTCACCACCGAGGTCACTCCAGATATTTTTTCTCACGACAGCCTCCACCTTATAAAGCGTGGTGGCAGCGAATATCGACTCTTACCTTCGGGAGATGCTGGTGCGCCTCACTTCGTACAGCAGACCTTACCGCCCGGTGTCGCCGTCTCAGGAACTTGGTTGGGTCGCAGAACCTGGATATCGGGGTTGGTGCAGAATGGCCTGTTGAGTCTGTGGCTGGACAACGGTCGGTCTGAATTGCGCCCAGGTGATGCATTTCGGTTCCACCTGCAACGGCCTCATAAATTTGCCAACGAAACGGAAGCTCCCGTGGTCTTGGTACTGCAGCTGGTCGCTGATGACCTTTAGAAGCTATGGCACCAGCATCCCTAATTTGGCCCATTAACCCGGCTGTCATTCACTTTGGGATTGATCCATACTAAAACGGAATCAAACGGGCGTTGCATAGCGCAACGTTCGCGGCAAAAACAAAGAGACCGACGAGGGTGAAATGATTTTTTCAGGCAGCGCTTTACGTATCGAGATGGTCGAGGATGGCATTGCGCACTTACAGCTGGATATGCCAGGCGAGTCGGTCAATAAACTCAACCTTCAGCTATCCGGGGATTTGACCCAGGCATTAACGGCGCTGGAGAAGGCGCCAGCAGTGCGGGGCCTTTTGATCACCAGCGCAAAATCCGTTTTTATTGTCGGTGCCGACGTCATGGAATTTGGCCCCGTATTCGCCCAGGGCGAGGCTGCTGTCAGCCACCATCTGCAGGCCAATAATCTCAATTTCAATCGCCTCGAAGACCTGCCATTTCCCACAGTTGTAGCCATTAATGGTTACGCATTGGGGGGCGGCCTTGAATTGTGCTTGGCGTGTGATTTCCGCCTGATGAGCAGCACGGCCAAAATCGGGCTGCCGGAAAGCAAACTCGGGTTGATCCCCGGATGGGGTGGCACTGTCCGCCTGTCCCGCCTCGCAGGTATTGATACGGCTATCGAGTGGATCGCCAGTGGCGCCGAGCAGGGCCCTGAACAGGCTCTCAAGTGCGGTGTGGTTGACGGCGTTCTCAGCCCGGAGGCGCTTTTCGCAGGCGCCATGGAAGTTTTGAAGCGTGCGATTGCAGGCAAATTACCCTTTGAAGAGCGGCGTCTGCAGAAAAAGTCTCCCTTGCGACACAATGACATGGAAGGCTTGCTGGCATTCGAAAGCGCCAAAATGTTCGTTGGAGCCCAGGCCGGCCGCAATTACCCGGCGCCAGTTACCGCCGTAAAAGCCATGCAGGAGGGCGCCAAATTTGGGCGTGAGGAAGCTCAGCAGGTCGAAACCCGTAGCTTTGTTCAACTTGCCCAGACATCCGCGGCAAGAAATCTGGTGGGGCTTTTTGTCAGCGACCAATTTATCGGCAAAAAAGCCAAGCAGTGGGAAAAGCAGGCGGACAAGATCGTCAGTCGCGCCGCCGTATTGGGCGCCGGCATCATGGGCGGGGGGATAGCTTACCAATCCGCCAGTAAAGCCGTTCCCATTAAGATGAAAGACATTAATCAGAAAGGCATCGACCAGGGTTTGGCCGAAGCCTCCAAGCTGCTTACCAAGCGGGTTGAAAGCGGGAAGATGAAAGTCACCGAAATGGCAGCAATTCTGACGCGGATTGAGCCGACGCTGAGTTATGACGGATTCGGTGAGGTGGACTTGGTGGTCGAGGCCGTGGTTGAAAACGCCAAGGTGAAACAATCTGTGCTGGCGGATGTGGAAAGCGAGGTTTGTTCCGGCACCATCCTTTGTTCCAATACTTCCACAATTTCCATCGATGTATTAGCGGAGGGATTGCAGCGCCCCGAGAATTTTTGTGGCATGCATTTTTTCAACCCTGTTCACGCCATGCCTCTGGTGGAGGTTATTCGCGGCACAAAAACATCCGATCTCGCAGTGGCGCGCACCGTTGCTTACGCTAATACTCTGGGCAAAAAAGCCATAGTGGTTCGCAATTGCCCCGGTTTTCTTGTTAATCGTGTTCTCTTCCCATACTTTGCGGGCTTCTCCATGCTGTTGCGGGACGGGGCGGATTTCCAACAAATCGACAAAGTGATGGAACGTTGGGGGTGGCCTATGGGACCGGCTTATTTATTGGACGTTGTGGGCTTGGACACGGCTGTTCACGCACAGGCGGTGATGGCCCAGGGTTATCCCGATCGTATGTCCAATACTTTCAAACCGGCGCCCGATATTTTGTTCGAAGCGGGTCGTTTAGGGCAAAAAAACAATCAAGGCTTTTACAACTACGAATCGGACAAGAAAGGCAAACCCGGAAAGGTTTCCACGCCGGATAGTTATCAACTCCTGCAACCTCATGTGGCGGCAAAGAAAGATTTTACGGATGAAGAAATCATTGCACGGTTGATGGTGCCCATGGCTCTGGAATTGGTGCGCTGTTACGAGGAGTCCATAGTGGCCACACCCGCCGAGGCGGATATGGCGCTGGTTTACGGACTGGGTTTTCCACCCTTCCGAGGCGGTGTTTTCCGCTGGATTGACGAGCAGGGGCTGGCTAATTTTGTCGCACTTGCCAAGCGCTTTGAGGGGTTGGGTTCTCTTTACCGGTCCACCCCGGCATTGCAACAACTCGCCGCTGACGGCAAAAGCTACTACTGAGCCAGGAGACAATCAGACGTGAGTTTACAACCGAGAGATGCCGTCATAGTCGATTACGCCCGCACACCTATGGGGCGTTCAAAAAATGGCTGTTTTCGTTTCACACGAGCCGATGAGATGAGCGCGGTACTGGTCAACCGCCTTTTGGAACGCAACCCGAATTTGGATTTAAACTCTGTTGACGATTTGATTTGGGGTTGCGTCATGCAGCGCGAGGAGCAGGGCTTCAATATCGCCCGCAATCTTCTACTGCGCACGCACCTTCCTCATACTGTGCCGGGTCAGACAGTCAACCGGTTGTGCGGTTCGTCAATGTCTGCACTGCATACAGCGGCAGCGAGCATAGGTGCCGGATGGGGCGACGTCTTTATCGTTGGTGGTGTGGAGCACATGGGCCACCTGGATATGAACACCTCCATCGACTCGAATCCTCTCTTGGGGCTGTCCGTTGCAAAAGCCGCAGGTTCCATGGGCATGACAGCGGAGTATTTGGCGCTTTTGCACGGTATAAACCGCCAACAGATGGACGCCTTCGGCGCGCGATCTCATCAGCGCGCTGCTGCGGCCACCCAAGCTGGAAAATTCGCGCGGGAAATCATTCCTATGATGGGGCACGACGATCAAGGTTCGCCTATCCTGGTGGAGCGCGATGAAACCATCCGCGCGGAAACCACCGCTGAAATCCTCGCTACCCTCAAACCCGTTTTTAATCCAAAAGGCGGCACCATTACCGCCGGAACTTCCTCCCAGGTCACCGACGGCGCCTCCGTTATGTTGGTGATGTCTGCAGAGAGAGCGAAATCCCTGGGATTTCAACCCATCGCGAAAATCCTTGCCACCGCAGTGGTGGGCGTGGATCCCTCCATCATGGGTTACGGGCCTGTGCCAGCCACGCGTAAAGCGTTGACCAAGGCCGGCTTGAGTATGGACCAGATCGATGCCGTGGAGCTTAACGAAGCGTTTGCCGCCCAGGCCTTGCCGGTACTGAAGGATCTCGGCCTGTTGGAAACGATGGACGATAAGGTGAACCTCTATGGCGGGGCCATAGCGCTCGGTCATCCGTTTGGCTGTTCCGGCACTCGCATCACCGGTACGCTTTTGTCTGTCATGGCCGACAAAAAGGCCACCTTGGGACTGGCGACTATGTGCATTGGCTTAGGGCAGGGCATCACCACCATCCTCGAACGTTTGAATGATTGATTGGGTCCGTGGCTGCTTTCCGGTATTCTGGGCGGCCACTTTTCCCTGATCTTTTAGCCGCCATGTTGTATATCAGCCGCGCCGCTTTTCTATCCTTTCTGTTGTTCATCCTAAGCCTCCATGTAAGAGCCGCAGATAACAGTAGCCCGGCTTTTTGGGAGATCAAACAGGGCAAAGCCACTGTATATCTCTTTGGTTCCATGCACTTTGGTCATGCGGATTTCTATCCCCTGCCGGATGCGGTGGAGAAGGCTTTCGAGGTTTCTGATCGCTTGGTAGTGGAAGTGGATATCTTGAATATCACTCCTGAAGCGGCCGTCCAGGCGATTTTCAAATATGGTGGACTACCTGCAGGGCAGCAACTGGTTAATCGCTTAACGCCGGAAACATTCCAGACGTTGGCCGAACAGGCCAGGAAGAATGGTTTGGATGTGAAAGTATTTGAACGATTTCAACCTTGGTACGTGTCACTGATGCTGGTAGAGGCTGAAATCCGTAAAACCGAGTTGCAGCAAAAGCTGGGTATCGATTGGTATTTTTTGCAGCGTGCCGGTGCTAGTAAAAAAGTGGAAGAACTGGAGTCCATCGACTCGCAGCTCGCTTTGTTCGGTGGCTTGACGGATGCCGACCAGGAAGAATTTTTACGGCAAACACTCAAGGATCTCGTGCATAGCCGGGCCTATCTCACTGCCATGGCTGAGTCATGGCGAAAGGGGGATCTGGCTTCGCTCGAAGCTACGCTCATAGAACCCTTCCAACAAAAGCCCCAGACCCAAAACTTGTTCAACCGCATTTTTATCCAGCGTAACGTCTCTATGGTGGACCGTATCCTGGCGTATCTGAAAAAAAATGATCAGGTATTTTTTGTGGTGGGGGTGAGCCACATGCTGGGTAAAGGCGGCATAGTGGCGTTGCTTGAAGAGCGTGGCGTTCAGGTGAGACGCATTTCCAATCCGCTACTTCCATGAAAGTGTCGGCTGTGGCAAAATTGCCACCCCTTAACGGAGCTGCAATCGAATAATTGAGCTTTAAGCTTAAAAATCAAAAGCTTATAGAGCATTGCTCCGGTTTTACTTTAATTTGCGGTCGTGGCGGAATTGGTAGACGCGCTGGATTTAGGTTCCAGTGTCCATGGCGTGAGAGTTCGAGTCTCTCCGACCGCACCAAATTAATCAGGGCCATTTCGCGCCAACTTTTATCCCCCCAGCAACTAATGAGGCAAAGAATGCAAGTTTCGATCGAGACAACGTCTGGCCTGGAGCGGCGTTTGGTTGTCGGCATCCCAGCGGATGTCATTGATAAAGAAGTCAATAAGCGCCTTGAAGAGGCAGCCAAAAGTGTCGTTATTAAAGGTTTTCGAAAAGGTAAGGTGCCAGTCAAAGTTGTGCGTCAGAAGTTTGGTTCGGGCGTGCGTCAGGAAGTGCTGGGTGACACCATCAACCGCTCTTTCCAGGAAGCGGTGCGACAGCAAGCGGTGCGACCTGCTGGCCAACCGAAAATCGAACCCAGGCAGTTCGCCGAAGGCAAGGATTTGGAATACGTCGCTACCTTCGAAGTGTTTCCAGAGATTCAGTTGAATGAAATCGATGGTGTGCCGGTCAGTCAGTTTTCCGCTGATATCACGGAAGCTGACATAGATGAGATGATTGAAACCCTGCGTAAGAGCCAAGCGAAGTGGGAACAGGTATCGCGTCCCGCGACGGAAGGTGACAAGGTGGATATCGATTTTGTTGGTACCCAAAACGGCGAAGCCTTCGACGGCGGCACCGCCACCGGTTACAGCGTGCAATTAGGCTCCAAAACCATGATTCCCGGTTTTGAAGACTCGATTGTTGGCATGTCCGCAGGTGAATCCAAAACCGTTTCCCTGACCTTTCCGCAAGACTATCAAGTGGAGGCTCTGAAAGGGGCGGCCGCTGAATTCAACATCACCCTCAATTCGGTATCCGAGCAAAAGTTGCCCGAAGTGGACGAAACCTTTTTCCAGGGCTTCGGTGTTGAGGAAGGCGGTTTGGAAAAATTCCGCAATGATGTTAAGGAGAACATGGAGCGTGAAAAAGAACGCATGATTCGCCATAAGGTGAAGTCCCAGGTTTTGGACGCACTTTTGGCGGCGAATACTATCGAGATTCCTAAGGCCTTGGTGCAAAACGAAATTGATGCATTACGTCAGCAGGCGGTGCAGCAATACGGGCAATTAAGCAGCAAGCTGGATATACGTTCATTGCTACCCGATGATTTGTTTCGTGTCAGGGCGGAGCGTCGTACAGCGTTGGGATTGCTGATTTCGGAAATCGTGACGCGACAGGGCATAGTTGTGGATAAGGAACGAGTCAAAGCGCTGGTTCAGAGCATCGCATCCACCTACGAAGATCCAGTCAATGTGTTCAATTACTACTTCAGCAATGAAGAGTTATTGTCCGGCGCCCGAGCGGCAGTTTTGGAAGACCAAGTGGTGGACTATCTGCTGGGTAAAGCCCAGGTGATAGCTAAATCAGTTTCCTATCAGGAGCTGGTTAAGTCGGACGAAAATCCTAAAGCCGACGAATAAATAAACAAACTGCTCTTTTCTTGTCTGGCGCAGTGCATAAATGACTGCGTCAGACCTGTCGAACTGGCATATCTCCTTTGCAGGAGTTAAGCTTTCTCAAAAAGCTGTCTCCCGATTCGCGTCAGCAAAATCAAGAAAACAGGCACTAGCTACCTCTTAAGGAAATAGCAATTATGTCCAGATTTGATTCGTTGGGTTCCTTGGTTTCTCCGCCTCAAAATGCACTGGTTCCAATAGTTGTCGAGCAAACCGCCCGGGGCGAACGTTCCTATGACATTTATTCCCGCCTACTCAAAGAGCGCGTTATTTTTCTTGTAGGACCTGTCGAGGATTATATGGCCAATTTGGTGGTGGCCCAGCTGTTGTTCTTAGAGGCGGAAAACCCGGATAAGGATATTCATCTATATATTAATTCCCCTGGTGGTTCTGTGACTGCGGGGATGTCAATTTATGACACCATGCAATTTATTAAGCCTGATGTGAGCACCATGTGTATCGGGCAAGCCTGCAGCATGGGCGCTTTCCTGTTGACGGCGGGTGCCAAGGGCAAGCGTTATTGTCTTTCGAATGCCCGAACCATGATTCACCAGCCGTCTGGCGGTGCGCAAGGGCAGGCCACCGACATTCACATCCATGCGCAGGAAATACTTAAAATCCGTGAGAGACTGAATCACCTGATGGCGCACCATACCGGTCGGAGTGTGGAAGAAATCGCCCGCGACACGGAGCGGGATAATTTCATGAGCGCGCAGGAATCCAAGAACTATGGTTTGATTGATGAGGTTTTGAACAAACGCATTTTAACGGAAGTCTGAGGGTTTTTAGGGCATCCGAGCCTTGGAACTTTTAGTTGTTTTAGTGCCACTATAGTTTGATAACTTAATCTTAAATAACGCTGGGTTAAGCTATAGGAATTTGATCTAAGCGGAGCTTGTCTCCGTTCTTGGAACAAAACTATGGTTTAATTGGCAATCGTGAGACTGGCGGAGAGGTTTAATGACCGACCACACCAATGACAATGACGACAATGGCAAGCTTCTATACTGCTCGTTCTGTGGTAAGAGTCAGCACGAAGTAAGGAAGTTGATTGCAGGGCCTTCGGTTTTCATCTGTGATGAATGTGTCGATTTGTGTAATGACATCATCCGGGAAGAAATCCAGGAAAGTACCAGTGAAGGCTCCGGGGAAAAGCTTCCTACCCCCAAAGAGATTGCCGCCACTTTAGACGAATACGTCATAGGCCAAGTGGACGCGAAAAAAGTCCTGGCGGTTGCTGTATATAATCATTACAAACGTTTGCGATTTGGTAATAGCAAGAAAAAGGGTAAAGAAGACGTAGAGCTGGGTAAAAGTAATATCTTGCTTGTAGGTCCTACCGGCAGCGGTAAAACTCTTCTTGCTGAGACACTCGCACGCCTGCTTAACGTACCTTTTACCATCGCTGACGCGACTACTTTGACAGAAGCGGGTTATGTAGGTGAAGACGTTGAAAACATCATTCAGAAACTTCTGCAGAAGTGTGATTATGATGTAGAAAAAGCACAGCAGGGCATCGTTTATATTGATGAAATTGATAAGATTTCACGCAAATCTGATAATCCATCAATCACGCGCGATGTCTCTGGCGAGGGCGTACAGCAAGCCTTATTGAAACTCATTGAGGGCACCGTGGCTTCTGTGCCGCCGCAAGGAGGACGCAAACATCCACAGCAGGAATTCCTGCAGGTCGACACCTCCAATATCCTTTTTATTTGCGGCGGCGCTTTTGCTGGCCTTGACCGAATTATTCGCGACCGGTCAGAAAAGGGTGGTATTGGTTTCAGCGCCGAAGTGAAGAGCAAAAATAGCAAAAATGTCGGCCAGACGCTAAAGGGATTGGAAACAGAAGATTTGATCAAATACGGATTGATTCCAGAATTTGTGGGAAGACTTCCTGTCATTGCTACTCTGGAAGAATTGGATAAACCGGCTTTGATCGCTATCTTAACCGATCCTAAAAATTCTCTTGTTAAGCAGTACCGCAAGCTGTTTGAAATGGAAGGTGTTGATATTGATTTCCGCGATGACGCTTTGGAAGCTGTGGCGACAAAGGCAATGGAGCGAAAAACCGGCGCGAGAGGGCTGCGATCAATCATGGAATCTGTGTTGTTGGAGACCATGTTCCGTCTACCTTCTGAACACAATGTATCCAAGGTTGTAGTGGATGCCTCTGTGATTCGCGGCGAATCTCCGCCTTTGGTTGTATACGAGAAACAAAATACTCAAAAAGCCATGCCGGATGATTGAGCCCGCTGGCGGTACAGTTTGACGATAAAAGGGGCTTTCGAGGCCCTTTTTTTGCTTTAAATGGTTGCATTTCACTCTGGTGTCCCCAATTCATTGCAAAACGAAAACTGGCACCAGATTTAAAATAAGAGGGTACTATGATCAGTCAAGAAACTTCTTCCGATGTCATGATGTTGCCTCTGTTACCGCTGCGGGACGTGGTGGTCTATCCCCATATGGTCATCCCTCTTTTTGTTGGGCGCAGCAAATCGATCGCAGCACTCGAAAGGGCTATGTCGGATGACAAGCAGGTGCTTTTAGTTGCTCAGAGAACTCCGTCCGTAGACGATCCTGGCGCAAGTGATCTTTACGAAACAGGCACCATCTCGCAGATTTTACAGATTCTCAAGCTTCCCGACGGCACCGTCAAAGTGTTGGTAGAGGGTAAGCATCGATGCGAAATAAAAAATATTGAAGGCGAGGCTTACTTTCAGGCGACGGCGGTGACTATTGATTCTCAGGAGCCCTCGGCGCGAGAGTCGGAGGTCCTTACTAAAACCCTGCTTTCTGGATTTGAACAATATGTCAATCTGAGCAAAAAAGTACCGGCTGAAGTATTGACGTCTATTTCAGGCATTGATGAGCCTGGAAGACTCGCAGATACAGTCGCAGCGCATATGTCTCTGGAGCTTGCCCAGAAGCAGCAGATTTTGGAGGTCTACGATGTAGCCGAGCGCGTCGAGCACTTGGTCGGCTTGATGGAAGCTGAAGCGGATTTGTTTCAAGTTGAAAAACGCATTCGCGGCCGCGTTAAAAAGCAAATGGAAAAAAGTCAGCGTGAGTATTATCTGAATGAGCAAATGAAAGCGATTCAGCGTGAGCTTGGAGAGCTCGGCGACGAGCCCACAGAAGCAGAGGAATTGGAACGCAAAATTACCTCATCTGGTATGCCTAAAGAGGCTGAAGTTAAAACACGTGCGGAATTGAATAAATTAAAAATGATGTCACCGATGTCTGCAGAAGCCTCGGTTGTACGGTCGTATATCGATTGGATGGTGAACGTCCCATGGAGCAAGCGCAGTAAAGTTCGGCATGATTTGGTCGCGGCGGAAAAAATTCTCGAGGCTGACCATTATGGATTGGAAGAAGTCAAAGAACGGATCCTCGAATATCTTGCTGTGCAAAAACGAGTTAAGAAGATCAAGGGGCCGGTGTTATGTTTAGTCGGTCCCCCTGGTGTTGGAAAGACGTCTTTGGGGGAATCCATCGCTCGCGCCACCAATCGCAAATTTGTTCGAATGGCGTTAGGTGGAGTGCGGGATGAGGCGGAGATCCGCGGTCACAGACGCACTTATATAGGTTCGTTGCCAGGAAAGCTGATTCAGAAAATGTCTAAAGCAGGGGTTAAAAATCCATTATTCCTGTTGGATGAAGTGGATAAAATGGGAATGGATCATCGCGGGGATCCCGCGTCTGCTTTGCTGGAAGTTCTGGATCCCGAACAAAATAATCATTTCAATGACCATTATCTGGAAGTTGACTATGATTTATCCGACGTTATGTTTATCTGCACATCTAACACCATGAATATTCCAGGCCCATTACTGGATCGCATGGAAGTTATCCGTATTCCGGGTTATACCGAAGACGAAAAAATGAATATTGCTTCGCGATATTTGATTCCTAAACAAATGAAAAACAACGGTCTCAAGGAAGGCGAATTGTCTATCTCCGACGCGGCCATTCGGGATATAGTCCGTTATTACACGCGTGAGGCTGGAGTGCGAGGATTGGATCGCGAAATTGCCAAAATCTGTCGTAAAGTTGTGACGCTGCATGTAAAAAAAGACCAATCAATTCGAGAGTGCATAGAGCCTGCGTTGCTCGAAGAATATTTAGGTGTACGAAAATCAGATTTTGGTCGCGCAGAAGAGAAAAACCAAGTTGGTCAAGTAACGGGATTAGCCTGGACCCAGGTTGGTGGTGAATTGCTGACCATCGAAGCTTCTGTAGTGAAAGGGAAGGGGCGGCTGGTGAAAACAGGTTCGCTGGGTGATGTGATGCAGGAGTCCATTCAGGCGGCCATTACTGTAGTGAGGTCGCGCTCGCAAATTTTGGGCGTTGCTCCCGACTTTAGCGAAAAACATGATCTTCATATTCACGTTCCAGAGGGGGCCACGCCGAAAGACGGTCCGAGCGCCGGTATTGCGATGTGCACAGCGCTGGTATCTGTGTATAGCAATATTCCTGTTAGGGCAGATGTAGCTATGACAGGCGAAATAACCCTACGTGGGGAAGTGTTACGAATTGGTGGTTTAAAAGAAAAACTTCTCGCTGCGCATCGTGGTGGAATCAAAGTTGTGATAATTCCTAAGGATAATGAAGCGGATTTGCGCGAAATTCCTACTAATATTAAAGCGGATTTGCAAATTAAACCTGTCAAATGGATTGATGAGGTTCTTGGAATAGCTTTACAACAAATGCCAACACCTTATACAGATGAAGAGTATCGGGCTTTGGAGGCCAAAGCCTACGATCACCCAAAGGACGAAAACCGCGTTAGCACTCACTGAGGTCTTTGGCATGAAGATTGTCCTTGGTACTTGAGAGGCCACCATCCCTGTGCTTTATCTCACAGGGATGGGGAAAGTTAATTAAAAACCCCATGTCTTCTTGACCGGTTAAACCGCACTTGGTATAAATCGCAATCCATAAAACTTTGTAGGAATGCTTGATGCATCTGCCACTTCGGACGCAAATCCAAGGGGTAATGAGTTAGGCATTTTAATTAATCATCTTCGAATAATAAGAGGGGTTAAACGTGAATAAATCTGAGCTGATCGATGCCATTGCCGCTTCTGCGGACATCTCAAAAGCTGCAGCCGGCCGTGCGTTGGATGCAGTTACAGAGTCGATTACACAGGCGTTGAAGAAAAGTGATCAGGTGGCATTGGTAGGTTTTGGTACCTTTGTGGTCAAGGAACGAGCAGCTCGAACCGGCCGCAATCCCCAAACAGGTAATCCCATAGAGATCGCTGCCGCCAAAATCCCATCCTTTAAAGCGGGTAAAGCTCTTAAAGATGCAGTTAATCTGCCCTGATCATCTCCCGCCAATCCCGATCGACCGCTGTTGAAAATCGAGCAGATATCCAAGGGATAAAAATCGAAAAGGCGCAAATAATGCGCCTTTTTCTTATATTTAAGACTGAAGTTCTTAGAGGTGCATGATGCTACAGAGCGTGCGTGATAATTTAAAGGGCACGGTTGCCATATTCATATTGGCGATTTTTATCATTCCTCTGATTCTATTCGGCGTAGAGGAGCTTTTTGTCGGATCTGTTGGTGGTACGGATGTAGCGAGCGTCAATGGCGAAGGAATACATCGTGCTGAATTGCAAAGGGAGTTGGCTCTGGAAAAACAACAACTTCAGCAGCGTTTTGAATTGGAAGCCAATAGTCCGCAATTGGATGACAGCGTTTTGACTGGTCCTGTTCTGCAACGAATGACACACCGCGAGGCTTTGTATCAGGCTGCCACTCGGGGTGGCATGGGGGCATCTCGTGATGAGCTGTGGAAGCAAATCGCAGGTATAGGAGCGTTTCAAGTAGACGGAAAATTTGACTATCAGGTATTCAAGGACCGGATTTCTTTTCTCTACACTCCAGCGACTTTCTTGGAAGCGTCCGAAAAGGATTTTGTGCTTGGGCATTTAAATGCCGGCATCAGCACATCTGGATTTGTTACAGAGTCTGAGGCTCAACTGCTTGCGGCGATTACGCAGCAGAAGCGTACTTTCTATGCGATTGAATTGCCGGCAACCAGAGCCGAAAGTATCAACGTGAGCGCCGCGGAAATTGACGAGTATTACGCCGCAAATCAACAACAATTTGTTGAGCAGGAAAAAGTGAGCGTCGAATATCTGGAGCTTACTCTTGAGTCTTTGGCGGAAAAGGCTGAAGTAACGGAAGCGGATATTAAAAATGTTTATGAGCAGGAAATATCCGATTTTAAATCCGAGCCGCGCTACATTGTTGCGCATATTCTCTTGGAAAAAGACGCGGGACATGACGCCGCTGTTAAAGAGATCACGGAAAAGCTGGCAGCTGGACAGGAATTTTCTGAGCTTGCAAAAATTCACTCTGATGATATGGGTTCCAAAAATAATGGCGGCGCCCTCGGCGAAATGGTTGAGGACACTTATCCGAAAGAATTCGTTGCCGCAGTTAAAAAGCTGGATGTTGCGGGAGTATCCGGCCCCATCACTACAGACGCAGGCACCCACTTTATAAAACTGGTGGAAAAAACAAATGTTGAGCCACCAAGTTTTGAAGAGCGCAAATCGACAATCCGAAATCAGTTGGCTCGGGAAATCGCTCAAGAAGCTTACCTGCAAAAAATTGCCCTATTGGATGAGAAAACATTTGGGGCCGATTCACTGAAGTATGCAGCTGAAGCTTTGGGCGTCGAAGTGCAATCCAGTGAGTTCTTCACCAAATTCGGTGGCAATGGCATCGCAGCGGAACAGAAAATTGTGGAGGCGGCTTTTGCGCCAGATGTTTTAACGGATGGGCATAATAGTCGAGTACTTGAGCTTGCGGGCAGTCGTGCTCTGGTGATCCGTTTGAAGGAGCACCAACCGGAGAGAATAAAGCCGCTTGCCGAAGTAAAGGAACAAATACAGCGGCAGCTTACCGAGCAGAAAATCGTTGCTGATCTAAAAACCAAGGCCGCCGGAGTGATTGCCAAAATCAGCGCGGGGGAATCGCCTGACAAAGTAGCCAAGGATGCAGGCCTGGAATATAAGCGTCACGATCAAGCGACTCGTTCATCCTTCGATGTTAACCAGGCCGTATTGCAAAAGGTATTCTCGCTTGCCCGTCCGACAGGTGATAGCCCGGTAATCGAGCAGGTGCAATTGCCCACAGGTGGTGTCGCAGTGGTGGGTCTGGAGAAAGTCGAAAATGGTACTTTAGCCGATATGGAAGAGGCGCAGCGGTCTGGATTGCACGGTCAGCTGGAATTTCAGATTTCTCAGGCCGAGCTCTTCTCCTTTGAAACAGGCATTATCGAAAAGGCGAAAATTAAGCTTTCCAAGTAGAGTCTAACGAGAGTGGGAAGCGCCGCGTAAGCAGGCGTTTCTCCTCTATTGATGAATGTTCAGAAATTTTTTAACGGCTACTCCATGATTTTTTGGATGGTAAATTCACCTAAAAGCTCGCGCACCAACCGAGGGATATAGACAAAATCATTTGTGCCAGTGAAAAGAAAGTGATTATGCGGCGTGCCATCAACGCATATATCAACCGCATTTATTTGATTCAACCAATATTGCACCCTCCGCGCGATCGCTTCTCCAGAATCAACCCAATATTTCACTTGTGGTAGCGCACGACTAAGTTCATCTTTCAATAGTGGAAAGTGTGTGCATGCTAAAACCACCGTATCCAGTAGCGGATGATTTTTCAACGCGCCGACTTCGTTATCAATATCCGCGTTATTGGACGGGTGCCCCTTCAGTTTTTGCTCGGCCAGGAATACGAGCTTGGCGCTGCCATACAGTATGACTTTCTTATCGGAAGCAAAATCGTGGACCAGTCTGCGCGTGTAATCGCGATTTACCGTACCTTCGGTCGCGAGCACGGCTATAACACCAGATAACGTCAGTTGTGCCGCGGGCTTAATCGCAGGCACTACTCCAACAAAGGGCACTTCAAATTGTCGGCGCAATTCATCAAGCACCAGTGTGCTTGCTGTATTACAGGCGATGACGACAATCTGAGGCTGATAAACAGGCAGACTGAACTCTAAAAGGCCCACCACGCGTTGAATGAGCTCTTGTTCCGATTTAATCCCATAGGGAAATCCGGCGAGGTCTGCCAAGTAATGTATTTGCAGATGGGGACAGACTTCTCTTATGTTTCCGACAATGCTGAGGCCGCCAATGCCAGAATCCAATACTAGTACGGAGGGACGAGACATAGGCAGGAAAACTTGATCTTTACTGTGAATGGGCGCAATAAGCTAGCATAGTTTGTTCCCTGCTGGCCAATAACAGGGTCCTGGGTTGGACACGGCGGCAGCCTCATCACCTATTGAAAGATAGGAAATTTTCGGAATCCGGAGTCATTTATGGCTGAATATCTATTCTATGTTGGAGCCGCAATAATCATTGTTTTATTGGCGATTGCGCTCTATCTCCACTGGCGATTATACCAACTCCAACGGCGGATTGAGTTGCGTAAACTCGACGCAGAGGAGAAATATGCGGCTGCGAGACTGCATCTCAACCAAAGTATACAGATCATCTGCAAGGCATTGATTGAAGATCAGGTGGGATACGCCGAAGCAAGCTTACGGATCTCAAAGCTCATGGATCAGCTGAGTGTTTCAGAAGCACAGCGCGCGGAGTTTGTTGCGTTCGATAAACTGGCCGATGCCATTTCACATATCCCAATTCTGGATGCTTGGCAAAGTCTGCGAAAACAGCAAAGGCGTGAATATGCCTTGCAGATCGAGCAGCAGGAGGCACTATTGGGTGACTTTGTCAAAGATGCGGCGCGACGAATGGTCGGACACACTTTTTAGAATACCGGCCTTGGTATTAGTCGAATTTCAGAGCGGTACGATTGCTGTAAATCTGGTGCAGTGTAATGCGGTTCGCTTGATCCTGACTTTTGCGGATGTGGTTGGTCATTTCAGCCTGCGCGCTTTTTAAATCCAGATTCAACAAAAGTTCGCAGATCCGGTAATGCTCTTCATATGTATCAGTAACGCTTTTTTTGTTTGGCCATCCAAGCCTGCGCACAACGCGGATATGATCGTTAATGTCGGCAATATAATCAGACAGCACAGAATTTCGGGAAATGTGCGCAAGTTGTAAATGAAAATTCTCTTCTGCTGACTTGAGTTCGTTTGTTACTTCAATGCCGAAGTGCTGTCGCTCAGGATCCCATAACCCCATCAAATTACGTAATTCAGCCTGATCCTTTAAATTACAGATTTCGGACAATACCAGGTTTTCCAAAGATACGCGTACGTCGTAATAATGACTGATCCGCAACATATCGATATTGCGAATAAAACAACCCTGTTTGGCTTTGATGGTCAATAAATCCTCGTTTTCCAAGCGCTGAAGGGCTGCGCGGATTGGCGTGCGACTGACTTGAAAATAGTCCGCTAATTGCGTTTCAGTTACGCGTGATCCTGGCGTCAGATCAAAATGCACAATCATTTTCCGCAAAGACTCGTAAATTTCTTGGGCGTTTGGTTTTTGCTCCATCGCAATGCTCAGTCGTTCATTAATTGCTGTTAAGTCTTGGGTATTGCGGTGGATAAAGCAAGATACCGCTGCTCACCCGCAGGGCGGGTACAGAGGCTTTGCACGAATTTGTATCACTCCCTGCAAGGACTCTCAGAAAGAGCGCCGCTTCATAACTCTTTGTATTTCAAATAAAAAATGTCCTGTTGCTCCCTTCTTTTTAAACTGGCAGACATCCTGCATTGTTGTATACAACGTAGTATTCAAATATTTCTTTGCCTGGGATTTGCCTATGACTCGTACGCTTCGCAGTTTTTCTGGATTGTGCATCTTGCTTTGGTATTCCACCTCTGTTTGGGCAGGTGCCGCCCAGTGGAGCTCCACGAACGTCCAATATTTGTATGGGGATTCCTACACCAGGGTCAGTGATGAGGAAGAGGTGAGTGCTGCGATCATCACTTTGGAGCATGTGAGCGGTTGGAAATACGGTGACAATTTCTATTTTGTCGATATCACCAATCCAGACAAATCGAACGCCAAATTGGGAACCGGCTACTACGGTGAACTTTCACCGCGGCTCAGTTTTGGCAAAATGCTTGGAAAAGACCTGAGTCTTGGCATCGTTAAGGATTTTCTCATCACTACCACGGCGGAGATAGGCGAGGGTTTTCACAATTATCTCTATGGCATCGCGGTGGATCTGAAAATTCCTAAAACCCCCGTTGCCCAGGTCAACTATTACATCCGCAATGAAATTGGTCCCGCCAAAGATACCGGTAGCCAAATAACACTGGTTTGGTTGACGCCGTTCAACATCGGCGATGCCTCCTTTGTATTCGAGGGGTTTTTCGATTACGCATTTGATATGGATCATGCCGAGGACAATATCATCACAGCGCCGCGACTGCTGATGGATCTCGGCAAGCTTTGGGGATCGGCAGAGGTATTGCAGGCAGGCGTCGAGTATCAGATATGGCGCAATAAATACGGCATCGACGGTATCGACGAAGATGTCCCGCAGCTGATGGTCAAGTGGATTTGGTAATTCAGTTCTCAACAGGAGCCAAACAATGTCAAAAATAATATTGAGTCGTCGGGAATTTGTTTATGGATGCGCTGTTACTGGCGTCGGTTTGATGGGCACTCTCTCGAGCGTGCCGGTCATGAGCGCTGGCAAAATCACCATGGGATTTATTTATGTGGGGCCAAGGGACGATTACGGATACAACCAGGCACATTTTGAAGGAAAGTCAGCGCTCGCTAAATTGGATTGGGCCAAAGCCGTGGACGAGGAGAACGTGCCGGAGACCATTGAGGCGCAAAAGACAATGGAAAGCATGATCAATCTGGATGGTACGCAGGTATTGTTCCCCACATCCTTTGGTTATTTCGATCCTCATATATTGGCTATGGCCAAGCGTTATCCCAAAACCACTTTTTTGCATTGTGGTGGACTTTGGGATGCAAGCAAGCATCCTAAAAACGTCGGCAGTTATTTTGGGTACATAGATGAACCGGTGTATGTATCTGGCATAGTCGCGGGCTATATGTCCAAGTCCAAAAAACTCGGATTTATCGCCGCCATGCCAATTCCTCAGGTGTTGCGCAATATCAATAATTTCACTTTGGCGGCGCGCAGCGTGGATCCGGCTATTACCACCACGGTGGTTTTTACTGGGAGTTGGTCCAATCCCGTGAAGGAAGCTGAAGCTGCAAATAGCCTGATTGACCAGGGCCTTGATGTGCTCACCTGTCACGTGGACAGCCCAAAAGTGGTGGTGGAATCCGCGGAAAAACGTGGAATTTATTCATGCGGCTATCACACAAATGTTGCGGCTCTCGCACCCAAGGGATTTCTGACGGGCGCAGAATGGAATTGGAGCACCCTGTATACCAGCTACGCGGAGATGATTCGCGACGGCAAAGCCATACCTAATCTGGTGCGTGGCGGCCTAAAAGAAAATATCGTCAAGGTCTCGCCGTATGGCGCAAGCGTAACGCCGGTCGCCAAAGCAGCGGCGGATGCGGTGATCCAACAATTCGTGGATGGGTCCATGGTGGTTTATAAAGGGTCGATTAAGGACAACAAAGGCAGAGAGGTCGTAGCTACCGGGACTCAGTACATGCAGACCGATATCTGGTTGGAAAGCATGGATTGGCTGGTGGAAGGCGTAGTGGGCACGGTATAGGTTTGCGAGTATTCAAGCATGTTGAATTTGCGTGAAACCTGGTTTATTTCGCTGAGCGCTCTGGCGGTGGCATTTGTGCTGGTGGGAATTTTTTTTGCCAGTACCGGAAACTCGGCGATGGAGGTTTTTTACAGCCTTTATCGCGGCGCATTCGGCAGTTGGTTTTCCTGGCAAAACACGCTGGTGCGCGCCGCACCTTTGATGCTCACGGCTTTGTGTACCGTTATTCCCGCGCGGGTCGGTCTGATTGTTATAGGTGGCGAAGGCGCCATGGTGGTTGGGGGGTTGTGCGCGGCGCTGGTTGGACTGGCTCTGGCGCCTACAAGTCCGATGATTGTAATTGCAGGCATGGCGCTGGCAGGTGCACTCAGCGCCGGGCTTTGGATAGCCGCTGTTGGTGCTTTGAAATATTTTCGCAACGTTAATGAAACCATCAGCTCATTGCTGCTCAACTATATCGCCATCGCCATACTGAATTTTCTGGTAGTGGGTGTTTTAAAGGATCCTGCAACATTAAATAACCCCTCCACCCACGCCATAGGTGAGATCAATATGATCGGTAACATGGGTTCCAGCACTGTGCACTGGGGTTTGGCTTATGGTTTTCTTGTTTGTGTAGGGCTGTGGATACTCTGTCGTCACAGCGTATTCGGTTTTGCTGCAGATGTGGTGGGTGGCAATTTGCGCGCAGCGCGGCTGGCGGGATTGCCTGTGGCAAAAACTCTGCTCTGGTGTTGTTTTTTAGGCGGCGCGGCAGCGGGGTTGGCGGGCATGCTGGAAATTGCCGCTATCCATGGGCGTGCCAATAATTCCTTAAATGCGGGTTATGGCTATGCGGGAATTTTGGTGGCTTTTCTCGCACGGCAAAATCCACTCGCCGTTATCCCCTACGCCGTATTACTGGGTGGCATACAGGCCAGCGGCGGTCTGTTGCAGCGCGTACACGAATTGCCGGATGCGGCAGTTTACGTTATCCAGGGCATTATATTTATGGTGATTCTGAGCAGTGAGTTGTTTTACGGAAAATTTAAATGGCTACAGGGAAAGCTTGATCAGGGGAAAACATGATATTGGCGGAGACACCGTAAATGGAAACACATGACTTCAATTTTTGGTCTGTGCTGATTGCTGTGTTGGGTGGGGCAATTCGTGTGGGCACGCCATTTATTTTTGTCAGTCTCGGGGAGTGCCTGACGGAAAAAAGCGGGCGCATCAACCTTGGACTGGAGGGCAATCTCATCATGGGGGCCATGTTGGGATACGCCATTTCCTATATTTCCGGTTCTCCCTGGCTGGGTGTTTTGGCGGCAGCGGCGAGTGGCTGCTGTTTGGGATTATTGCACGCATTGCTCTGCCAACATAAACGTGTGAATGATATTGCCGTGGGCATTGCCATGATGTTGTTCGCATCGGGATTGGCTTTTTTTTACGGAAAACCTTTTATACAACCCAGCGCACCGCGACTGCCTTCCATTGGTTTTGGCGACTGGAGTGATTCGCCAGTGATTCGGGCTGCTTTGGAAATCAATGCTCTGTTTTTTTTCGGCGCTGCGCTTGCACCGTTGTTGGCGTGGTTTTTATTGCGCACTCGTTGGGGCAATGCGGTGCGGGTAGTGGGGGAGAGCAGTGATGCCGCGCTTGCGATGGGGATTTCAATCAATTCCGTGCGACTGCTGAGCACCATGGCAGGCGGTGCACTTGCGGGCGTGGGCGGATCTTACCTGTCGCTTTATTACCCCGGTAGTTGGAGCGAAGGATTATCCAGTGGCCAGGGATTGATGGCGGTGGCATTGGTGATTTTCGCCCGTTGGAATCCCATCTATTGCCTTTATGCCAGCTTGTTGTTCGGTGCTGCCGCTGCGGTGGGGCCCGCGTTGCAATCCGTGGGAATCCATTGGGGATATTATTTATTTAATGCCGCTCCCTATATTCTCACCCTGGCGATCATGATTCTTACATCGGATCGGCGTGGAACCCTCGGTGGTATGCCGGGTGAATTCAATAAATAAATCGGAGGACGCATGAGCGAGCGTTTTGTTGAAGCCACGCCTTATCCCTGGCCTTATAACGGGCAATTGCTGCCGCACAATACCGCACTGGTCATTATCGATATGCAGACGGATTTTTGTGGCGTGGGTGGCTACGTGGATACCATGGGTTACGATTTATCCCTGACGCGCGCGCCTATTGAGCCCATCAAAAAATTGCTGTCTGCCATGCGGGCGCAAGGATTTCATATTATCCATACCCGTGAAGGGCATAGAGCGGATCTCACGGATCTGCCGGCGAATAAACGCTGGCGCAGCCAGCGCATAGGCGCGGGAATTGGCGACGCGGGACCCTGCGGCCGCATTTTGATCCGCGGCGAACCCGGTTGGAATATCATCGACGAATTGGCCCCTCTGGCTGGCGAACCTGTTATCGATAAGCCGGGAAAAGGTTCTTTTTACGCAACTGACCTGGACCTGATCCTACAAAAACTCGGCATAGAAAATTTGATCATCACCGGCATCACCACCGATGTCTGTGTCAGCACAACCATGCGCGAGGCCAACGACCGTGGTTACGAATGTTTGCTGGTGGAGGATTGTTGCGGCGCGACCGATCCAGCTAATCACCAAGCGGCCATCAATATGGTGAAAATGCAGGGCGGCGTATTTGGTGCTACTGCGCAATCGGCTGCATTATTGACAACACTGGACGCATGACGTGATTCTCGAAGCCATTGATATAGGAAAAAGTTTTGGCGAGGTACGCGCACTCGATGGTGTTTCCCTGAAACTTCAGGCGCAGAAGACGCACGCGCTCCTGGGTGAAAACGGCGCGGGGAAAAGTACCCTGGTGAAATGTTTGATGGGCTATTACAGGCCCGACAACGGCCAGATTTTATTGCACCAAAAAGAACAGGAGATCAACAGTCCCCAACAGGCTACGCGCCTTGGATTGGGCATGGTGTACCAGCATTTCACCCTTATACCGAACATGAGCATTGCAGAAAATATTGTCCTGTCGCGCGCCAATTTACCGCGCATTATCGACTGGCAGGCGGAGATTCGCACCCTGGAATCCAAAATGACCGGCATGCCGTTTCAGTTCGATCTGCGGCGGAAGGTGCGGGAGCTTGCGGTTGGCGAAAAGCAGAAAGTGGAAATCATTAAACAACTGCTATTGGATACGAAAATTCTCATCCTGGATGAACCCACATCGGTGTTGACGCCCACGGAGGCGGACGAAGTGCTCGGTAAAATCCATTTGCTGACCCAGCAGCAAAAACTGACAGTTCTGATGATCACCCACAAATTCCGCGAAGTGATGCAATTCGCTGATCAGGTGACCGTGCTGCGCAAAGGACGGTTCGTGGCGACGGCGCCGGTGAGCGAGGTCAATCCGCAAATATTATCGAGCATGATGGTCGGTGGTGAAGCCATCAATAAGCTACCTGAGCGCGAGACCTATTCCAATCCAGGCATCAAACTTGAAATCCGCCGATTAACCATTCACAACGATCAGGCTCTTGCCGCAGTAAAAGACCTGGATTTGAAAGTGGCGGAGGGTGAAATCGTCGGCATAGTCGGCGTCTCCGGCAATGGTCAAAAACAATTGGTGGAAGTCCTGACCGGGCAGCGGCAGGCGGAATCTGGCCAAATTCTGGCGCACGATGCTGAATTTGTGCCCAGCCAGACCGCCATTACCCGTCATAAATTTTATTGTTTACCGGAAGAGCCTCTGAAAAATGCCTGTGTGGGCAATTTAAGCGTGGCAGATAACCTGGTGCTGCGAAAATTCAACCGTCCACCGTTTATTAAATGGCGCTGGTTGATCCGGCGCGCCGCCATTCGCCGCAACGCCGCCGAATTGGTTCAAAAATACAAAGTGCGCACCCCCGGCCCAGATCAACCAATAGCAGCGCTTTCCGGCGGCAATATTCAGCGTGTGGTCCTGGCGCGCGAGCTGGCCCAGGAGATTTCTATTTTAGTGGTATCCAATCCGTGCTTCGGTTTGGATTTTAAGGCGGTGGCGGATATTCGCGCTCAACTCCTGGCTGCGCGTAATCACGGTGCGGCCATTTTGTTATTGAGCGAAGACCTGGACGAAATTCTTGAGCTCAGTGACCGCTTTTATATTATTTCCGGCGGACAACTCGTTTACCAGACCACACCTGCCGCGGCCAATTTGAACACCATTGGCCAATATATGGCGGGCCACTAATTTTTTGTTGAATGACATCTACCTGCTTCACAAGGACTGCTCAATTCCAATTCGGCACCAATTCATAATTTGGAGTGCATCATGATTTTTGCCGTAGACGCCAAGCCCTACGAATACAGTTTGCCGACCACCAAACCCTGTTTGATTGTGATTGATATGCAGCGTGATTTTATCGAGCCAGGGGGTTTTGGTGATGCGCTGGGCAACCAGGTGGACAGGCTCAGCGCCATAGTGCCGACCGTTAAGAAACTCATAGAGGGCTTTCGCCGGTTGCAGTTACCGATTGTGCACACCAGGGAATGCCACAAACCGGATTTGTCGGATTGCCCGCCCAGCAAGCTCACGCGTGGCAAAGCCAAATTAAAAATTGGCGACTTGGGCCCTATGGGCCGCATATTGATCGACGGCGAGGCCGGCAATGAACTGTTGACGGAACTGCGCGCTATACCGGGCGAGCTGGAAATGACAAAACCAGGAAAAGGTTGTTTTTATGCAACCTATTTGGATGAGCATTTACGCCAATTGCAGGCTACGCATTTGGTAATTGCGGGTGTCACCACCGAGGTTTGTGTGCAGACCACAATGCGCGAAGCCAACGACCGCGGTTACGAATGCCTATTGGTGGAAGATGCTACGGAAAGTTATTTTCCCGAATTCAAACAAGCGACACTGGACATGATAGTGGCGCAGGGTGGGATCGTCGGCTGGACCGCCAAATGCGACGATACACTCGCGGCGTTGGAGAAGGCCTATGGACGCCATTAAAAATGCGCTGATTATCGACGGGCTGTTTGACCCGACCACGCTGATTGAATCCCGCGCGTGGCAAATTCTGGCGGAAGGGGTTTATGTTTCCGAAATTTACGATATGGGCAACGCCGGCCCACGCTCGGCGTTCCTGCGATATATGCCCGATGCGTCCGTTTCTAATCACTTGCATACCGGCCTTGAACATATTTTGATTTTGCACGGATCACAAACGGATGGCAGCCGGATTTATCGCGCGGGCACCCTGGTGATTCATCCACCAGGCACCCAGCACCATCTGGTCTCCCAAGAAGGTTGCCTGGCGTTGGGTGTGTGGGAAAAGCCCGTGGCCTTTACGCCCACCATTTAACGCGACGGCTTTCATCTTTGTGAATGCCATCGCAACAGGCATCTCTAGCACCGAAATCCTCGTCTTATCGCACACTATTGCGCGGCATTTATTGTCAGTAAGCATCTGGAAAGTTTTCCTATAGGATAGCGACCTCCAAAAGTTTCCTGCCGGAACTGAACGCATATGCTGCGAAGAATACCCAAGCCCATTTTTATCGTCGTGCCCATTGCAATCCTGATCCTGGGGTTGGCTGTATGGTGGCCTGACAACGAGCCTCAGAGCGACGTGCAAAACCCGGACACCAAACCCGCCCTCACCGTGACAGTCATCTCGCCGCAGTTGTCCACTCTACCGGTGAGGATCTCCGCCAACGGCGATATTGCCGCCTGGCAGGAAGCCAGTATCGGCACCGAGGCCAACGGCCTGCGGTTAATCGAAGTGAATGTCAATGTTGGAGACAAAGTGCAGCGCGGCCAAGCGCTGGCGGTCTTCGCCTCCGACATCATCGAAGCTGAGCTGGCGCAAAGTCGCGCGGCTGTCACCGAGGCCGAAGTCGCGCTCACGGAGGCGAAGGACAACGCTGAGCGTGCCCGAACGCTGCAAAAGAATGGCGCTTTGCCTGCGCAGCAGATCCAGCAGTACTTGAATGCGGAGCCTGCGGCGCAGGCTCGCCTGGAAGCTGCCCGGGCTGCGGAGCAGACACAGCGATTGCGACTGACGCAGACGCGCATCCTGGCGCCGGACGATGGTGTTATCTCCGCGCGCACGGCAACGGTCGGCGCGGTGGTGTCCAGTGGCCAGGAACTGTTTCGCCTGATCCGCGGCGGCCGCCTGGAGTGGCGCGCCGAGGTTGCCGCCTCCGAGCTTGCGAAACTCGAAGTCGGCCAGGTCGCGAATGTGATCCCGAGCGGTGGCGAACCTATTCAGGGCAAGTTGCGGATGGTCGGGCCGGTGGTGGATACACAGACCCGTAACGGCCTGGTCTACGTCGATCTGCCAGCGGAGAGCACCGCGCGCGCGGGTATGTTTGCCCGCGGTGAGTTCGAGGTTGGCAACCTTCAGGCGTTGACTCTGCCGCCGAGCGCGGTGCTGCTGCGGGACGGTTTCAGCTATGTATTGCGTGTCGGCCCGGATGCCAGAGTCATACAAACCAAAGTGACGATCGGCCGGCGGACAGGGGAGCGCGTTGAAATCCTGGAAGGTATCGACGCCTCGGCCCGGGTTGTCGCGGCAGGAGGCGGCTTCCTCAGCGATGGCGATCTGGTCCTGGTGGTTGAATCTGGCGCGGGTACTATGCCGCTGACAGTGGGTGGGAATTCATTGTGATTAATATTTCATCCTGGTCGATCCGCAACCCGACGCCGTCCATCCTGCTGTTCGTGATGCTCACGCTCGCGGGCCTGTGGGGCTTCCGGGCGATGAAGATCCAGAACTTCCCGGACATTGATCTGCCGATGGTCACCGTCACCGCGGCGCTGCCCGGCGCGTCGCCGGCGCAGTTGGAGACCGAGGTGGTGCGCAAGATCGAGAACTCGATCGCCACCGTGCAGGGGCTCAAACACATCTACGCCAACATCCAGGACGGCACCGCCACGCTGACCGCCGAGTTCCGTCTTGAAAAGCCGACGCAGGAGGCGGTGGACGAGGTGCGCGATGCGGTATCGCGGGTGCGCTCCGACCTGCCCGCGGATCTCCGCGACCCGGTAATCCAGAAGGTCGATCTCGCAGGAACGCCGATCCTCACTTACACCGTCTCCGCTACGCGTATGGATGACGAGGCGCTGTCGTGGTTTGTCGACAATCAGGTCACCAAGGCGATGCTGGCGGTGCGCGGAGTGGGCGCGGTCACACGCGTCGGCGGCGTCAGCCGCGAGGTACGCATCGAACTCGACCCGGCCCAGCTGCTCGCGCTGAACGCGACTGCGGCCGACATCTCGCGCCAGCTGCGTCAGATTCAGCAGGAAGCGGCCGGCGGCCGCACCGACCTCGGCGGCGCGGAGCAGTCGGTGCGCACGATTGCGACCGTGCAGTCGGCGGGGGAGCTGGCGGCGATGGAGGTATCGCTGAGCGACGGCCGCCACGTGCGGCTCGACCAGGTTGCCAAGGTCTTCGATACCGTTGCGGAACCGCGCTCGGCGGCGCTGCTCAACGGCGAGTCGGTGGTCGGTTTTGAGATCGTGCGCTCGCGCGGTGCCAGCGAGATCGACGTCACCGAAGGCGTGCGCGCCGCGCTGGAGAAACTGAAGGCCGAGCACCCCGAGATCCGCGTCACCGAGGCGTTCAACTTCGTCGACCCGGTGGTGGAGAACTACGAGGGCTCGATGAAACTGCTTTACGAAGGTGCTGCCCTCGCAGTGCTCGTGGTGTTTCTGTTCCTGCGTGACTGGCGCGCGACGCTCGTCTCGGCGGTGGCATTGCCACTATCGGCAATCCCGACCTTCTTTGTGATGCACCTGATGGGCTTCACGGTCAACGTCGTGACCTTGCTGTCCCTATCGCTGGTGGTGGGCATTCTCGTCGACGACGCCATCGTGGAGATCGAGAACATCATGCGGCACCTGCGCATGGGTAAGACACCCTACCAGGCGGCGATGGAGGCGGCGGACGAGATCGGCCTCGCGGTGATCGCGACCACCTTCACGCTGATTGCGGTGTTCTTGCCCACGGCATTCATGAGTGGCATTGCCGGCAAGTTTTTCGTGCAGTTTGGCTGGACGGCAGCGATCTCGGTGTTCTTCTCACTGGTGGTCGCCCGCATGCTGACGCCGATGATGTCTGCCTACATACTCAAGCCGCCGAAGCATGAGGACAAGGAGCCGCGCTGGCTGTCGATCTACCTGCGCTGGGCCGCCTGGTGCCTGCAGCACCGTGTCATCACAACACTGGCCGGACTCGCCTTCTTCGTCGGTTCTTTCATGCTGGTGCCCTTTCTGCCGACCGGCTTCATTCC